>CAAGKR010468203.1_pt1 | contig 17076 bp, 19 predicted proteins | sample 2556971 | NCBI WGS metagenome assembly CAAGKR01 (sample SAMEA5207829, study PRJEB30636) | soil metagenome | biome: forest; feature: boreal; material: soil | place: USA | collected 2011-09 | depth 1 m | reverse complement strand
GCCACCAGCGCGCGCGAGAGTGCACCGGCCGCTTCGGGTCCGAGCACCGCGGAGACCCGCAGGGCGCTGGCGCGCCCGCGCATCTGTAGCGTCACATCGCCCGCGGCGGCGCCCGAGCCGGCGATCGCGAGCGCGTGCGCGCTTGCCCTGCTCAGGCCGATCCCGCCCGGGGAGAGCGCTCCGAGCGGCAGCGTCCGTGCGAGCCCGTCGAGCGTGGCGAGCGCCACGTCGGTCCCGGCGAGCTGCACCCGTACGCTCCGGCCGCTCGCGGTGCGGACGGTCGCGCTCTGTTCCAGTAGCGGCGCGGCCTGCTTGACCCCGGGGAGATTTTCAACGCGCGAGAGGAGCGCTTCGTTGAAGCCGTCGCCGTCGCGGGCGCGTAGCTGCAGGCTCGCGGGGCCGACGACGGCGCTGACCACTTCGCGCGAAGAGCCGGCGATGCTTCCCTGCGCGACCAGCGCCGCGAACAGCAGCGCGACGGCGATCGTCACGCCCACCCCCGCCAGCAGCTCCTGGGCGGCGTGCGCGCGCAGTCGCCGGCGGTATAGGTAGATCAGCGCGTAGGGGCGCATCAGCGCGTGCGTCTGAAGCCGCTGTGAGCTTGCCACGGTCGCTCAGCCCCCGACGGACTGCGAGCGGGGTGCGCCTGCGAGCCCGTGCTCGGCGTCCGCCTGCTCGGTGCCGGAGAGCTGTCCGTCACGCAGCAGGTAGCGGCGGTCGGCGAGCTGCGCGGCATCGCTGTCGTGCGTGACGAGCACGACGCCGGCGCCCCGCTCGCCGGCGACCGTGTGCAACAGCTGCACGATCTCGATGCTGCGCGCGCTGTCGAGGTTCCCCGTCGGCTCGTCTGCGAGGATCAGCCGCGGCTCACCGGCGAGAGCGCGCGCGATCGCAACGCGCTGGCGCTCACCGCCCGAGAGCTGCTCGGGCGTGTGCTGCAGGCGATCGCCCAGGCCGAGACGCTCAAGCCACGGCAGGGCATGGGCCTTTGCTTCGCGCATCCCGATCCCGCCGACGAGCAGCTTCAGCGCGGCGTTCTCGAGCACCGAGGTGCGCGCCATCAGCTGCACGGTCTGGTAGACGAACCCGATGTCGCGCATCAGGTACTCCGCGGCCTGGTCCTCAGACAGCGAGCCGATCTCCTGGCCGGCGAAGCGGATCACACCCGCGTCCGCCGGGATGAGCCCGGCGATCAACAGCAGCAGCGTCGTCTTGCCCGAGCCGCTTGGGCCCTGCACCGCGACCATCTCACCGGCTTGGACCTGCAGGCTGACGCCGTCGACCGCGCGGACCTCCTCGCCGGCGGAGCGGTAATGCTTGACGACCCGCTCAAGCTGCAGCATCGACGCTCCCTGTCGGCCCGCGGCGGCTTTGCGCGGGGGTCACCCAGCGGCCCGGCGCCCCGCCGGGCGGCGCAGGGGCAGGACGGTCGCGAGCTCCGCTGGGGGGGCGCCGCGCAGCTCCCCTTCGCTGATCACGAGCGCGCGGTCCGCGCCCGCGAGGCCCGTCGAATCGCGGGTGCTCGCGAGTACCGTGATGCCCTCGTCAGCGAGCGAGCGCAGCAGCGCGAGGATCCCGTCGCGCTCGAGCAGATCCACGCCCCTGGTCGGCTCGTCGATCACGAGCAGCGCAGGTTCCAGCGCGAGCGCGCGGGCGATCGAGACGCGGACTCTCTCGCCCTCGTCGAGTGCCGCGACCCGCTGCGTCGCGGCGTGCTCGGCATCGACGCGCTCCAGCGCACGCCGCGCCTGCACGCGCGCGTGTCGTGGGGACACGCCGCGCGCGAGTAGGCCCACAATCACCTGGTCGAGCACGCCCTGCCCTTCGGTGAAGCGGAACATGCGCTCGGGGTAGCCGATCCCGCCGCCGAGAAGATCCTCTCCATTGTTCGCGAGGTCGCGCCCTTCGAAGCGCACCGTTCCACTGTCGGGAGCCTCGATGCCGGCCGCGACGCGCAACAGCGTCGAGCGCCCGGACCCCTTCAGGCCCCACACCACGGCGAGCTCCCCGACGTCGAGCTGGAGCGAGACGTCGCAGAGGACCGCACGCCCGCCCGCCGCTCCGCTGTAGCGCTTGCCGACACCTTCCAGCGCGAGCAGGCTCATCGCCGCGGCGCCCCCAGCTCCGCGATCGCCTTCAGCTCCCGGCGCACGTACTGAACCCACGCCAGGCGGGCCCCGACCGCCAGCCGGCTCTCCTCGGACACCAGCCGCTCGGCGAGCCGCGAGCCGGCGTCCTCCGCGCTCCCGTCCTGCGAGGGCAGGGGGCTCTCGCTCGCCTCTTGCAGGCACGCCTGCTCGTAGCCCTCGATCACGCTGCGCGCCAGCTCGGGGTGGCTCATCAGCGCAGCCACCTCCATCGCGAACAGCCGCTGGCGGCGGCGCTCATCGGCGAGCTGACCGACCAGCTGGCGCTGATAGTGCTCCAGGCCTTCGCGCGTCGCGCCGTAGCGCGGCTTCGGCTGGCGCCCGGTCCCGCCGCCGGGGACTTCCTCGATCAGCTCGCGGTCGAGCAGCGAGCGCAGCGCCGTGTAGACGTGGGAGGTGCTGCTCAGCGACAGCGCACCCTCGTAGGTCCGGTCAAAGCGCTGGGCGAGCTCGTACGCGTAGCTCGGACGCTCGATCACCAGACCCAGCAGCGCCCAGTTGACCGGCGACTGCATCGGACTGTGCTGCACCCTCACCCTCACAGCTCCCATGGCGACAGCGTAGCTCAACCGTGGTTCCCGCGTCACGGCCCGCACCCCCAAAAACACTCACGCTTTGCAACGTTATATGCCTTGTAATAGTGAGGACACTCAAGGCTTAGAAGCTTCTACGGCATCGCTAGGCAGGGCCCTCCCGGCGCGCAATGATGGTCGCCGTGGAAGGGACACGCCTATTCATTGTGTTAAAGGCGAACTCGTCTCGCCGCCGGCCTCTGTCTGCTTTCGGTGATGCTCGTGTGGGCATCTACTGCCAATGCCTTGGCGCCGCGTGCGATCGCATCGAGGACGTTTTCACTTCATGAGACTGGGCACCTGCACCTCACCAGCAGCAGCGTTGTCTTCCCGGAGCCACTGGGCCCGTACAGCGCGACCATCTCCCCCGCCGCGGCGATCGGCAACACGTGGTCTGGCAGCGCCGCCCCCGCCTGGCGACGCTCCAGCTCGAGGTTCCTACGCAGCGAACTGTGGCGCACGATCCTGCTGGAGAGCCTGCTGCTCGCCGTGGGCTGCCTCACCGGAGCGGCCTTCGGGCTGTACGGCCAACAGCTTCTGGATCGCGCGCTGGCGAACGTCATCAACTTCCCCGTCGTCTATCCGTAGCCGCTCTGCCCGCCGTGCTGAGCCTCTCGATCGTCACCGCGGCCGCCGCCGCGATCCTCGCGATCCTCGCGATCCTCGGCTACCTGGCCGCCGGCGTGCCGCCCGCCGTCGCGCTACAGGACTGAGACTCAGCGAATCACGAGTGCTGATCGCCGCAGGCAAGTGCGTCCGCACAGCCAAGCGCTAGAACGTTCCCCCTCTTGGCATGCGCGCCTTAGAACGTTCCACGCCTTGACTTATAACGCTCCCCGGCAGCGCAGATGATGCGCCCGTGGTGCGGGCCCAACACACCGAGCTCGCCCACCGGATAGGCCAAGCGGGCCGGTGCAGACCGTCTTGGACGCCGCCATCAACCTCCCGGCGGCGTTCGAGCGGAGCTCATGGTTCGCGTTAGTCCGCAAGTTCGCGTCCCGGGCTCTGGGCAAGGGGAGTGCCGCGGCGCCACCGCGGGCCGCGGCACCCTCTCGCGACATCCGCGCCGGCCAACGCACACGGGCGGCGATGTCGCCGTTTGAGCGCCATCGGCACGCCGCACGAACGCACCCGACCGCAACCCCACGGGCGCGCGGCAGAGAAGATCGGACGGACGGGCAGCAGGCGAGCGAGCACCAGCGCATACGCATCCTCTCCGCAATGGTCACCGCAGCATCCACACGCGGGGGGGAGCCCGTAAGGGTCAGCGACATCATCGCGCTGGCGGGAGTGTCTCGAAAGACGTTCTACGCACTGTTTGCCGATCGCGAGGACTGCCTGCGTGCAACGGTCGAGGAGGGCGTCGCGCTCGCGGCGGCCCGTGCGAGCGCGGTGGATGATCCCGAAGCCCGCTGGGTGGATCGGCTTCGCGCGGGACTCCACGCATTACTGGGGCTGCTCGAGGAGGAGCCGGAGCTCGCTCGCCTGTGCGTTGCGCAAGCGCTGATCGGCAGGGCGGCGCATCCGCGCCTGGATGAGGCGCTCGAGCAGCTCGCAAGTTTTCTCGATGAGGGGCGCACCACACCGCGCGCCCGCACGCAGACTCCTGCGCTCGCCGCGCAGGGTGTGCTCGGAGGCGCGCTCGGCCTGATCCACGCACGGCTCACCGTCACAGACAGCGGGTCGCTTCTGGAGCTCTCCAATCCGCTCATGTCGATGATCGTGCTGCCCTACCTCGGTCGGGCCGCGGCGCACAAGGAGCAGTCCCGCCCGGAACCCGCGCCTGTGAGCCGCCAGCGCGGGCGCACTCCAAAACCGCCCGAGGCCCTCAACTTCCGGCTGACGTACCGCACGATGGCGGTGCTCGCGGTGATCGCGGCGCGGTCCGCGCTCAGCAACAGCGAGATCGCCGAGCGAGCAGGGATCTCAGACCAGGGCCAGATCTCAAAGCTGCTCGCGCGCCTGCACCACCGAGGGCTGATCGAGAACACGGGCGACGGTCAAGCCAGGGGCGCCGCCAACGCCTGGCGGCTCACACGCGAGGGTAAGGAGCTGCAGCGCACGATCACCCGCGCCTCCCTGCGGGTCGCGCGGTGACACGCAAGACGCCCCCGCAGATGACCTCGCCCGTGAACTGGGCGCTGCTCGGCCTGATCATCGAACGCGAGAGTTATGCCTACGAGCTCGCGCAGCGCTTCCAGGGCATCTACCGCAACGTCCTTACGCTCAGCAGCACCTCACACATCTACACAGCGCTGGGCGTCCTTCAAGGCAGATCGCTGATCGAGCAGGTCCCCGGCAGCCGCCCCGGGCGCCAGCCCAAGCCCGGCTACCGTGCCACCGCCCTCGGCGTCCAGAGCTACGGCGAGTGGCTCGTCAGCTACGTCCGCGAGGACCGCCGCCGCCACGTCATGTTCGTGCTCGGACTCTCGGCCTTGGCGGGCAGCCCGGCGGCCGTCCGTGACATCCTCGAGCGCTACGAGCAGGCGTGGCTCGAGCACGACGGCGCGACGGGCATCTTCGCTCTCGACGGCGTACCGGATGGGCCAGGCGCGGAGCTCGTCGAGCGGATTCTCTCCGAGGAGAACGAGCTGACCGCCGCCGCGAAGCGCTCCTGGGTCAGGCACGCGCGCGCAGCGCTCGAAGAGCTCACCACGAAAATCCCGGGCGGGCGACATGACCCCGCTAGTCAAGCCATAGAACGTTTCAGACCGTGACTTACCAAGCGGTCACGCCGGCGCGATCATCACCACGTGGCGGGTCCCTCGCACAGTCGGTGCCGGGTTTCCTCCCCCGACCGCCACAGCGCCTGTGTCGGTTTCCTGCTCGGCGCCGGCGCGTGCAGCATCCGGGGCCATGGATCCCTCTCCGGTGGCCCCGAGGGGCGCCGCGGCTGCCTACCCGAGCCGCGGCGGCCGCCTGTCGCTACCAGGCAGGGCGCTCGATTCAGCCAGCAGAGCAAGGGCGCGGAGCCACCATGACCGACCACCTCGTCACCGGAGTCCGCAAGACGCTGTCTGCCGACGCGACCCACCGGCACATAAGCGAGGTGTGCACGCAGGGCGCGATCCGCTACACCCGCCAGGAGGTGATCGACAGCATCCGCCAAGGCGACAGCTGGAAAACGCTCGCCGACGGCTACCGCGCCGAGATCCGGATCATCGACGCCTGCCCTTGGGAGGGATGCGCGCTCGGTCCCTACATCGCGACGAACCCCAACAGCAGCAAGAAGGACAACCTCGAGAACCTCGACTCGTGCTAGCCCCGGCCCGTGCACCCGGTTCGCAAGGGTTAGAACGTTATACGCCGTAGCTTGTGCCTCGTGAGCCCCACCGCGAGTATGGCGCTTTACAGACAGGGGGGAAACATGGACGTGCTACTGGATGCCCTCGCGATGTGGGCGCTTGCGCAGCTGCTTTTCATTTGGTTCTGCTTCCGCCTCGGGGCGGTGAGGGAGCTGGAGCCGCGAGACTACCTCGAGATGCAGGACTATGCCGCCGCGCGCAGAGCGCAGCACGCCTACGCGCACGCGACCCAGCTACACCGAAACCTTGTTGCCCCGCCCGCCGGAGTCTGCTCGAGCGTCGCCGTTTCTCCTTGCGGACCGCTCGAAGAGACCCCCGGTGCGATCCCTCCGCGCCCCCACCCGGTTGTGCGCCGCGGCTTCAGTCCGGAGTCGCGGCGTGCAACCGCCGAGGGCCGCGCCTCCGCTAGACCGCGCCGGGCGATGAACTAGCTCTGCGGAGCCCATTCCGCGACGCGCCATGCGGAGCCCAGCCGCAGCACCCGCGCGAACGTGACGTGCATCGTGGCTGGCAGGCCCGCGTAGGGGCCCTTGCCGAGCGTGCGCTCCCGCGTGACGACCACCCACTCTCCCCGCGCGGGTCCCTCGCCCCGCGTGATCGCCAACACGACGCCCCTGTTTTCGACCTGCTCTGCCGCCAGGGCGGCGGCGGCGGCGCTCGGCGAGGTCTCCCGGCCCGCGCCCGCACCTGTCACCCCGCCAGAGCAACAGGCGCCCACGAGTCCGCCCGCGGGCTTCAACATGCGCCTGACCTACCGCACGTTGAGGGTGCTGGCTGCGATCGCCGCACAGCCCGGGCTCAGCAACAAGCAGGTCGGCGAGCTGGCGGGCGTCAAGGATGCGGGGCAGACGTCAAAGCTACTGGCCCGCCTCGCGCGCCTCGGCGTGATCGAGAACAGCCGACGTCGGCCGCGCGGCCGTGGCGATGTGAACGCGTGGACGCTTACCGGCACTGGTCGGGCGATCCTCCGCGCAGGCCGTCGAGCGAAGGCAATCCTCTCGAGGGTCTGAACCTGCGTCCAACCTACCGCACCGCGATCGTCCTGACGGTGATCGCCGAGCAGCCCGGAGCGAGCAACCGCGAGGTCGCGGAATGCTCAGGCATCGTCGACCAAGGCCAGATCTCAAAGCTCCTCGGGCGACTGGCGGCGCTTGATCTGATCGACAACCGGGGCGACGGCAAAGAGAGGGGAGCCGCTAACGCATGGCATCTGACCGCACGCGGCGCAAAGGTTGAGCAAGCTACGCGTGTACGCTAGATGCACAGGTCACCAGAAGCGGGCTCCTCGTTGGCACCGAGCGCCACAGCACCGGCCTGGATCAGCACGCCGTCGCAGTCTTTCGGGCCTTACACGCTCACGCGTAAGGCCATCTCGTCGACGCGCTCCCTGCTCCACTGCAAGAGGCTCAGGCGGCAAGCACGGGCCCTCGGCGCCGGCATCTCCACTCGTCTCACGGATGGACCGTCCTGAGGCGTTGCCGATCTCCTGCCGCGTCAACAGCGAGTCCAGCCCAATGAGAACGCCGACCCACCGCGCGATTCACGGCGATAACTGTGCGCGGACCGGGCAGCGACGCACCCTCTGCTGCCCAAAGGCGGTCTCTGCACACGTGAACTTCGTCTCGACCGCTGAGTCGGTGCGTTTTCAGGCGGGCCCACCGCAACCCTGGGCCACCCCGTACCCCAGCTTCGTTGTTCTCGATCACCATCGCCTCGTCAGATCGCAGGCCTTGGTAGAACACCGCCGGTTCCGCCATGCTCCGGCGAGTCCAACTACGGGTTTCTGTGGATTCGCTGCGAGCATGCAATCGGAGACGCGCGCCGCGTGGCCTGGAGCGGTTCGCTCATCGTCCGGAGTGCCCGACCTATCAGCTTTCCGGAGCTGCGGATTCCGCGCCTGGGCGCATCGTCGCTAGAACGCGGAGTGCAGCCCTGACGGGAGCGCGTGAGCGTCGGGCGGAGCGACTGAGGACCTGGAGACTGATCAATGGCGTGGGAAATATTCGCCGGTGCAGGCGTTGATGTACTGGCGCGGGTTGAAGTGCTCCCCGTGCTGGGGGAAGTACCACTCGATCGCGTCGTATGCTCGGCGGCCGTTGCAGCTTCTCAACTGAAAGAGCACGATCCGCGTGCTCTGCAGCGTGCCTTCGGCGACATCCTGGTGGGGTCCGACCCACTCGGCGATGCCGCTACCGATCGCTCGCGCGTGACCCCACGTGATCCAGTGGATGTGCTCGACGATCCCAGTGGGGTCGCCTCCGTTGTAGATCTTCCGGGGCTTGTAGTGCCCGTAGCCTTCCTGGTTGGAGCCCCAGGGACCCGCGAGGATTGGCGTTCCGCTCGCATCGACCGCGCTTACAAGAATCAGCGACCAAAGGCTGACCGCGACCGTGAGCGAGACGAGACGCCGCAAGATGCGACGAACCCTCCGAGATGAGAAGCGAGAGTTCGTCATAGGCGGCATTATCGTATCCGACCGCAGTCTCAGGCTTGGTAAGGATTAGATGCATCCGCCAGCCGCGAGGAGGCGCCGCCGGTAAACCTGCATGTCGGCGTGGTTGAAGTCCGAGTGGGTTTGCGTGCGAAGAGACAGCACATCCTCGTGGTGGTATGGGCTGGAGAGACTCTCGTTGTGACCGATCACGTTGCGGACGGCGACGTGGTAGTGGCAGCGCAGCCACCTCACGAGCCGCAGGCTCGCACCGAGCTGTGCCGGGTCGTTGAGCACTTCCTGGTCGCTGTAGCTAACGTGCTCGATGCCGATCGCCGTCCAGTTCAATCCCACCGTGTGGCGGCACATGATGTCGAGGGGGACGAGCTGGTAGATACCACCGTTTTTGGCGATCACAAAATGCGCACAGGTCCCCGGAAGCTCGTGGAGCTCGGTATCGGGAACGTCAGGCGCGAACGTGTTGTAGGTCGACTGAAAAGTGGGAGATTCCGTGTAGTGGATGACGATCACGTGCGGGTGGATGAGCTTGTACGTGGGCGCCATGAAACTCCTGTAGTGCCTCCGGGCGTACGCGACCATCTGTGCCTTCCGTTCGGGCCCGAACGGGATCGGGTTCCAGATGATGTGTGGTTTCGGGACAGCAACGGCAGGGGGTGTCGTCGTAGACGTCGGCGTGGTCGGAGCGCTGCCGCCCGAGGAAGGGATGCTCTGCGCCTGGGTCGGCGCCGTCGTCACTGAGGCGACCGCCGCATGATCCGTGATCGTCGTCGTTGTCGTTTCGACGGAGCCACAACCGAGGACGACCGCGCCGATTAGGACGACACCGGCGAGCGTCGCGAGACGTGTCATGGCTTGCTGACCTCGACCTCGCATGGGCTATTCGGCCCTACAGCCCGCGCTTGCGTGCGATGTCGACGCGAGATGATGGCTGAGCCAGGAAGCGGTCCTCGTGAGCATTTCCGTTCCCGCGCCGAAGGAGGGAGCGAAGGCAACGATCGCAACAGCGGCGCCGCTCGAGGAGCCGGGGTTGACGATGCCTGACTGTCGCACCAAGTAGCCACCGCTCTCGGGTCCCCAGCCGCCCTTGAAGGCGACGGAGCTAAAGCCGGCCGAGCCGAGGCCCCAGCTCTCGCTCGGCTCGATGTTCTGCATCAGCCCCAGTACGTAGCTTGTCTGGCTCGACCGAAGAAGGCAGCCGAGGGCTAGCGCGCGGAAGAACTTGACGGCCTCACTGGGGCTCCACTGCGTCTGCCCGAACGTCGTGACGGCTCCGGCTGGCGGTGGCGCCGTGGCGACGGTGGTTTCGCTGTCGCCGCTTGCCCGCAGGACGCTGTCCATATATTCGCTCGCGCCCCCAAGGCCGCCCTTGAGCCGCTCGAGGTCACCGAAGAGGTTGAGCACCGACTGGTTGTCCGATTCGGTGATAGCGGCGTGCGCCCAGGCCATCTCCTGCGACGTCAGGCCTTCAGCTCCTCGGGCGCGGAGCAGGGAGACAAGCACCGGCACCTTCGTCGTACTCCAGCCGTGTGCAGCTTCGTCGTTACCGAGAACTTCGCTCGAGCCGCTGCCAAGCGGGGACACGGCGAGCTCGACACGCCCAGGTAGCGAGGACGCAAACTGCTGGAAGGACGAGGCAGCGCCCGAGTCGAGCACCGGGCCGCCCGCGCCGGCGGAGGGACTGGCGGCGGTGCTTGCGTGATGCTTAGCTTCGCTCGCCGCGAGCTCGGCCTTGACACTTTTCAGGCTCGGGGCTCCTGGCGCCGCCGGGTATTCGCGTGGGACGGCTGCTTTCGCCGGCGTGCCGTGGACTTTCGCGGCGATATGGACGACCACTACGTGATGAGGTCGATCGAGGAAGTAGACGCCGGCGCCAACGGCGCCGAGGAGGATTATGAGCGTCGTCGCACCGATCATGCGTCGACGCTTCACGCGTGCAGCCCTGCGACGCGCCAGATACTCCGGGGAGTAGGCCATCGTGAGATAAAGGCTAGCTCGCCCGCTGGTCGGCGACGGACGCCGCCTCAGGGGAAGTAAACGGACGCGTTGTTGCCACCGGTGCAGATAACCGGGGTGCCTGAGGAGCACGTCATCACATACGTCTTTTCCGTGACCGGGCTGAACACTTCGTACGTGCCTGGGCCTCGGCTGTTGTATGCTTGGCGCACGTTTTCGCCGAAGGAGCAGGTCGTGTCGGGGCCAACGGCCAGCTGGCTCCCACACGGGGTCTGGTTCGCACTGTTGCCCGGCTGCGCGTGAGCGACGTTTGGGGTCGCGCCCGAGGTCGACGTCTTGGAGCCGCCGGACGGACTGTTGGACTGCTGCGCGATGACGATGCTTGTCGAGCCGGGGACCTCGCCGGTGGCGCTTCCGATCACGTCGATCGTTGTCTTGCCCCCGTGGAGTTCGGCCGCTGCTGTGAAGACGCCATTGCCGACCGCCGCGGGCTTGCCTTGAACCTGTACGGTTGCCGACGGGGGAGAGACTGTCCCGCGCACCGTGACGCTGTTGCCGGCGATCACGCTGCCGCTCGTGGGTGACGTGATGATGACGGAGACCACGCCGCCAGTGCTCGCTGCACCGGTGGTCGTTGTCGTAGTTGTCGTCGAGCCGCCGCAGGCAACCAGAGAAGCAGCGAGCGCGATGGCGCTAGCAACGGCTCCGAGCGTCCGGCTCGGAGCTACCCCCTGTTTGAGCACGGCCGCAACATACCATCTCCTGGAACTTGAAAGGCGCCTCTCACGTGGACTATCGACAGGCCGCCGCAGCTGGCGCGGCGACCTCCTCGCGGTAGATCGATGCCTACGCGGGACATCCCCGATGAGCAACACGTTCACGGTTCGCTTCCTCGAAGGACTCGGATGTCTCAAGGGCACAAACGCTTATGACCGCCTCGAGCATCGCGAGGCGTACCTCGATCGTCGACGCAATACCCGAGCGCGGTAGCCGCCGGCGCAGCGTTTTGCCACCCCCTCATCGTCTCCATGATCCTGCTCCCAACGCTTCGCGCTCAAGCGGAGTCGGGAAGCGGAACCTCACCCGAGTACGGCAGACCGCCCGCCGCACGCATCGCCATGTTCTGGTGCTTAGTCACGTACCAGAAGTGAAGGAAGTAAGGGACGATCAGGAACGAGCCGGGGAAGAAGAGAAGGAAGGCGGTGACGGGATTGATCTGCTCTTCACGCGGGATGCCGCCAAGCCGCTGTGCTCGCTTGATTCGCTGACCGTAGTTGTAGACGGATAGGAACGGCGGGATAATGACCCAGCCGCCGATAAAGATGGCGACGACGGACCAGGCGGGGCTGGAGTGGGCGAGGTTCTGATCGTCTTTCGCGATCCCCACGTCCTTCAGCTCATCGTTGACGAAGTAGTACCAGCACAGGCTGTAGATGCCAAGTGTGAGGGCACTCAGCCCGAAGCCCACCCAGAAGCTGCGGATCTTCGCCGCGGCCCCGTTGCCGAACTCAACTTCCTGCGCCATTGCTCCTCCCACCGTAGCTTTGGCCGAATCCTACCGCCGGAACGGACCGCTCGCACGATAAGGCGTTGCCGCCGGAACCGCACGAGTCTGCTCGTGAGTCGAGCACTTGGCGCTGCCCTTTCGATTCGAGCCCGACTGTCCCCTCGGGTTTGTGTGACGGGCACAAGGTGGATGACCAAACCAGCTATGGGCGTATTCCTCCGCAGCCAACCCCTGTAGTAATCGACTCAGCCGCGGCTTTCAGCTCGTACGGTTGCCGCGGGCCGCTGGCCGCTCGCCCCGGGGCGGTGCGACGGTCCTCTGCGTAATCCTAGGCAGTCCGACAGACTACCTCTTGGAGAGGCGGCAGGACTGACGCGGGCACGCGAAAACGCACCTGCTAGGACCGACACTGCGCAACTCAAGATCAGCGATCTCTTGGTGATCGCCATGTGGTCAAGCTAGCAATGGCGAAGGTGAAAAGCGGTGCTAGCTGCGTTTGAGGGCAGCAGATTGTCGTCCCCGAGGAACCGTCCTGTAAAGCGGTAGGTACCAGCTTGATAGCCTTCTCCCTCCGTAAAGTGATCTTCAGCCGCGCCCGTTTCCGCAAAGATACGCCTAAGGCGGTGGTGTCGTTCCACCTTGTACAACGACACGGCAATATTGCCGCCGACAGCATGTTGGTGGTTCACGGCGATGTGGAGCACAAAGTTGCAGCGACGGATGATGTGTACCCAGACCGACATATGCGAGGGATATCGTGGCGGCGGCCCGGGCGGTTGCGGGAGGATTTCGCGCCCCGCGCTGCGACTAAACGGGTGTGATTCACCTACTAAGCTATCTCCCGAGGCGCTGACGTAGAGGCAGAGCTTGACTTCATCTGGCAAGCCAAATGGGCTAAAAGCGAAGGTGCCCGAGTCGGTTCCAGATTCTGTCTTTACTCCGCCCCCTCCAACCCATACGCCGTGGGAGCTGTCAAAGGTCGAAGGGCATTCAACGCCAGCCGAGTACGCTGACGCCTCTCCGTACCATGCGCAGAACGTTTCCCCGCTGCAGTCGTGCTGTACTTCCACGGATCCCTGCAGCGCTTCGCTTTCGGGCAGCGTGCTTATCGTCGCCCCTCCACTGTCTGCATGCACCACAGCGGGAGTGGCCAGGCATGTCAGGACCAGCAGCGCACCCACAACCTTCAGTCGCCTTGACGCGCCTGATGCTCTCGAGTTCTCCGCGCGCACGACGCTTGTCCCCCCTGTTTCCACCGTGAACGTTATCGGACCACGGTGCGCGATGCGCTGCGACTCTGCTCAGCTGGCGGATGTCGCAGTTGGCGGTCGAGCCCGTCGGGCGCTGATAACGCGTCCCCGTAGCCTCGGTTGGGTCATGCCGGAACGCCACCTCAAGGATGCGCAATGAATGGACCGCTCTTATCGCGACCTCGCGGCGGCTTGGTCGGCGGTGGTCGGAATCTGCTCACGCCGTGCCGCGGCCCCTGGTCTCGGCCCACCGACTTGGCCGATTGTCTGCAGGCGAAGCCGCTGATCCGCACGAGACCCCGCGCTTCGCCCGGCTTGGCCATCTCGAAGGCGCATACGGGCTCCCCCATTTCTACTACCCGCAAGTCGTAGCTATCCTGGCGCGGCTCGAGGACCCGTGACCGGGCTAGTCAACTAGGATCGGCACGCAATGCGACAGCTCCGGACCCAGCTGCGACGATACGGCTGGCAGATTGCGACAGGACTGCTCGCGCTCGTCGTGACGACCGCCGCTCTGTTCGCACTACTGGAGCCCGCCGCAAAACGCGTAACCAGAGCGCGCGCAGTCCCCCTCACGACCAAACCACGTTCCAGCGCACCAGACGCAAGCAAGAGCACAAGCATGCCGGGGGCGGCCAGCCCCAGCAAGAGCGCACGGACACACATTGCGGCTTCGTCGCCGCACGCATCGACAGCACCTCGCAATGCTCGAGCGCCCGCCGTGGGGATGCGGACTGTTCAGCTGTTCGACGCATCACGCGGACGGGCGCTACCGACAATCGTTCGTTACCCCGCTGCGGGGGCGAGTAGCGCACTGCCGCTACTGGACGCCCCACCTCAGGGAGGCCCGTATCCGTTGATTGTGTTTGGGCATGGGTTTGCGGTCACGCCGACACCCTATGCCCCCTTGCTTGACGCCTGGGTGCGCGCAGGATATGTGGTCGCCGCCCCAATATTTCCGAAGAGCAACGCGAGCGCACCCGGAGGACCAAACGAGCACGACCTACCTAATCAGGCGGGGGACATGAACTTTGTTATTGACAAGATGCTGGAATTGTCCGCGGGGGCTACGGGGCCACTCGCCGCACTTATCTCGTCCCATATCGCCGTTGCCGGGCAGTCCGACGGAGGAGACACGGCGCTTGCGGCAGCTTTTGATCCGGCCGTGCATTACCTGCCCATCGAAGCCGCCGTGATTCTTTCAGGGGCGGAGGACCCCTTCGCACCGGCATTTCAGCCGCAGGCTGGCACACCGCTGCTCGCGACCCAGGGCACTGCAGACACGATCAACCCATCCGCATCCACCTTTGCTTTCTTCCGAGCCGCCTCTCCGCCGAAGTACCTGCTTCTCCTAGACGGCGCCGGGCATCAGGAACCCTACACGGTCCCGGGAGCCAACCTTGACGCGGTGACCCGTATGAGCATCGCGTTCCTGGATCGATATCTCAAGTTGGCAGGCGCAGCGCTGCAGCAGTATGTGCAACAAGGCAATGCCGGTAATGGCACTACACTAGAGGCCGCACCTTAGGGGCAAGGAGGGTATTCATGGATGCCACGAAACGCAACCGGCTCATCATCGGCAGTGTGATCGCAGCCGTCATACTAATCATTGCTGTCGTGGTCGTGGTTATGAGCATCAAACACTCGAACAATGTCGCGCGCGAAGCCAAGGAAACCGCAGTAAGGGTCACAATCGCCGCCAAGGCCGCTGAACAGAGGGCTGCGGCAGAAAAGCAGGCCGCGATCGCCAAGGCCGCGGCAGAAAAGCAGGCCGCGATCACAAAGGCGAAGAACGCGGCGGCAGCGCGCAAGCTAGCCGACGAACAGCGCAAACTACGCGAAGCCACGGCGGCAGCGCGGACCGCTGCGGAAAACGCGAACAGCGCCGCTAGCAGAGCCTCGGCCCCTGTCATCCCCAGTGCTGGGCTGGCGCCTGGCACCGTGACGGGAACCGACAGTAGCGGTCATTCCGTCGGGGTAGGCTGCTCAGATAACCCCAGCGATCCTCTCCCCGGATGCTATGGCTCCGGTCGCGGCCCCGCGAGCAACCTGTCTTACGGGAGTGCAACTGGCAGAGACAGCGAAGGTTATGTCAGCGGTGTCGGTTGCGCGAACAACCCGGCGACCCCTTTGAGAAATTGCGAATACTAACTCGGGATCACTGCCCGGAATCGTCGGGGCTCACGTTGTCTCGTTGCACACCTCGGACCTGCTCGTCATAAAGGTGCAGGCGTCCTTGTTCGCTAGACGCTCCCGCGTCCCGCGTGTATGCTCGGCGACGTAAACAGGCGAGTTCGGACGGATGGAACGATGAGACATTGGGCGGCCTTGCAAATAGCGGTCCTGGCGCTCTCGATTGCGGGCTGTGCGGAAACGGGAACGTCCAGCACTGCCGAAGAACACCCGGCGGCTCAGCAAACGACAGCCACAACGGCCGAACCCTCGCCGACACCGCCTCCGACGACACACGAATCCGAACAGCCTCCGACGAAACCGACCGAACCCGAAAAACACGCCGAACCGGAAGGGGGCAGCACATGCCCTGGAGGTTCGGAGGGACGGGGCTCAACATGTCATGCCGAAGACGCGAAGTTCTGCTCTGAACACGAATGCATCGGGAACTTTGAAAACGGGCACGGCGAAGTTGTTGAATGCTCCGACGGCAAGTGGAGCCATTCGGGCGGGATTCAGGGCGCTTGCTCGGATCACGGCGGCGAGGCTGGCTGACGCGCGTCAGGGCTGTCACCGAAGCGAGCCCGAGTGGGCTCGTTCACGCAACGCCCGTTCGAGCTGGCTCAAGCGCGTCGAGATTTCCTGGACCTGAACAAGCAGATCCTCCTCGGCGCTCTCTATTCCAGCCGCGGCAGGAGCCATAAATCGTTGCGCTACCGCGCCGATCGCAAGGGTCGCGGTTCCAATCCCGACGAGCATCACGACGACTGCGAGAATCTTCCCCTCGGTGCTCTTCGGGGTGATGTCGCCGTAGCCAACCGTCGTCATCGTCGTGAGAGCCCAGTACACGCCGTTGCCGAACGAGATGCCTTCCTCCGCAGCGAAGCCGCCGCCGCCCGCTGCCTCACCTGCGTAGGCACGGCACGGATGCCAAGCCGTTCAGCGTCCGGACGGCTCACGGATTGTTCGATGCCTTGAGCTGTTCGGCGAGGGTCACAGGGCGGACAGCCGTATGCCGAGCCCGTCGGCAAGCTCCAGCAGCAGGTCCTAGGCTGGGTCGAGGCGCCCGGCCTCGAGCGCCTGGACGCGCTCGCGATGCAGGCCGGTGGCGCCGGTCAGCTCGTCGGCGGTGACGCCCTGCTGTTCGCGCATCTGCCGCACGGCCCGCCCCAGGGCGAGAAGGTCCGCGTCGGTCTGTCCGCTCTCGGGCAAGCAAGCTCCCAGAATTCGGCCTGACACCCGTCGTGGCGTCCGGGCCGTTGTTTGGTGAACTCACGCCGCCGAGGTCCTTCCGCTCATCGACCCCGGCGCCGGATATCTGCGAGGAATACGACAGATCGATCGTACGCCCCCGCGGCACGGACGCAAGAGCGTGTTTCTGACTCGGCGCGCCGGGGTCAGGTGCTGCAGCCCAGTAGGTCTCTGCGTCCGAGCCGTTCCGCTTCCAGCGCAAACGTTCCCGGCGACCGAACCCGTACCGGGCACCGAGGGCGGCGGCGCTTCCGGTGACGCCAACCTCCCCACCCCTCAATGCTGCTGTCAGTGCGGAGCGCCCAGCAAGCGTGCACGGAAGGCAATCAAAGTGGGCCCGCGCGAGCTCCTTGGTGCGCGGAGCCGAGTAGTCTCGACGGATCACTACGAGGGGGGCCGCTTTGAGGGGATGGGGTGCGGCGGTAATGGCCGTTGGAGCGGTCGCCCTCGCGGGCTGCGCCCAGGCG
>CAAGKR010470383.1_pt1 | contig 17080 bp, 11 predicted proteins | sample 2556971 | NCBI WGS metagenome assembly CAAGKR01 (sample SAMEA5207829, study PRJEB30636) | soil metagenome | biome: forest; feature: boreal; material: soil | place: USA | collected 2011-09 | depth 1 m | reverse complement strand
GGCGAGCACACCGATGAGCACCGATTCTATCCAGCCTCCCGCGGCCGCCCGGCAGGGTTCTGACGACGCCCGCAGCCGGCTCTCCGCGGCCGGTGAGCGCAATCCAGACCGCTTTCAAAGCGAAGGCCCCCGAGCCGACGGGCCGACCCCCGAGGACGTTCAGCCCCCTGCCTTCGAGAACCTCGATCGCTTCCTCACAGGCCTGATCACGGTCGGTCCGATTCTCGCGCTCGGCGTCGTCGGCTGGCAGCTCTGGGACGGCCTGCTTCACGGCTCGGATCTGGTCGTGTTCGCGATCATGTACATCTCCACCGCACTCGGGGTCACGGTCGGCTTTCATCGTCTCTTTACCCACCGATCGTTCAAGACATCCCCCGCCTTGCGCTTCGTCTTCGCCGTGCTCGGCTCGGCCGCGATCGAGGGTCCGGTCATCTCCTGGGTGGCAGACCATCGCAAGCACCATGCCTTCTCCGATCGCGAGGGAGACCCGCACAGCCCGCATGTCGATCGCGGCACGGGCCTGCGCGGCGCCCTGCGCGGCCTTGGCCACGCGCACGTCGGCTGGCTGTTCATTCACACCGCCCGCGGCCATCGCGAACGCTACGCCCCCGACTTGGTCGCCGATCCGGTCGTCTCTTTCGTTGACAAGACGTTCTTCGTGTGGGCCATCGGCGGGTTGGGCGTCGCCTTCGGCCTCGGATACCTGATCGGGGGCACCCTCACCGCCGCGCTCACCGGTCTGTTGTGGGGCGGCGCCGTGCGGATGCTCGTGCTGCATCACGTCACCTACTCGATCAACTCGCTCTGCCACTTCTTCGGGCGGCGCACCTATGAGACTGGGGATCACTCCCGCAATCTCGCCTGGCTCGCGCCCTTTTCGCTGGGTGAGGCCTGGCACAACAACCACCACGCGTTTCCGACCTCTGCCTTCCATGGCTTCGACGGCCGTCAGCTCGACATCTCGGCGCTCGTGATCCGCGGCATGGAGCGCCTCGGCCTGGTCTGGGACGTGGTTCGCATCCCGCCGGAGCGCCGCGTGCAAAAGGGTCTCTCCGTCTAACACTGCTACGGTGCAGGGCACGGATGACATTTGTCATCCGCGAGGTTCTTGTCTTTGTTGGTGCTCTACAGGGCGCGGATGGGGTCAGCTGAATCTCCATCCGTATGGTGGCCACAGGGTCGCCGATGAAGGAGCACCACAACATGAAGTCCGATTCATTCGCCGACCTCGGCGTGTCCGAGGTCGTCTCACGCGAGCTTTCCAAGCGCGGCATCGACTCGCCCTTTGCAGTGCAGGGCATGGTCATCCCCGATGTGCTGGCGGGTCACGACGTGCTCGCCCAGTCGCCCACGGGCTCGGGCAAGACGCTCGCCTTCGGCCTGCCGCTCGTGGAACGCCTGCGGGACAGCGACCCGCGGCCCTCCGCGCTCGTCCTTGCGCCCACGCGCGAGCTTGCGCTTCAGATCGTCGAGGACCTGCGCTCGCTCGCCCACGTTCGCGCACTCTCGATCGCCGCGGTGTACGGCGGCGCCGGGATCGTCAAGCAGGCTCGCATCGCGGCCCGTGCCCACATCCTCGTGGCCACCCCCGGACGCCTGCTCGACCTGATCGACCGCCGCGAGGTGTCTCTGAAGCAGGTCCGACTGCTCGTGCTCGACGAGGCCGACAGGATGCTCGACATGGGCTTCCGCCCGGTCGTCGACCGCATCGTGAAGATGACCGCTCGTGAGCGCCAAACGCTGCTGTTCTCGGCGACGCTCGAGGGTGAGGTCGGACGCGTCGCGGCCGCCTACACCACCAACCCCCGTCGCCACGAGCACGCCCATTCCGCCGAGCGCAAGGGCGCCGTCGAGCACCGCTTCGTGTCTGTCTCCCACGAGGGCAAGGTCGATCGCCTGGTCGCCGAGCTCTCAAAGCCCGAGCGTGGTCTCACGCTCGTGTTCGTGCGCACCAAGCGCGGCGCGGACCGGCTCGTCAAGCGCTTGGCCGCGAGCAGCGTGCAGGCTGTCGCCATGCACGGCGACAAGTCCCAATCTCAGCGCGAGAAGGCGCTCGCGCGCTTCGAGGCCGGCCACGTCAACACGCTCGTGGCCACCGATGTGGCCGCGCGCGGGATCGACGTCGCGGGCATCACGCATGTCATCAACTACGACATGCCCGCCACGCGCGACGATTACGTCCACCGTGTCGGGCGCACGGCCCGCGCGGGCGCCGACGGGATCGGCGTCACGTTCGTGTTGCAAGAGCAGGCACGCGAGTTCGCCGGCATGGTCGGCGAACTGGGCCTTCACCGCGAGCTCGAGCTCGGGGGCTTTCCGAGCGATGCCACCCGTAGCCGCCCGCAGCCGCAGCCGCGGCGCTCCTCCAAGCGGCCTGGCAACCGCAACTCGCGCCGCTCGCGCGCGCGGGTCGCCTGAGGGCCTCCCACGCTGAAGGCCCTCCCACGCGCACGTGGGAGGCGGTTGGGTGTCAACACTCCAAAAAGGTGCTCCCCACGCGCGCGTGGGGGGATGGTCGCGGCAGTCACCGCGGGCCAGCCACTACCCTGTCCCGCCGTGCTCGTTCCCAGAGATGACATACGCAACGTCGCGATCGTGGCCCACGTGGACCACGGCAAGACGACGCTCGTCGACGCGATGCTGTGGCAGTCCGGCGCCTTCAGGGCCGGCCAGGACGTGGCCGACCGCGTGCTCGACTCGATGGACCTCGAGCGCGAGAAGGGCATCACGATCCTTGCCAAGAACACCTCCCTGCGCCACAACGGCGTCAAGCTCAATATCGTCGACACTCCCGGCCACGCCGACTTCGGCGGCGAGGTGGAGCGCGGCCTGACTATGGTGGACGGCGTTCTCTTGCTCGTCGATGCCTCGGAGGGACCGCTGCCGCAGACGCGCTTTGTGCTGCGCAAGGCACTGGAGTCGCGCCTGCCGGTGATCCTCGTGGTCAACAAGGTCGACCGTCCCGACGCACGCGTGTCCGAGGTGATCGACGAGGTGTATGAGCTGTTCCTCGACCTCGACGCCGACGAGGAGCAGATCGAGTTCCCGATCGTGTACTGCAACGCGCGGGCGGGCATCGCCACGCTCGAGCACGACGCGGATGCGCCAACACCCACCGAGGGCACGCTGGCGCCGCTGCTCGACCTGCTCGTGGAGCGCATCCCGGCGCCGACGTACGACCCGGAGCATCCCCTGCAAGCTCATGTCACCAACCTCGACGCCTCCCCATATGTCGGACGCCTGGCGATCTGCCGTGTGCGCAACGGCTCTATCAAGCGCGGCCAGCAGATCGCCTGGTGCAGGGCCGACGGCAACATCGAGCGCGCGCAGGTCTCAGAGTTGTATGTAACCGACGCGCTCGATCGCATCGACGCACCCGAGGCCGGCCCGGGGGAGATCATCGCGGTTGCGGGCATCCCCGAGATCACGATCGGCGAGACGCTCGCCGATCCGCAGGACCCGCGCCCGCTGCCGGTCATCACGGTAGACGAGCCCTCGCTGTCGATCACAATCGGCACCAACACCTCTCCACTTGCCGGCCGGGGGGGGACAAAGCTCACGGCGCGCCAGATCCGCGATCGTCTGGACCGCGAGCTGATCGGCAACGTGTCGCTGCGCGTGCTCGACACCGGCAGAGTCGGAACAGAGGCCTGGGAGGTGCAGGGGCGCGGCGAGTTGCAGTTGGCGGTACTCGTGGAGATAATGCGCCGCGAAGGCTTCGAGCTCACGGTCGGCCAGCCGCGCGTGCTCATCCGCGAGATCGACGGCCACCGCAACGAGCCGTTCGAGCGGCTCTCGATCGACGTGCCCGAGGACTACGTGGGGGTCGTCACGCAGATGCTCGCGTTGCGCAAGGGGCGCATGGAGCACATGACAAACCACGGCACCGGCTGGGTGCGGATGGAGTACATCGTGCCTGCCCGCGGCTTGATCGGGTTCCGTACCGAGTTCCTCACCGAGACGCGCGGCACAGGGCTGATGCACCACGTGTTCGAGCGCTGGGAGCGCTGGGCGGGCGAGTTGCGCACGCGCACGACCGGCGTGCTCGTCGCCGACAGGGCCGGGAGCACCGCCACGTACTCGCTGATGAGCCTTGGCGAGCGCGGCACGCTGTTCGTCGGGCCCGGCGAGGAGGTGTACGAGGGCATGATCGTGGGCGAGAATTCGCGCGCGGACGATCTCGACGTGAACCCGGTCAAGGAGAAGCACCTCACCAACATTCGCTCGTCCAACTCGGACGTGTACGAGCGCCTGCAGCCGCACCGCAAGCTCACGCTCGACCAGGCGCTCGAGTTCGTGCGCGACGACGAGTGCGTCGAGGTGACGCCCGAGACGGTGCGCCTGCGCAAGGTCGCGCTCGGCAAGACCGACAGGTTGAAGGCGGCGCGGCTGCGGCGATGATCAGCGGCGTGTGACGTCCAGAACCGAGACGTCCTCGAAGTATCGTTGGTCTTCCCACGGCAAAGGCTCATCGAAGTCGTCGCTCATCCAGACGTGCTTGTCCGTCCACAACCCGAGCTTGCGCGGCTTACGCGGCTCTTCGATCGGGACGAGCCTGGCGAGCGCCTGGCCATTGCGCGCTATCACGATCTCCTCGCCCTTGGAGGCACGCTCGGCGAGTTGCGAGAGATGAGTCTTGGCATCGTGCATGTTGTGGATTTCCGACATGTCTTGGTCAAGCTTAGCGGTCTTGGGTATGGTTGTGTGCCAGGGCCGTCGGCGGTGCCCTGGCGCACACGTCGGGGGCGAACGCTAGGGTGCGGGCCATGAACAGATCGAGTAGACGAGTAGACGCAGGACTGGCGGCCGTATGCCTGGCGCTGACGGCGATGGTGCTGGCCGTGCCCGCGGGCGCCGCGGCGGTGCACTTCGAAAAGGAGAGCCTCCAGGCATACGAAGGCCAGTTGCACCACGGTGCAGTGCACGCGGTGACCTTTCACCCGGGTACAAGCACCGGCCATCTGCACATATCGCTCAACAACGGTGGCCATATGACGGTCACATACGCCTCCTCGCAGCAGACCAAGCTTGTGGCGCAGGCCCGGACGGCCAACGCACGTGTCAAGATCGGAAACGTGACCGCGAAACCGAAGAAAGCCGCGCCGGTCAAACATAAATTGAGGTACATTGTCGGCGGAGTTCTGATCGTGGTCATCCTCGTTGTGTTGGTCGTGCTCTTGATCGGCCGTCGGCGAGTTGTGGCGGGCGAGGGACGGGCGCCGTCGGGAGACGGCACCGCCCCTTAGGGCCCCTCAGAGGCCGTCGTGTCCACCGGTCGGCCCCACAGGTAGCTGAGCACGCAGGCCAGCACAAACACGGCGACCACGAGCAGCACTGGGCCGGAGTCCTCGGTGAGCGTGCCGATGACGCCCGCGGTCAGGCCGCCGGCGAGCGCCGCCAGCCAGGCCGGGTCGGAGGCGACTGGTGTGAGGAGTCGCTCACGACGGCGGACGGCGACGATGGAGGCGAGCAGTGCAAGCGCGGTGGCGACGGGCATCAGGTGGTTGCGCAGCTCGTCGTAGGCGGCCCCATATCGGCGCACGACGATGTCGCGGATGTCCATGGCCGAGCGGGCGTCGAGCACGCTGCCGGTGAAGTGGCCGCCGCCGTGGGCGGTGAGAAGATCAAGGATGGCAAGGGCCACCAGTGCCGCGGCGGGTGCCGCCATCGCGAGCAGCACACGCTTGCGGTTGATGCTCCCGGGCAACAGCATCGCGGTGGCCACGGCCGTGCCGGCGCTCACGAGGATCACTCCGCCCACGCCGGCGCCGATCCGCGCCGAGCCCTCGACGATCGCGAGCAGGACGCCCGCGCATGCCATCGCGGTGGCTGCGCGTCGTGAGCGCACGGCCGGGTAGAGCGCGGCGGCGACGCTCGTGAACACGAGTACGGCAAGGGCCGACTTGAGCTCGTTGCCGATCCCGTAGAAGCGCGCGCCAAACTCGGGGTTGGGGCCGAGCAGCGAGCGCACGAGCAGCTGCGTGCCGGCGAGCGCGTCGATGCTCAGCGCGAGTATGGCCGCGACCGCGGGGGCGATCGGCGCGCGCGGCCACTGCACGAGTCGGTCGGTAAGGGCGCCCAGCGCGAAGCTCACAGCCACGATCAGGGCGAACTCCGCCGGGCGGCTCGGCTCGAGCGCCGCCGGGAGGAGCATGGCTAGGGGCGTCCACAGCATCGCAAGCGCTCCCACCCGCATTGCCCATGCACCTCGCCTGGGATATTCGCCGGCTCGGTAGGGATGGGACGCTCGTGCGCCGTGCTCGGCTCTCGAGGCATGGGCGGCATGCGCGCCGTGCTCGGCTCTCGAGGTATGGGCGGCATGCGCGCCGTGCTGCTCGGCTCTCGAGGTATGGGCGGCTTGTGCGCGATGCCTGCTCGCCCCAAGCGGCACACGCGCGGTCGCCAGTAGCAGCGCCCACGCGGCAATCAGCCATGTCAGCGCCGGCAGGCGGCGCGAGGAGATCACCCCCAGGCGCGACTTCAGCGCGCGCAGGCCGGCACTGTCGAGCGGGCCGTCGGTGTGGATCGGCCGACCGCGCATGTCGGCGGGGACGGGCAGCCCAAGATGGGTGAGGATCGTGGGGGCGATGTCGATCGCGGCGACCAGCCCCTTCTGGTTGGTGGTCTGCGAGGTGAGTGTTTGCCCACCCGGACCTAGGCCGGCGAATGACACCCACAGCAATTCGTGGTCGGGCGAGCTGTGGGTGCTTTGCACGACGGCGAGCAACTCGTTTGGCGGGCGGTCGGCAACCAGCGTGCGCAGATCGGCGTAGCCGGCCGGGCCGGGGGGCAAATCGGCGACGACGAGCCGATGGGCGCCGCGCAACGCGGCGACCCGGGGGAGAAGCGTGGATGGCGAGCCGAATGAGACGGCGGCGATCTGCCCAGAGCGGTCAGCCGCGAGCGGCCAGGAGACGGTCTCGCGGCTCGCCACCCCCACGACCGCCCCGTTTGTGCCGGGAGCGCCCGACCCGTATGCCGCCGCGTAGCCGCCCCCTCCGGGGATCGAGGAGGCGAGCAGGCCGGGCTCGAGCAGTTGAGGTGCGCCCTTAGCGCGTCTTAGTGCCGCCGGCCATGTGGGAATACGCGCGCTGGGTGGGGCGCCGAGTATCAACGAGGAGAGCGCCGGGGGATAGGCGGGGCTGTAGGCCGAGTAGGAGACCCGCGCGCCCTGCGTGATATCGAGCAGCAACTGGTCGGTCTTGTAGGTGCCCTGAGTAGCGCTCAGGATGGCCGTCGAGAGCGCGGGGGTCTTGCCGAGCTCCGTCTCGATCGCGTCGTCTTCGGGCTGTCCCGCGGACAGCCGACCGGCGGATAGGAAGAGTATGAGCGCGGAGGGCGAATCGTCCTGATGCGTGCTCGCGCCGGAATCGCGCGGATGTGTGCTCGCGCCGGAATCGCGCGGATGTGTGCTCGCGCCGGAATCGCGCGGATGCGTGCTCGCGCCGGAATCGCCCCGATGCGCGCTCGCGCCGAGCGCCGCATCCGGCCACGCGCCGAACACGGCGACGCCCAGGAGGCCATCGAGCGTCGCGACGCACAGGAGGGCCGCGACCAGCCCCCCACGTACTGCGCTCAGCCCTCGGTCCCCCCGCCCGTGCCGGCCGGCACGGGCTCGTCGGTGCTCGAGAGCGCGGCGAACTCGGCCTCGACGCCTAGGCTCCCCCCATGGCGGGGGACACCCTCAGGGGCGCAGGCATGCAGGCGCGAGGCGCTTCCCTCGATGTTCACTCGGGGGAGGACCCGTTCCAACCATGAGGGGATCTTCCACGTTGTGTCCCCGAGGATGTTGAGCACGGCCGGCAGCAGCAGGCAACGTATGACCACTGCGTCCAGGAACACGGCAGATGCGAGGCTCAGCCCGAACTCCTTGATGACCCTGCTTTCGCCGAGCATGAACGACAGGAACACGCAGATCATGATCGCTGCCGCGGCTGTCACGACGCGCCCGGTCAGGGCCAGCCCCTCGCTGACGGCGCGGCGACTGTCGCCACCCCGCGTCCACTGCTCGTGGATGCGCGAGATCAGGAACACCTCATAGTCCATCGAGAGGCCGAACACGATCGCGAACAGCATTACGGGGATGAACGACTCGATCGGGCCGCCGTTGACGCCCATCAGCCCGTCGACCCATCCCCACTGAAACACCACCACGATCACGCCGAGCGAGGCCCCGATGCTGAGCAGGTTCATGATCGCCGCCTGTAGCGGGATCACGAGCGAGCGGAATACCACCATCAACAGCAGCGCCGAGAGCAACACCACGACGCCGATGAACAGCGGCAGCTTCTTCGCGAGCACCGCCGCGAAGTCGACCGAGCCGGCTGTGATGCCCCCGACGTAGACGTGCATTCCGGTTTGGGATACCACCGGCGGGATAGCCTGATTTCGCAGCCGCGACACGAGCTGGGTCGTCCTGTACTCCTGCGGCGAGGAGGTCGGATACACCGAGATCGTGGCGACGGCGCCTGCGGGATTGAACTTTGCGGGAGCGACTGCCGCAACGTCGGGCACGCCTGTCATGGCCGCGCGCAGGCTCGCAACGGCGCGGGCGCCGGCAGCGGGCACCGGGTGGCGTGTTTCCTTGGTCGCGCCGTTCGTGCTTCCCCCAACGGTCACGCTTTCGACCTTGGGGACCTGCGCGACCACGAGCAACGGCCCATTGAATCCCTTACCGAAGCCCTCCGCGAGTAGCCGATATGCCTTGTATGTCGTGTAGTGCACAGGGTCGTTGCCGGCGTCGCTCGAGCCCAGCCGCAGTGCCGTGGCGGGCGCCGCGATCAGCAGCATCGCCAGCACCGCGGCGGTTGCGATCGTCCAGGAGTGGCCCTGCACGAACTCACTCCAACGCAACCACGTTCTGCCCGTGTGGGCGTCGGTTGCCTTGACACCTCGCCGCCGCGCGCGCCGGCCCGGTCGCACGAGACGGCCGCCGGCGATCGTCAGCAGTGCAGGCAGCAGCGTGAGCGAGGCGATCATCACGAGCAGCACGCCGATCGACGCGGCGATTGCCACGCCGTAGAGGAAGTCAACGCCGAGCAGCATCATCCCGAGCAGCGCGATCACGACGGTGCATCCTGCGAACAGCACCGCGCGCCCCGCGGTGTCCATTGCCTGAACCACCGACTCGCGCACGTTGCCCAGCGTCGGGCCCGGTGTCGCATAGGCCTCGCGGAAGCGGGTCACGATGAACAGCGAATAGTCGATCCCCACGCCGAGCCCGATCATGGCGGCGAGCTCGGAGGAGAAGTTGGCCGTGTCCACCACGTGCGTAAACAGCGCTATCAGCCCGAGACCGGTGCCGAGGCCGAACAGCGCCGTCACGATCGGCAGGCCCATCGCGATCAGCGACCCAAACGTGATCAGCAGCACCACGATCGCCGCCATCAGGCCGACAGCCGTGGTGAGCCCGAAGCCTTCCTGCTCGGTTTGCTCGATCGCCTGTCCGCCGAGCTCGATCTGAAGCCCAGGTGCGCGCGCCGCCATGGCCGTTGCAATCACCTTTTCGCCTGCGCTCTTGGGCAGGGCGTTGGCCTTTTCGTTGAACACCACCGTGGCGAACGCGATGCGCCCGTCGCGAGAGATGGCCTTGCCGGCTTGGTTCGCGGCATATGGGCCGATGACCGCGGACACGTGCGGCAAGCCGCTTATCTCGGTGAACAGGGCGCTCATGCGGCTGCGCACGGCCGGTTCCAGCACCGTCCCGCGCTGAGTCTTGAACACGATCGTGTCGCGGTCGCCGGCTTGCGCGGGGAAGCTGTGCTGGAGAAGGTCAGCGGCTCGCTGCGCGTCGGAGTTGGGCAGCGTGAAGTTGTTCGAGTAGGACGCTCCTCCGCCAGTCTGGGCGAGGACATTGACGCCCACCAGCAGGATCACCCAGCCGATCGCGATGTACAGGCGGTGAGTCGTGGACCAGCGGGCGAGCTTGAGCATTGTGAGAGCTTAGAAGGAGAACAAGTCGAGCTTGCCGGTAAGGCTGTGGTCGTTGGCGTTGCCCTCGGGCTCCACCACATGGCCGTCGACCACGATCGGGCTGTTCCAGTGGCCGGGGAAGCCTCCCAGCTTGGCTATCGGACGCCCCGATCCCGGCCGGTACACGTCGATCCCGCCGCCGGAGGGTTCATACACGTAGAGCAACCCGCCGGCCAGCACGGGACTCGTGCCGGGGTTGGCGTTCTGCCACACGAGATGGAGCCGCCCGCCGATCAGCGAATAAGCGGCGGTGGCGTGTTCGGCGCCGACGAACACTGTCGTGCTGTTGCCCTGACGCGACCCGCTCGGCGCGGCCCACACCGCGGGCGCGCTGAACATCTCGCCGCCGCCCGGCAGGGGCAGGCGCTGGACTTCGCCTCCCAACCGATCGGGTAGCCCGGGCGAGTGGCCGTCCAGGCGTGAGAGCGAGAGCTTGTGGATCAGCCCGTTCGGGGAGGCTGCGTACACGAAGCGCCCGCCTGGGTCGGCGAGCGGCGAGGTCGTCGTTATCTGGGAGCTACCGGCCCAGCGCGAGTAGCCGGGCGGGACGAACGTCCACAGGATGCGCCCGCTCGTCGCGTCGAGCGCGAGCGTCTTGCCGTATGTGGTGGTGAGGATCGCCACGCCGTGCGTCCCACCCGCGACGCTTGCCCCGTGCAAGTACACAGGCGAGGAGTCGACCGTGCCGGGTAGGTTGACCGTTACACGTTGTAGTCGGACGATGTTGGCGGCGGTGATCCCACTCGAGAGCGTGCTCACATCAGAGCGCCGCGGGTTCAAGCCGAACTCAGGCCAGTCGAGTAGGCGCGCGGCGGACACGTGTGCGCCACTCGGGATGGCGCTCGGGCTCGCGGTGGGCCTCGACATGTCAGCGGGGGCGCTGCCCCCGCACGCGCCGAGCGCCAGGCAGGCGAGGACCGCGCCACACAGGCGCGTCAGATGGCGGGTGAACATCACAGGGGTTTTAGCGCACGTCTCGTCCCGCTTGCGCGGCGACCGGCGACGGGGGCTGCCTTCGGTGAGCAAGGCGGATCTTGTCTCCCAAAATCGACCGCACTCGTTTCCCGGGCAACGGCTATCCTCGGCGGTCTGGGCAAAATGCCGGGCGAGACGAGGAGCACGATGGCCAAGACACCGCGAGTGGGGGAGCAGGCGCCGGACTTCGAGCTCCAGGGGACGGATGGCGCTTTCAAGCTTTCAGATCACCGGGGCGAGCGGGTTGTGCTGCTCTTCTATCCGGGCGACAACACCATGGTGTGCACGAAGCAGTTCTGCTCATACCGCGACAACGCCGAGGATTTTGCGTCGCTGAATGCGACGGTGGTTGGGATCTCTGCCCAGGGCGTGGAGTCACATGAGGCCTTCATCGCCAAGCACGGTCTCAACGTGCCGCTGCTCGCCGACATAGACAAGGCCGTGGCAAAGGCCTACAGCGCCACCATGCCGGGCATGGGCTCGACCGCGCGCGCGGCGATCGTGATCGACGAGCAGGGGATCGTGCGCCATCGCCACGACCACCGCCTCGGACTCGACTATCAGACGGTCGGCGAGCTCAAAGCCGCGCTGGACTCCCTCCCGAGCCCGACTGCTCAGTAAGCAGGCTGGCTGTTCGGAGCGGGGCAATGAAGGCCCCCTTTCTGTCAACGTCCGGTGAGAGCCGCTGTGTGCTCCCTGTGGGGTGCATAAACCTGATCGCGTCCGGCTGGTACGGGCGTTTTTGGCGTTCGAGGTCGTAGTGTTGCTGCCTCCGTTGAATCAGGGGAGGGTTGGTGTTGGCGTCGTTGCTGTATGTGTTCGTGGGGCGTTTGATGGCGCTGGTGTTGCTCCGCTTTCGCTCGACTGAATACAGGGATCTTGAGATCGTCGTCCTGCGCCATGAGATCGGGGTGCTGCGCCGCCAGGTCTCGCGGCCAGCGCTACGGCCCGCGGACCGTGCGTTCTTGGCGGCGGCGAGCAGGCTGCTGCCCCGAGAACGCTGGCAGGTGTTCTTCGTGACCCCGGAAATGCTGCTCGCGTGGCACCGACGGATCGTTGCGCGCCGCTGGACATATCCGGGACGGCGTCCAGGCCGGCCGCGGGTTGGCCGTGAGGTTCGCGAGCTGATCCTGCGGCTCGCGCGAGAGAACCCACGGTGGGGATACCGGCGGATCACGGGCGAGCTGACCGGGCTCGGGATCCAGATCTCCGCGACAAGTGTCCGCAACATCCTGATCGGCGCCGGGATCGGACCGGCCGGCCAGCGCGGCGGGATGTCGTGGCGTGAGTTCATCCGTGGCCAAGCACAGAGCATCGTCGCGTGCGACTTCTTCACGGTCGACACGATCAGTCTGCGGCGGATCTACGTGCTGTTCTTCATCGAGCTTTCCACCCGGCGTGTGCGCCTTGCCGGCATGAGCGAGAACCCCGACGGTGCCTGGACAGCGCAGCAGGCCAGGAACTTCGTGTTCGCTCCCCGAGCGCGACAGGCCCTTGGAGTTCCTGATCCGCGATAACGACGGCAAGTTCACGAGCGCGTTCGACACGGTATTCAATGCTGAGGGGGATCCGGGTGCTCCACACGCCGGTCAGGGCGCCGAAGGCGAATGCGACCTGCGAGCGATTCGTTGGCACGATCCGGCGGGAGTGCCTGGACTGGCTGTTGATCGCCAACCGCCGGCACCTACAGCACGTTCTTCACGAGTTCATCGACCACTACAACGGCCATAGGCCGCATCGTGCGCTTGGGCTCGCACCGCCAGAAGCCCGGCACCCACCGCCGATCGCGACAAGCCTGGCAGCCGCCACGATCGGCCGCCGCGACCGGCTCGGCGGCCTCATCCACCAGTACCTCGCCGCCTGAAAACCGTGCCGAACCGAATAAATGCACCCCACAGGGTCATGTACAGACAGTTGCTAGGGCAGACATAGCCAGAGCCCAGGCCTGGAGTGGTTTTGGAGGCTATGGTTGACAGATAGCAGACCATCGCCGATGTACCAATCAACAGAACGATTGCTACAGCGGGTCTGCCGACCCTCCGCCGAGGGATGTGATTTGATGCGCGCTGCTCCCAGCCCTCGGGCGAGGACGAACTATAGGGAGCGACGATACGGTGGGAGGAACGCAATACCAGACGACGACCGGATAGCCCGGTCGGATCAGGCGTGCGCTAGGACGAGCTGATGCGTAGAACACTCCATATCTGGCCCACACGGCAGCTCTGCGGCTGGTTGCCCGCAACCCGACCTCATATCGCGTGTTGGAATACCCAACCGCGGTCGCGCCCTGCGAACCTACGCTTGGCGCGGGGCGAGCAGAACAATCGGGAAGGGGAGCAGGATGCGTAAAGCAAGCACGTACATCGCGCTGTGTGGGCTCGTGGGTGTCTGGGGCATCGCGGCGGCAACGGTCGCCGGCGCGGCGATGACCCGCCACGCGCAGGCTGCGAGCGGCCATGCGACGCGCACGACGTCGCAGAAGTTTGGGACCATCCACGTAAAGCTGCTGGGCAGCACTGCGGACCAGCTCGTGACCGACGGGGCGCGCTGGGCGGCGTATGAACCGGTGCTGGGCACTACGCGGCTGCTCGACACGAAGAGCGGCCGCAAGATCGATCGCATGGACCCCGAAGGGTGCACCGGCGGGCTCACGGCCATTGGCGGCGGTGAGCTGCTGTACGAATGCAAGGACCCCGAATGCCCCGAACAGACGAAGAGCTGTCGCTTCACGCCCGGTCGTCCGGAACAGGGATTTGAATCAAGGCGCTACGTTGTGGAGGACATCAGCGGCGATGTCCAGCACGTCATGCCCAGCACCAGCCGCGTTCCCGTCGGCTACCCGGAAACCCACTTCCACCTGACAGCGATTGGCTCACAGTGGGCGGCCGGCAAAGACAAGACCGAAGAATACAAGGCTGGTGGGCGTACGTTCTTCGTCAATTGGCACACCGGGCTGCTGGTATATCAAGGGGAAAAGCCGTCATTCTCCGGCGCAAACGTCAAGGAAGAGCCTCCGTCCGCCGAAGAAGAAGTCGAGAACCTCAACCGTAGAGGTCTCCTGCAGCCGTTGTGCCCGCCCTTGGAACGACCGCTCAACGGCGAATATGAAGCGACGAGCAAGTACGGCCCGTTCGTGTACGAGCCACCGTTTGCGCTTGTCGGTCCCGTCGGATCTCCCGAGGTCGGCTTCGAAAACGCTCCAGAAGTGCCGCTGCAACTATGGCGCTGCGGCACCCATGATCATTGGGTGCTGCCGCGTGGGTCCAGTTCTGCCCAGATCGGCGGCTATGTCCTTTCGTGGATTGTGAATACATCGGTCTCCCGACCTCATAAACTCGCATCTTACGAACGCAATACGGGGTACGTCACACATCTAATCCCACATGGTCGCTGGCACGGGACTATTTATCAGTTCACCGGACTCCCTAAATATAGCGAACCAAACAACACGCGCCTACAACATACTGCGACTCTAGTGTGCGTGACCGTGGGGACCAATAACTACTTTATCAATCACGTAGTAGAACATGGTCGTGTGTACGTAGCGTCGCTGCCCTGGACCCGTCGGCGGCGTGGCTGAGCAATGGGAGCGTATCGGAGGAGGAGGAGTAATAATAATTATGATGCTCGGAATGGAGCAGATAGGATGGTTGATGGACTGGTACACGTGCTCGCCGTAGGCCGACGGCGAAGCCGCGCCACCACTTCACGTGTCGCAGGGCTCTGCGTATTCGTGTGTCTATGCCTCGTTTTCGCGCAGGCGCCTGCGCTCGCTGGGACGTCCTACGTGGACGGCGTCTCCGACCAGAGCCTTCCGGCTTGGGACAGCTACTTTACGGGATTCTTCGCCAATACGTGGGTGACTGGCGGGCACATCAGATATGCGCGTTGGGTGGGTCAGTGGAATGCGATAGGGCGTAACGACTCATACAAGACAAGTTTCGAAAGCTGGGTGACGGGCGCAGGCGGCATGGGCCTTACGCTCGATTTTGCTCCCACTGTCTACATCAAAGGCGAAAACCAGCCATCTTTGACGAGTTATCAGAGTGAACTGAAGGCATCGTTGACACGCGCCGAACAGTTGGGCCATCCAATCCGTTATGTAGAGGCATGGAACGAGCCAAACGGACAGGGATACGATGAAGGCAAGGTCACAGCACAAAAGGCCGCAGAATACACTAACACGGCATACAAAACATGCGAAGAACAGAAATCTCTTTGTACAATTATTGCTGGCAACGTCGTTGATAGCGTAAGTATGGTGACATATGAGGAAGAATATGAGAAATACTTGAACCCGGTACCGACGATTTGGGGTATGCACCCGTACGGAGCGGTCGAAAAAGAAATGTCGTCGAAGGAAGGAACGACCGTGTGGACGTTCCAGCAACATTTGCCCAATAAAGGCTCGGGCGATCAGATTTGGTTTACGGAGGTCGGCGCATTTCAATGTAATAACAAAGGGGAAACGCTGGGCGAACTACGGCAGGCAAATCAGGCGTGGTATCTCACAAATGGTCTCATCCCGTGGTTCGCGCCGGAACACGTCTTTTATTATGAGTTCGACTTCAAAGAAGGCAAGTCGCCTCCTTGTGAAGCCGGTAAAGTAGCCGACAATGCCTTGTACGTCCCGAACACGGCTGGGGAAATACCCGATGTGCCTCGTCCGGCCGCGTCCTACATCTTCGATAACAAATCAAACCCGTGGGCGTACGCCGAAAACGCTGACGGCATATCCAAACACGAAGCGAGGATGAGAGGGACCGTCTACACTGGCGGCTTCTTTGAAACGGAATACTACTTTCAGTGGGGTCTGACGACGGGCTACGGTCTGACGGCGCCGTCGCCGCCCGTCAACGTGGGTTTTGGAACAGGATTGCATTGGGCTTACGGATCAATAAACGGTCTACTACCGGGCACGACGTATCACTACCGGCTCGTAGCGCATAATTCTGAAGGTGTGGGTCTGGAAAACACTAACTACAGCCCCGACCATACGCTCACGACCGCGCTCGGACCACCGCTCGTGGCAACTCAGACAGTGCAGAGCATCACGACGAACAGCGCGACGCTGGCGGCGCAGATCTACTCGGAAGGTCTGGACACGAAATACCACTTTGAATATGGGACGACGACTGGTTATGGTGCGACTGTCCCTGTTCCGGATGGCGATGCGGGCAGCGAAGAAAAATGGGTGAACGCGTACACACCGATCAGTGGCTTGGAAGTTTGTCAGACATACCACTTCCGCGTCGTGGCGACGAACGCTGACGGGACTACTCCTGAGCCGGATCAGGAATTCAAGACGACTTGCATACCACCCGAAGTAACGACGGGCACGGCGTCGGAAGTGCAGTCGCACGCTGCGACAGTGAGTGGGAGCATGAATCCGGAGGGCCAGGCGAGCAAGTGGCATTTTGCGTACAAGACGAGCGGGGAATCCTCGTATGCGTCGTATGCGCCTGTACCAGAAGGAGAAGTGGCGGGGGGTCGGAGTGCCGTGCCTGTCAGCACGGGCTTGACGAAACTAAAGCAGCACACGGTATATGACTACAAGCTGATCGGCTGGAACGCAACAGGTAAGAAAGAAGGCGAACAGCAGACATTTGAAACGCCGTATGCGCCGCCTGTGATCGCTGGTGTGCATGTGTCGGAACTGAAAGCAAAGAGCGCTGTGCTGAACGCCGAAGTCAACCCCGAAGAAAATGCCGTGACGTATCGGTTTGAATACGGTACGACGGAAAGCTATGGGACGAGCGTGCCGGTGCCTAGTGGATCGGTGGGATCGGGTGCGGCCTTCGTGAAAGTCAGCGACGCGCTCGTGAAATTGATACCTGGACAGACGTATCATTTTCGTGTTATGGCAGAAAATGGTGGGAAGACGCCGGCCGTCTACAGCCCGGATCAGTGGGTCAAGGCGCCGATGGAATGGGAAGTCAACGGCAAAGGCGTGACGGCAGCTAATTCCGTGGTGGGAGAAGGCGCGCTGACACTCGCAGGTGTTGAATGCTCGGTGAAGGAGGCAGGGGTCGCGAACACTGCAGGAGGCGGCGAAGTCTCGAAAGTGACCGGCTCTAAAGGCGAAGTGCTGTTTGCATGCAAAAAACTTCCGGGAGGTCTGTGCAGCGAAGGT
>CAAGKR010003927.1_pt1 | contig 17081 bp, 22 predicted proteins | sample 2556971 | NCBI WGS metagenome assembly CAAGKR01 (sample SAMEA5207829, study PRJEB30636) | soil metagenome | biome: forest; feature: boreal; material: soil | place: USA | collected 2011-09 | depth 1 m | reverse complement strand
CGCCGCGCTTGCGGAGGGTCAGCGCGTGCTGGAGCTGGCCGCCGGTGACCGCGAGCTCACATCACGGCTGGTCGGGGCCGTGGGCGTCAGTGGCAGCGTCGAGGTCGTGGAACGCCCCTGGAACTTCACGCAGGACGAGGACCATTTCGACCTCGCCGTCTCGCTCCTCGCCATCGATGCGCAGGACGAGCTGCAGGCTGTGCTCCCCCAGCTGAGCGTGGTCGCGCGTCGAGTGATGATCGCTGTGTCCGGAGGTGGCGCGACGTATGACAACGCGCTGCGCACCGCGTGGCGCGATGTCACTGGCGCCGAGCTCGCGGCGCTGCCAACGACGGACCCTGTCGCGACGCCGACCGGCTGGCGGCAGCGGCGGCTGTCCGACGTCGCCCGCTTTGACGGCGTCGACCAGCTGCTCATGGCTCTGACCGATGAGCGTGGCATCGATGTGCCGGCTGAACAGCGGGCGGCGCTGCGCGACCGGCTGGCGCGCGAGGTGGCACCATTCACTGCGGCCGACGGCACCATGCGCATCCCCGTGCACGTGACGCTGGTGGAACGCCGGGTAGCGCGAGGAGATCCCATTGCCAAAACTGCGGGCTCACAACATCGCCGTCTCGCTCGATGGCTACATGGCCGGACCTGAGCAGGGCCTTGACAGCCCGCTGGGGGCGGGCGGGATGAGGCTGCACGAGTGGATCTTCGCCACGCGAGCCTTCGGCGCGTCACACAACCTGGAGCTTGACAGCGGCGAGGCCCTGGACAACGACTTCGTCTCTGCCGGGGATGCCGGCATCGGCGCCACCATCATGGGTCGCAACATGTTCGGCCCGATCCGCGGAGCGTGGGATGGCCTCGTCGTCCCGCGCGGTGCCGATCATGCCCGCGACCTGACCTCCTGAACGAGCCAGAAGTTGCCGTCCGGGTCCGAGAAGGAGACGAAGGAGTTGTAGTCCGCTCGCGCGGGATCGTGCCCCGGCGTCTCACCCGCCGCCGCGAAATGGAACACCCCGCTGGCGTCCACGCCCCGTTCGATCAGCTGGGCTCGCGCGGCGTCAACGTCGGCCACGCAGAGGTGCAGGCCCTTCAGCGACCCCGGCGCCATCTCGGATCTCATGATGGCGATCGAGCAGGCCGACCCCGGCGGGGTCAGCTGGACCACGCGAAAGTCCTCGCCGGCGCTGTGATCGACGTGCAGATCGAATCCGACCTTCTCCATGTAGAACGTCTTGGCTCGGTCCACGTCAGAGACGGGGACCACGACGAGTTCGAGCGTCCAGTTCACGATGCAGCCTCCTCAGTGCGGTCGGATCATGCCCAGCCGGGCAGTCTGGTGATGTTGCCGACGCACCCTGTACAACGTCGGCACGCGCCGGGACTCATCGGTGGTGCGACGAGGGTACCGGAGGACGAGGCGAGGATCAGCCGCCTGTCTGGGTCGTGAAGGCGCTGGCGAGCGACTGGCCGTCCACGTCGACGAGGCTGGTCGCGACGTTCAGGGTCACCTGCGTGTCGGCCGGCACCGTCGTGGTGACGGTCGCCGTCCGCGTGTTGGGATCGTAGACAGTGGCCACCACCAGGGCGGGTCCCGAGCCCGTGGTCACAGTGATCGCGCCGGCGACGCTGTCGGCGCGCAGGTCACTGTCGAAGCTGACCCGCATCACCAGGGTTGGACCGGTGACGGGCACCACGGACACGACCTGGGGACCGATCGGCTCACCCGAGAGCTGGTGTGCGGTGAGCGTGCTCACCACGTAGCCACCGCCGTCCTTGGGCGACAGCACCAGCGACTCGTCGGCAAAGGAGGCTGCCGGGTGCGTGGCCGACGGGTCGACGATGAGCCGAGCGGTGGCTGCGACGGTGCCGTCGGGATTGGCGACGGCGCTGATCACGTACCCGCGCGACAGGCCCTGCGGCGTCGAACCCGCCGCGCTGACGCTGGGTGCGCTGAGCGTGGTCAGGGCGGAGGTGTTGCCCTGGACCTGGGCGTCGATGAAGGCTTTCAGCGCACCGGCCGCGCCATCGGGTAGGGCGTTGACCACGGTGCCCGCCACCACCCCCGGCACGGCCGCGATCACGGCCGAGCCGCCGGCGATGTAGGCGATGCGGTCTCCCTGCGTCGAGTACACCGGCGCGTGTGCCTGGGCGGCGCGTGCCACCACTGTGCCTGAGGGCAGCGACAGGACCTCGAGCTCGCCGCCGTCCGTCCCCGGCTGGTCGGCGATGGCGACGTGGCCGCCGGTCCGGTCCAGCGCGATGCTCGCGAAGCTGGCGCCGGGGTGGTCGAGCGGCACGGTCGCCGCGGCGTCGCGGGCCACCGGTGAGGTGAGCAGCCGCGCCGGGCTGGCGGTGGCGTCGATCCAGGCGACCACCAGGCCGTCGCCGCTGAACGCAGCCAGCTGGCGGCTTCCGGCAAGCAGCCTGGATTGCATGGTGGACAGGTCGATCAGCTGGCCGTCGCCGGTGGTGCTGCCCGCGAAGGCCTGGCCACCGGTCGGCGAGAACACGACGCGTGTGGTGTTGGCCGGCAGGGTGGTGAGCGTGCTGACGTGGCCGACGAGGTCGACTGTCACGATGCGATCTGGTTCGGCGACCACCGCAGTGCCACTCGACAGCCAACCGGTGGCCAGCGCGGTGGTGGCCAGAGTCGCCAGGGTCCGGCGGTCCGAGCCGTCGAGCGACACCAGCTCGATGGTGGTGCCGGAGCTGGTTGGGATGGCCGCCACCAGTCGCAGCCCGTTGGGCGCCAGCGCGGCGGACGATGCCCCGGGCCCGAGGTCGGTGATGCCGCCGTTCGGGGTCATGGCGATGAGCTCAGCGCTCGAGGCCGGCGCGGCGCTGACAGGTGAGGAGCTGGGCGAGGACGAAGCGGAGGCGCTCGGCTGTGCGGATGCCGTCGCGGAGCTGCTGGGTGCTGGAGACAGCTGAAGGCCGCCAGGCACTGTCGCTGTCGCCGTCGACGAGGTCGCGATCACCGTCCCATCACCGCCACCGATCAGCTCGGAGCCAGCAGTGACCGATGCGAGCGTCCGAGGCGCGAGCTCGACGACAGACGGCGCCGCGGGGGGCGTCGGCGCGGTGCCGAAGGCGATGTGGATGTCGCTGGCGGCCAGCGACCCACCGGCAGAGCGCGTGGCGCTGCGGTCGATGGTCACCGTGTAGGGCGTGTTGCCGGCGAGGTGATGCGTGGGCGTGATCAGCAGATTGTTGCCCCGCCAGGAGGTGGTCACCTGGGTGGCTGGCCGGATGTGCAGGCCGGCGACGACCGCGGCCTCGTTCATGGGCTCGTTGAAGGCGACGGTGATGACGTTGTCGGGGCTCACCGCATGGACGTCGGCGACGGGGGAGGCGGCGGTGACCTGGTGATCCTGCACCGGTGTCCTCACCACCGTGAACACGGCAGCCGCCACCAGCGCGACGCCGAGCGCGGCGCCACCCCAGGCGAACCGGGGGGAGCGCTGCCACCACCCCGTGCGGCGGGTGCGGATGGTGCGCGGCCGGACGGCTCGCTGCTGCTCCGGCTTGCCAGCCGCGCCAAGGGCAGCGGGGGCCTCGCGCATCAGCTGGGCGCGCAAAACATTCTGGAATCGCGGGTCCAGCGGCGGTTCCGGACGGGCAGCGCGGACCCGATGGGCGAGCTCGGTGAGCTCGGGGTCGCCGTCCAGGGTGCCCTCGATCTCCGGGTCGATCCAGCGGGTGTCCATCGTCAGGCCTCCCCGTGATCGAAGGTGGTGACGTCGAGACGGGCCCGCAGCCCGATCATCCCGCGGTGTACGAGCAGCTTGATCGCGCCCTCGCTCTTTCCCATCACCACCCCGATGTCGGCGAGCTTGAGGTCCTCGCCGAGCTTGAGCGTGATGGCGGTGCGCTGCTGCTCGGGGAGGGTGTCGATCGCCGCCCACACTCGGGCGGCCTCCTGTTTTTGGGCGACGCGCTCGTCGAGCGGCTGCTGGGGGTCGGCCAGCCCGATGGCGTCATCGAGGTTCGATGTAGGTTTGCGGGCGCGGTAGTGGTCGGCAATTGCGTTCACGCTGATCTGGTAGAGCCACGCACTGAAGGGGTGACCGCTCGGTTTGTACCTGCCGATGGCGCGCAGAGCCTTAAAGAACACCTCGGAGGTGACGTCCTCGGCGGCATCCTGGTCGCGCATCCGGCTGTAAACAAACCGGTAGATCTGCCCGAAGTAGTGGTCGTACAGCTCCCCAAATGCGTCGGCGTCGGTCTTCGCACGCTCGACAAGTTGATCCTCGTACGCCCGGGGCAGGGTCACCGGACAGACTCCGGGCGCATCTGGTGGGGCAACGTTGGCTTCGTCTGGGCGGTTACGGGATCTGACATGGGGCTCCGGCGACTATAGGAGGGCGTACCCGCCGAACCCGACGGCCCCTCTTGACAGCAAGAGGCGCTGTCGCGTATTAAACCGCTTGGTTATTTATCCAGACGGTTCACCACATCGAGGAGCAGAGCGACATGGTCAGCGCCGACCAGCTCAGCATCACGTTCGCCGCCCTCGCCGACCCAACCCGCCGGGCCATCCTGGCGCGGCTCGCCGGCGGCCAGGCAACCGTCACCGAGCTGGCCCGCCCGTTCCCGGTGAGCCTCCCGGCTGTGTCGAAGCACCTCAAGGTGCTCGAGCGCGCCGGCCTGATCGCACGCGGTCGCGACGCCCAGTGGCGGCCCTGCCGGCTCGAGGCGCAGCCGCTCGAGGAGGCGTCGCATTGGATCGACCGGTACCGCCAATTCTGGGAAGCCAGCTTCAACCAGCTCGATCAGCATCTGCGTGAGATTCAGAAGGAGACACAGTGACCGACCCCACCACAGCCCCCGCCATGGAGCAGCGCGAGTACACGACCACCCGCACGTTCGACGCCCCGCCCGAGGTCGTCTTCAAGGCCTGGACCGAGCCAGAGCAGTTCGCCCGCTGGTGGGGCGCAGCCGATGGCGCCGGCACCCCACTCGACACTGTGCGTATGGACGTCCGGCCCGGCGGCGAGTGGCACGCTATCACGCGCGCTTCCGACGGCAGCGCTGAGTACCCGTTCGCGGGCATCTACAAGGAGATCGATGCGCCCGGGCGCCTCGTCTTCACCCTGACCGACGGCCTCGAGCCCGACCCCAACCGCCAGCACCTGGTGACCATCACCTTCACCGAGCGCGACGGTAAGACCGAGATGAACTTCTCGCAGGTCGGTCAGATGGCCGAGCGGAACTTCCAGGGCCTCAGCTACGGCTACGACAAGTTCTTCGGCAAGCTCGCCGAGGTGGTGAAGGCCGGCTAGTCGATCGCCCGACGCCGGAAACCGCGCATCCCGGCATAGCCGAACACCGCCAGCGCAAGCAGGAGCGCGAGCGGCGGGATCCACGTGGTCATGTGCACGCCGTTGGGCACCAGTGCCGCTCGCGTTCCCTCGCTCACGTACGTCATCGGGTTGAGCAGCGTCAGCACCTGGAACCACGGTAGCTTGCTCAGCGATGGCCACGGGTACTGCGCGCACCCGGTGAAGATGAGCGGCGTCAGGACGATCGCGAACATGATGTTGATGCGCTGCGCGGTGACGGCGGTCCCCAGCGTCAACCCGAGTGCTCCGCCCGCCAGCGCGCCGAGCACGATGCTGGCGATGAGCAGCGGCAGCCCGTCGACAGAAAACGGGACGCTGCCCAGCACCAGCAACCCCACCGGGAACATCACCAGCCCGGCCACGATCGCCCGGCACGCGGCGAACACGATCTTCTCCCCGGCCACCCACGTCGACGGCAGCGGCGCCAGCAGGCGGTCCTCGATCTCCTTGGTGAACGAGAAGTCGATGACCAGCGGAAAGGCGACGCTCTGGATCGCAGTGAGCATGATGGTCATGGCCACGATGCCCGGGAAGAGTTGCTTGGCATAGGCGGGATTGGTGAATCCCAGCTCGGTGAGCACGCGCCCGAACACGAACAGCAACCCGAGCGGCTGCAGGATGACCTGGGCGAGGAAGGCGGGCAGCTCGCGGCCGGTCACCGCGACATCGCGACGGAGGATGGCGAGGAACGCCACCAGCGCGCTGCTCCCCGGCGCCACCGTTGCGGTCGTCGGCGCGGTGATTGCAGCCATTAGCGCAGCGCTCGCCCGGTCAGGTGGATGAACACGTCTTCGAGGCTCGGCTTGCCGATGCTGAGGTCGACCAGCTCACCACCGTGTTCGGTGATCAGCCGCGCCACCGGTGCCACCAGCAACGGCGCGTCGACCGACGCGTACAGGCGCACGTGGTACGGCGTCCCCGCGGTCGCCTCGACCGCTGGTGGCGCCACTCCCGCCGCCGGCGCAGCGCCGCCGCCGCCAAACCCCGCCCACGGGTTGCCTCCCGCGGGCGCACCATCGCCCCCGCCCTTGCTCACCGGCTCGGCACGCTCCACGCCCGGCATCGCCGCCAGCGCGGCGAGCAATCCCTCGCGGCCGCGGCCGTCGAGCGCGATGCCCAATTCCAGGCTGTTCTTTCCCGGCACCGTCTCGGTGAGCTCGTCGGGCGTGTCCATGGCCAGGATCTTGCCGTGGTCCATGATCGCCACCCGCGCACACAGCGACGCCGCCTCATCCATGTCGTGGGTGGTGAGGATCATGGTGACGCCGCGCTCCTTCAGGTCGCGGATGCGGTCCCACACGAACAGCCGCGCCTGCGGGTCGAGCCCGGTCGTCGGCTCGTCGAGGAAGAGCACCTCCGGCTGATGCATCAGGGCGCGCGCGATCATGATTCGCTGCGACTGGCCACCGGAGAAGAAGTCGACCCTGTCGTCGGCGCGGTCGGCGAGCCCGAACTCCTCGAGAAGGGCGTTGGCGCGTCGCGTCCGCTCGGCGGCGGGGATGCCGAAATACGCTGCGTGGAACAGCAGGATCTGTCGGGCCGACAGGGCCCGGTCGAGGTTCGAGCGCTGCGGAACTGTGGCCAGGTGGCGCTTGGCGGCCACCGGGTCGCGCACCACGTCGATGCCGGCCACCATCGCCAGCCCGCTGGTGGGGCGAACGCGCGTGGTGAGCACGCCCACGGTCGTCGTCTTGCCCGCACCGTTGGGACCGAGCAGTCCGAACACCTCGCCCTGCCCGACAGAGAAGCTGACCCCGTCGACTGCATTGGTGGGTCGCTTGGGGTACTGCTTGACCAGGTCCTCGACGACGACCGGCAGCGACTCACCGCTGACCCGCGGTGGCGTGGCGCGCTCGACGTCGACCATCACGTGCTGGAGTCTTGCAGGGATTCGGTTGTCGCTGCCGTGGAGCCGATCGAACCCGCTGCCGGGGTACCGTTGATGCCTCACCACCCGGCACCCAGGAGCGGACATGAAGATCGGCATCATCGGTGCGGGCAACATCGGCAGCGCGCTGACCCACCGGCTCACCGCATTGGGACACCAGGTCAAGGTGGCCAACTCGCGCGGACCGGAGACCCTGACCGAGCTCGCGACTGAGACAGGCGCAACCGCGGTGCCCGTGCTCGAAACGGTGCCCGACTCGGAGGTCATCGTCGTCACCATCCCGGAGAAGAGCGTGCCCAACCTTCCGCACGGCCTCTTTGACGAAGCGCGCGAGGACGCCGTGGTCATCGACACCGGCAACTACTACTGGCAGCGCGACGGCCGCATCGCGGAGATCGAGGCGGGAACCACGGAGAGCCGGTGGGTCGCGCAGCAGCTGGGCCGCCCGGTGGTCAAGGCGTTCAACAACATCCGCTCCCAGCACCTGCTGGAGCGCGGCCAGGCTGCCGGCAGCCCCGGTCGCATCGCCCTGCCCGTTGCCGGCGACGACGACACAGCCAAGGCCGTGGTCCTCCAGCTCGTCGAGGAGCTCGGCTTCGACGCCATCGACGCAGGCACGTTGGACGAGTCGTGGCGCCAGCAGCCGGGCAAGCCGGTGTACACCGCCGACCTCGACGCCGACGCTGTGCGCCGCGCTCTCGCGCAGGCGACCCCGGAGCGGCCCCCGGAGCACCGCGCACCCAGCGGCACTCCACCCGCGGCGTAACCCAGCGACCACCCCGTCGAGCCTCACAATCGACGCATGAATCGAGCGCTCATCGTGGTCGACATCCAGGAGTCCTTCCGGCAACGCGCCATCTGGGAAGTGAACTCCAACCCCAACCTGGTGGACCAGGTGAACCGCCTCGTGGACGCCACTCGCGCGGACGGCGACCTCGTGGTGTGGGTGCTCCACGCCGAGCCCGGCACTGGCACGGTGTTCGACCCGGCAAGCGGCTTCGTGCGCCTCATGGACGGGCTGACCCGACGCGAGAGTGAGCCGCTGATCACCAAGACCGCGCACAACGCGTTCACCACCACCAACCTGCAGCAGCTGCTCACCGCACGGGGTATCCGCGAGCTGCTGGTCACCGGGATCAGGACAGAGCAGTGCTGCGAGACGACCGCGCGCGTCGGCTCAGACCTCGGTTTCGACGTCACCTTCGTCACCGACGCCACCGCCACCACACCGATCGAACATCGCGATGCGCCAGCCGGTCGCAGCGTCGCCGAGATCCTCGCGGACCCGCGCACGCTCTCCAGCGACGACATCATCGCCCGCACCGAGTACGTGCTCGCCGGTCGTTTCGCGACCATCCGCTCCGTCGCCGAGCTGGTGGCCGACCCCGTGCACGCCTCCTGAGGCGGCGTCAGCGGGCGTTGAACTCGGCCTCCCGCTCAGCGGATGCCTGGCTGGACGCCACCGTGCGCACGTTCCTGCGCCCGCGCTGACCTCAGCCGGCGAAGGACAGACCGTTCTCCTCGAGGGCGTGTCGGATCGCAGCGATTGCGGTCGGCCCCATGCCGTGCAGCTTGCGCAGCTCAGCCTCGGTGACATCCGCGAACTGCTCGAGCCGTGTGTAGCCCGCGCGCTCCAGCGCTCGGCGCGCCGGTGCCGAGAGCTTCGGCATCAGGGCCCCAGCGCTGTCCATCAGACCATTGTGCGACGGCGCCGGTTGCGACAGTGTGCGCGCTGGCCGAAACCTGCGGCGATGACCGAACATGAGCGTGTGCCCGAGGACCTCACCATTCGCCGCCTCGTCAGCGGTGACGACGCCGACGTCATGGATGCTGCCGACCTCTTCGACCACCCGCCCCAACAGCCGTGGGTGCACGCCTTCCTGCGCGACCCGAGGCACCACCTGCTGGTCGCGTGCCGGGCCGGCCTGCCGGTCGGCTTCGTGACCGGCGTCGAGATGACACACCCCGACAAGGGCACGGAGATGTTCGTCTACGAGCTCGCGGTCGCGCCCGACGAGCGACGCCAGGGTGTTGCCAGCGCGCTGCTCGCGGAGCTCACCACCATCGCGCGCGAACACCGCTGTTACGGGATGTGGGTGCTGACCGACGCCGACAACGTGGCCGCGCTCGGCGCCTACCGGTCGGCCGGCGCGACAGCCGAGAGCGAGCACGTGATGCTCACATGGGACTGGAGTCGTTCCGGCGGCTGACGGTGGCAGGCGTGTGGGTGTCACGATGGCTCATCGTGGTGCGCGCATTCTCGTGGCGGCGGACGCCGGCGGTCGGTCTGCTGGCGGCGTGCGCCGCGCTGCTGCTGGCGGGCTGCGATTCGAACGGTGGCGATGTGACCCTGCCGCCGATACCCACCGTCGCCGGCAATTCGAGCGCAACCACGGCGATCACGGTCAGCGGAGCTCTCAATGGCACCCTCGCATCGCCGGGCGCATCGTGCGTTGCCGGCGGTCCCGCCGGCGTTGCGGTGACCATCCAGGGCACCCTGGCCGCAGCCACCTACCTCCTGACATTCGACGCACCCAAGGGCACCACCGACCTGACCACCGCGAGGTCACCACATATCGTGGTCGAGTTCGCACCGCTCCAGGGCACCGGCAACTGGGGTGCAAACCCGAGCAGGCAGCTCGGGTCGGGCACGTTGGTGGTCAACGCCACCGGCGGAACGCTCGACCTCCATCTCGTCGCCGGGCCGGGGAGCTCATCACCCGCATCGGCGAGCTCATCGCCCGCGCCGGCGAGCGCATCGCCTTCACCCGGCTCCGCAACTGTCGACATCTCCGGGAGCTACGGCTGCTCCATCAGCGTCTGACGGCGCTGCCCGCCGCCACCCCAAGGCCCTTTGCCATGATCCCGTCGAGCGGACATGTATCCGCCGGTTGGAGGCAGTGCCGTGGCGGAGCTATTCGTGCTCGAGTTCGAGGGTTTCGACCAGAAGGACTATGAGAAGGTCAACTCGGCCCTCGGAATCGACATGACGACCGGCGCCGGCGATTGGCCGCCGGGCCTCCTTACGCACTCGGCCGGCCGCACCGACAAGGGCTGGATGGTCGTCGAGGTGTGGGAGTCGCGCGAGGCCCAGGACAAATTCATGAAGTCACAGCTTGGCGCAGCGCTGCAGCAGGCGGGAGTTGATCGGCCGCCGCTGCGCGCCGACTGGACGTCCCTGCACGCGCACCACCAGCCCAACCGCGCAGCCGGCTGAGACAGCCGCCGCCCGGGCCGCGGGCTACGGTTGAATGGCGAAAGCGGGCCGGCGCGATGCCGACCCGCTTTCTGCTACTGGGTGTCTGACGACTACTCGATGGTCGTGGTCGTGCTGCCGGGAGGCGCAACCGTCGTGCTGTTGCCGCCGCGACGTCCGCCACCAAAGCCACCCCACGAGGACCAGAAGAACATCGAGAGAAGCGTTCCCAGGATGCCCACCACGAGCAGGATGATCCCGATGGTGTGCAGGTTCACCCCCGAGCCGCTGGTGTTGATGTTCAGCGCGAACGCCATCACCGCTCCCACCGCTATCAGCAAGAATCCAACACCAAGTCCCATGGCGCATAGCCTCCAAATACGAGGTGCGATTTAGCACCATCGAGACTATAACATTCTGCGCGGGCGAATGGTTACGTTTGGAACTATTCGCTCGACGCGTTGTGAGGCTCGCCGCCGGGTCGAACCAACACCCTGATCCACATCTCGCCGAGCCAGCGCGCGAACTCCTCGTCCGACCAGCCGCGCTCGTTGACCAGCCGTTGCCACAGCGTCCCGTCGGTGGTCGCCCAGACAACGTCCCGGCACTGTTCTTCGGTCACCGCCAACTGGCCCGTGGCCGCGGCCTCGCGAGCCATCACCCCGATGCCGGCGTACCGCTGGCGCCCGATCTCCTCGACCATCGCCGCCGCGGTGGGCTCGGCCGCAGTCGCGGCCTGCATCGCAAGCAGGAAAGGGACGATCCGGTGCGCCGTCTGGGTGAACAGGGCCGCCTGCATCGCCAGGCGGCGCCCCAGGTCGGGTTCGGCGCGCAGAGCGAGCACCTCGGGCCGCTCGTGGTAGGCAACCTCCTGGTCGTCGCCGCCGATGGTGACGTCCCACACCCGGTGCAGCAGGTTCGCCTTGGTGCCGAACGCAGCGTAGACCGTCTCGGCTGACACGCTCGCGGCCCGGGCCACCTCGGCGATCGTTGTCCGCCCGTATCCCTGGGTCACGAAGAGGTCGTGCGCGGCTCGCAGCACCGCTTGTTGGGTCTCCGCCGCCTGGGCACGACGGTGCGTCGAGTCGTAGCTGCGAGCTCCCTTGACAGCGCTGCTCACAATACCTACAGTAGCACAGTATTGAATATCGGACTACTGGAGCGAATCATGCCCACCACCACCACGAGCGCCTTCGACTGGACCACCGTCGCTGCCGGGTGGGACGCGCACCGCGCTCATGTGGAGCGCATGAAGGAGGGGGTGTCACGCGACCTCCTCACCCGCCTGCAGCTCCGCCCGGGCGAGCATGTCCTCGAGCTGGGCGCGGGAACGGGCGAGTTCGCGCTCCAGCTGGCCCGCGCGGTCGGCCCCACTGGCCGCGTCACCGCCAGTGACGTCGCGCCGGGCATGGTCGCGCTGCTCCGCACTGCCCTGGCCGGTGCGGGCAACGTCGAGGTGGCGCAGCTCGATGCGGCCCACACCGGACTGCCCGGCGCCTGCGTCGATGCGGTGATCTTTCGCATGGGCCTGATGCTCGTCGACGAGCCGTTGGCGGCGCTTCGTGAGTGCCGCCGGGTTCTGGTCCCGGGTGGCCGCATCGGCGTCGCCGTCTGGGCGGGGCCTGAGCATAACCCGTGGATCACGTACGTCGGCATGGCCGCGATGATGAACGGCCTGGTGAACGGCGGCCCGCCGACCGGGCCGGGGGGCCTGTTCTCGCTGGCTGACGTGGCAGTGCTCGACCGCCTGCTACTCGAAGCTGGCTTCACCGGCGCGGTGGTGCAAGAGGTGGCCACGGAGTCCGCCTTCGCCACCGCCGACGAATACTTCGACACCGTCAGCGCGCTCGCCGGCCCTCTGTCGGCGGCCATCAGCGGCGCGTCGGACGCCACGTGCGCGGCCGTCCGCAAGTCCGCCATCGACCTGGCCGCGGCGCATCGCACCAGCGACGGCCTGGTCCTTCCCGGGCGCGCACTCGTCTGCACGGCGACGGCTGCCATGTGACGGCGGCGCGAGCCGTGATCAGCCCCGACGGCAGCCGGACCGGGGGCGGGGGCGTCCCGCCGCCGAGTGCGGTGTAGTACGCCATTCCCTGCTGCTGGACAGGCGCGCGCAACACCGCCGACGCGATTTGTGAGTCCGCGCCACGATTGGCTACCGTGACGGCGTTGACGTCGAGAGGGGAGTGGACATGACCGAGTTGAGCGCAGGCACCATCGAGGCCTTCCGCACGTCGTTCGGAGGGAGCGCGCTCTCTCCGGGCGAGGAGGGGTACGACACCGCGCGAGCCGTCTGGAACGGCTCCATCGACCGCAAACCGGCGGTGATCGCCCGGTGCTCCAGCGCGCAGGAGGTGGCCGATGCGATCCGCTTCGCACGAGAGAACGGCCTGGAGATCGCCGTGCGCGGCGGCGGCCACAACTACGCGGGGCACGCGGTGTGCGAGGGCGGCCTGATGATCGACCTCAGCCCGATGAACCAGGTCAGCGTCGACGTGGAGAAGCGCGTGGGCACTGCCGGTGGCGGGGCGACGTGGGAGGCCCTCGACGCAGCGGCCCAGGAGCACGGCATGGCGACGCCCGGCGGCTTCATCAGCCACACCGGCATCGGCGGCCTCACGCTCGGAGGAGGAGTGGGCTGGCTCACCAAGAAGGCCGGCCTCAGCTGCGACAACCTGGTCGGCGCCGAGGTGGTCACCGCCGACTCGCGCATCGTCCGCGCGTCGGCGGATGAGAACCCGGAGCTTCTTTGGGCACTCCGCGGTGGTGGTGGCAACTTCGGCGTGGTCACGTCGTTCGAGTTCGCTCTGCACGAGGTCGGGCCGATGGTCAACCTCGGCATGTTCTTCTGGGGCCTCGACAAGGGCACCGAGGCACTGCGCTTCGCCCGCGACTTCGTCGCCACGCTCCCCCCTGACGCCGCCGGGTTCCTCGCGGTGGCGCTGTCCGCACCGCCGGCGCCCTTCGTCCCCGAGCAGTACCACGGCCTGCCCGGACACGCCCTGCTGGTCGTCGGCTTCGGCTCACCGGAGGACCACGGCGCGGTGGTCGCGCCCATCCGCGAGGCGATGCCGCCGCTCTTCGAGCTGGTGACCCCGATCCCGTACGTCGCGCTGCAGCAGATGTTCAACGCCAGCGCTGAATGGGGCACGCTGGCGTACGAGAAGGCTCTGTACCTCGATCACCTGTCGGACGGCGCGCTCGAGGTCATCGCCGAGTACGCCGCCAAGAAGACGTCGCCGGAGTCCTTCTGCCCCACCTTTCTCTTGACGGGCACATTCCTCGAGAAGAGCGACGGCGACACCGCCTTCGGCGGCGCTCGCTCCGGCGGCTACGTGTTCAACATCAGCGCCGCCGCGCACACCCCCGACGTGTTCGAGACGGATCGCGCCTGGGTGCGCGCCTTCTGGGATGCGATGCGCCCCCATGCGCGCGGAACCGGCGGCTACCTGAACTTCCAGTCCGACCTCGACGAGGACCGCGTGCGAGCCTCCTACGGCCCCGAGAAGTACGCGCGCCTGGCGCAGCTCAAGGCCACCTGGGATCCGGAGAACGTCTTCCACCTCAACGCCAACATCAAACCCGCGTAGACCGAATGGGCAGGGTGACCGCCGACATGAGCATGTCACTCGACGGCTTCATCACAGCCCCACGCGACACCAGAGACCACCCGCTCGGTGAGGGCGGCGAAGTGCTGCACCGTTGGATATTCAAGGACCTCGGCGGTGGCAGCGTCAGGGACGTCCCGGCGATCGCCGACGCCTTCGCCGCAATGGGTGCCATGGTGATGGGTCGCCACAGCTTTGAGGTCGCCGAGGCCGCCTGGGGAAGCGACCCCCCATTTCGCGTTCCCGTGTTCGTGCTGACCCATCACCCGCGTGACACCCAGGTGCGTGGCGAAACGTCGTTCATCTTCAGCGCATCTGGGTTCGAGGCCACTCTTGAGAGGGCCAAGGAGGCGGCCGGTGGTAGCGATGTCGCGCTGCACGGTGCCACACCGGTGCAGCAGGCTCTCCGCGCCGGGCTGCTCGACGAGCTGCAGATCCACCTCGTCCCGGTGCTCCTCGGTGGTGGCCGTCGCCTCTTCGAGAACCACGTCGATGGCCAGGTGCAGCTCGAGACGATTCGGGTCGCCGATGACCCCGGCGTGACGCACGTGCGCTACAGGGTTGTCCGCTGAGGCGATGACGCGACGACACGTCGCCCTGGCGGTTGCCGTCGCTGTTGTCTGGGGGCTGAACTTCGTCGTCATCGACGAGGGGTTGAAGGTGTTCCCGCCACTCCTCTTCGTCGCGTTGCGATTCGCGATCGTCATCTGTCCCGCCATCTTTCTCGTCGGGCGGCCGCGCGTGCCGGCGCGGTACGTCATCGGGGTCGGCGCCTTCTCAGGGGCGTTGCAGTTCGGCCTGCTCTTCATCAGCCTGTCGATCGGCATGCCGCCGGGCCTGGCCTCGCTTGTCGTCCAGCTGCAGGTGGTGTTCACCATCGCGATCGCGGCTGTCTTTCTCGGTGAGCGTCCGCATCGGCGGCAGCTGGCCGGTGCGGTCATAGCGCTCGGCGGAGTCGCCGTGATCGCCGCCACGCGCACCAGCGCAGTGGTTCCGCTCGGCGCACTCGCGCTCTGCATCGCCGGTTCCGCCTCGTGGGGCATCGGCAACGTGATCACACGCATCGCCAAGCCACCGGACGCTGCCGCATTCCTTGTCTGGACAAGCCTGGTCCCCCCGATCCCGCTGTTCGTGGTGTCGCTGCTCACCGAGGGTCCGGCGCGCATCGGCCTGGCGTTCCGCTCGCTGACCGTCTCCGCCGTGCTGGCGCTGCTCTACGTCGCCGCGCTGTCCACGGGGTTCGCGTACGGCTCGTGGGCCTTCCTGCTGCGCCGCTACACCGCGTCGTCTGTGTCGCCGTTTGCGCTCATCGTGCCGGTGGTGGGCCTCACCGCCGCGGCCGTGTTCGTGCACGAGAACCCGTCGCCGGCCGAGGTCGCAGGCGCCGCGGTGGTGATCATCGGGCTGGCCATGGTCACGCGCAGCGCCCGCCGGGTCGAGAGCGCTGCAGACGCACAGCTGGTGGGCGCCGCCGGCGCCGACATCACAGCCCCAGGCCCAGCCCCGCCGCCGCCGCGGCCAGGCGATCGTCAAAGCTGAAGAGTCGGACCTCCGGCAGCTGGCGCGTCAGCGTCGACACGCTGGCGAGGTGCCACAGGTCCGCGCCACGCAGCCGGGACTGCGCGGCGAGCGTGTTGATCACGACCCAGTCGGGCTGCAGCATCAGGCGTCGCCAGGGTCCGTCACGGAGCAGTCGACGCGCGGCTTTGGCACGCCGTGCATCGAGGCGACGCAGCGACTCTGCACGCGCGATGGCGGCAACCACCTCCGCGTAGGCGAGCGTCGAGACGAGGTGTACCACCGGCCGCTCAGCCGTGGCCAGCGCCCGCGCGGTGTGGACATCAACGATCAGCGCGGACACCAGCGTGGAGGCGTCCCAATAGACAACCGGTTGCTCCGCCTCAGTCACCCCTGTCTTCTTGCAGCAGTGCCTGCATGTCGACATCGGCTCGCACCGGCTGCATGACGAACGGAGCGGGCTGATCCTCCTCAGGCTCGATCCATCCCCAGCTCTCGAGGCGGCTGATGCGCTCAGCCAGCGGCGCGTCCGGATCCGCCAGGGGCGACAGCTTCGCCACCGGCACCCCGTGTTCGGTGATCACCCACTCACCGCCGCTCTTCGCGTCGGCGATCAGCCGGCTCAACTGAGCCTTGGCCTCGCGGACCCCGATCGTCCCACTGCGCACGTCGATCATTGTAGTCACTGTAGTCACACAGGTGGGACATCGAACGCCCAACCCATGTCACGGCCCCTCGGCACGGTGCACCGAGACGACGTAGCCGCCGTCTCCAGGGAACGGGTCACGATGCCACGTCGACCAGCGTTCGACGAGCGCCAGCCCGGCCTCACGGCAGTGATCGTCGTAGTCCGCGAGCTGGTAGCCACTGCCGAGCTGGAAGCCACATACCAGCGCCCCATCGGCACGGAGGTGGCGCGCGCAGCCTGCGACCAGCGCAGCCTGCGTCCCGGGTGGGGTGAACAGCGGAACGTTGCCCGCCATGACGACGACATCGAAACGGCGATCCAACGTCAGGTCACGGATGTCGGCGACGTGCCAAGCGAGCTCTGGAGCGAGACGACGTGCGGTGGCGATCATCGACTCGGCCGCGTCGACGCCGACCACGTCCATACCTCGTCCCGCCAGCTCGCGAGCCACTCGGCCCGTGCCACAGCCGGCGTCGAGCACGGATCGCGGGCTCAGCGTCATCACCAGGTCGGCCTCCCCGTGCACGTTGGCGCCGCCTTCGGCACGCGCGTCGATACGGGCCTGGTACTGGTCCCCATCCCATCCGTCACCGCCGGGGCTCAAAGGAGTTGGTCGTCGCATGGTCGAGAGTAAGCGTGATTTGACGCTGCGCCCGCCAGATCGATCCAACAACGCGCGGTCTCAGTGCCGTTCCGCCCCGCATACGGGCGACTCCGCCTCCTTCGTAGAATCGACAGCACGTGATTCCCCGCTACACCCCCCCTGAGATCGCCCAGATCTTCAGCGACGAGTCACGGCTCCAGCGCTGGCTGGACATCGAGCTCCTGGCCGCCGAGGGCTGGGCGG
>CAAGKR010272507.1_pt1 | contig 17084 bp, 25 predicted proteins | sample 2556971 | NCBI WGS metagenome assembly CAAGKR01 (sample SAMEA5207829, study PRJEB30636) | soil metagenome | biome: forest; feature: boreal; material: soil | place: USA | collected 2011-09 | depth 1 m | reverse complement strand
AGGCCGTGAGTGACGAGCCATCTGGTCAGCTGGTCGGGATCGGAGAGATCGATGAGTGCCAGGTGGAGGGCAAGCGGCTGCTCGATCGGCGTGGTCATGGGCACGGGGTCGCGGGACGCCGATCTGTCCGCGGGGCACGTGAAGTCCCGTGTCATTGACTGCGCAACTATCCCGGTAGTTGGGTCGGGTTGTGTATAGCGGAGGGTGATCTGGCCGGTGCGGCAGCAAGGTGTGAGGGCGTTGACGGAGAGGCCGCCCAGATCGCCGTATTCCCGGGGATTGTGGCCGGTGCGGCGTCAACAGTGGCTCACACGTTGCTGCTGCACCGGTGATCTGGGACCAGGTACTGCCCCGCCCCCAACCAGGTTCAATGACACGGGATTTCACATGGGTCGTCTGTCCCGATAGCCCACATGTTGTGTGTGCGGCCGTTCACGCGCCTCTGCCGGCTAGGCCGCGAGCAACTTATCGGCGAGTTCATCTTCGTGAAGCCGCAGGCGTAGCGCCGCGAGGATCAAGTCGATTTCGGAAGCTCGAGCGACCGGAGGAAGGGTGCTGAACAGGAGGGAATTCCACCCACCGGCATTGGCCGTCACCAGGCGGGTCACCAACGTGGAGATTCGGCGCGGCTGGTACGCGGCGGCCAGGCTGGCACCGCCATCGGGGCGTGCCTTGGCCGAGATCCGTAGCTGGAGACGCCGTCCGTCGAACGCAGATTTCGTCCCGGCGTACGTGAGCCGCGCCCGCAGGACTCGCGGAATAGCGGTCGGCAGCGCGGCAAGAAGCGCTTCGAGCGTGGCATAAGGCTACCCATGTGCGTCAAGAACGGTTGGTATGTTTGCCCTTCGGAGCGGAGACGGCTACCTCGAACCGCAAGCACGGAGGTGCCCTACTAATCACTCGGCACGACAGTCCGACCGACTGGATCGCGGACGGGGAGATAACCCAGGCGGCGCCAGGTGTGGTCCAAACTGAGCCCCGGCGATCCAGACAGGGACGCGCCTCAGCTTGATCGACGCCTCGAGGCGAGCACGATCGTACTTGGCGTCTCCGTGAGGACGTCCACCGGGACAGTCAGCCGGCGAGGTGTGGGGCAAGCTTTCGGAGCAGGCGATAGCGGAGCCCTTCCTCGAGCGCCCGCGACACACCAGCGGCCGCGCCGCAGACGAGCATCCCGGTAGGGACGGCGATGAGCAGGAGCGGCGAGGCGCCACCGACGAAGACCGCGAAGGCCGCCGCCGCGCCCAGTTGGACCGGTGACAGGCTCCCGATCGCCTGGAGCGCTTGCAGCGCGAGCGGCGAGGCAGAGAACGGGATGAACCGCTCGTACATTACGAACTCGGCGAATCTGGCCACCGCCTCATCCGGTTCCACCTTGGCTCGCTCGATCCACGAGTTGATGTCCGGATCTTGGATCCAGCGTTCGGGAAACGCGGGATCGAGAACCAACCGCAAGGCCGCTTGCAGGTCGCTGGGATCGAACGTCATTGCATCGCCCAGGCCGAGATCCTGGCCAATCTCCTGCGGTCCGCGGGAGAGCAGCTCGATCCAAGCGGCCGAGGCTCGTAGTGCTTCATCCGACAGGCTCACGACTCGCGCGTCGAGATCGGAATCCGCGTCACGAAGGAACGTCTCGTGAAGTTGGATGACGTGCATGGCTCATCCCCTGGGAAGCACCGGTCATCCGTCGGCAGCGCCGGCGGTTCGCCGCGAGATAAGTGTCCGCCAGCCGTCAATGGCGCGCGCTGATCGGACAGGGACTTACCAACCGTTCTTGACGCACATGAGGCTACCGGCCGCTTGACACTGGAGCGTTCCCGATGTCATCCGAACGTACTGCCTCGGCATGTTTGGGTTGCCCCAGTCGAGCTCGAGGTGAGCTATCCGAACACGAGGCAGAGGGCGCCCGCGCATGCGCTTGCTTCGTTTGGCCGACCGGCTGGACGCTGGCAAGGACCGACCCGACCCGACGTTGCTTCTCAGGGGCGCCGAGCCAACCCGCTCGACCGAGCAGAAGTGATGGACCAAGTTGGACGGCGAAATAGCGAGTTGCGCGTGCTACCTTTGCCTCGCATCCACCACTCAGCAGTATCCCCATGGCGATGAGTCTCGGACGCGAGACGGAGCAGCGGCGATTGGGCCTGACGGGTCCAATCCTGCTGTACGAATCAGGCCGCGCGCACCCGGACGTGGCAAACGACACGGTTCACGCTGGGACTACCGGCTCCAGTAGAGCCGACCGTTGATGTCGGCGCGAACGACGAACGACGAAGCGAGATATACAGTCGCACGGTCGCCGACCTTGATCGAGCGTCGTCCGCCGACACTGAGAGCCGGCAGCCAGCTCGTCCATAGGTGGTCGTGCCCGGCGTCAAACGTGATCTCGAGATCGGTACTGATCGGGCCCGGGCGGACCGCGAGGACGCGGCAGGGAACGATCTCGGTGACTTCATTGCGTAGCATGGGAGGCTCCTCGTGATGGCTGAGGATCAGACCATCGGTACTCCTCGACCCGTGTCAAGATCTCGGCCGGTACGCGACCCCGAGTACATCCCCCTCGGTGTGCGACGGCTCAGAGTCATGCTTTCCGGCCGCGGCGAAACGAAGATCGGCGACCTCACGCTCGGCGAGATCCGCAACCGGATCGGCCGCCGGCTCACTAATGGCCCGTGGCTTGGCGGCCCGTCCTTTGACGTCGACGTCAACACGAGCCACGACGCCCCGACCGAATCCTGGTGGGAAGAAAGCCGCCGGATGGCGCGTGAGTGCCATGTCTTCATCGGGTTCTACACCGGCGAGGCGGGCACGCCCGATAGCCGCGGGACGATCGGAATCTGCGCGGCCGAATGGCTCGCCGCCCGCGACAGCGGACCTGACAAGGTCATGGGCCTTGACCTGAGGATGGCCCGCGGGGAAGAAGAGATCGACGAGGCCGAGCGCCGGCGAAACCAGCAGTTCGCCAATCTCGTAAGCGGTCATCGGGCATGGCTGCGTATGATCCCCACTAAGCCAACCTACGAGCAGATCGAGTCGGCGACACTCGAGCTGTTGTCTCACGCGGTAACCCGACTCGCAGGCATCGGATCGCGAGCGGAGCGTCGGGCGGCGTTCGCGCGGGGCGAGGCGCTCGAGTGGTCGCGAGCGTCCTTCGCAGAGCGAGCGCAACAGATGCTCGTCGCCCTGGCCGGGGCCGTGGGCGGCATAACGATGGACGCACCGGACCGTGTCGCGGTCCAGGGCTCGCTCCGGCGAATCGACATAGCTCGCGCGTCGCTGCTCGCCTGGCTTCATGCGGTTCCCGGCGCCTTTGGTGTCGCGGCCGCCCGAGAGCGGATCGCCCGGCCTTTTGCTCGAGAAGTTGACCTGGAGCAAGTCCTTCGGGCTCACGGTCTGATCGGCCCGCTCCACGTAATTGCCGTTCACCGTGGCGTTACCGAGTCGCAGCTAGCCTCGTTCTTTGGGACGCCCGACATCTATGTCGCCGCAGGTCGCTTTGGCTTCTACGCGGCGGATCTCACGACGCTGCAGCAAGCGATCGTCCTCGCCGACTGCCGCGACCCACTCGAAACCGATCACCAATGGGCGCGCGCCGCCGACTGGCTGGAGAGCGTGGGGGAAGACAAGCGGCTCATCGAGATCGCCAACAGACGGGCGGCAATCGTGCACCTGCTCGCCGCGCAGGTCGCGGAGATGCGCACCGGGAAGGGGGCCACGTTGACCCGCCGGCGCTCGCGGCGAAAGGAGACAAGGGTTGGCCCGTAAGGTAGTCATGAGCTTCGACTACGAGAACGATCGCCAGTACACAGGCGAACCGGTCATACTCGATGACGCGGAGTTCGACACGCCCTGAGCCGTACCCAAGGGGGAAGGACCTGCCATGGGGGTGTTGCCTGGCGGACGGGAGCTCGGCAGCCCAGATCATCGCATCCAGCTGTCGCCCGTGATTCAGGCGGGGTCGATAGCCTCGATGCGTGCACAGAACCGCATGCTGTGGGCCACCCGGCTCGAACTTGGTCTGATTGTGCTGGCCGCGGTCGGGGGCATGATGTGGGGATGGGCGGGCACACCGTTTGCCGCCGCGTTGTCGATAGTGGGCTTTGCCGGCGCGCTAGTCGCCAGTGGATACATCGCACGGGCGCGTCCAGAGAGGGACTGGTACGACGGCCGCGCGGCTGCCGAGTCGTGCAAGACGCTTGCTTGGCGATACGCTGTCGGTGGGAGGCCGTTCGGCATCGGGCCTGGGGCACAGAGGAAGGCCGACGAGGCGTTCGTCGCCGCGATCCGCGACGTCATCTCGTCGCTCTCGTACGTCTCGTCGGCGGAGGACGCCGGCCCGCAAATCACGGATGACATGCGGGCCACGAGGGCGCTGCCCTTGCAGGAGCGGCGAAGCTTGTATGAGCGGGGCAGGATCGCGGACCAGCAAGGGTGGTACGCGGCCAAGGCCGCGTACAACGCCCGCCGTGCGGATCGATGGAAGCGGGCGATCCTTGCGCTCGAGTTCGTCGGTCTCACAGCCGGCGTGGCGGCCGTGGCAGGCTCGATCGCCGTAGACTTCCTCGGCGTTGTCGCGGCGGCTACTGCCGCGGTATCTGCTTGGCTCCAAATCAAGCAGCACGAGACGCTCGCTCGAGCGTACTCGGTCACGGCTGAGGAGCTCAGCGCGATCCGCAGCCTCGTGCCGCATCAAGCTTCCGAACAAGACTGGGCGGACTTCGTCGATCAATCCGAAGAAGCCGTGTCACGTGAGCACACCCTGTGGCGCGCATCTCGGGGGGTCACCGCTCCAACCGGACTCCCGCTTCGCTACACCGGCAAGCCGTCGTGACGTCGCTACAAGCACGCGGTCGCGGGCTCGCCCTGCCTGTGTTCTTCCCGGCTGTGTCGTCGGTGAAGGACGACCATCCGCTCGCGCTGCATCTGGAGCTACTGGCGACCCTCGGCGCGCCGACCGCGCTGACTTCAGCGTACGACTGGGTACGAGCGTTTCCGGGTAACGCGGAGGGCAGTAGGGCAGCGTATTTCGCCTGGAGCGCGTCCGGGGGCACGATGATCTTGGACAGCGGCCGCTATGAGGCCTACTGGCATCGCGACTCAACGTGGCGGCACGAGGACTACGTTCGCGTGGCCCTTGAGCTGATGCCCGCGTTCGTAATGTGCTTCGACGAGCCGGCAGGTGAAGAGACCGCTGAGGAGCAGGCGGCCGCGGCCGAGCTAGCGTGGCAACGCGATCAGAATGCTCTCGTCAATTCGACCGTCGTACCCATCGTCCACGGACACCCGGAGTCCCTGCCGACTGCGGTCAGCCTCGTCGCGACCCGCACCCTTCCTCCGCTGATCGCGGTGGCCGAGCGGGAGCTCGGAGACGGCATCGTTGCTCGTAGCGTGACGGTGCGACGGATCGTCGACGCGCTCTCGTCGACCGGCAACACGGTTCCGCTACACGTACTCGGGGCCGGCAGCCCGACCTCGGTGCTGATCCTGGCGCATGCCGGGGCACAGAGCTTCGACGGGCTCGAGTGGAATCGGACGGTGGTGGACTTCGACACCGCGAGACTTCACCACACGCAGCACTACGATTTCTTCCAGACGCAGAGTGCCGTTCCGGAAGAAGGATCCTATTGGGCCCGCGTTCTCACGCATAACCTCATCTTCTGGCGAAGATGGATCAATCGGATCCGCTCCGGTGAAGCAGGTTCGATGCTCGAGCAGTATCTGCCGCCGATGGCCGGCGACCACCTGGCGCTATTTGGCTCGGATACGGCGCGATGACCGGACGGTCGCGGCCACCCTTTCTCGCCCTCACCAAGGCCGTCGGCTACGCCGCCGCCGAGTTCGCCCGGCTGCGTCGGCCACGGCGCGTCATCGCTGATGAGGGCCTGGCATGGCGAGAGCTGGTGGCGTGCATCGTCGGAAGCGCGAGTCGGTACGAGCAGGCGATGTCGGCGACCGATGCGATTTGTGCCCTTCTTCCTGAACCATGGGCGATGACGAGGAAGGAGCGCGCGAGCCTGCTTACAGATCTCGTCACCGATCCGTCGGGACGGCTGCGGACTCGGTTCCCGCGAGCCCACGCCCGCTACATTGCCGGCGCGATCGACGCGCTCTACGTTCGAGGCGACGGGCTCTCCGGGATCCTCGGTCGCTCACGATCCGCGAGCGACGTCCGTGCCGCGCTCGTGCAGTCGATCCCCGGCATCGGTCCGAAGCAGGCGAGCCTTCTTCTTGTGAACCTCGGACGGAGCGACGACCTCGCGGTTCTCGACCGCCACATCCTCAGGTACATGGTGTGGGTCGGCCTTCTTGACCGGGACTCCCCTCCGTCGTCCCTGAGACGGTACGAGGCGGTCGAGGAATCGTTCAGGACCCACGCGGAGCTTCTCGGTCACAGGGTGACTGATCTCGACCGAGCGGTATGGCTGACGTCGCGCGTGTGGGCCGGAGTGATGTCGTGAGCCTTGTTGTCCTCTTGTCAGGCGGATTCGACTCGTCGCTCGCAGCGGCTATGGCCGTCGACGAGGGAATCTCTGTCATCCCGGTGTTCATTGACTACGGCCAGCGTGCCCTGGAAAGGGAGCTCGAAGCGTCGCGTCGCATCTGTGCGCAACTCGGCCTGGAGCCTCCAACCGTTGTTGATCTTTCCGGATTCGGCCGTTCGGTGCCATCCGGCCTCACGCGCAACGACATGGACCTCAACGCGGATGCTTTCCTGCCGGGCCGTAATCTGCTGTTCCTGGTGGCCGCGGCTTCAGTCGCGTTCTCGCGCGGCGCGGCGGGGGTTGTCATCGGGCTTCTGGACGAGTCTTCGGCCATCTACCCTGACCAGACGGCGAGCTTCGTTCAAGCCGCTGAAAGGGCCATCGAGGCCGCGCTCGGTTCTCGCATCAAGATCTTGACGCCGCTCATCACGGTCTCTAAGGGAGCAGTGATGCAGATCGCTCAGGCGCGCGGCATCAGTGAGACATACTCCTGCCACCTCGGGCAAGAGGAACCATGTGGCGAGTGCATCGCATGCCGAGAGATACTGAACTCGGGAACGCAGTAGTTCGGAGGCATCGATGGGTGGCGGCGGCTCGAATAGTGGGGGGATTCCGACCGAAGACTTGCGGCCGATCGCCGAGCGGGTTCGAGACATCCTCCGCGAAGGCGACGAGCGCCGGAAGAACGTCTTTCTCGCACGTGCCTACGAAGATGAGGACGAAGTAAACCTCCTCCGGGGGCAAGCCAAGAACCCGCGGTCCGAGCTCGAGTTCAACGACTGGTCGCTGCGAGAGCCGTTCAACACCGAGCAGGCAGAGTACATCAGGAGGGGCATCCGGGAGCGCGTCCGCCACGCGTCAGTGACGGTCGTGTTCTTGTCCCCGAACTCCGCCAAGAGCGACTGGGTCGACTGGGAGATCCGGGAGAGCATCCGTCTCGGGAAGCGCGTTATCGGGGTCTACTCGGGCGACACACCGCCGACTACCTTACCTCCGGCCTTTGCAGAACACCACTTGCCGGTCGTTCCTTGGCGACATGACGACCTGCTGAGGGAGATCAACTCGTAGTCGTGGATCTCTCTCGCCGGCGCACGGTTTCCCTCTCGAGCGCGGACACGAGAGGCGGCGTTGTCAAGTCGGGCGACATCCCATCGCAACGGGATCTCCGTTGAGAGCGTCGAGTCTCAGGGTCCGAATGATGCGCCGCCGTGAGGCATTTCGGCCTGTGGACGTCTTGACTGCACGTGCAGCCGTATGGGGCGCGGCCAGCCATCGCGATCTCGCAGTCCTGGCCGTTGGCGAACAAGACGGCGACAAAGCGCCGGGAAGGGTGATCGGCGTGCATCACCTGCTGGCGTATCTGGCCCGCCATCCAAAGGCCATCACGGCCGCAGAGGCATGGACGGATGCCATCGCCCTGACGATGCTCAAGCCGCCGGTGACCTTCTTTGGCCGATCGGCATCTGCCGTACCGGTCAGCGATGACATCAAGCGCACGATGCTCGCCTACATCGGCGGGACGGACCACTGCGAGTTCTGATGTTCACGGCATCTTGACACGGGCCGCCGAACGCGCCCTGCGAATCTGCTCCCCTGACAAAGCACAGTTGGATGGGGTGGCATTTATCGCGCTGGAACTGGTAGGCGAGACCGGTCGGTACATGAACCGCGCGGTCGGATCAATCCGGCGATCGCTGGCGGTGACTCGCCGGTCTCGTCACGTCTGATCTGGTCGGGGCAAGTGGGCTCGAGGCCGAGGTAACAAGCCAGCCTGCTACGCCGAGGACTCGCCTCGACCGAGGTGTGCCGGCCTTGGGCTGAGGTGAGCCCCGAGTCAAGGGTGACCGAAGAGCAGCCTGATCAGCGCCTCGACGCTCGAACGCACCTGATCCCGGTTGGATCCCAATGCAGTGACGAGACTCAGCACCGCAACAACTGCGCTGAAGTAGGCGATCCACCTTGTGACACGCTGGAGTCTTACTCCTTCATGAGCAGCGGCCACCTGCGCCGAGGCAACCAGCAGTTCCCGGACGGTCCGCTCCGACGATACCAACCCCTCGGCGCGCTCCCGATAGAAGCGCGCCAAGTCGACCGCGGGATCCGACGCCGGATGCGCCTCGTGATGCCAGGTCAGGTTGCCAAGATCGCTGACAAACCACGGGCTGTCGGCCATTTGGACAAGCTCGGGCCCGATCGACTGAACTCCACGACTCAGCCCGGCTAACTGACCTTCGAGCATTGTCAGGACCGCATCGGTGCCAGATGCCTTGCCGATACTCAAGCGGTCCCGCGTGTTGGCGAGCGCCGCCTCGTAGGAGGAGATAAGGGCATCGACCGCGACCGCGGCCGCAAATTGGCTGAAGTCATGGAGTCCGATCAGCGCGCCAGTTCGGTTCCAACCGTGTCCCGTGTGCTTCCACCCTCCCCAAGCGTGCAACTCATCCTCTCGCGCAGCTAGGACCGCCACGCGAGGGTCTTTCTCGATCAGGCCGCCTCGGCGAAGGCGGAGTGCGCCGTCAAGCGTCCAAGTGTCGAATGACTCGTACAGGTCAAGGGCGTACAGGTAGTCGTCCAGGCGGCCGTAGGAGCCCAGCGGCATCCCTTCTCGTAGCGTTACGAATTCGACCGCCGGGTGATTGTCCTCACCCGGCAGCGAGGAGAAGTGGCCGGGAACGGCGTGCTCGATCCAGCGAGCACATCTCGCCCTGATCCTCCGACGGGCCTCGGCCGCTTCCGCTGGCTTGAGCTGTCTCGGCCCGCGAAAGCGGATCATCCCGAGCCTTCTCTTGGCCCGTGTTTGGTACGACTTCGCCAAGGGAGCGAGCCACTCCTCGGTGACCGAATCATCGAAGATGAACTGCACAACCAAGGCTGTGAGAGAAGGCGTCAGGCTCATCACAGATGCCGGGGCATGCGCAACCCCGCGCGGGAGATTCGTTTCGAGGGTGTCTGGACCTAGGAAGGACCTTCTAGATCCGCGTGGGATCAGGTATCCGATGTTGTGCCATCCCCCGCTATATGGCCTGCCCCTCACCTCTTTGACCCATTTTGCGAAATCGTCGTCGCCGGCGACTTTCATCGATGCACGCATTGCCTCCAACCGACGGACCATCTCATCGGTTTCGGAGGGCGTGTAGAACTCGGTCAACCAGAGACAGTGGTAGATGACGGACTCAGTGGCGGGAACGCGCAGCCCTTCGTTATCCGCCGTGTCCCTGCTCCGGAAATAGCGGAGGTCGTTGTGCAGGTGATACGAGTTCCACCTGGACCTTGCGCGGTTGAGGAGTCGCCTCAGCGGAGGGTACGGGGGAGACGGCGGGAGCCGCTCCAATGGCTGGATCGGAGGAACCTCAACATGGTGTGGTCCCTGGTCCGAGACAGCGCGCGGCTGAGCCGGTCTTGTCCGCGCTGACACTCTGCGTGCCACTGGCTTGTCGAGCGGTGAGCCTGACGTGCGTGGGCTCGACCGGCCCGGCTTCGGAGTCTGGCCGGGTTTCTGCACCATCGCTAACGACACCCCTCAGGGACATTTCTAGCGGGCTACCGTGAGCCAGCCCTCTCTGCCACCGCTGGCTCGAACAGGCGGAGGCCGTGCTTTGATCGGCCGCGGCCGGATCGATTCCGGAGCATGCGCACGCAGACATGCTAACGCCGCGGAAGGTCACCAAGAACGGGCCGGTCCTCGGGAAACTGCCAATCATCACGCAGTGGCCTGTGCGGCCAGCCTTCGACGGCGGCGATGCGAGCCGAGAGGTGGACAATGCGTGCCCAATCCTCGCGCATCCGTTCCCGGCTCATGTACCGCCAATCCCACGACCTATTCGCGGCTAGCTGATTCAGGTTGTAGCGCCTAGGCGGTCTCGGGTTGAGTCCCAACTGTCGGGGGAAGTGCTGGTACAGCTCGTACGCCAGGATGTCGGCAGCCTGTAGCGCGACGAACTGGCGCTTGTCCTCGAAACGGATGGACAGGAGGTGGAGGCGTTTCTCCTGCTTCGGGTCGGCCTTATTGACCTGAAACAGCTTGAGCGCCTGACCCGCCCCCACATCGCCGCTCTCGAACACGTAGGCGATCTGAAACGGGGTATCAGCCGGTTTCAGGTGCTCCGTAACGAAGTCGGCGACATTGTGGAATAGCACGGTCGCCGCCAACCCATACGGGCCGCCTACGTGCTTTCGGGCCTCGGGTGTGAACTCCTCCGCGAACTCCTTCGTGGCCACCGCCACGGCAAAGCTCGACAGCGTGTGGTTGGTGATGATCTCGGCGAGTCGCCCGAAACGGATCCGCCTCTGTGGTTCGCTCCAGCGCTCGAACTCATCGATCCCGTGGGCGAACTTACGCATGTGGAACATGGGGACGCCGTAGTCGTCTAGCGCCGACCGCCACTCCTCCTCAAACACCGCCCAGGCCTCGGGTGTTGAGAGCCACCCAGCGAGGGTTACATTGCTCGACCCAGCGTGGGTACCGCTGGCATCGAAATAGGCCGTCAGGGTTAGCACAAGGCGATGCTCTAGGGCAATCGTTGACGGGAACGCGAGACGTAGCGCTTCATGCGTGTAGTTTACCGGCGAATGCGTGAGCGCTATATGGCATTCACGGTCGCACGCGCGTAGACTGATTCGGTGCCAACGTCAGGCAGCGATGAGGAGATGTGTGGTGGGGAAAGTTCCTGAGTTTCACTCAGCCTCTGAGGAAGACACACCCGTATGGCATGACCGGGACGACTGCTACGAGGGAAAGAAGATCCTTCCCCAGAACCGGCGAGAGGGACGCGGAGGCAAGCGCCGGTGCGAGGTCTGCGACGCTCTGAGCCGTTCATAGCGCTCGCTCACGAAGAACGATCTGCCACTCCGGTCCATTGGGCTCGTGGCCGTCATAGACGCTCCAGAAACGCTCTAGGCGGCGAACCGAGAACCCGTAGCTGAGACACAGCGCCAAGGCGCGCCAACCGGTATCGAGCCCACCGTGGAAACGCACGGTGGGCTCGAAGAATGCGTGGCCAGGTCCGCCTTCGCAGGACTCGTAGGTCTCTACGCCGCCGTCGCGGAGAGCCGAAACAACGCGGACAATGCCGAGATCGACCCGGGTTGTTCGGGCAGATCCTCCGTGCGAGATCCCCGATTTCCTCCGGCGGGCAAATTGAGCCACTACCCCGAGGGTGCTCAGTTCGACTGTCCCGAAACGAGGGTCCTTTCCGCGGACCGACGAGCGGTCCGCGAAGCGCGCTCAGGCCGCATGGCCAGCGCTGACGCGTATCCACTCCTCGGCCGGGTCATGGTGGCACGTCCGAGCTATCGGAATCCCGCACAACGAGAAGCCTGGTCCCGGAAGTCCGGCTCGGCTTCGACTGCGGCGCGCAGCGGCCCGAGTCCTGAGGCGACGACCCCGCCGATGTCCCAAAGGCAAGCCTGCGCGAGAGGGTAGCCGTCGACCAACAGGTCATCTCCGAACCGAGCGAGGGCCTCCTCGACAGGTCCCGTCGGACGCCCGCCGATATGTACCCCACCGTCAATGTTGGCGACGTATGTAATGAGCCCTTTGGCGGTGATCGGCACGCCGTTCCAGGTCACAACCGCCTCGGCCAACAGCTGACCGAGTGTCAGTTGCCGCTCCGCGAACATCTCTGACAGCCCGGGTGGCAGTTGATCCAGAGGGATGGTCGGGATCTTCGCCGACTGTGCAAGCCGACGCCGAATGCTCACCCGGCATCCGGCGAGCGCCCCTCCTGACATGAATGGCCAGCCTGTTGACACCAAGAACCTGAGACGGACGCGCCGTGGACGATTGACCAAGGCAACGAGGGATCCTCCGTCGAGGAGCAGCTTCCTGAGGAGGCTCGCAACCATCAAGAGTTCATACCGCTCCGCGCGGCCTGCATGCTCGACGGGCCTGAGCGCACTCAACCGGCTCTCAAGATCCTCCAGCGTGCATAGGAACAGCTCATCTGCAGTCATCCGGGAGTGACCGTTCGCATCGCCTGGGCGCCGCTCCTGAACCCCCGGACTGAGCTTCGCGCCTTGATCATCCTTGCTCAGTCCGGACCAGAGCTGTAGGGCTCCGGCCGCTCAGCGGCGCGACCGAACAGCTCAAGCGTGCCGGGCTGGTCTGATCGCGCACGGGCGGCCCGTCGATGTGTCACGTTGGAACCGGCCACGTGTGGGTAATCGACGCCCCGGCCGTCCCAGGAGTTCGTGGATCGTCCGGAGCTGGATGCGCGGGTGCCGGCCCCATGGCGACTCATAGAAGCCGGCTTCGGCCGCCTCGACCCGCATCCCTGCGGTCGGCTCTTCGAACGAGAGCAGGACACCCATCTCAGCCTTCTCGCGCTCGATCACTCCCCGAAGGTCCCGCACGTAGGTCGGCACGAGGTGCCCTGCCTTCACGCTGAACACGATCTGACGCGTCTCGGAGCGGCCCTCGTGGAAGTAGAGCCGGCCGTCGATTCCCTTATCGCCGCCCTTCTTGTCGCTTCCCGCGATCCTGGCGCCGACCAGCCCGAGCGCCCACGCCTGAAACTGGAAGGGGTCCTCGGGGGCGAGAACCCGAGCATCATCGACGGTCGTGGGCTCGCCGATCACGCGGTACGTCCGGGCGATCTCCGGCCCGTAGCGATCGACCAGACGATGCTTGATCAGGCCGATCGAGAGGTGGGTGACGTCGATCCCGATCCAGCGGCGCGCCTGGGTAGGATCGGTGTGGCCAAGCTCCTCCGCCGCGTCGATCGTCGTGCCGCAGCCGCAGAACGGGTCGAGGATGACGTCGCCGGGCTGTGACGAGGTCTCGAGAATGCGCCGGAGCAACGCGATTGGCTTCTGGGTCGGGTAGCCGAGTCGCTCGCTGCCTTGCGCCTGCACGGGCAGGATGTCGTCCCACCACGTCCCGATCGGCATGCCAGCCATCTCGTCGAGGTAACGCTTCTGGCGCGGCACCTGACCCGGCTTCGTCTGGACGATGCGGCCCGCGTCGTACAGCTCCTGCATGCGCTCGCGTGAGAACCGCCAGTAGCGCGTGACGCCGAGGAACTCGTAATGCGGGTTGCGCTTCGCCGGATCGGCCCCGCCCGACGCCGTGATGTCGCCCAGCTGGTAGCGTCGCCCTGTCCCGACGTCGACGAGACGGTAGAAGTCGTCGATGTAGGACTTGTCGTACGGGCGGTAGGGTTGCCGCCACTAGCTCGGGCCCTTCGCGTAGAACAGGAGCACGTCCTGGAGCCGGCCGAAGTGGCGCGCTCCCTGGGCGGCGTCGCCGGTGCGACAGCAACGTGTGAGGGCTGTTGACGGAAAGGTCGCCCGGATCACCGTATTCCCGGGGGTTGTGGCCGGTGCGGCGTCAACAGTGGCTCACACGTTGGCTGCCGCACCGGCGGCGTCGTTATGCGACGACTGCCGCTTCCAGACGATCTCATTGACGAAGTTCTCGCCCCCGAACACGGCGTCCAGCAACAGCTTGAGGTAGTGGCTCGCGGTCGGATCACAATGGAGGTAGAGCGAACCCGTCGACTTCAGGACCCGGCGCAGCTCGACAAGCCTGGGCGCCATCATCGCCAAGTAGGCCAGCATGTCCGAGCCACCGATCATCGTCCGGAACGCCCGCATCGTCTCGGCCACCCGGCCACCCTGCTCGACGACCTCCTCGTAGGCCGCCGAAGCGATCGTGTTCCACTCCCACGTGTCCGTGAATGCCTGGACCTGCGCGGCTGACTTCTCGCCGTGCTCCGCGAAGAGCACGTTGTAGTTGGCGTTCGAGCTGAACGGCGGGTCCAGGTAGACGAGGTCAACCGTCTCGTCACCGACGTGCCGTCGGAGCACCTCGAGGTTGTCGCCGTAGTAGAGGAGGTTCGGCTCCGTCACACCACGACAGTAGCAGAGCCGTCGCGCAGGGCGGCGGTCTCCTCGGACGAAAGGCGCATTGGGCAGGACGCCGACGCCCTAGATCGGGGTTGCGCCGCGATCGCCTGCTGGCCCAACCGGTGGGCGCTCGCGTCAAGAGCCAGCGGCGGGCTCGCGGGACCTCTGTCCGGCCACAAACGCGCGAGCGATGGCTTGCCCTTTGGGGAGTCGGCCGCAGCGCGAACAGAGTCGCGGCCGACCCATACCAGCGCGCAGCCGGTCAACGGGAATCGCCCGCCCTACTCGGCAACTGGCCCTCAGGTGGAAGATCCGCTCACCTTCCTGGCTGAACTCGTGGTAAGGACGCCCCTCCGAGCGGGCCCGGTATCCGACGAACGACCGCCTGAACTCCTCCAGTTCGTCGGGAGTCATGAAGGTCGTGGGGCGTGGGTATGGCGATGGCCGAAACTCGGGCGTCGCGGAACGAAACTCCTCAACGATCCTGGCGACCCACGCCCCGATCATGTGCAGCGAACCCCAGTCAACCTCGCGGTAGCGGCCATCCCTGCCGAACGCGACGCCAATGACGATGACTGCCTTCATCTCCGTGGCAGCACCTTCATCGGGCAGGTACGCGGCGATCTCTGTCCCATTCTCGATAACTGGGGGCCTGTGGAAGATGCTGTCCTTCACGTCGGCGATGGCCGAGGTCCGAGGGACCGCGTACGCAGCGTGCACCAGTTCGTGCTTGTCGACGTTGCTCAGGTAGCGGAGGGCAGCGAGCGGCATCGCGTTCGGGTTCTGTCGGTCCTGCTCAAAGGGCTGATGACGCTTGACGATTGCCACGTGCTCAGGGGCAGGCCAGCGCGCAGCACGGACTCCACGCTCCGACCCGCGCGCTGGGCAGCGCTGAAGGCCGATCGCTCGACGCAGATTGGGAAGTTGAGGCTGCCTCCTTCCGACTTCTTCAGCCGGCTCGCTTGGGTCAGGAGGAGATCGAGGGCGCTGCGGAACTGCCCGACGGCGTCGCCGACGATCACGCCGAACTCGATTGGCGGCTCGCGATCAACCCGCACGGTCACGTGATGCCATCCAGTCTGCGAATTCGTCGTGTCGACAACCACAAACGGGTTGGTCGCGAAGAATGCTCGCTGCTCGCGCTGCAACTCCTCCAGGTGGTCGAACCCACGCCTCAACTTGGCATCCACACCGGCCAGCAGATCAGTCACGTCGCGCCAACTCCCGATGACTTCGATGCCGCCCAACGACAACGCGCACTGCACCACTTCTGATCGCGTCGCCTCGGCGTGAACGTGGTGCCGCAGCGGCCGCAGCGCCGCGGTGTGCTCCAGTCGATCCGCGGTAACGAGTCCACGTAGGTGATGGCGGGCCAACTCGCCGCATCGAGCGTCTGCAGGTAGGCCGTCGCGAGCGGCCCCTGCGCCACAATCGCCCCCTGGAGTTTCATCCCGTCGCCGGTCGGGACGATGGTCGTCTGCACCCGGAGGAACCGTTCCAGCGGCGCTTGCAGGACCGCACCCAGCCCGTACAGGGCCTGCATGTACGCCCCCGCGCCGGGCCAGCTCTCGCCTGCCGGGACCGCGATGCCGAACCTCCGAGCGAGGTTGGGCCCCCACATCGGTTGGTCCTCCGCCTTCAGGACGCCTTCCTGGCGGCCGCGATCGGCGTCCTCGTACGTGTACGGTCGGTCCTGACCGATGCTCGTGTAGAACCCTGTGGGTAGGCTCAGCAGCCGCTCGGTCTCGGCACGCAGCTTGTCGCCCTTGAGGTGTCGGATGGCATCCACGAGGTCGCGCGCCTGCCCGAGGTGCGCCAGGGCGGCGCGGATCTCCTCGAGGCTCTCGCGCCACTCCCGGGGATCGGCTCGCACCCCGACGAAGCCGTGCTCCTCCACCCAGGCCAGGATGGCCGCGTCGTCCCCTCGTCCAAGCTTCGTCAGCTCGTCGGCCAGGCCCGGCCGCTCCCCGGGTGCCCACACCGTCGGCGTCCGTGTTCGTGGGTCCGGGCTCTGGTCGACGATGAGCCGCACTCGGCGCTCGCCCGGGCGCGGCATCCGTTCGTCCAGGGAGAACCTCCCCTGGAGCGGCAGCCAAGCACCGGCTGATGTGTCGACCCGGTCGATGGCGTTGCGGAGGACGTAGCGCTCGCCAACCACCCACACGCCGGTCGCGAGCGTCGCATGGGTCACTGGGCTGTTCATGTCGCTACACCTCGCTTCTTCCACGTTTTTGCGACAGTCTACAGACAATGCGACCGTGCTGTCTATGGACGCCACGTTGACCAACCAGCGCATCACGGGACTCGATCTCAAGCTCGCTCGCGTCGCCCTTGGCATCTCGCAGCGCGAGCTCGCCCGGCGCCTCGAGGTGTCGCCGCAGCGCATCGCCGCGATCGAGGCGACCCGCTGGCCCACCGAGCAGATGTGTGCGCGCTACACCGGCGCGCTCGTGCCGCGCGGTCCTGCGGCGATGGGCGCAGGGACCGACGCGGCGGGGGCAGACCGGCCGTGAGCAGCCGAACCGCCCGAGCGTCGTTCCGCGGCGCGACGTCCACCGATGACTGGCTTGGCGACGCCATCGGAGATCCCGCCATGGCCGTTCACCCGGCCGACCTCCCGGTCTGGGCGCGCAACCGTGTTCAACGCGTTCGCGCTCGAAGCTGCGCGGCCTGCGGCGGCCCCGTCTTCCGTGCGGCTCGCGGACCGGCGCCGCGCCACTGTGTCGCCTGCGAGGTTTACGTCCGCCGAACCCGCCAGCT
>CAAGKR010169626.1_pt1 | contig 17087 bp, 15 predicted proteins | sample 2556971 | NCBI WGS metagenome assembly CAAGKR01 (sample SAMEA5207829, study PRJEB30636) | soil metagenome | biome: forest; feature: boreal; material: soil | place: USA | collected 2011-09 | depth 1 m | reverse complement strand
CGAGTGAGTCGATGACGCGCATGGTGGCGTCGATGTCGCCCTTGTTCGAGCGCATCATGCAAACCACCTCGAGGTTGCGGCGCAGCTCACCGCGCTTGCGGCCTTCGAGGATCAGCTTCAGCGTTTCGCGTTCGCTCTCCGAGACCGAAGGGAAACCGACGTCCATGATGTGAACGCCAATGTCGGAGAGCATGCGAGCGAGCTCGTACTTGTCCTTGGGAGAGATCGCGACCCCCGGCATCTGTTCGCCGTCACGAAGCGTGTCGTCATAGACGCGGATCTTCTCCGTTGGCGGGAACTCGAGGTCATGGGCGAAGCGCCTCGGGTCGCGGGCAAGCTCCGCGAGCGGTTCCTGCAGCTCGACCGGCTTTACGCCGTCCACTTCAGTCCATCAACGGTGCGCAGCAGCTTGCCGTTGTTCCTCCAACCGCTTGCGCACCCAGGGGACCAGCCCGCCCATGTGGAGGAGCTCGTTCATGAACTCAGGGAACGCCTCGCATCGATACTCATCGCCCTTCGTGAAGTTGCGCACGATGCCCTCTTCAAGGTCGACGTCGAGCTCGTCGCCTTCCGACACGCCCTCGGCGGCCTGGGGCGATTGAAGGATCGGGTAACCCATGTTGATCGCGTTGCGGAAGAAGATGCGCGCGAAGGAGTCGGCGATGACGAGCGAGATGCCCGCGCCGCGGATTGCGACGGGCGCGATCTCACGCGACGACCCGCAGCCGAAGTTCGACGCCGCCACCAGGATGTCCCCAGGAGTCACCTTCGCGGCCCATGTGTCGCGACCGGGGACGGCTTCCATCGCGTGCTTGCCCAGCTCTTTCTCGTCGAGCGAGTAGATGGCGTACTTGGCTGGGATGATCTGGTCGGTGTCGATGTTGGCACCGAACTTCCAGGCGCGCCCACGGAGGACCTTGGGGAACGTCATGCGATCCCCGCCGGCATCTTCTTGAGCACGTCCCGTGGGTGGGTGATCACGCCGGTCACCGCGCTGGCCGCGGCCACCGCCGGGTTGGAGAGGTAGACCGCCGCCTTTGGGTGGCCCATGCGGCCCGGGAAGTTGCGGTTAGTGGTGCTGAGGCAGACATCCCCATCGCCGAGCACGCCCATGTGGCCGCCAAGGCACGCCCCGCAAGTGTCAGTCGTCCATGCGGCCCCGGCCGCCAGGAAGATGCCGATCAAACCCTCCTTCTCAGCCTGGATCGCGACCTTGTGCGACGAGGGGGTGATGATCAGCCGGACGCCGGGCGCAACGGTGTGCCCTTCCAGGACCGCGGCAGCGCGGCGCAGATCGGTGATGCGCGAGTTGGTGCAGGAGCCGATGAAGACCTGGTCGAGCTTCGTTCCTGCGACCTCCGACAAAGGTGCGTAGTTGTCGGGCGACATCGGCTTGGCGACCCCCAACTCCACAGTCTCCGCATCGAACTCGAACACCCTTTCGTACACCGCGTCGGGGTCGGAGGTGACCGGTGTGTAAGGCCGCTTGGCGCGTCCGTCCAGATATTGCTTCGTGACTTCGTCGAACTCCATGATCCCGTTCTTGGCGCCGGCTTCGATGGCCATGTTGGTCATCGTCAGGCGAGCCTCCATGTCGATGTGCCATAGCGCCTCGCCCGTGTGCTCCATCGCCTTCGACCGCGCGCCGTCGACGCCGATCTGGCCGATGACATACAGAATCAGGTCCTTCGACTCCACCCACTCCTTGAGACGGTTGTGATAGACGAACTTCAGCGTTTCCGGGACCCGGAACCACAGTTCGCCAAGCGCAAGCACGCAGGCGAGGTCGGTGGATCCGATGCCGGTCGCGAAGTTGTTCAGTGCGCCGTAAGTGCAGCTGTGGGAGTCGGCACCCACGACCAACTCGCCGGGCAGCGTGAGCCCGTTCTCCGGCAGCACCGTGTGGCAGATGCCGCCCTGCCCGACCTCGAAGTACCACTTGATCCCCATCTGCTGGGAGAACTCACGCGTGAGCCGGCCGAGCATCGCGCTGGCCGCGTCCTTCGCAGGCTGGAAGTGGTCCTGCGTCACGGCCACACGCTCCGGGTCCCAGATCTTGTCCGCCCCCATCTGCTCACGCATGATTCTGCCGGCAGGTGGGATCGTCAGGTCGTGGCCCATCGCGAAATCGACCTTGGCCAGCACGAGGTCGCCTGGGCGAACGCTGTCGCGACCGCTGCCGCGGGCCAGGATTTTCTCGGTCATTGTCATGCCCATCAGGCCTTAGTTCCTCAATCTCTTGGCGACCGCGTCGCCGCACTCACGGGTGGACAGGTTGCCGCCAAGATCGCGCGTGCACTCACCCGCGCGGATGACCGATTGGACCGCACCCTCGATCGCTTCTGCCATTTCGGGATGACCCAGATGTTTGACCATCATAGCCCCGCTCAGGATCGCCCCAATCGGGTTGACGACGCCTTTACCGGCGATATCTGGCGCAGTGCCGTGAACCGGTTCGAACAGGCCGCGCTTGGTCACGGGGTTGATGTTCCCCGACGGCGCTATGCCCATGCCGCCGATGAGCTCGGCGGTGAGGTCGGAGAGGATGTCGCCGAACAGGTTGCCCGTGACGATCACGTCGAACTGGCTCGGGTCCTTGACCAGCTGCATCGCGGCGGCGTCGACAAAGAGGTGACGCGTCTTGATCTTGGGGTGCTTGGCCGCCACCGCCTTCCAGCGCTCCTGCCACAGCCCGCCTGCGAAGGTCATGGCGTTGGACTTGTCGACCATCACCACCTCGCGCCGCGCGATCTGAAACGCGTGCTCGAGGATGCGCGTCACTCCGCCGTACGTGTTGACGTCCTCCTGGATGGCGATCTCATCCGCCGTGCCCTTTTTGAAGCGTCCACCCATGCCCACGTAGAGGCCCTCGGTATTCTCGCGAACGACCATCAAGTCTACCGGCCGGCGTTCCTCGCGGCGCAGCGGTGACAGCCGGTCGTCGTAAAGCTTGGCGGGGCGGAGGTTGACATAGAGGTCGAGCTCGAAGCGAAGGCGGAGCAGCACGCCGGCGAGATAGTTCGAGTCATTGATGCGCGAATCGCCCACCGCCCCGAAGAGGATGGAATCCGCCTTGGCCAGCTGCGACCACACGTCGTCCGTGATGGGCACCCCGGTGCGCAGGTACGAGTCGGCGTTGACGTCGAACTCTTCGAACTCGAAATCGGCGCCGGCCGCGCGCAGCGCCTTGATCGCCTCCGGCACTACCTCCTTGCCCGCTCCGTCGCAGGGCAGGACGGCGACGTTCGTCACTCAGCCGGAACCGGTTCGGGCGCTGGCAGCCGCAGCTTGTAGCGCTGGATCTTGCCCGTAACCGTCTTGGGCAGGTCGGGCACGAACTCGATCAGGTGCGGGTACTGGTAGCGCTGGAGCCGGGACTTGCAATGCTCCTGGAGCTCGGCCACGAGCGGATCGCCGGCCACCGCGTCGCCCTTTGTGATCACGAACGCCTTGATCTTTGTGAAACCCTCGACCGCGATGCCCACCACCGCGCTCTCGGCGACCGCTGGGTGCCCCAGGAGGACGGATTCGATCTCGATCGGCGAGACCCACAGGCCGCCCACCTTGATCATGTCGTCCGAGCGGCCCTCGTACCAGTAAAAATCGTCCTCGTCGACCTTGTAGCGATCGCCGGTGAAGAACCACTCGCCGAGCACCGAGCGCTTGGTCTTCTCATGCTGGGCCCAGTAGAGCCCAAGGGCGCTGTCGCCCTTGACGTACAGGTCGCCGACCTCGCCTCGAGGTACCGGACTGCCCTCGTTGTCCAGGATCTTGAGCTCGTAACCGGGGACGGGTTTGCCGCTCGAGCCCGGGCGCACGTCGTCGAGCCGGTTCGAGCAGTAGATGTGGAGCATCTCGGTCGAGCCGACGCCATCCAGGATGGTCAGTCCGTACGCCTCCTTCCACCGCCGCCAGACCTCCGCCGGCAGCGCCTCCGCCGCGGCAACGCAGTGGCGGATAGAAGATAGGTCGCGGCCGCGAGCGCCTTCGAAGTTGAGGATCGCGTTGTACAGCGTGGGTGCTGAGAAGAAGAGCGTCGGCCTGCGCTTCTCGATGGTGTCGAGGACTGTCGCTGGCGTATGGCGGCCGGCATGGAGGACGGTCGACGCGCCCACCCAGTAAGGGAACGTCAGGTTGTTGCCGAAGCCATAAGCGTGGAAGAGCCCTGTGGTTGAGAAGGTGACGTCGCGCTCAGTGATCCCTAGCACCTGTTCGGCATACGTCACGCAGGTGTATGGGATGTCGTGATGGAGGTGAACGACCGCCTTCGGCTTTCCGGTCGATCCTGAGCTGTAGAGCCAGAACGCCATGTCATCGCGCCGGGTTGGCGCCGGCTCGACCTCGGGGCCGGCGGTGATCTGGTCGGCGCTAAGGAGGCGGGGCGGATCGGCGGCACGGTCCACGGCCGGCCGAAGTTTCTCTTCGGTGTGAGAGTCGACGACCACGACACGGGCGAGCGAGTCGTCGATGTAGTGGTCGTAGTCCTCCGACCGCTGGAGGAGAGGGTTCACCGGGACGGGAATGGCGCCCATCAGGAGCGCTCCCAGGAAGGCGGCCACCCAGCCCGGGCTGTCGTAGGCGACCAGCAAGACCCGTTCCTCTCTGCGGACACCGAGCTCATGAAGGGTTCGAGCCGCGCCGCACGCCAGCTTGAGGAGGTCGCCGTAGGTGACGTCTCTGCCAGCCGATGCGATCGCGATCTTGCTCCCGCGGCCTGCCTTCAGGTTGCGATCTAGGAGGTCGGCCCCGACGTTGTAGCGTTCCGGAAGGTCGAGCCCACCCATGTCAGGAGCAGTTTAGATAGCCACGTGTCTGATGACCGCCTGATCCTGGTCTACGACGGGGAGTGCGCTTTCTGCGGCCGGTTGGCCCGGTGGGTGGAGCGGCGCGACCGGGATCGTCGGGTGGCGGTGAGGCGGAGTCAGGAGGCCGGAGTTATTGACGGGCTTGGGTTGACGCGCGAGGAGGTGGGGCGGGCGGCCTGGGCGGTCGAGCCGGGCGGGGGGAGGTTTGAGGGGGCGGCCGCGATCAACCGAGTGTTGAAGGAGCTCGGCGGTGGTTGGCGTGTGGTGGGGAGTCTTTATCTCGTGGCGCCGATTCGGTGGGTTGAGGATCGGTATTACGGGCGGGTGGCTAGAAGAAGGGCTTGGTGGTGAGGCGTGGCGAGGGGTTGCCTCGGGGAGACGGCAGGCTTAAAGAAGGGCTCCCTCCCTCTTACTGCCTGACGATCGCGGCTGCGCCCTTCCGCAGCACGTATTTCTGGATCTTGCCCGTCGCCGTCTTCGGCAGCTCTGGCACGAACGTCACGCTGTGGGGCGCCTTGAAATGCGCCAGGCGATCTCGACACAGTTGGACGAGCTCTTGCTCGGTGGCGCTGGCGCCGGCTTTCAGCACGACGAATGCGTGCGGAGCCTCACCCCATTTCTCGTGGGGTAGGCCGACGATCGCCACCTCCTGGACTGCGGGGTGGCGGAGGAGAACGCCCTCGACCTCCACCGATGAGATGTTCTCTCCCCCGCTGATGATCACGTCCTTGATCCGGTCTCGGATCTCGACGTAACCGTCCGGGTGCATCACCGCCGCGTCGCCGGTGTGGAACCAGCCATCGCCCATCACCTTCTTGGTCGCTTCAGGGTCTTGGTAGTAGCCCTGCATGATCACGTTGCCGCGAAAGACGATCTCGCCCAATGACTTGCCGTCCATCGGCACGTCCTTGTTGTCGCCGTCGACGACGCGCAGCTCTCCGGCGGTGATCAGCTCCACCCCAGTTCGGGCCTTGATGATCGCCCGCTCCGAAGGCGCCAGCCGGACGTGCTCCGGCCGTGGCTCGCAAATCGTCAGGAAGGGCGAGGTCTCGGTCAGGCCGTACACCTGGGTCCCCTCCCACCCGAACTCCCCCTCCATCCGCTCGATCGTCGCGGCGGCCGGGGGCGCGCCCGCGGTGACCACCTGCACGCCTTTCGGGATGTCGCCTCGCACCTCGGCGGGCGCATTGGCCAGGGCGATGAGGACCGTCGGTGCGGCGCACAGCCAGCCAACGTGCTCCTTGCGGATCAGTTCGAAGACGCGCGCCGGCTCCACTTTCGGCAAGCAGATGTGCGTACCACCCACCGCGGTCACGATCCAGACGAACGTCCAACCGTTCGCATGGAACATGGGCAGGGTCCACAGGTACCGGTTCCCGACTGTCATATGCAGGTGGACCAGGGTGCCGACGGCGTTGGCCCAGGCGTTCCGGTGCGTGATCATCACGCCCTTCGGCTTCGCCGTTGTGCCGCTCGTGTAGTTCAGCGAGATCAGGTCGCTCTCGCCAATGACGGCGGGCTCGAAATGAGCGCTCGCGCCGGCGATGCCCGCCTCGTCCTCCGACCAACCCTTCCGGCCGCCCGCCTCACCCAGGCAGACAAAGTGCTCGACTCCGACCAGCTGGTCCCTCACACCGTCGACGGCCTCCAAGTAATCGGGGTGGACGCACAGGACCTTGGCGCCCGAGTGGGAGGTGATGTAGACGAAATCCTCGGGGGTCAGCCGGTAGTTGATCGGCACCAGCACCGCGCCGATCTGCGGCACCGCGTAGAACGACTCGAGCTGTTCGTGGGTGTTCGGGGCGATGTACGCGACCCGGTCACCCTTCTTCACCGCCATCCCCTGGAGCGCGGCCGACCAGTGGTCACACCGGTCGAAGAACTGTTCATACGTCAGGCGCAGGTCGCCGTCCACGACGGCCTCCCGGTCCCCGTACAACTTCCTGGCTCGGCGCCCAAACTCCAGCGGCGTCAACGGCGTTTCCATGCACGACCTCCTATCACGAATTGAGCATCAACGCAAAATCCGTGCTCTTGATCCCGCCCACGAATGCCGTGTGGGCCCTGGGTTCCAGGTCCACGGATCGCTCGTACACGAACGCGTACACGTTGTCGAGGGTCCAATCCCCGTAGCCCTGGATGCGCAGCCCGTAGCGCAGGGCATCGTCCTTCCGCCCCCGGGCGAGTAGGTCGGTGACGCGAGCGTAGATGGCCTTGAGGATCTCGAGCTGCATCGTCAGCTCGGCGATGGTCTTGGCCTCCCCCTCGGCCTGGACCAGCTGCTCAACCTGGGTTTCGAGGTCGGCGATCTCCTTCTGGTAGTCGTCCACACTCGAGACGAGTCTAGCTGGCGGCAATGACTCCGCGGCTAGTGGATGAGGTAGTTAGACGCGACCGACGCCGCGATCAGGATCGCGATGATGTTGATGACCTTGATCATGGGGTTGATGGCAGGTCCCGCGGTGTCCTTGTTGGGGTCGCCGACGGTGTCGCCGGTGACCGACGCCTTGTGCGCCTCCGAGCCCTTTCCGCCGAGATGGCCCTCCTCGATGTACTTCTTCGCGTTGTCCCACGCCGCGCCACCGCTCGTCATCTGAAGAGCCAGGAACAGTCCGGTCACGATCGCACCGATGAGCATCCCTCCCAGCGCCTGCGGGCCGAGGATGTAGCCCACGGCGAGCGGTGCCAGCACCGGGATGATCCCCGGCAGGATCATCTCGCGCTGCGCGGCGGCGGTCACGATCCGGACCGCGGTTCCGTATTCCGGCTTGCCCGTCCCCTCCATGATCCCCTTGATCTCGCGGAACTGACGCCTGACCTCTTCCACGACCAAACCGCCGGCGCGCCCGACGGCGAGCATCGCCAAAGACCCGAAGAGGAAAGGCAGGATGCCGCCAAGGAACAGCCCGACGATGACATGAGGGTCCGAGAGGTCGAACCTGGTCGAATGCCCGGCGCGTGTCAGTTCCTGGGTGTAAGAGGAGAACAGGACCAGCGCGGCCAGGCCGGCGGAGCCGATCGCGTACCCCTTGGTCACCGCCTTGGTGGTGTTGCCGACCGCGTCGAGACGGTCGGTTATGGCCCTGATCGCGTCAGGCAGATTCGCCATTTCGGCGATGCCGCCGGCGTTGTCGGTGATGGGCCCGTACGAGTCGATCGCGACGATGATGCCCGTCATCGACAGCATGGCGGTGGCGGCGATGGCGATCCCATAAAGGCCGCCCAGGCTGTAGCTGAGGAGGATGCCGACGCCGATCACCATCACGGGCAGCGCTGTCGCCATCATGCCGATCGCCTGCCCGGCGATGATGTTGGTCGCGTGCCCGGTGACCGACGCCTTCGCGATCAGGTGCACCGGCCAGTACGCAGTCTCGGTGAAGAACTCCGTGATGGCGACGATCAGGACAGTGATCACGACTCCGATGAGGCCCGCGTAGAAAAGGTTGTTGGGGTCGGTGACGCCGCCACCGGCCTTGAGGTAGCCGTTGCTCGTCATGTACTGCGTCACGAAGTAGAATCCGACGATCGCGATCGCAACCGCGACCAGCAAGCCGGCGTAGAGCGCGCCCATGATCCAATTCGGGTTGAAGACGCGCACGAAAAACGTTCCGGCGATCGAGCCGATGACGCTCACTGCACCGAGCAGAAGCGGGTAGATCACCCAGCCGATCTGGTCCCTGAACAGCAGCGAGCCGAGCAGCATCGCGGCGATCATGGTCACCGCGTACGTCTCGAAGAGGTCGGCGGCCATGCCCGCGCAGTCGCCGACGTTGTCACCAACGTTGTCCGCGATCACGGCCGGGTTTCGAGGGTCGTCCTCCGGGATGCCGGCCTCGAGCTTCCCCACGAGGTCCGCGCCCACGTCCGCAGCTTTGGTGTAGATGCCACCGCCAAGGCGGGCGAAGACCGACACGAGGCTGGCGCCGAAGGCCAGGCCGACCAGGGCTTCGGGGTCTTTGAAGACGTAATAGGCGGCGGCCACGCCGAGAAGTCCGAGACCCACGACCATGAACCCCGTCACGGAGCCGCCCCGGAAGGCCACCTGCAGCGCCTTGTTGAGGCCGCCTTGCGCCGCCTCCGCCGTGCGGAGGGTGGAGCGCACGGCGATGTTCATGCCTACGTAACCGGCGGACGCTGAGAGGACGGCGCCGACGATGTAGAGCGCTGCGGTCCTCCAATTGATCGCGACGCCGATCACGACCGCGACGACGACGCCTATGATCGCGATGACCGTGTACTGGCGGTTCAGGTAGGCCGACGCACCTTCCTGGATGGCGGCGGAGATCTCTCTCATGCGCGCGTTGCCCGGCGGCATGCGCAGAACGAGCCCGATGAGGATGACCGCAAACAGGACGGCCGCGACGCCCCCCGCGACCGCGAAGAGGACTGTATTGGGATCCATCAGAGCGAGCGATAGGTTATACGAAGCGCGGGTTCAGCCGGTGAGGTCGAAGGGCTCGAGACCTCCGACGGCGTCCGACCAGTCGATCTCGACATCGGCCACCCCCGCCATGCGAGGTCCCTCCCGGGCGGCTCGCAACAACTGCTCGAGATCGCGTCGGGATCCCTCTGCCACGAGCTCGACCGTGCCGTCATCTCGGTTCCGAACCCAACCGTGCAATCCGAGCGCCTGGGCATTTCGCACCAAGAAGTAGCGAAAGCCGACGCCCTGCACATCGCCCCTGATGACGGCATGAAGACGCTCGGACTCCATGCCATCGAGGTTATCCCCTCCCCGCTTGGCGGGGAGGCGCGCATTGGTCAAATTCCATCCCTTTTGCGCGGGTGGGGAGACCCGATGTTGTACGACCATTGGTATATCGTCCCGGCATGGCCTCGGCCCTGGTCGCCATCGGAGACGAGCTCGTTGGCGGCTTCACGCTCGACACCAACTCGCACTGGCTGGCCGAGCGCCTGCGTTTGCTCGGTTATCCGGTCAAGCGCATCACCGCCATCCGAGATCGCCCGCAGGAGATCGTTGAGCAGCTGCGCCGTGAGCTTGCGGACGCCGAGGTGACCCACCTCTTCTGCTGTGGCGGGCTTGGCCCCACGCCCGACGACCGGACCTTCGCTTCGGTGGCCGAAGCGCTCGGGCGCGAGCTCGTGATCTGGGAGGAAACCCGAGCACGAATCGAGCGCCGAGTACGTCGCATGCACGAGGCCGGGCTCCTCGAATCGCCTGAGGTGACGGAGGGCAACCTCCGCATGGCGCGCATTCCAGCCGAACCCGCGCACGTCTTCAAGAACCGGCGCGGCATGGCTCCCGGCGTCGTGTACGAGTCGAACGGAAAGCGCCTTTTCGTGCTGCCGGGCGTGCCGATGGAGCTGAAGAGCATATTCACTGAAGAGCTGGAACCGGAGTTCCTCTCCAGCGGTTCCGCCGCCACCGTCCGCGAGCTGCGGTTCACATTCGCGGTCGAGGCGCGGTTCTACCCGCTGATGAGGGAACTTGAGGAGGCTTTTCCAGACGTTTCGGTCGGCTCCTATCCCAACTTCGAGACCAAGGAGCTCGTCATCCGCTGCCTCGGCAGCGATCCGAAACGCGTCGATGATGTCATCGAGCTCGTGCGCCGCCGCACCGAGAAGCTTGGGATGAGCGGGGCCGGCTAGCGACCGAGCTTGCGCTCGAGCAGCGAATTACGACGCTTGGGTACGTCCGGGATCGACAGTCTATGAGCCTGTGAATTCAGGCTCCTGTTTGCTCAGGAAACTCATGATCCCGATGGCCGCGTCCTGCGAAAGCGCTGCACGGGCGAAGTTGCGCCCTTCGATCTCGAGTGCTTCATCGAGCGGAAGGTCGTAGCCCCGGTGGACGGAGTCCTTGATCATGGCGATCGCGAAGGTCGCCGCCTTGGCGAGCTTGCCGGCGAGCTCGTCGACGGCGGCCTGGAACTCCTCGGGCGCGACGGCCCTGTCCACCCATCCCACGGCCTCGGCCTCCCTGGCTGAAAGCCGGGTCGACTCGAGTAGGTAGCGCATCGCCTTCGCCTTCCCGATCAGGCGTGGCAGGCGTTGCGTGCCCCCGGCTCCCGGGATGATCCCCAGCGCCGATTCGGTCTGTCCGATCCGCGACCTGCCGTCCTCGACCATGATCCGGAAGTCACAGCACAGCGCGAGCTCGCTGCCGCCGCCGAGCGCGTGCCCGTTGATGGCGGCGATCACCGGTTTCGGACATCGCTCGATGGTGGCGTAGTACCCGTTGAGCCGCTTTATGATCGCCGCGACCTGGTCGACCGCGTCGAGGGCGTCCCGGTCGATCGTGCCGAGCACCGTCAGGTCGGCACCCACGCTGAAGTATTTCTCGTACTCGGACGCGAGCACGATCACGCGCACCGAGGGGTCCTCCGCTAGCTCGGTGAACGCCCCCGCCAGCTCCTGCATCAGGTCCTCGGCGATCGAGTTGTTGCCCTTGCGATGCATGACCACCCGAGCGATGGCGCCCTCACGCTTGACGTCTGCGCACTCTCCCATTGGCTCAGGCGGTGAAGAGAGGTATGCCGCCGGCGACCTCGATGACGGCTCCAGTGATGTAGCCGGCCTCGTCCGAGCACAGGAAGGCGATGGTGTTGGCGACGTCCTGAGGCTGGCCGAAGCGCTTGAACACTGTGCGCTGCTTGAAGCGCTCGTACATGGGGTTGTTTTCCGCTGCCGCCTTGCCGGCCTCGCTCTCGATGATGCCTGGGGCGATCGCGTTGGCCGTGATGTTGTGGCGCCCACCCTCGAGCGCGGCCGTTTTTGCCAATCCGATGAGGGCAGCCTTGGTCGCCGAGTAGCTGGCCTGGCCGAAACCGCCAAGGGTTCCGGCCACGGACGACATGAAGATAAGGCGTCCCCACTTGTGCTCCACCATGTACGGCCACGCTTCCTTGGTGCAGTTGAAGGCGCCGGTCAGGTTGACGCGCACGTCGCGGTCCCACAGCTCGTATGACTGGTTGGGGATCTGGGCCGCGTGGTCGAGCGTCGCGGCGTTGTTGATCAGGATGTCGAAGCGGCCGAATTCTTCCCTGACCTTCTTGAAGACATCGCGGACCTGCTCGCGGTTGGTGACGTCCATCTTGATGGCGAGAGACTTGCGCCCCATCTTACGGATCTCGTCCGCTGTGGCATTCGAGTGCACCCAGCCCTGCGACACGGCAACCTGCGCCAGCACGCTTCCGGTTGCCTCCGCGGTCTTCTGAAGGTCCGGGTCGTCCTCGACCAGGATGTCGGTGACGACGACGTCGGCGCCCGCCTGCGCGAGCGTGAGCGCGTCCTGCCGCCCGAGCCCGCGCGAAGCGCCGGTGACGAGCGCAACTTTTCCAGAGAGATCGAACATTAACTACCCCCTCAACCTGATGGTGCCGCGCGAGCCGGCGATCGCGCGGGAGATCACTAGTCTCTGGATCTCCGCGGTCCCTTCCCAGATCTGATAGATCTTGGCGTCGCGGAACCACTTCTCGACCGGGTACTCCTTGATGTAGCCGTAACCACCAAGGACCTGGATGGCATCGGTCGTGACCTCCATGGCCACGTCCGCCGCGAAGCACTTCGCCATCGAACCCTCTGCGCGCTCGAAGGGGTGGTTGTGCGTCGCCATCCAGCCCGCGCGCCACACAAGCAGGCGAGCGGCGTCGATCTTCATCGCCATGTCGGCGAGCTTGAAGCCGATAGCTTCGTGCTGCCACAGCGGCTTGCCGAACTGCTTTCGGTCCTGCGCGTAGTCGAGCGCGAACTCGTACGCGGCGCGAGCGATGCCGATCGCGCCGGCCGCCACCCCGGGCCGTGTCGCCTCGAGCGTCATCATCGCGCCGAGGGCGCCCGGGCCGGCGTTGTCGGCGTCCGGCTCGCCCCCAAGCCGGTGGTCGAGCGGGATCCGGCAGTCCTCGAGGATGACCTGTGCCGTGTGGCTGGCCCGGACGCCCAGCTTCCGTTCCTTGCGGCCCATCCGCAGGCCGGGAGTCCCTTTGGGCACGAGAAATGAGGCGATGCCGGCAGGTCCCTTGGACGGATCGGTATTGGCGTAGATGACGTGGTAGTCGGCGATTCCGCCATTGGTGCAGAACTGCTTGGTGCCGTTGAGCACGTAGCCGTCACCGACGCGGGTGGCGCGCGTCTTCATCGACAACGCGTCCGAGCCTGAGTCCGGCTCGGTGAGCCCAAGGCCGCCGATGACCAGCTTGTCGGGGTTCGTGAACTCCGGCAGCCATCGCTTCTTCTGCTCCTCGGTGCCGCTGGCTCGGATCCCGGCCATCGCCAGCGCCATCGACTGGATGCACACGGCGATCCCCGCGCAGCCCCAGTGCAGCTCCTCGTTGATGATGAGCTCGGTCAGGAAGTCGAGGTTCTGGCCGCCGTACTCCTCAGGGAGAAATGCAGCCGGCGTGAGGCCGAGCTTGTGCGCCTTCTTGACCACCTCCCACGGAAACTCCTCGGTTTCGTCGTGGTGGGCGGCGACCGGGCGAATCTCCTTCTCGGCGAACTCATGGGCGAGCTGGCGGATCGCCTCCTGCTCGGGAGCCAGCGAGAAGTCGAGGGTCATCTGCGGGCTAACCGTACTCTGCGGCGGCTTTGGTCAGGACATGCGCGCCGCGCTGGTTGACTGCGCGCAGATCGAGCTTGCCGGGCCCGGCCGCTTCAGCGGTGAAGGTCACCGTGTCGCCGGGCACGACCATGCCGGCGAACCGGCAGTGAAGCCGGCGCAGCGGGCGCCCGCCCGCGGCTTCTTCAGCGACAACGGCCAGGATCCCCATCTGCAGCAGACCATGCGCGATCACACCCGGAAGGCCGATGGATCGCGCGAAGTCGTCGTCGAGGTGGATGGGATTGAGGTCGCCGGAAGCGTCGGCGTATGCGGCGATCTGGTCCTTGTCGAAGGTGACCTTGCGCTCGTTCATGAGCTGCACTGGTTCACGAACGGATCACGAATAGGGCCCGGGACCGGCAGATCTGTTCGCCGCCGGCGCCCTTGGTCTCCGTCTCGAAGGAGACAAAGCGCATCCCCCTTCGACTCACGTCGGAGGCGACGCGTCCTTGTGAGACGACCTTTTCCCCTGGTCGTGGGTGGCGCTCCCACTCGAACTCCTGCTCCGCATGCAGGAGCTTGGCGAAATCGACCGCCGCCCCCGCATCGCCGAACAGCTGAGGAGCGGTGACCCCCAGGGCGTACACGGCGGCGAAGGTCGGTGGAACGCCGGCGGCCGGGTCCGCGCCGATCGCGCGCGCGAAGGCTGCGACTCGCTCCGGCTTGATCTCGAAGGGCACCTCCGGGTAGGTCCGCCCCGCCACGCCCGCCGGCGGGCGCTCACCCACATCGCGGCCGTCTGTCACCGCGCTACAGGTTAGGCCCTGGCGAGGCGCAGACGGGCGGCGATCCGCCGCAGCAATAGCGGGCGAAGCGCCGACCAGGCTTCCATGACGGTTGTGCGTCCCGTCCGCGCCAGGTCCGGCGGGGCGTAGGCAGCAACAACGAACCCTCCCGCAAGCGTGCGCAGCGGATCGGACGCCTCGGGGAAGGTCTGCGACAGGCGCCGGCCGAGCTCCAGCGGAGTCTCGCCCGGCCGGCGTTCGGCGCCGGCGAGACGCACGAGCACGAGCGTGCGTTTCCAGACGGTCATCACGGTCCGCGGCCGCAGGTACCTGGAGCCGGCGGCGAACGCCAGCAGCAGCAGCGCGAGCAGCACGCCGACGATCTTGGTCAGGGTCGCGGCGTCGGGGGCATGGAACGTGAACCCGGAGGGTCCCGCGCCCGAGTTGCCTGCGTCGACGTTGCCGGTGTGACCGCCCGGAACCGGCAAGACCCCCGCCCGGCCCGCAGTGCTGGGCGGGGTGTCGCAGCCATTGTCGTGAAGACAGAGGTTCGCGCCCCCCGAGGTTCCGCGGTTGATCGGGTTGTAAACGCCATCGTTGGTCGGCTCGAACGGGATCCAGCCGTACTGGGGGAAGTAGGTCTCGACCCACGTGTGGGCGTCGAGGCTCCGCACGACCATGGCGTTGACGCTGCTTTCGAGCGCACCCGAACCGAAGCCGTTGACCAGCCGTGTCGGGATGCCGAGGGAGCGCAGCATGTCCCCCATCGCCGAGGCGAAGAACTCGCAATAGCCCTGCTTGGAGGTGAACAGGAAGAAGTCGATCGGATCGACACCGGCCGGCCTCTTTGGCGGGCTAAGCGTGTAGGTGAACGTGTTGGGGTTGCGAAGGTAGGCCTCGATCGCTACGGCCTTGTCATAAGGGGTGACCGCGCCCGCCGTGACCTGGAGAGCCAGCCGGTGGATCCGATCGAGAACCTGCTGGCTGCGGTAGCCGGACTCAAAGCTGGTGTAAGGCGCGAGCCAGTCCGGGTAGTTGGTGCCCGCGGCTTGCAGCTCAGCGTCGGTGGCGGTCGAATAGTCGACCGTGACCGTATAGCTGCCCGCCGACACCGGCGGCGAGACGCTTTGCAGGCGGTCGATGGTCATGAGCAGGCCGCTTGCGGGCGTGAACGGGAGCACAGCCTCGGTTGCGAGCGCCTGCCGATCCGCCCGGTACAGTTGGCTAGGATAGAAGAGGATGTCGGCACTCCCGTTCGGGGGGGCGACCATCTTGATGTCGAAGAGCGCCGCGGCGAGCCTCTGGTAATTCTCCGCATACGACGGGATGAAGTTCTTCGCCAGCGGATATTTGACAGTGGCGCCGTTCGAGTACCTCCACTCGCCCGACGACGTCTCCGTCACGTTGACACCACGGAAGTAGGGCTGGCCCGTGTAGTCGGCGCTCGTGTAGGTGAAAACGATGTCGCGTGTGCGCGTCAGCGAGTTTATCAACGAGACGTCGGTCGAAAAGCCAACGGTCCCGGTCGCAGCTGTACCGTTTCCAGTGGCGCCCAGATGGCTCACGCGCTGCTGGAACTGGGCCCAGTTCGAGAAGATGCTCGACTCCATGGCCACCGTTCGGTCCACCGTCGACAGCGGTGGCAGCATTATCGCCAGAACGATGAGCGCTGCCATCGCGACCAGCCCGCTCTCCCAGAAGTCCCAGCGTGCGTCGCCCGTCAATTTGACTCGGGCGTGCATCGCGCTGGCGATCGACGTCGTGTAGTTGGACCAGAGCAGGAGCGCCAGCGTGAGCACGAGGATCCCGAGCGTGTAGCCGTTCTGGTCGAGCGGGTAGTTGAGCAGGTTGGTGGCGAAGGCGGCCGCGCCCGGGATGAGGCCGAGTAGAGGTCGCCGCCAGCGGAGCACGCACCAGCTGAGCCAGCCTCCGGTGATCCACATGAGCCAGCAGATGAGGTAGAGGTAGAAGGCGGGATCGAGGGCCGCCGACCCGTCCGTGATTCGGCCCCACCAGATGGTCAGCAGCCGCAGGCTCACCGGGTCCAACGGATGCTGCGCTTGGAGCGTTGGAGCAGCGGCGACGGCGGCCACCACCGGCCCGAGGACCAGTCCAGCACCCAGCGCCGCGCTCCAAGGTATGGGCAGCACGGCCAGCACGCCCATCAACAGCGCGCCGCCCAGGGCGACCAGAGGCACCACCTCGATTCCGGGTTCCCAGGCGGCGGTCGCCGTCGAGCGCGCCACGGTAAATGTGAGCAGGAAGACGAGCACCGCGGACCACACCACCGCGCCCGTCAGGGTGGCTCGAGTGCGGCCCCATACCGCGCCCGGCAGCAGCGCGAGCTGCAGTCGCGGCGAGTTAGGCGATGCGGATTGCATCTCGCGTCCTCACGAGCCGCGCGAAGTCGTCGCCGCTGCGGACGACATAGAGGTCGACGTCCTGGCCGAGGTCGAAGCTTGGGTTCTGGTCTGGCCCACCGAAGCTGCCGGCGTCGAGGTAGAAAACGATCAACGTCGTGCGGCGGCCTCGAACCGCCTGCATGAGACGTACCCAGCCCGGATCGGTGCTGGGCGTGATGACGGCGATCGCGCGTCTCGGCAGCCTCCGGATCCGGTCCCAAGCCAGGGTCTGCGTCAAAGAGGTGCGCCCGTCGGCCTGGGCGACCGCCAGGTAGTCGAGGATGAGCCTGTCCGTTCGAACCGCACGGTGCGGTTCGAGGAGCGTGCCCTTGGCGTCGTTCGCGATCAGGCCCACCTGTCGGCCGCGACTGTGGACCTGTGCTGCCATCGAAGCGGCAAGACTCACCGCGTATTCGACAGTCGAATCCTCGCCTTCACCGAAGTGCACGTTCCTGTCCAGGTCCAAAATGATCCACAGGTCGGTCGTCAACGGTTGTTCGAAGGTCTTCGACATCAGCCGGCCGTGTCGAGCGGAGAGCCCCCAGTGGATTCGGCCGAAGCTGTCGCCGGTGGTGTAGTCGCGAACGCCACCGGT
>CAAGKR010064450.1_pt1 | contig 17087 bp, 17 predicted proteins | sample 2556971 | NCBI WGS metagenome assembly CAAGKR01 (sample SAMEA5207829, study PRJEB30636) | soil metagenome | biome: forest; feature: boreal; material: soil | place: USA | collected 2011-09 | depth 1 m | reverse complement strand
TGTAGAGTTCGGCGATCGGCTTCTTCGGCATGAGGAGCTTCAGGTACCGGATGGCCTCGACGGCGGGGTCGAGGTCGACATGGAAATGCGAGCGCGCGAAGCTGAAGACGATGCTGATGTCATCTGAGTCGGTCAGCACCGCGTCGACCACGATGCCGCGCCCCGAATTGAGGAGGGCGAGCCCCAGCGGGATGCACGCCGGTCCGCTGTACAGGCGGCCGAACAGGTAGACGCCCTTGCGCCGGCAGAACAGGGCCGGGATGATCTCCGCCCGGTCGACGTGATCAGAGCCTCCGGCCGAGCGGAGCCGGGTGGCCAGCCGGCCGGCGACGAGTCGGGCATCCCGGCGCGAATCCTCGAAATCGCAGTCGAAGCTGCAGTCGCGCAGGATGGTGGCGACCAGCTCGGCCAGATCGGACACCGGTTCGTAGGTGCGCAGCGGAAGTCTTGAGGACTCGCCGGGCGGCGGCCGGAAGTCCGAATCCGCGAACTCGATGTTGTGGTCCACTCCGACGGTGGCGAAGATGCGCCGCGTGACCGAGTTGAAAAACGTCTCCGCCAGCCCGTAATCCGGCCGGTCAGCGATGAGGCCTGAATAGGCGGCCTTCATCGCCGCCCACACATGCCGATCCGCGACCCGCTCCCCCAGGGCCGAGCGAACCTCACTCTCGAGGTGGTCGATCACGTGCCCGTACAGGTCGAGACGCTCGGCGGCGTCAGCCACCGCACCGCGCCAATCGCACCGCTCGAAGCGACCCTTCGCTCGCCGGGTGATCCCCATGAATACGGCCTGGTACCGGTCGAAGCCGGCCACGATCGCGGGCACGACCGCGCCTGCGAGCCGGCCTGCGGAGAGGTCGCTGACAGCGCGCTTTGCCATCAAGCCAGCGTAGGTGAAGCGCAGGGTTACGGGTGCAAATATCCTGTCAGCTCAAGCAGGCTGAGCTAATCGTCGCCACCATGCCCGGCGCTCCTAGTCCTCGATCCATCCCCCGCCTTCGCGGGTGTCGGCCTGCACCGCGGCGTTGGTTGCTCTGCCTCCGCCCGAGCGTTCTTCTCGCTGAAGATCTAGCGGTAGCCCTTAGGCGAACAGCGGTTACTCAAGGGAATATCCGCCGGTTACTGTCTGGTCATCGTTCACAGTGATAGGCTCCGTTCGCATAAGCGGTCCGATCGGGCGCGAATTACAATTCGGCCATTCGCCCAACGCTGCGAAAGGAGAAGCTAGCGATGAGAGCTCGGAAGTCCTTATTGGCGCTCGCGGCAGCCATCGTGGTGGCCGCTTGCGGCGGGTCGACGACCTCAACCACCACCTCGGGCGGACCCAGCAAGGTCGACAGTATCGCCAGCGAGGTGCCGGACTCGATCAAAGCGTCGGCGCCGCTGCAGATAGCCACTGACGCGACCTACGCGCCCAACGAGTTCATCAATCCGGACACGGGTGCCATCTCAGGCTGGGACATCGACCTCGGTAACGCGATCTGCAAGGTGATGGGCATCGTCTGCACCTTCAACAACGTCACCTTCGACGACATCATCGCCCAGCTCAAGGCCAGCACACCCAGCGAGGTCGCGGGTGGCGACAAGCCGCGCTACGTTTTCAGCATCTCCAGCTGGAGTCCCACCCAACCGCGGGAGGACAGCGGCATCGACTTCGTCACCTACTACAAGGCCGGTGAGTCCTGGCTGGTCAAGGTCGGAGGGGCGACGATCAATACGGCCGTCGACATGTGCGGTCACAGCGTCGCCGTGGAGTCGGGCACGACCGAGGAGTCGGATGCGTGGGGCTTCATGGGCAAGGAGGTCGGTGGCACGCCGATCTCCGGTGACAAGGACAACTGCCAGGCGGCAAGCAAGCAGGGCATCAACGTGTTGAGCTTTTCGACCCAGACCGAGGCGAACTCAGCGCTGCTCTCAGGCCGGGCCGATTTCGGCTGGCTCGACCAGCCCGTCGCCGACTACCAGGTCAAGCAGTCGAATGGCAAGCTGAAGATCGGCGGCCAGTCCTGCAGCGTCGCGCCTTATGGCATCGCGATGGTCAAGGGCAGCCCGCTCGAGAAGGCCATCATGGACGCCATCAAGTACCTGATCGACAACAACAGCTACTACACCAACATCCTCAACACGTGGGGTGTCGCGGACGGCGCCATCACCAGCACGGATGTGGCGATCAACAACAACAACTCGATCGGGCCGACATGCGTGCCTTCGTACTGATCCTAAGCACGAGCTGAGCTCACCGAACCTCCCACAGTGACCGAGACCGTCGCCGGTCCGGAGGCGATCAAGGCGATACCGGTCCGGCATTACGGCCGGTGGGTGGCGGCGGCGGTGGTTCTGGCCATCGCCGCCGACGCCATCTACACCCTGGTCACGGCTCCCAACCTGATCTGGAACGTGGTTGGGAAGTACCTCTTTCAACGGCTGATCCGCGAGGGAATCCTGCTCACCCTCGAGCTGACAGTTCTGGCCATGGGGATAGGAATCGTGCTGGGAGTCATCCTCGCCGTGATGCGGCTGTCGCCCAACCCGGTGGTCTCGTGGGTGAGCTGGTTCTACATCTGGTTCTTTCGGGGCACCCCAGTCCTGGTCCAGATCTTCTTCTGGTTCAACCTCGCCCTCGTGCTGCCCCACATCGGCGTGGGGATCCCAAGCTTCCCGCTCTTGTGGAAGGTCAGCACCAACGTGCTGATCACCCCGATCATGGCCGCCGTTTTCGGCCTCGGCTTCAACGAGGCGGCCTATATGGCCGAGATCGTCCGCGCCGGCATGATCTCGGTCGAGCACGGCCAGACGGAGGCCGCCCAGGCCCTTGGCATGACCAGACTGCAGGTGATGCAGCGCATCGTCTTGCCGCAGGCGATGCGGGTGATCATCCCTCCTACGGGCAACGAAACGATCTCGATGCTCAAGACCACGTCGCTGGCCTTTGTCGCGACGGTGCCCGAGCTGTTCACTCGAGGCCAGCAGATATCGAGCGCCAACTTCTTTGTCATCGAGCTTCTTATCGTGATCAGCATCTGGTACCTGGTGATGACGTCAATCCTGACCGTCGGCCAGTACTACCTCGAGAGATATTTCGCACGAGGCGCTCAGCGCGAGCTGCCTCCAACTCCGTGGCAGAGGTTCAAGCGCATGCTGTTGACCGGCCATGCGCCGCCGCCGATACCGGCGGACGCGCCCGCATCTTTGCGCAGCGAGCACCGCTGAGGTGGGCGGCACTCCAATGGTCAAGGCGGAGGCGGTCCACAAGAGCTTCGGCCGCCTCGAGGTGCTGCGCGGCATCGACCTCGAGGTCTATCCCAAAGAGGTGATGTGCATGATCGGGCCGTCGGGCTCGGGCAAGAGCACGTTCCTCCGCTGCATCAATCACCTGGAGAAGATCGATGCGGGCCGGCTGTCGGTGGACGGCGAGCTGGTTGGCTACCAGCAGCGCGGCAACAGGCTCTACGAGCTTCCTGACTCGGAGGTCTGTCAGAAGCGCTCAGAGATCGGCATGGTCTTCCAGCGCTTCAACCTCTTCCCGCACATGACGGCGCTGGAGAACATCGTCGAGGCGCCGGTCCACGTCAAGAAGGAGAGCCGCGCGACGGCCGAGTCTCGGGCGCGCAAGTTGCTCGATCGGGTTGGCCTCGCCGACAAGGTCGACGCCTATCCCAACCAGCTCTCCGGTGGCCAGCAGCAGCGCGTGGCCATCGCCCGTGCGCTGGCGATGCAGCCGAAGCTGATGCTCTTCGACGAGCCCACCTCAGCGCTGGATCCGGAACTGGTCGGCGAGGTGCTCGACGCAATGCGTGGCCTCGCGAAGGACGGCATGACCATGGTCGTGGTGACTCACGAGATGGGCTTTGCCCGCGAGGTCGGTGACACCCTGGTCTTCATGGACAACGGGGTGATCGTCGAGGCCGGCAAGCCCCGCGAGGTGCTGTCCGACCCTCAGCACGAGAGGACGAAAGCCTTCCTCTCGAAAGTCCTCTGAAGGTGGTTCTTCATCATTCCCGAAACACTCACGGGCACCCGGGCGCGACTTCCGGAAGAAATGTCTTAGCCCAGGTGCGCCTTCTGTAGGGCCGACTCGAGCGATTGCGCATAGGACCGACTGGTGTAGGTCGCTCCGCTGATGATGTCGATGTTTGCGCTCTGCGCCTGCAATGCCTCCGTGCGCAGCAACGGGCCGGCCTGCTGGCTGATGTATGCCGATTCTTCTCGGTCGGTTGGAAGCTGCACCGCTTGGACGTCCGTTATGTGCCCGTTGGTGATCACCGCGCGCACCACCACGTCACCGAAGCGATTGGGAACGTCTGACCCAGTGAAAGTGCCGTTTGCGGCAGCCGGCGCCGAAGGCGTAGGTGACGGTGGGGGCGTCGCCAAAGGCGAAGCCGATGGACTCGCCGCGGTGTTGCCGGCGTCTGGGGTCGGGGGCACTGCGGCGACCGCGCCCAACTGGTGTGGCACGATCTTGTAATTCAGAATCAAGGCGACTCCGACAATCGTCACGCCAGTCACGATGGCTGCTCTTCTCATTTCAAGCGAAAGACCTCCGTGCGGATCTGGTCAGAAGGTACGCCAAGTGCCTCAAGGGAGGTGCGGACCGCCGCCATCATCCCCATGGGTCCGCACACGTATACGACTCGATCAGCTATGTCTGGGACAAGCCGGGCCATAGTCGCGGGTGAGAACCAGGCGTCGCGGCGGGATTGGCGGCCGCCGGCTTGGGTCACAAGGTAGTCGACCCGCACTCCGTGCTGGGCGGACAGGGCGTCCATCTCCTTCTTGAAGACGATGTCACCTTCACTGTGAGCCCGATAGAGGACCCGAACATCGAAACCGTCGGTTGCCATCTCCTCCGCCAGGGGCCGGATCGGGGTGATGCCGATCCCGCCGGCGATGAGCAATACCTTCGGGTTCGTGGGTCGCTCGATGAACTTGCCGAAAGGGCCGTCGACCAGAATCGGGGTGCCGGGCTTCAAGGCGTGGATGCCGCTCGTGAAATCTCCGATGTTCTTGACCGTTATCCGCAGGTGTCGTCCGTCGGGGACCGCGGAAATCGAGAAAGGGTGGGCTTGCCACCAGCGTTTGCGATCCAGAAACCGCCAGATCGCGAACTGACCCGCCTCCGCCTCGAACTGGTGCAGGTTGCGGCCCGAGACGTGGACGGAGAAAACGCCGCGCGCCTCCTTCTCCACCGCCTGGACGCGAAAGCGGTGGCGCCGGTATGTGGCCAGCGGTCCGACCACACGATAAAGGACGAGGGAGCCGCCGACCAGGACGTATAGCGCGCACCAGTACCAGACGAACGCGGGGTTCCCGGCGAAGTCGACGCCGGTGGCCAGCTGGTGGCTGAAGGCCAGCACCACCGCGAGGTAGGCATAGAGGTGGATGAAGTACCAGGTCTCATACGCGAGACGGCGTGCCGCGATCGTGACCGACACCACCACTACGGCGACGAAGAGTCCGAGTGAAACGATCGCTGCGAGCAGGCCCTGGTAGTTGCTGATGAAGTCGGCCAGTTGACTGGCAACGTCCTTGCCGTCTCCGAGCTGGTAACCGAGTGTCTGGAATACAGCGTGGCCGATCAGCAGACCTATCACGAGGTACCCGTTCCACTTGTGCAGGACTGCCATCCGCTCAAGGCCGAACGCGTGCTCCAGCCACGGCAGCCGCGCCATGAAGAGCAACTGCCAGAGGACGAGGTAGGTACCAAGCAGCCCCGTCACCCGGCCGATGCCGTTGAATGCGTCGGAGGCGTTGCGGGTGATCTCGAAGCCAGAGCTGAACCACCAGAAGCCAAGGATCACGACCGCGTTGAGAGCAAACAGGGCGTAGGTCAACTCTGGCGTCGACCAGGCCGAACGATGTGGAACTCGGCGAGGCACGATGCCGGTTCCGGGTGGGGTGGCCAGCTGCTTCAAATGGATCGTACTCAGGGTAGCCAACGTTCCTTGGAGATCGCTGTGAATCGCCGGTAGGCTGTCCAATGCGGCCCCCCGGACGCCCTAACATCGAGCACTTTCTGCGGGGCTTTCTTGTGATTCCGCCCCTGGCCCTGAAGATGGCGTCCACCGGCTATCGCTTCGCGCGTTATTACACGGGCGATCCCCTGTACCGCCGCGCTGGGCCGCCGAAACTGCTCATGCGGCTCGCCGCGTCGATCGTCGTCGTGTCGACAGTAGCCATTTTCGGGACCGGGCTCGAACTGTGGTTCATCGGGCTGCGCTTCGGCAGCGTGTGGGTCGAGGCCCACAAGCTGAGCTTCATGGTCTGGCTTCCGGCCACCGGTGTACACGTTCTCGGGCACCTGAGCCGGACTGGCCGCGCTGCTGTGGAGGAACTCTCATTCTCTCCTTTGGCCCAGGCCACGACCCGGCGGCGGCTTGTCGTTGGAAGCCTCGTCACCGGCGCGGTGCTGGCGATCGCCAGCCTCAGCTATTCGACCCCGTTCATCTTCTTCAGGGATCGCTAGTAGCTCGCACAGCGCCTTGAACCCCGCCGTGTAGCTGGCGCGAAGCTGGTTGTCGATGGCGTAGGCCTCGTAGCCGATGCTCCGACTCACGAACTCGAGGCCTGAGACTCCCATCGCGAAGCCCGCTGTTGCGTAGACATCCGCCTGAAGGATGTCCGGCCCCACGACTGTAAAACTTAGTAGCGCGTTCGCCGGTTTGCCAGTGTGCGGGTCGAGGATGTGCTCGCCCTTCTCGTACGTGCCCGAGGTGGCGACCGCCAAACCGCTAGCCAGCACGACGCACGCGACCTTGTCGCGTTCAACCGGATGTCGCACCCCGACCCGCCAGGGGCCGCCCTCGGCGTTCCGGCCGTGGGTCTGGACGTCGCCGCCGGCGTCAACAAAGAAATCGCGGTAGCCATAGCGGTCGAGGATCGAGCAGGCGCGGTCGATTGCCCAGCCCTTGACGAGACCTGAAGGATCGAAGCGGCCGGCGATCCAGGGCGAAAAATAGCCATCCGTCGCGCGCTCGTAGAGACGGCAGAGGTCGATCGCCTGGTTCACCAGTTGACCGGCATCCTCTGGTCGAAGCTCAGCCCGGTTGATCCGGCTCACCTCGCTTACGACAAGAAATGGACTGAAGGTTCGGTCGAGTAGAGCGAAGTCATCGAACACCTTGTCCAGGGCCTCGCCCTCGGCCACATCGTCGACCACTTGCACGGTGACGGGCATCCCCATCACTTCCTCGACTCGCCGCACTGCCAAGATCAGTGCGAGCCCTCCCCTTCCTTTCCTGCTGGCTGGTACGAGAGACCAACGACGCCTGTACTGAACGATTCGTCGATGAGGCCGACCGTCCCCCGGGTCACCGAGAAGTTGGCTCCGACGAGCTGTCCCTCCGTGGTTGCGACGTGGCATCCAGCGGGATCGCCCGCCTGGTTCTCCTGCATGCGCCTAACCTCGACGCCTGCTAGCGGCCGCTGCGCGAGACGACCAAGCATGCCGCGGATTATGCGCTCGGCGGCACCGCCATTTTGCCTGGTTGCGACCGCCAACTGCGACCCTGGAGAGCCCGCCTGCGGCCTACGCCTAAAGCAGCGCCGGGGGGGGTCGATTGGGAGGGTGTTGCTGACTTTGTTACGGCCGCGAAGCGAAGCTAGGCCGTGCGGGAACTTCGCCAAGCTTCCCTGCTGAGGTGCTGGCCATGGTCCAAGTGGGCCTGAGGAGAAAAAAAGAGTGAGACGCGTGGTTTTCAAATTTCGGTTTCTTTCGTTCGTCGTCTTTGCCATGCTCGCTGGAGTGTGGCCGATGGCCGCCCAGGCCGCGACCGCGCCCGGACTGGGTTCGGCGGCGAACTTCGCGGTCCTGAGTGCAGCGCCCGGGCATGGGGGGGCGGTGACCTGCACCAATTCCTCTGTCACCGGAGACGTGGGCTCCTCCGGCCTCCGGGCCTCGGTCGTTCAGACCGGGTGCACGATTACGGGGGCGATCATCGCGCCGGTTTCCGCTCGGGTTGTGGCTGACTTCAACAGAGCGTACGCCGCGTTCGCGGCCATCCCCTGCGGCCAGACCCTCACCGGCACCCTCGCCGGCATCACGCTCGCGCCCGGTGTCTACTGCTTCGGTGCAGCGGCCACGCTGACTGGCACGTTGACGCTCAACGGGCCCGCGAACGGGATCTGGATTTTCAAAATCGGGACCAGCGGGACCGGCGCCCTCACGGGCACCAATTTCTCGGTGGTCATGGCTGGCAGCGGGCAGCCGTGTAACGTCGACTGGTGGGTCGCCCAGGCCGCCACAATGACGGATTCGAACTTCGTGGGAACGATTCTCGCGGGTGCGGCCATCACCATCACCCGTGGAACCTTTACCGGTGATGCCTTGGCGAAAGCCGCAGTGACGATGACGGGCACCACCCTCGTCGGCTGCCCGGGTGGCAAAGCCAAAGGCAACGGGAAGGAGCACTGCAACCAGGGCGTGGGCAACGGCCCCGAGGGTTGCGATCCAGGTAACTCGAACCAGGGCGACAAGAGCCGATCCAATGACGAGCTCGGCGGCATGCCAGGGGACCCGGGCCGCCAGGGCGGCAACGGCAAGGAGGCGAAAACCACTGTCCTGCCTGAAGGCAGGCAGCTCAGAGGAGTGGGAGGGGACGCAGCGCGTCCCCTCCTCACATTTAGGCCGGAGACATGTTGGCCAATGAGCGCGGCCGCTGTTGCTGAGAATGTTTCGCTCCGTGGTCCAACGTTTGGTCATGGCCATCCCTATAGGAGCCCGAATCGGCGACGACCCCGCGAGTCTCCCCTTACTGAGTCTCGAGTCGAGGCTGGGCTTGTTGCGCCGGCGCCGCCGCCTCACCTTCCTTAAGCGCCTGGCGGCGATGGGTCCTGTACTCGTGGGAATGTCGCTCCTCCTGCTCGCCACGTTTGCGGGCATGGCAAGCTTGCGATGAGACCAAACGCGACCGACTGAGAAGCCTCGGGATTTCGCGCTCCTCGTAAGGCAGCTAGTCTCTGTCCAGGCGGACGTCGGATCTACCCGGAGGAGAACCAAATGGGCACGAAGAGCGAGACGAGGTCGGAGTCCGCGGCGGCGACGGACGGCATCACCTTCAAGGTCACACCTGTCACCCGACGTGTGCCCGCCGCCGAACGCGAGCGGATCCTGGCCAACCCGGGCTTCGGGAGGGTGTTCACCGAGCACATGGCCCGGATCAGCTGGGACCGCTCGCGCGGCTGGCACGACGCCGAACTGCGGCCCTACGGGCCGCTCCAGTTGGACCCCGGCACGTCAGTCCTTCACTACGCGCAGGCGGTCTTCGAAGGGCTCAAGGCCTTCAGGCAGGCAGATGGTCGAATCGCCATATTCCGCCCCGAGGCCAACGCGGCGCGCTTTCGCCGTTCCGCCCGCAGGCTGGCACTGCCCGAGCTTCCAGATCCGACCTTCATCGAGGCGATCGAACTGCTGGTCCGGCTGGATGGCGATTGGGTGCCATCCGCACCAGAGCACAGCCTCTACCTCCGGCCGTTCATGTATGCCAGCGAGGTCGGGCTTGGCGTCCGTCCGTCGGCTGAGGTCGAGTTCGTCCTCATCGCCTCTCCGTCCGGCTCGTACTTCCCCAGTGGGGTCAAGCCTGTGACCGTCTGGCTGTCCGAGGAGTTCAGCAGGGCGGCCCCCGGCGGCACCGGCGAGGCGAAGTGCGGCGGGAACTATGCCGGGAGCCTGCTGGCGCAGGCCCAGGCATCCGCCCAAGGCTGTGACCAGGTGGTGTGGCTCGACTCGGTCGAACACTCCTCGGTCGAAGAGATGGGCGGCATGAACCTCTTTTTCGTGTTCGGAAGCGGGCCTCGGGCGAGGCTGCTGACGCCGGCGCTCACCGGAACCCTGCTGCCGGGGATCACCAGAGACGCCCTGCTGACCCTTGGAGCGGACCTCGGATACGAGGTCAAGGAAGGGCGAATCAGCGCTGCCGAGTGGGAAGCCGGTTGCGCTGACGGGTCACTGACCGAGGTGTTTGCGTGTGGCACTGCGGCCGTGATCACCCCAGTGGGTGCGGTGAAGTCCGCACATGGCTCCTGGGCGGTTGGGGACGGCCAGCCGGGGAAGATCACGATGCGCCTGCGCCAAGCGCTGGTCGACATCCAGCGCGGCGCGGCGCCCGACGCCCACGGGTGGATGCACCCCGTTCCGGCGCCTGACTGGCCAAACGGACCGCAAAACGCTAAATTAGAGCCATGATGAGGATCCGAAACGTGGCTGTGGCGCCGCTCTGGATCGCCGTTCTCGCGGCCCTGCTCGCGCTCGTTGTCGTCGCCGGACGGCCCCAGTTCATCAGTCCGCAAACGCACAACATGCAGTGGACCGCTCCGGCGCCGGCCTTTGTGGCGCCGGTGGTCGATTCGCGGCCGGACTCAGCTCCCTCTGCCCATCGAACCATCAACGCTTCCGTACCCCAGGCGGCCCCGGCCCAGGCGGCGCCGACCCAGGCGGCGCCGGCCCAGGCAGCGCCGGCCCAGGCAGCGCCGGCCGCGGCTAATGAGCAGCCCACGGTGCAGACCCCCGCCACCACCATCCGCTGCCCCGCGCGGCCGGGCAGCGGGCTCCCCTGCGAGGCGCCCTGACGCCGACCGCATGGGAATGAGGGAAGGCCGGTCACCATGACCGGCCTTCTTCCAGGTCTGGCGGATTACCTACCTGACGCTGAGCTCCGAGATCCGGGTGTCCCAGTTGCCAAGCGTGGTTCGTGTGGCGTCGCAGCTGCCGAAGTTGGCGGGGAAGGAGGTGAAGTCTGCATATTGCGCCAGCGTGCAGGCCTGGCCGATGTACTCCGATGCGATCCAAATGTTTAAGCCGTCGGCGACGGCCGCGCCATAGTCGCCCCACCGCGTTCGCGGTGGGTTGCCGACGAAAGCCTTGTAGCTCGTGAATCCGTCATCTGGACCGACGCCCTCCGCGGCGATGCTTACGTCGCCCACCCCGATGAGGGCATCGATGCCTGCGTAACCGGCGCTCGGGAAGTGGTTCGCACCAGTGACGGTGAAGGCCATGACGCCGCGACCACTCGGGTTCACCGCGATCGCAGGGTAGGTCAGGTTGTTGTCCGCGAGGCCGAGGTAGCCCTGCAGGGCCACGGTTCCGGAAACTCCGGTGTCGGAGATCGAGGGCTTGACGATGAACCACTCGATGCCCGCCTTGTTGGCGCCGCTTACGGTGAGCGCAGTGTCCAGCGCCCCCCAGAGCTTGCCATTGGCGAAGACAACCTGCTGCATGCGCGTGTCGTTGCTGTCGAGGTGCGACTCAACCTCGGTGTGGGCCGGTTCACTGCCGACCAGGACGCGCCAGCAACCGAGACCGAGCGGCGTCGACATCGTGGTGTCGTTGATGCACTGCCCGAGCGGAAAGTTGCCCGACTTCTGATCGCTCTTCGGCGGAATGGCGTACTCGCCGACCGCCAATATCGTGTGGCTGAGCGTGAGCGACGGCGAGGCGGTGTTTAGAGACTGGGTGTTGCTCAGGGCCCAAACCAGCAACTGGCTGGATGTGCCGGGGCCGGGTTTCGTGCCATCGCCATGGGCATCATCGGCGGCGTTCGAGCTCATGAAGTACTCGGTACCACCGGCGCCAATTTCGTAAGCGTTCCCGGGTGTGCTTGCGGGCCAGAGCGTGAAGCCGGAGTTGCCTGCGACGAGCCCATGTGTGTCGAACTGGGTCACGGCGACAGACGTCGCGTTGGACGCCAGAGCTGCCTTCGAGAAGGCGTAGACCTGTGCGCCGTGGAACTCCGGGCCGAAGAAAGAGTACTCGTTGGTGGTGACGTAGAAGCCGTTGGCATCCGCCCCGATGTGCGGATAGTCGCCAATGCAGGGGCCGAGGCTGCAACCGTCGTTGGGAGTGCCATCCGAGCCGTCGTCCTGCACCGGTACGCGGTAGATTGTCCACAACCCAGTTGGGTTAGACGTCTGGCTCACGGCGATGTCAAGGTGGTTCTTGCCGGTCAAGTGACCATTCGTCGGATGCGTGTCAAGCGTCAGCACCACCTGGAACCAGCGCTGAGTCGGTCGGTCGAAGTAGCAGCTCGGGTCAGTCACGAGGGGTCCGAATACGGCCGGCGTGGTTCGGGTGGCCCGCACGATCGCAGCTGGGTAGCCGTAAAACGTGTTCAGGTCGACCGGGCCAATCAGCGTGGTGCCGGTGTGGTCGTAGACGGCCAGGACATCGTTCACCGACTCCATCACGAAGCCGTTGCCCACGCAGAGTCCCTGGTCCGGTGGCTCCACCGAGAACTGGTTGCCACCATTGGCCAGGCGCTGCTGTCGGTGGTTGAGCCCATCGAAGCTTGTTTTCAGCTCCGGCTTCGACTTGGACTTTGGCCCGTTGCTGGCTGAGGCGCCGTTGGAGCCGCCCTGCGATGCGCTCCGGTCCACGATAGTGCCGCTATATGGCTGGGCTCCTTCCTCCCCTGAGGAGGCGAACTCTGGCTGGCTCAGTCCGTCCACGCCTTCGGGCCCGGATTGGAATGTCGCGCTGCCCGAGCTTGGGATCATGCGACTGTCGGCGGCGCTGGCCGGCATGGCCGCTATCGAGCCGGCGACGACCGCCACCAGGCCAAATGACACAAGAAGCTTGTGCCTGAACAACGTGCTCCCCTCCCTCTCTTCGCACCCGGGGGGTCTGGTCCCGGGCTGCTGTGTGGGAGAATTCTAATCCGTAGTTCCGCTGTCGCGGCGCATTAGCGGAAGATTTCTTGAGGCGGCCCACCGGACGCGCGCAGGGTGCTGTTCAAACTGGCGCGCGGTCAAAAATCAGGTGTGGATTCGTATTCAGGAGGGTGAGCGATGGCCGTGAAACGAGTCGTCATCGTGGGCGGAGGTGGGACGGGCGATGCGGCCGCATTCGCCTTGCGCAAGCGGGGCTTCGACGGCGATATCGAGATCATCAGCGCGGACCACAATCGTCCTTACGATCGGCCCTACCTCTCCAAGGAGTTCATTCGCGGAGAGGTGGAGCTCCCCAAGGTTTTCCTTCACGGCGAGGACGACTATGCGAAGGAGAAGATCGAGCTTCGACTGAACCAGCGAGTGGTCGGTGGATCGCTCGCCGGCCGCACCTTGTCTCTCGACGGCGGCGGCGAGGTCGCGTTCGACATGCTCGTCCTTGGTCTGGGCGGCACACCGCGGTGGCTGCCCGGCGTACCCCACTCGGAGAATGTCCTCACGCTGCGCTCGCTGCGCGACAGCCAGGCGATTCGCAAAGCGCTCAAAGAGAGCTCTCGCCTCCTTCTCATCGGAGCCGGTTTCATCGGCGCAGAGGTGGGCGCCTCGGCGCGGCAGCTCGGCAAGGAGGTCCTGATGGTGGAGGCCGGGCCGGTGCCGCTCGTGCGCGCCCTGGGTACCGAGGTGGGCGAGATCTACGCTTCGATCCACCGTTCGAAAGGGGTCGACGTCCGCACCGGGACCACCGTCGAGAAGTGGCACACGGACGGCGACCGGGTGGTGGGCGTGTCGCTTTCCGACGGCCGGCGCGAGGAAGCGGACCTGGTCCTGCTGGCGGTCGGCATCGAACCCAACCTCGAGCTGCCCAAAGCCCTCGGTCTGCCCATCGAGGGCACTGGGGTCCGAGTGGACGAAGGACTGATGGCGGTCGAAGGCGTTTATTGCGGCGGTGACATTGCGTTGCACCCTCACCCTGTGCTCGGGCGCGAGATACGGGTCGAGCACTGGGAGGTCGCCAAGAACCAGGGTCGGGCCATCGGCGCCGCCATTGCGGGCGGAAACGCCCCCTACACGAAGCTGCCGTACTTCTGGTCGGACCAGTACGACGTCAGCCTCGAGTATCGGGGTCAGGCATCGGGCGAAAACCGCGCGGTGTGGCGCGGCGACCGCGAGAAGTTGACGTTCTCGGTCTTCTACTTCCGCAACGGGCTCATCGACGGCGTCCTGTCCATGAATGACAAGAAGACCAACGAGGTCGGGGGCAAGCTGATCGAGAGCCGGCGACCCGTGGACGAGGCGGCGCTTGCCGACGCCAAGACGGACCTCTCGGAGCTGATACCCGCCGCAGCTTCGTAGCGAAGGGGTGCGGCCGGGGATGCCAACCCTGGCTCGCGCACTGGCCGAGCGATTGGCGGTGCCATACGTCGAGCTCGATGCATTCATGCATCAGCCCGGCTGGCAGCCACGGCTGGACGAGGAGTTCATGGAGGAGGTCGAGCGCGCCACCGCCGGGCGACTTGAGTGGTCGACGGAGCCTATTCAGGCAGCAGCCAGGGCAGGGCTTCGGCCAGAGGCCGCGTCAACGTTGCCGCCTGGTCCTTGCTGATCAGCTTGCCGGCGACGAGGCCAAGCGCCGCTGCGAAGGCGGCTCGCTCGGCTTTGTGGCCGATCTCGCCATGCTCCGCCTTCCAGGACACGAGCGCATCACCTGACTCCGTCAGCCCGAACAGTGAGCTCCTGACCAGGTCCCAGGCGGGGCCTCGGTCCGCCTGCTCGACGGCGTGCGTCGCCGCCCTCTCCGCTTCGTGGAACGCCACGAGCCCATTCTCGCCGACGTGGCGGTCCCAGCCCTGCGCCACCCTTTCCACTCCTGCCGGCGACAGGACGCGCACGTCCTCCATCAGGCGAGCGAGCGTCTGCTGGTGCTCCGGGAACCCATAACCCTCCGCGTCGACAGCCATCGGCGTCTAGCGTAACCGCAGATGCGTTCCGGCGATTCAGGCAGGGTGGAGGATCCGGATCGAGTCCACCGGGTGGATCTCCCGCCAGCCATGGTCGACGTCCAGCACCCAGGGCCCATCGATCGCGATGTGGTTCCCGATCACGGGGATCGGTAGCTTCGATTTCGGGCACCGGGCGGCGGACTGTGCATCGGGAGGATTGGTCGCATCTGGGCAGTCGGGGGTGATCTCCGCCAGCATCGCGGGCTGGGCCTGGAAGTGATCCTCCGAGTTGAGCAGGTACTCGAATCCCGGGTCGACCTTGAACCAGACGTGGTAGTCGCCGTCATCCTCATGGGCGACGTCGACAGCGATGCCCGTCGCGTGCTTGCAGGGATCCAGGACCTGTAGGCGATCCGGGTTGTGCACGCCCGCCTCGGGTGGCCCGGTCCGGCACCCGTTCGCTGCGGGCGGTGAATGGGTAGGCGCGGTCGTCGAAGTCACGCCGCTCGTGCATGCAGCCAGCATCGCCACGAGCAAGAGGCGGGTCAGCGGAGGAAGGCGGGGACCCAACTGAACCGCGACAGCGCGTAAGGGCCGGCGCCGGAGACGATCACCTGTGCGTTGACCAGCACCGCCAGGTAGTAGAGAAAGCGGAACCCGGGGTCGGCGGCGAATGCCACGGTGAACGCCAGGTTGAGCGCCAGCAGAAGCCCGATGACTCCGACCCAGCGCGTGGCGAGCCCCAGAATCAACAGCACCGCGACCGCCGTCTCGCCCGCACCCTGCGCGATGGCGAACGGGAACCAGTTGGGTGCAACCACCTGCACCAGGAACTCGTGCAGGCCGGGTATCGGGTTGGCGTGAGCCGCTGCTTTGAAGAGGTTCTGCATCCAACCTACGCCCTGCCACTTCTGGCTCGCGTAGTACAGCCAGAACAGTCCGACCACCACCCTGAAAAGGCTGGCCCACGCCTCACTCATGCTCGTTGACCACCACGACCAGCAGATTAAGTAATGGGTCCGCCGCGATCGCCACCGCGGCCGCACCAGGTGCCCAGGCGCTGGTCCGGCCGCCCTCCATGACCAGCACCTCCCGATCGCCGTGCGCCGCGATCAGGACCTTCGATCCCGATTGCAGCACTTGATCCGGGTCGCGCGGGCGGGCCAGGATTTTGAAGGTCCCTGCCGCCGTGTCGAACGAGAACACGCCGCCAGGATCGGTGTCTTCCGTGGCACCCTCCGCCGAGATCAACAAGGTGCTTGGACCGCCGGGAGCAAGCCAGAACGGGAACACCGGTACGGGAAGGCCCACGCGGTGATCATCGCCTGCGCGCACGAGCTCCGCACGCTCGTAATCCTCCGTCCAAATTTGGCCGTCCAACACGGCCACAGCGAAGCCGTTGCCGGCGGGTGTCGCGGTGCCATCGAGGTAGTCGACACGACCGCGAGTGCCGGCCACGATGACGCGACCATCCGGGGCGACCCCCAGCACGGCAGGGCCCTGGGGCACCGTATGACTGGCCAGTTGGGCGCCACTGGTGGGATCGAGCTCGACCACCGCCGCGCCCGAAAAGAGGCTGACGAACAGGCGGCCTGCGTGCAGCAGCAGCCCAAACGGCGCGCCACCGACATGCTGCTTCCAGGCGACGCTGAGGTCGGGCAGCCTGACGGCGTAAACATCCCCGGGCGAACTGTCGGCGACGTACGCGGTGGCGCCGTCCTCGGACACGATCACCGCGACCGGGTCCGTCCCGATCGAGGCTGCGGCGCGGTGCGAGCCGTCGGTCAAGGACAGCAGTACAAGGCCAGTCGCCGGATATGTGTGTTTCGAAGCGGCCGGCGCGGAACCTCCGCAGCCCGCGAGTGCAACCAGCACGGCCAGCGCCAGCGCTATCTGAGGACGCGTAGCAGAGGATCCGTGGCCAGCTGGAAGGCCTTCGAGGCAGGTCGTAGGTGCAGCTTGTTGAGCTTGTGCTGGACGTTGCCCTTCAAGATCGCGGCGCGCAACTTGTGCTCCGAGAAGTCGGTGTTGAACAGAAGCCGGTTGTGGCGGACCTTGTGCCACTCGCCATGCTGACGGCGTTCGCGTACCCGCTCGTAGAAGCCGGTGCCAGGCAGCGGGTAGGCGATCGTGTAGCTGACGTAGTCGAGAGGCAGGCTGCTGGAGAAGTTGATGCTGCGAATCAACGAGTCGGTGGTCTCGCCGAGGTACCCGACCATGAAGAAGCCCGCGGCCTTGATGCCCGAGGCCACGCATGCCTCCACTGCCTTTCGGGCCTGGTCGGGCGTGATGCCCTTTTTCATCTGTTTGAGGACGCCCTCGTCCCCGGACTCGATGCCAAAGAAGATCCGCTTGCAGCCCGCCCGATGCATCTGCTCGAACAGGGCCTGATCCACGTGGGTAACGCGGCTGAGGCACTCCCATGTCAGCGGCAGGTGCGCCTCCTCGATCGCCTTGGCCAGCTCGAAGGTGCGCTTGTAGTTGAGGGTG
>CAAGKR010085028.1_pt1 | contig 17109 bp, 16 predicted proteins | sample 2556971 | NCBI WGS metagenome assembly CAAGKR01 (sample SAMEA5207829, study PRJEB30636) | soil metagenome | biome: forest; feature: boreal; material: soil | place: USA | collected 2011-09 | depth 1 m | reverse complement strand
TTTCTCACGACCGCGCAGTTTCGGCTCGGCGACCACAGGGAGGCCATGCGAAAGAACAAGGTGGCGGAGATCGCATCGAGTTCCGCAAAGGCGGCCTACGAAGCCTACTGCAGCGTCATGGAGGATGAGCTGAACACACTCTATGAAGACGTGCAGGAAGACTTCAGCACGTTCTATCGGGCGATCAACGAAGACGATGAGGCCAAGTTCACCGCGAAGCTCACCCCGAGCGAAGGCAAGCTCGATTTCGATGTCAACTTCTACGAACGCGGTCTGTTTCCGCCCGGTGCTTACCATAGCGAGGGCCATCAGGACGGTATGGGCGTCTGCCTTTATCTCGCGCTCATGAAGCGGCTCTTCGGAGATCGATTCAATTTTTCGCTTCTGGACGACGTGGTTATGTCTGTGGACGCCGGACACCGCTATCAGTTCTGCAAACTCTTGAAGACGTATTTCCCCGACACGCAGTTTGTTATCACTACGCATGACCGGTTGTGGGCCGAGCAGATGAAGTCGGCTGGTCTTGTCACGGCAAAGACTTCCATCGCCTTCCATAGCTGGACAATCGACACTGGTCCGCTGGTCGAGTCGAACCTGGAGATTTGGGACGAGATCGCCGCTGCGCTCGGGAAGGGGAAGGTCGAGGCCGCCGCAGCAGCACTTCGTCACCATCTTGAGTACGTCTCCCGCCACCTCGCCGACCAGCTCGGCGCAACTCCGCCGTTCCGCGCAGACGGCAACTACGAACTCGGTGAGCTCCTACCTAGTGTTTTGGCGCGCATGAAATCTCTGTGTGGAAAGGCTGCGGATGCAGCGCAGTCATGGGGAAACACCGCTGACAAGGAAGCTGCGACGAAGCGGAAGGCCTCGCTGTCCACCTCGAACGCGGCAATGAGCATCGAGCAGTGGGCAGTTAATAAGGCTGTCCATTACAACGAATGGGCCAACTTCGGGAGGAAGGATTTCGAGCCCGTTGTCGCTGCCTTCAAAGAGCTTCTCGCATGCTTCAGTTGCGACAAGTGTGAGTCATGGCTATACGTAACGCCTCGTGGAAATCCGGAATCCTTGCGCTGTGCATGCAATGCCGTCAGTTTTAACCTCAAGTGGAGTGAACCCCTCCCAGTAGACAGTCATCGATTCCGGAATTGACCCCCCTGGCCGTTTATTAGCCGTCAACAAACTGGATGGCCGTTACCTTGAATGTGTCCGGGTCAATATCCACCATGCCCGGCGCATTGCCCCGGAGCATTGCGCTCCCTTCTCTCCGGGGCGGTGGGGGGTTGAATCCCCGGTGCGTACCCGCTGTCCGTGCCGGGGGCTTCCCTCCCGCCTTCCGCCCCATCGATGACGGGATAATCTACGGTCTTTTACAATTGCTCGTTAATGCGGAAACAGAAAGAGCGGGATCATGCGACCCCGCCCTTCGTAAATATTCTATGGATGCCGAATTACTGCTTAAATCGCTTCCTTCTGGCCCCCGGGTCTGCTCCCCAACAGGAGCATCATGGGAAGAAGATATTATTAAATTACTTCCGTATTTCCGTAGCAGATATATTTACAGTAAGTTTCTCGTTAATCTCTTTGCCATCAACTAAAGTAGCCAAATAAACACCGTTCTCACCACTACCCATTGGTGCATTATACCAACCAGTCCCATACTTGCCACCACTAAAGTCCACCATGTTGTTTGGGTATATTGTTTTCACAAGATTTCCTTTCGCGAAAATCATATCGGGAGATTTTGGGTTGTTCCTATCCTTATAGACAACACCCTCAAACATGAAACCACCCGATGTTTGTCCGCCGCTTATGAATAGAGTTTTGTTCCAATTAAGTTCGATATTTTTATCTGACTTATTTTTTATTGTAAGAACGAAAGATACACATCCACTAGAGGTGCAAACCGGGGAAAGTTGGGCGTCGAAAATATCGTTGCTTACAGTCCGAGTTTCTGGGGCGCTATTCCAAACGTATCGTGGCCCCATGGCACAACCGATCAGAACAGTAACCGCGATCACCGCAGACACGACCAGACTGGCGAACCGCTTCATTGCTGACCTCCTTCGGTAGTGGTTTCTGAGATGTGGAATATAAATATATGTGGATAAAGACTGTCCCTATTATGTCGGGAAGTCAAGGTTATCGCCGTAATAGAGGACGTTTTCAGCCATGCGGGAAAGATACCATCATTCCCCTCCGCTGTCAGTCGGCTGGGGGGCGGGGAATCTTACAGCGGCCCCCTCCTTCTTTGGCCGCCTTTCCAATGCCGCCTTAGCACAGTTATTAAATTCTGCCCATAGCCTCTCGGTCCGCGCCTGTTTGGTTGCGCGACGCACTTCCCATTGTTCGATTGCGGCTGGTGTCTTTGCTCGTAAAAGTTCGTCAGCGGCGGCTTCATCCTCCTTTAAAGATTGTTCGGGACTCATACGCGGCACGAGATACTTTCCGCAGGCCTCTTCAATGATGGCCCACTCCTGCCGTTTCTTTTCGGCCTCCTCCGCCGCCGCCTTTTTCACTTGAGCGGATTGGGCACTCGACCAGAGAATAGTGCCCAAGGGCAGAACCACACAAACAAACAGAACAGAAAATCTCATCGTCCACGCATCCCGGCTTGCCATTGCCGCCCCTATTTCTTTGACTGTGATTGCATCGACCGTTCATAAGCACTTTGAGCGCAAGCCATCCACTCGGCTTCAAGCCTTTCGGCTCTTGCCTTTTTAGTCGCTTGTCGGACTTCGTACCGTTCCCGTGCCGCTGGGGACTCCATCTTCAAGCTGTCTTAGCGGAAAGAGTATCCGATTCCCAGCCCGGGCATGTGCCCGTCTTGTGTCCGAACCGCCACAGACTCTGAAATCCGAAAAACCCTTTACCCGTTAGTCTGATACAGGGGGGCAGGTCACACCCCATGAACCGAAGGGGAACTGCTAAGAACGAGCAATCGACCAACGAAGGTTTAATAATGCTGTGTAGCTTACCGCGTTTCATGCGGCGAACTGGGGCGAGATGGGAAGTGAAAAACCGAGACGAAATAATTTCGAGGGCGACCTGTGAAAGCGAGTCAGCGTTTCTTGACCCCTGTTTGGAACGCCATCGACATTATATGTTCCCGTTTTCCTATCTCCAGATTGCTATTAAAGTATTCATCCGTCAATTTGGCATCGAACGCTATATGCTTGGGAGAAAGCGTAAAACCGGATTCCTGACACATCTTTTCGGCGGAAATCGCTCTTTCGCTAACACCAAGGAAAGGGATAATCCGTATGGCAAAATGGTCGAATGTGCACATCGTCAGGCTATCGTCCCGCAACAGCACCGCCAACGACTCTAGTTCACCTACATGGATGGCCAGTTTTTTGGGACCAAGAATGCGCTCAACAACGCGTTGAAGTTCTTCAGGAGACGCGGACAGTTCCATGATGAGGCCTTTAATTATATAGTCTTCCCTCAGATCGACAGGGATTTTCTTCTCGCTGTTGGGACCTTTCTTTTTATAATAGAGGACTTCACCGACGACTGTTGAGGCAACATGCACTTTATGTTGCATTACCAAGCGGTCAAATACGTCAAGTTCAAAAAGCTTGATGATAACGTCCGCATCAAATAGCCATAATTTCAAACGCGTCGGCTCCAGCTTCCGGCAAGCCGTTGATTTCAACGAACTCGTCGATTTCCGGCCTGTTGATTCCCATGATTTCAGCGAATTTTCCTCGGGAGATCAACCCATTTCGCAGGCATTTTATTGCAAGAAGTATATATCTCTCGGAGAAGGGCGCACTGATTTTTTTTTCGCTCCGAATCTGGCGGTCCAGGCGGGAGAACTCTTCGTTCTTCCTGACCTCCGTGACTTGGTCGTACGTGAGCCAACCCAAATTCTTCATCCTGTAGAGGAGCGCGATCGAGGAAACGCCGAAATCGTACGCCACCTCTATGATATCGGTGTCCGACAGTTTGCTGTCCACGATCCTGTCGAAGAGTTCTGCCTTGAGTTCTTCCGCTGGCAGAAGCAGCGTCGATGCGAACCGCTCAGCTTTTTTTTCAACGTCCTCGAAGTAGGCCGCGTCCCCCTGCAGTTGCTGAGGCGTAAACAAGTTCCAGGTGATGATATGGAAAAGTTCATGCGCTAAAGTGTAGTTGATCCGCCAAGGTGCCTCGTTGCTGTTCACGACTATGGCCGAGCCGAGTTTGGGATGAACCGTGGAGGCTGCCGAACCCAAGTCGGACAGATCGACGTAAAGGATTTTCGTACGCATCGTCTGTTCCATGATCTTCGGAAGAGTAAACGCAGGCCTGCTTCCAAGATTCAGGACGTCGCTCACCTTTTTGGCTAGCCGGTCGATGTTTAGGTCGCTCTGCAGATCTTCGGGCTTAATGTTCAACGGCTGGGAGTTCCCTTGCTGGCCTATCCCAAGGAGCGTTTCAAGCAGGTCGAAATTTTCTAAGCGGTACCTGATCGACGCCTCGGTTTCCGCTCTCTTGTCTTCGGAAGGCGCTTTCCGCCAAAGCAGGCACATGTCCTCTGAACCAAGGAGGGAGTCGTCCGTCAGGAGGCTCACCATGCTGCAGAAATAGTGCTTGGCGCAAAGAGCCAGCTCGATGGCCTTCACCTCCCGCTCTCCCTTTTCAATGCTGCTCAATGTCTGGTAGTTGGCAAACCCGAGCTTGGCCGCGGCGTCGGAAAGCGTTAAGCCAGCTCTTTCCCGGGCTTTCTTCAGACGATTGGCGAGATTCGTGTCGGGCATGGAGCGCACCTCCGATACAAGTATGATTATGTTATATTGGCGTGTCAATGCATAATATTTTCTTATGTCACGAGGTCATAATCTGTCCGGTCTTGTAGCACGTGAACTGTCCGGTTCTGATGTTCACTTCCTTGGGAGGTTCCTGGACGGGAGCGAAACGCCGTTCTCGCGTCGATCCACGACCGGATGCGAGCGGGGACGCCCCCTGCGGAGAAGCCGCCAATCGGCGGGCGTTGCCGGATGCCCGCCAAAGGGGAGCATCGAAGCGCTGCCGGGAGCCATCCACAAGAAACACGCCGTTTTATTCCCGAAGAATGGTCATCAGAACCGGCGGTTAGCGGAAAATGTTTTTTTGCCCCGCTTTTCCTTGACAGCCTAGGTCCGGCACCATATCTTGTAGTCGTCGCAAACCAAACCACAAGATATGAAAAGGTGGAGGGAATAATAACAGAAACGTAAAAATTAGAAAAGCCGGGGCGGGCGCCCCGTCTCTTCTTTACATAAACGCCCCTTACTGACGAATCAGCGCAGGGCCTCACAGCCTTGAGATGGTCCGAGTATTTCATCCGCTTCTGATTCCGTCAAGTAAAATTCTTGGGGCAGAACAGGGGGTGACCCCAGATGCCCGAAGTGTATCCAGATCCCCCCGACGGGTATGAGTACGTGTTCACTGCGTACATTACCCGGAAGGACGGAACGCGGATCTATGCCTCCCAATATGGGAAGCGAGCATTCCGGATCCTTGTGCCCGTGAAGTAACCCCCAGACGGGAGGGCGGCAAAATCCGCCCTCCCACACAAAAGGAGAATGAAAAGCCATGTCAAGGCAACCGATGAAACCAGGCACACCTGCTCCGTGTTCCGGGCAGTTTGGCATCATTGGACCTCGCGGTGGAGATATCGGAAAAGAACGCACGGTCGTCAAGGGAGAACCCCTCCCCCCGACTCCGAGATCGGGGCAGAGCTACGTCATCGCAGATCGAACGAAGAACAAATCCGGCAGAGGTAATTAACACTTGGACAGGGGCCGCCTCCGGGCGGCCCCCTCTTCTATGGCCCCATATCCTTAGTACACGGTTATTTATGGATAGCCCACGTCTCGCGGTGCCCGCTTAATCGGGATCACCTTCGCCCCCTGTTTCAAACCGTCCAGATAATCGGCCCATAGTTTGCGTCATCCTCCGGCGTTCAGGGAGGTGTGAAGTCCGGTTGTAGGCCCTGCCGAGAGGATCTTTCACTGCGTGCGCAAGCTGGTGTTCCACGATGTCGGGGCGTTGTACAAGCACTTCATCAAGGATGGTCCTCGCCATCGCCCGGAAGCCATGACCGGTCATGGTCTCCTTGTCGTAACCCATGCGGCGCAAGGCGGCATTCACGGCGTTGTTGGACATCGGGCGTGCCGAGGACCGGTGGGATGGAAAGAGGAACTTCCCGCGACCAGTCAAGGCCGGAGCCTCCGCCCAACCAAACCTACACCCCATCTTTCATGGATATACTCCCCGATTCGCATCGTCACCAAAAATGCTTCGATGCGAAAGCATGGCCGGAGCCGATTTTAAGGTAACATTCGAACCTGACCGCCCGATCATCATCCTCGAAACGGACCGACACGACTACTTCCCATGGCATGTATCGAGACGTATGGGGGGATCGTCCTTGTCGGGGTAGGCTATGCTCTGAAGAAGGTAGACATACTTCATGGGCATCATCCTTTATTGAAGCGGATGATGTCCCAATCTGCAAAGGTGATGCCCTACTTCGCTCGAGCTCCATACGAAAAGCTTCGGTCACCCGAGTTACGTAGGGTCATCCTTCGCATCCGCTGGCTTGCCATCCGTAGCTCCGAACCTCGGTAGTACGGTTGCGGTGAGGAGCGAAGGATGGTGGAGGCGGGGGGAGTCGAACTATTTGGATAACACGTCGATTTCACATGATAATACAATTTAGATAATTCACACATACCCCCAAAAATACCCCCAAGGACTGACTTTCATGACCTTTGTTTAAAAATGAGGGCAGCCTGTTATGGTGCTTCCACTTGAGTGATCCTTTCAGGAGCGATGCTTTGGGGTTCCTGACAGTTCTTCTTTGCGGGAGTCACAGCTAGGACAAATCGCCCTTATGAGGTCCCCGAGCCCACTGTCCTCCCTATCGTCCTCCACACGTGCAGGGGCGCCCCCGATCAAGACCTCTTTAACACTAACTTCCATCTGTTTCTTACTTAAGGCATACATTGGTCCTCGCGCTCCCTCATATCTGCACTTAACCGCAGATAGTGCCTGCCCCAGCCGGAGAGCGTCTTCGACTCTCTCCCTAGAAATCTCTCTCAACTGCTTTCCCCCCCCGGCTGCCAAGGCATGAATAATCCCAGCGGTGCACCAATCTCCAGCGCCAGCCGAATCGCGAAGTTCACGAATCGGAAAGGCATCCATTTGACTCCATGGTTCAACAGCCCTTGGCCTAGGTCGACAGCGATATCTAAGCCCACCCCTCCCCAGTGTCTCGATCTCCAGAATTGGTGGCTTGTATCTGGTGCTGTTCTGAAGATGACCAAGCCGTTCGTGTGAGTATTTCACGATATGACTCAGCTCGACCGCCTCAAGGAACAATCGTTCATCGCGGATTCCTGAGGGTTCAAAGACTACGACTGCTCCGTGCTCAGCGCTGGCGCGAGCAAGCTCAAGAGCGCCCCTGGAGACTCGATCAAAGAAAAAAACGGACGGGGCAGGCATTCTCGGGACTATTTCCCTCGCGTCTTTAGCGAGAATTGCTTGGTATCCCGGGAACCAAGCTCCGCAGTTTGGACACGTCCATACGAAACGGTGTCGAGGCTCCCCCGGACCGATCGTCCGAATCTTCTCGACAACTATAGGCGTATGACGGGCGTCCGAACGCCTGAGATACCGTGTATTGACTCGGAACCGCTTCATATCTTCCGACACCAATTGCGCCGCAAGATCGTTTCCCAGTGTTGCGACTGGGTAGGTGCGCCATCCTAAGTACGCTAGGATGGATAGCACGTTGCCGCACGTACCACCGGCCCAAAGGCGGGGTCTCACTTTTTCACGGTCGGTCACAACTATGTCTAAGGCAACGAGGCCAGTCCCAATTGCGATCGGGCCTACGTTTCGCAGGAAGAGACCATTCCCATTCAAGGACAAACCGAAAACATCTTGGTCTTTTCTTCGGATCGCGGTCATAGGGTGTACGGCTCTCCTGCAAGCCAAATCTCGTTCGGCTCACGCGTGGTATCGCCCACGAGCCTGGCTTGACTATCCAAATCAATCTGATAAGTTCCTGCTTCCACGTGGCAGACCGGGAGTGACCGCTCAATAGCGGCCAATAACATGCCCAACGAAAGGGTCTTGCTCGAAAGTGGAGACACAACGGTTTTTACTTTTCCAATCGCCGGGAGATCACCGAGTCGCTGGCGATAATAATCCTCGACTTCGAGAATCTTGCGATAAACATCGAACGGGCTACGCTCGTCGCAGAGCAGCAGATTATCCGGCGATACTAAGAACCCTTCGAACAGGAGCTCGGAATGCTTCACCGCGATATCGTCTGCCCAACGAAGAGATCGAGCGGGGAATGGAAGAATGGGGCAAATTTCGATACACAACCCCTTAATTTTATTATAGATCTTTTCAAGCCGTGTAACTTCGTTCGCCCCAACGAGCGGAAGCCAAACAAGTTTGTCCTCGCCCTGGTGCCGGAACGTGTGCAGGTAATCAGCATGCCCATATTCGCGTCCCGAGATCTTGGCATCCAGTAAGGGATCTTCGACAATTGAAACATGTAGGTTGCGGAACACCCCCTTATCAGCAAGTCGTAACAGGTAGGAGATCAGCGGGAAGTATGCTCCTCGTGGCATTCCGCTGATATCAATCAGTACGTCCGTATATCGTTCGAAGATCTCCGTTCCGGTTGCCACCGCGGAGAGCGTCCTTCTCCCGGCAACGTTATGGCCTTCTTCATCGTGAATCTCGATGTCATACACTGCTTCTTGGCGACAGCCCCTAATCTTGAGCAAATCAGCGACGTTTTCCTCTGCAAACTTTTTGGTCGTGATACCTGATACTCCCAGAGCGGGGCGCGCGATCAACTTCAACGCAAGGTAGCCTAGTCGGTCACCGATTCCTAGCGCCGCCATCAACTTGAGGGCATGTAGGCAGCGCGGGTCAAACCCCACTCCGACGATCGCCAGCACGCGAACACCCACGTCTCTTGTACGTTGTGCCCAGAAGCCAGCGAAATCGTCGTCCATGTAGTATTCAGTCCACCTGCTCATAGTCCAATAACACTCCCTATGTTCAGAGCAGAGTTCCGGAGGCGCTCCCTTTTCGAGTCATCTCCCTCAATGGCACGTGTTCTTGCATCATTCTAGTAAGGAGTTTCACCGGAAGGTGTTGCCAGCCACCGTAGTTGAGTGGTAACCGGAACTTTACGCATAGGAGGCGGTTCAAGTAGAAGACGATCTTCTCGCTCCCGGCCTGCCCCTGTTTCGTGCTCCGGACCGACAGAACGTTTCCAGCAACGGCACTGGTGAGAACTTCCCTGAAGATATCGGAATCAACTCCCCTCTTGTCCCCCGATGCCACTTGCCGCAACTCTCTCCGAGTAAGTCCGAACCCGTTGACTCCTGGCGCGATCGGAGCGTTTGGCCGAGACGTAACCTCTTCGCAGAACAAACCTAGGTTCTGAATGAACTGTCGAATAGCGGATCCTCGGCGATGCTTCTCTTCTATGGCTTCGAAGTACGCGTCTGCGCACTTCCGCAATATATCGTCTTGTTCTCTTGCTGAGATCGCCTTGTCCCTATCGAGCTCTGCGCGATAGATCATCCGGTCGACGATGTCTGCTACCGTGGACAGAAGCTGCTGTACATTCCCGCTTGCCACGTTCGCGAGAGCTTCGAATCCGAAGTAGTACGGCCAGCGAAGACGCTTCGACAAGAAGAGTTGTGCGGCATCTTCTGTCTTTGAGTCTGTTGTTTCCGGTATCTCCATCTCAGGGAAGAGGGATTTTTGACGGCGATTCACCTGCCTCTCTATTAGGATCAAGTTCTTTTCTAGATCTTTCAACTCATCGTATGTTGTCCCAACCGTCGCCGAACCTTCTAAGGATTGCCGAAGTCTGTCTACGAAACTTCCGACGTGAAGATCAGAAGCCCGCTTTTCCATTGCCGCAATTGCCTTCCGAGCCTGTTCGGGCTGAACGTTGTCGTCAGGCGCGTGCAGGAGATCCTTGAAGTCGCTGACGGTCACCTGCTGCAAGGACTCTGTAGCCTGAAGGCGGCGGTGAACCACATTGGTGGAGAACTTCGCAAAGACGGTGGTGCTTTGGAAGATCTCGTCAAGGGCTATCTCGCGATACTCGCGGCCATCATCTGCTCCCTCAAGTGAGAGTAGTTCTTCCAGCCCGAAAACCTGGGTTCTAACGGCGAGCCACCGACGAACTGCCACCCGACGAATGAACTCTTCCTTCAGGTGCTTCCGTTGGGCGGGATACAGTTCTTGGACATCATCCAACATGACCACTGGCATCAGAGCGGATATTGACGTATTTCGCTCTGTCTGCAATGCGAGATATGCAAGCGCGTACACTCGGGCGTGGGGCTGTATAGTCGGCGGCAAAGGATCACCAGGAAAGCTGTTCAAGAGCATTCCAAAGTCGCGCTCGACATTCGTGCACAGTTCCTCCATCTGGTCGATGGTCCGAGCTTCCGCGAACATGGAGGGTGGGGCGTCTCCAGGCGGAAGGGGTTCAAGTTTGCATCCATGCGGCAGGTCAAGGCAGCCTGCTGCCACCAAATGTCGGATGCCGCGTAAGAAGGACACGACGATTCGGGTATCAAGCAGCGTATTGAATAGACGCAGAGTGGTATCGTCGGGTGCAATGTTGGCAATGTCGCGCAAGCTACTGTCGCATTGAATATAGATGCCAACGACATTCGGACCACGATCTGAGAGGATGCCGAGCTCCACTAACCGCTCCACCAAGTCCTGATGGCTTTGCTGGGACTTGCGTGCATGCACCGCCACCAACGTATCCGTTTCGAAGAGGCGAAGGAGGCTAGACTTGCCCGATCCAGGGCTTCCGCGGACAACTATGAGTTTCGGTACAAAAAGATCATCGTGCTGGAGTTGGTTGAGCAGCAACGGACAATAGAGCCGAAGGAATTGCGACGTCTCGATGATCGGCGCGTCGGCAGCTCGAAGCTTGAACGCGTTACGAACCCGGGGCATCCCTAGGCTCCTTCCCGTCCATGCCGCTCATATCGAACAAAGAGCGGGCTGAGCTTCTTGCTCCTCCGTGCCCAGAGCAGGTAGATCGAGTTGTTTGGGGTGTTATGGTGAAGGACTAGGGGCAAGCCGCATCCATCAAACCCGAACTTCACATCGCCAGTGTGTTCGTCACCAAGGTCGTCGGTGTAGTACTTCTCGCAAAGTTCTCCGATAGGAGTAGCGTCGGACCGAATTGCCACCCCCGAGTCGATGACCACGCCCGGAAGAATCTGTATCCGACTGAACGGTCCTGGCAACCTTCCCAAGAGTGGCTCTAGCCGCGTCAATGCATGTTGGGAAACCAGCAAAGGGCAGAAGTAAATATTTGCATTCGGATCAATTACCTCTACGAGATTCCTTGTAGCAACCCTCTGAAGCGCGCCCTTGAGAATCGTGGTATGCGTCCTACTCTTCTCCAATAGAGTATCAACCGCAGAAGCGTAAGCTTCCCCGGTGCCCATTCTGCGAATGGTTTCCTGATCCGCCACCGAGAGCTCGCCGGTGTAGAGAAGTTCAAGCTCGTGAGTATTCTGATTGAAGCCCAGTCGTGACCGCCAGGGCGTCGGGATCGCTGGAGGTTCAGTCCCACTGTCCAACTTACTGGTCACCACTTCCCGAAGAAGGGTTCGCCCAGAGCCACAGAAGTCGTCGATCAAGAACAGGAAGCGGAACTTCGCCGAGTTATTCGGAATTGCCGCGCGGAGCTCCCTGAGCAAGTCCTGAGCCTTTTCCTCGGACGTCTCGTAGTAGGGCAGCACCTGCTCATTGCTGATATCGAGGTTGTGCCTGCGGATGTAATCAATTCTGGCGCCATCGCTCATTCCAACGTATAAAGAAGCCCGCGTAACATCCTTGAACTCCGGCGACTCACTGATAGCGCGTATCTTGTGTCGAAGACGGCCCCCAATCTTTGCGGCAACTTCGAGTTGTCGACGCTTGATCGCGTTGTGATAGAGCACCCCAGCAAGCTGTTGAAATTCCTGACGGGAAATAAAGATCAGTTCCTTCCTCACGAAATTGAGGGCAGCAGTTCTCTCGTTTTCTTCGAACTGCTGAAACCAAAGATAGAGGTTCTCCAAGAACAGGCGTCCGGGGTGGTACATCTCATACTTGTTGTACTTGTAGTCGGCCAAGAATTCGAGCTCCCGGAAGAGAGCGGCTGCGGTGCCGTCATCCAGGCCAGGCAGGGATGTCTGAAGTAGCCGTAGTGCAAGTTCTCTTTTCACCTAAGAGTCCCCTTCGGGAATCCATAAAAAGAGAGCTTGTGCAGGTTGATCTTGAAGGTACTTCCAAGAATTTGAAATGCTTCGAGATAGTCCAGTGTAGCCTGCACACCGCGATGGCCGGCCGGTGCCAGATTCCAGCAGCTATTGGAATCCGCAGACACTTCGTCGACGCTCAGGGAGTATGGTGTGCTAAGGAGATCATAGTCGTTTCCAGGCCACTCGCCTTTGTCTCCAATAAGTAGTACCTCTAACCCACCTGAAAGCCGGTCCTGAAGGTAGTCCACCAGCGATCGCTTCGAGACCCCAACCTGTAAAACATCTACGGAGTGGCTCGATCTCACAGCCCGGAGTCCATGGGTTAGGGCAAGTTGTTGGAGAACCCGCCAGACCAAGTTGGCGAACGCTGCCGATTTCGGCTGCACGGAAATCTGTGTCCTCCTCGGCTCCCATGTGGCAAATGTAGAGATGGCGGGATGTTCTGAGATATCCTTCAAAATTGCGTTCAGTGATCCGATGGGCTCTGTGGAGAAGACGGGATGGCTGTCGTCGCAGAGATTCCCCACATCGGAACCATTGTAGTACCCCAGGTAGACGTTCCGCCACAGTCTCTTGGGCAGTCCCTTTCGGAGGGCCTCTCTGACCGATTTGCCCCGACCTGTACCGACGCCGACCACGACTCCAGCTCTTAGTAGGCGCGTCAATTGTCGGAAGATGTCTTCGCACGGCCCGGAATACCGATCCCGTTCATCGCAAAGGGTCCCGTCATAGTCGAAAAGAACTGCTCCATATGATGCTCGCCCGAGATTCTCCAGAACCCTCCGGTAGGCACCCCGCCACACTGATAGCGTCTTGCATGTTTCCAAAGCAGTGACATCGCTCCCCAGCTTTCGAGCGATCGCCGTCACCTCAGGTGTTTCGGCCATATCACTTGAACGGTGCGCCACGCGGAGACTATAAATGCGCCGACCAAATTCCGGGACGCCAGGCCGGCCAGGATCTATCCCGTGCTGAGCTCCGGCTGCACCCACGAGGTGAAAGACGGCAACGAGGGCCGCGACACTCGCTGTGGGGCCCACGTGCGGGAGGCAGATTTTCGCGACAGGAACAGTGGCTGGGATCAGGCGGAGAGTCCGTTCTGCTAACCGGCGTTCGTCCAAGGAATAAATTGCCAGCACTCCGGTTTTTGATTCGCGCTTCGCAAGCCAATGGTGCCGGCCGTGACCGAAATTACGGAAGTCGGCGAGCTGAACGTTCCCGAGCGCCGCCTCGGAGAATTTCGATTCCAGATCGACAGCGGCCGTGGATACGGTTGGCCCATGCAGAACGACAAGCGTTTCGCGTTCCCAGAGAGGAGTACATGTTGCCAAGAGATCGTCTACGTAGGTGTGATAGGAATTGTTGTCCGAAAAAAGTTTCTCGAACGTGATAGGGAGAGTCTCGCTCGACGAGTACACGCTATTATAGGCGCGAATGAGCAGCACTGCGAAGGCAAGAAGAGAGTTGGTTGCGAGGAAGCCATCCTTCCTCGAGGGAGGGTTAAGCTCAAGAAGGTCAACGATGCGATATGACTGTGCAAGGCGCGAAAGAGCGCTTCCTTGCCGAAGGCAAAGAACAGTGAGATGTCGGGGTTCTCGCCGAGCTGCGTTATCGAGTGCTGAGATTATGTCGGCGTTTGATCCACCCGCACTCATAATCATTGTGCTCAGGGATCTCAAGTGAACCGGCGATGATACAAGCTCTAGGGGCGTGACGGGCTTTGATAACAATCCCGTGTGATATTGATGAAGGTAACAGGCCAAGTGGGCCGCAGAGAACGAGCCACCAGAACCTACCCCCACTAAGGGAAGGTGACACGTCGAAGCCACCGACGCTATAAGTGACTCGATTGGAATCTGTGAGGCCCACGCGTATGTGTCACCAAGGTTAGAAAGCTCTGTGGAATAGGGTCTACCCATTATTTGTTAAGCTCCGTCTCGTTGACTTGCTGGCCAATCAGGACCTGGCTCTCGGTCATCTCTATCTCGGCATGTTTGCTGCGGAAAGTCGAATTATACGATTTTCATCTATATTTATAGCAATATACAGATTTGAGATCATTCTTGTTCCATCAATAATACCCCAATAAATTCAAAGCACCCCTCGAAGGCATGAAATGAACGCATGGATTCAGTCAGCACGCCGCTCAAGCAGGGGCTGAATATCGCGTACATCCCACACCGCAATCCGGGGGCCAAGCCGCTTCGTCGGTTTTGGATACCGGCCATCGGCAATACCTTTGTACCAGGTAGATTTCGAGACCGGAAAGATCGCCAACACTTCCTTCAGGCGGATATATCCAACTTGGGGCAATGTTCGTTGCCGACCCTGTTGCTCTCCACCCCTTGAGAAAGAACCGACACCTCCCAAGTATTTATCCAACTCAACCACCGAAGGTAAAGGACCCCTGGGATATCCGCTAAACTTCGCTCAACGCAGACAGGAGTGTCTTGGCCTGCTCTGTGATGGCACCGAATTTACGGTTCAGCGTCGCTGGGTTTTGCTTTTGCATTTCTATAAAGGCAGGTTCTGTTGGCGATAGGTAAACGCCATCCACGTCGATCAAGCGAAGCAACCCCGCAAAGGGATACCCCAATTTCGCGAGACGCTTGACGGCAGCGTCTGAGAAGTCTAATGGAAATGCTTCTTCGAAAAGCGGAGTCTGTTGGGTCATGGCAAGCCGGAGATAGGTGGCTCTCACCAGCAGGTTTCTTCCCTCCTCCTCAAGGCTCATCCTACGCGTTCTCTTTCGCGTTTCCTCCTGGACGGAAACTTTGTTGCTCATCTTCCTGACGATCTCCGCAAAATCCAAATCAACCTCGGACATCTTTTCTGCCCTCAGTTCCGGCCTCGGTGTTTTCGTCAGCAAGTTCTTCATGGAACCGAGCGATGTGATTGTTTCGACTGCGCCGTTTTCTCCGATTGTGTAGAAGGAAACCAAATCGTACGGAGTTTTCGCGCTTCGCTTTGTGAGACCCGCATCATTGAGGTCGATACCAGGAGGGGGGATGGCGTCCATAATATCTTCGAATACCGCCTCCCCGTAGGTGAGGAGACGCACCGTGTTCGGGTGCTTGTCGAACACGTCTGGCCTGAACGTCGCGGTGTATTCCGTACCCTTCCACATCACCGTATATGCGTCCTCGATCACCGGATGCGGCCTGAAGACACCCGGCAACAGAACGGTGTCGGTCATCAGGTGTTGCAACTGAGGAAGCGTGAGCGGGGATAGGTCTCCCCCTCCGGCGGACATTCCGGAGAGCGTGTACTCGTCGATATTGATCCCCTCCGCTTTTCTCCTGTCGATTTCCTCCCGTAACGAAAATATCTCTTCTTCCAGACACCTCAGTCTGGATTCCCCTTTTGTCATCGCGGCAGCCTGGATCGCTCGTTCCACGCGGCTCAGGATCGGCTGGAGTTCCCCGATGACGGTTTCAAACCAATTGATCCGGTCGCTGCATGCGGAGTAGATATCGGCTTCAACCGTGTTCTTGTAGAAGTAGTTCAGGATCCAGACCTTCTCGTGGACCTGCCCAATACGGTCGATCCTGCCGATGCGCTGCTCGACGCGCATCGGATTCCAGGGCACGTCGTAGTTGATGAGAACTCCGCATGTCTGGAGGTTCAGACCCTCGCTGGCAGCCTCTGTGCAGAGCAGGATCTTTACTTCCTCTCCCTTACGGAAAGCCGCCTTGATGAACTCCTTCGTCGTGAGAACCCACTCGCTGCTGTTCCATGTCTCCCCGCCGCGGCCGGAATAGCAGGCCACGTGGCTTCCGTAAACTTCTTTCAAGCGGTCCCGCAGGTAGTCCATCGTATCTGTGTACTGCGTGAACACGATCAGGGTCTCGCGTCGCCCAAGAAGACTATTGATGTCCTCGATGAGACGTTCCGCCTTCGTATCGCTTCCGAGATGGCGAAGTTGGGAAAGGTAGTCTTCGACGTATCGGATCTCTTCTTGGTGCAGTGCATCCTGGACGCCGGAGACCTCGTCCTCGGTCACGTCCTTCTGGAGGTCGTCTTGTTCGACGTCGTCGTCTGTGTATCCCTGGTTTGTGGTTTCGCCTCGCAGGAATGCAAGCCGCCGCTCCAGGCTGCATTGCATCGCGTGAAAACTGCTGGTGAGGCGCCGGCGGTACACGGTCATGATGAATCCGAGTCCCCGCCGCTCGGCTTCATACCGTTGGTAGAAATCCGAGATGTACTCGTCGATTCGGTCGTAAATATCCTGTTCCGGCCCGGTCAATTCGATCCATACCAATCTGGGCTCCCGGTCGGGAATCCGTTCCTTGAGAATGCCCTTTTTCTGGTATTCCCTGAGAAGACGGCGGGTATTCCGGAACATAAATTTTCGGAGGGGGGTGTGCCGTTTCGCCATTTCTACCAGCACGGCCCTCTCATCCGTACTGGCACGGCGGAGGACGGCTTCCCATCGCGGGGAGGAGGGCAAACCCTGGATTTGCTTCCAACCGACTGGGCCTAGGCGTTCTTCTGCCTGCCTTTCGAATTCGGGGTCCAGCGAGCCACCGGCCTCCAGAAAGTCTTTCATCATTGCCAGGATGAACCGCCAGTCGGCTTCGTCGAAATGCTCGACGGTATCGCGGAGTTCGGAGAAGAAGCGGAGGAAGTTGTCTTCCGCACCCCATCGGCCTCCAAGCCCGAGAACTCTGAGTAGATCGAAGACCTCCACGGGATTAACCTGCATCGGTGTTGCCGTGAGAAGGATCGCGCTTTTTGTTCTGCTCTGGAGCCCCGGCCGTCCCCGGGTTCCGACAAGCAACTCCATCAGACGGTTCGGACGGAAAGGCTGGTTGTTGAACTC
>CAAGKR010040107.1_pt1 | contig 17114 bp, 38 predicted proteins | sample 2556971 | NCBI WGS metagenome assembly CAAGKR01 (sample SAMEA5207829, study PRJEB30636) | soil metagenome | biome: forest; feature: boreal; material: soil | place: USA | collected 2011-09 | depth 1 m | reverse complement strand
TCTTCATCCCGCGTCGGATATTCGCGCGGCGCTGCGTTCGTTCACGAGCGATTTGCTTTTCAGACTTCATCGGACTTCTCCTATGGATAGTGATCCTCAAACGTGGCGGCGGCGTCTAGTACCGCGATTGCGATCTGGCGGCACTTATGTTGAAGTTTTGCGGTTGCCAGATCGTAGCTGATCAGGCCGAGCATCATCTTGCTGTACACGGCCCTCGCTCCCGCGTTGATCTTCGCCTCGGGATACCTTGATGACTGCGCGAGCAATGGCTGCCCACCGTTGCCGGTGAATTTCTTTGAGGCTTTTCCATTCAGGGATTCGTGCATCGTTTTGGACTCCAAGCATCTTCAAGAAAGTCTCATACGCGGTTTTCGCTGCACGTGCAAGCAGCTTCGAACTGATCTCTTGGGGCTTGGTAAATGCAGCAACCGCCTCGACGGCTTGCCTATGGACAAGCTCGTCATCGCGCTGCGCGGCCGTCTTACGGGGCTTCATGCGGAAAACTCCATGATCTGTTGAGTCGGCAACCCGCGCACTATCACACGGCGAGCCTTCTCGCAAACGAAATCATACTCGGGCTGAGTGATGTGCCCATGCTTGAGCGCCCGGCCTGCGTAGGCGATGGCCGCTCGGGCGTGCGCCGGGGCGATCACCGGAAACCAATTCCTGCCGGGCAGCACGTCCGCGAACAAAGGCGCGCACGCATCCGTCGCTACGTCAAGCGGCGTCGGCATGTGAAGCTCGGCCGCCGTGACGGCGAGCACACCGCACAATAGATCGCGCCGAGTCCATCCTTCCGGTCGCGGCAATCGAATCATTTCGGCTGCCCTTCGTGTGCCGTAGCTTGGTGCGGGCGCTTGGCTATCTCGCGAGCGAAGCGGGCGATCAGTGCTCCACGGTGCTCGCGCTTGATATGCACAATATCGGTGATCGGTGCGTGGGTGATTTCAAGAAAGATGGATCGAGTGCGCTCGGCGCCGAGCACGCGAGCGTGCGCTATACAGGCCCGGTTCAGATCGAGCACAGTCCACGCCACAGTATTCGGACCATCGAGCGGATTGATGCCACCGCCGTCGTCAAATGTGAACAAGCTCATAATCCCCCTCCTATCATCGCGGCTATGAATGCAAACACGGCGAGCGCCACTAATTCGGCGATCAGCCTATGTCGCCGATTGCGGGCGATTTGCTCCCAGACAGGCATTGATTGTTCCGCTCCTGTTTTAGGGAGGCGGCCGACGCCCCAGGAGGAAGGCGTCGGCCGCATGGTGGCGAGCGGGTTCCTACTCCGCTGCCGCTGGTTAACCTATCGGGTTCTGCTTGAACGTCGTCAAGTCCGGCAGCATGTCGCGCGCAAGCTGGTCCTGTTCGGCCGCGCGCAACTCCTGCCCGGTGACAAGCTCGGCGATCTCACGCACCGCCGAGATGCCCTCTTGGTTGAACTTGTCGAGGATGGCGAGCAGAATCGGAAGCGCAGAATACTGCACATCGACTTCCTCGCATTCCGCCCGAAGAACTGTGATCGCCCCCCGCAGGAAGCCGAGCGCGAACGCTTGCTGATGCACAGTCGTCAAGCTCGGGCAGTGATTGATTGTATCGACGATGCCCTCGACGACTGCCTTGACCGTTTCGCGCGCCCTAAGATTCGGGAACGGATCGGTGAGCAGCCGAAACCTCTCGACGTATTCGTCGAGCGGTGCATAGCCCGCCTCGACGGCGGCGCGATGGGTAGCACGATCAAGCACTTCGGCAAACATGGAACCTCCTATACTGCGATGTAAGCGAAGCCGCCTGAGCGGCGTTGCTCGGTGATGCGGGTTTGTGCCCCGCGATGGTCGATCCGGTAGCCGCGCGCGATACCCTCGGCGGCTGAATGGGTGCACGCCTGCCCGATGGTGCGCCAGCCCGGCGCCTCAAGCGCCTGAGCCTTGAAGGGCTGCACTGTGGGCTCAAGCGCAACACGCTTGACGCCCGTGAATTCGGCGGCGTGACATTTGGTGAAGTCGAGGCGCATCAAACACTCCTAACTCTCTGTAACTCGAAATCTAGTCCCGCTCCCTGGCGTCGTCAAGCGGGGATCGATTCGCTTAGTTAACGAAGCCATAAAGCGGGCAGGGAGACGAACGCGACACCCGCTCCAATGAGCGCCAGCAAAATTAGCACCGCTAGAACCTGTTGCCGCCACGTCGGCTCGGGCTCCCGTGATCGTCCTCGCCCGTAGTAGTAGTAGTGCGCCCCGGCGGAAACGGAGTCATCCCGGTATCCTCCAAACAGACCAGTTGCACGGAAGCTGAGTGCCCTGCGGCTCGGGCATCGGGCCGTACACGTGGCGCCCATCATAGATCAACCAACGCCAATCCGGCCCTGCGCGCCGTTGATACTCGGCTGCGCGCAACAGCCCGTAGAGCGCAAGATTTTCCCAATTTCTGACCCGCGCCAGCGGCGATCTTTCGATCGGTTCACGCCGCCCGGTTACGGTGGTTCGCACCCACCCCGCCAATTGCGCTTCGACGACATAGGCATCGAATAGGCGATCAGCCGCAGCGCGATCGTGGTGGTCAAACCACTGCGATTTCTCGGGCTCCATTTTTGGCGTGTCGCCGGGCGACATCGACTCATTGCCCGGCAAGAATGTCGCGACCCGGTACTGCCGCCGGACGCTCAAGTCGCCGTAGTCCTGAATCCTAACGTCGCCTATCTCATCGCCCCGACTAAGGTACGTGATCCGCGCCGAGTCGCCGGGATATTTCGGTGTGACCCAAACCTCGCCAAGCGCGGGCCTTGTCGCCTCGTGATATGGTCGCGGTCCTTTGGTCATGATTGGTCCACCCCACCCGTGAGGCGCACGAGCGCCCGAATCGCGTTCGCCAACTCGGCAACGTCGTGATCCTTGTTTATCTGCCGGCGCTGGCGGGTCACTGCGTTGCCGCTGTTAGGGTGCTCATACCCGATCAGATCGCCGAGGATGCGTACCGCAATCGCCTCCGGCGTCAAGGTGGCGCCACACGTCCGGCGCAAGTTCTCGAAAATCTCAGTCCACTGTGTCACTGGTCGCGCATCCATGATCATGCTCCGATTGCTGCGTGAGGTATACCCGGCGGCCCTTGGCGGGGCCGCCGGGAAGGGTGCGCGACGCTTGCGTGAAGGAGACCACAAGCGCCGCACGGCCGGGGTTGTTCGGGACACTCGCCGGCTTGTCCCGCACGCGCGGAAATGAGCGAACACGCGTACACGGAAACTTCATCAATCCAACTCCACCGCTCGACCTTTGGGCACGGGCTTGGCAACTTCCGTCGATTCCCAGATCAAGTACGCAGTGCGTGCACTGGCAATCACACTCAGATGACTGTAGGCAGGCACTCTCTTAGCGAGAGTGGTCAGCCGCCGCAGCACATCGGTCACGTGTTTGCAATGTCTGTGGTGCCGCCAACCTGGGCACGAACAACCCCACACACCGTCAGCACGTTGCTGCGCTATGATGTAAAGCCGATCCGACGACGCCGACTTAATTTGAAATCGGTTCGTCCATCGGTCGTTATCAGGCAGCAACGTGCTCCCAATCTGCGTCGCGATTTCTTCTACAGTGGCCGATTTTTCGGGCATGATCACACTCCGACCGTGGTCGAGAGTTTCCACTTCGCGGCGGCAACAGCCGCCTCCGTGCTCGCGTAGGAAATGATGTAGCCGGCGTTGTTGCGCACCTTGCGCCACTGACCCGCGACGCGGTACTCTCCGCTCCATGCCGGCTTGCCGCCGCACGAGCCCGAACTGGAAAACTTGATGTCCTGCTCCGGCTGCGCGAGGGCCGCACTGTAGGCTCCCGACCGCACTTGCGCGTCTTGAGATAGCGCGACAAGCGCCGGGCCATCGAAGGTCGCGCTATCGACGCGGCGACCGTTGCGGGACTTCGCGAGGATGTCTACAAGATCACCGTTGTCGGCGAACCAAAAAGTGATGCTCGCCAGCGTGGTGGGGATTCCGTGGCACGGCCACTGCGCACAAAAGGCGTCAAGGTCCGTGCGGTTGATGGTGATGCGTTTGGTCATCTGTCGGCTCCTGTTCCGTGACTTGGAATGTATCACGGCCGCCGAGGCTTTCAAGTGCGATCGGCGGCCGTGGTTAACTGTGGATTAAACAATGAGGTAGTGTGGGTGGTTTATGCCTGGGCGCCTCCTGTCAAATCTGAGGCCGTCGCCCGCGCCATCGCAACGGGTCTCGGCGGGTCTGCTATGCTTCACACCATGCTTCACTCCCTATTGCGCGGTCATCCGCCTCAGTGCATTGCAGTCCGGCTATCCGGTCCCGTCGAACGTGGTCCTTGAACGTCGCAGACTTACTCCCACGAACGGCCTAGTCTACTTCCCGGCGGGGGTCGCGTTCCCCTATTTGCGTTGTCGCTCCTGTCAACTCTGCCGCTGCACTGTAACCGGGCTCGCGCCCGGCAACCGCATTCAGTAGTACGCTACCCGCGAGTCGTCCGGGTACACGTGTGCTTGGGCCTCGCTCTCGTCGAAGATGATGCCGGGAAGTTCATCCGGCTTCAACTCGCCCGCCCGCAGATACCGAAATCCCTTGTAGTTGTTGCTGTCCATAAGCAGGCCCTCGACGAAGCTCGCCAACATCCTGCGACCAACGCGTTGGTCCTGCGGACTTTCCTTGATGTATTGATTCGCCTTCGTCAGTACGTCGGCGATCTTGACGGTCTTTTTGCGGTGGGCCATGGCGATCTCCGTGTATTTCCTTCGTGGAACGGATCAAGCAAAGCTCGGCAGTGAAACCGGGTGGTCGGGGAACGCTCTCCATGGCGGCAGCCTGGGGCTATGCCAGCTTTTGCACTATGGACTGAGACGAGTTCCGGGCCGGTACTAGGCCGAGCCTTGCTTGATCTGTTCCTTTCTTCCTGTGCCGCTAAGATGGCTCGGCTCGGGCCGCTTGTCCAGCGCGTCTTGATCAGGTGGTTAATCGACCGTGAACGCTCGATTTACCCGCTGGTAACCCTGGCACGCGGTTCTGCTTGCTCCTGGCACGACCGATGCTATCTTCCAGTCATCGAGACGGAGAAGTGCGATGACTACCAACGAACTTTACCAAGCCGCCCTCGTCGCGCAGCCCTACACCACTGCTCGACATACCCTGCCGAATGGCGACATTCTGTTTTGCTCTATCGATAGGGTCGCGGGTCGCTCGGTCGTCAAGAAACACCGCCGCACAACTTGGAATCTCAAGCTCGCCGCCGAGGAATTCTCGAAACCTGTCAGCCGGAATCGTGCGGCTCAACTTTTGAACGGAGCGTGACATGACCAGCCCCAAAACGTGGACCCTCTACGATGCCGTCGCGGCCTGCGAAGGCTTTGACGAAATCGATCACGACGAAGCCGAGTTGACCGAAGCTTGGCAGCACCTTATCGACACGGGCGCAGCCTGGACCCTGCAAGGGTGGTTTGGCCGCACGGCCACGAACCTGATCGCGCGTGGTGTTTGCCACGCCGCTTGAATACCGACCACGGTCGGAACTCAAACGCGCCGCCGGATGTGGAGCCCCGGCGGCGTTTTCATTTGGGAACGACGCGGAGGCCGCGCGGATTTATCTTCTGTCCTTGCGGCCGGACCTTGGTGAAGGCTGTATCGTCCCACCCTTCGGCAATGACCCGAAATTCAACCTCCCACCCAAGATACGCGGCGATCCGACGAATCACTTCTCGATTCTCAAACATGGTCGTGCTCTCGATCACGGTCGCGCCGTCGCGCTTCATTTGCTCCCACAACTTTCCGACTTCGACACCATACGCGAAGCTCGGTGATTGATCCGGGAATTCGACTACAAGCATATAGTCGGACCCGCCGTCTAGGGGGTCACTCATGAATCATCGTTCGCTCCGTGCTCGGCGAGGCAGGCTTCGTGCATCGTGGCGCCCTCGTCGTCTTGCCCACACTCACCGTCGCCGAGCGGGTCGCCGCAGCCGGCGCACAGCGCGCCGGCCAGGAGCCTGCGCATGATCGCAAGCCCCATGTTTTCTGCGTGCCGCGCTTCATCCGCTCCAACGGATTCAAGCGCGGCACGCAGCCGATCTCTGTCGGGATCATCCGACATTGATTACTTCGCCACCGCAGCGACCGGGGCGCCCTTCACGAGTCCGACGATCGCGTTGATGATGTCGGGCGTGATGACGATCGGCAGACCGTGCTTGTCGATGCCGGAGCCGAGACCCTCCTGCACTTTCAGTTGCGCGAGTGCCGCCAAGACCGGGAGCGACGCCCCAAGCTTCTCGACCGCGTATTTGTCATTGACGGCCTTCTGCACGGGCGGATCGAACGAGAACGTATCGGCCCACCCAAGGAAGTCGAGCGTGATGCCGACCGCACCCGCCCAATCGGCCGTCTCTTTCGTAACGGTATCAATGATGCCGTTCGCTTCCTCGTTCGCCTTGTCGAACGTGCGACTGGCAATCTCCCGACAGACAAGGGTCTGAATCTTCTTGCGACCGACATCGTCCATCACTTCCGCAAGGCTGCGACCGTAATAGATCGACGCGAAGATCACGTGGCCGTCGCTGCGATCGTAAGGCGTCTTGCCATCCCCACTCAGGACGACAAGCGGCTTGACGCCGAACCGGTACAGGAATTTCGGAGAGTTTTCTTCGGTCACCGATGCGCCCACTGAGACGCCGACCGAAATGTTGAGTCCTTCCTTGGACTGACAAGGGAAGGATTGATCGAGCTTCGACGTGCCACGGTGCTCGCCCGCGACCCATTCCCGGCTGACAGGCGAGCGATCAACGAGGATACCGCGCCCGGTCGGGACAACGAAGTCCCACGATGCGAAGCCAGCCGACCCGGAGAGCTTCGCGTGCGGAATGACGAACCGCTTCGCCGCGATCTTGTTGGACCGCAGATAGTCCTCGCTGTCGAGCTTGGTCTGCGTGTCCTTGTTGGCTCCCGTATCCGGAATCCAAAAGAACGATTCGTTGGGGAGGATCGTGGTAACCTCCGTCAAGTCCGTCTTTTCGAAGTAGGCGAAGGCCGGAGGCGCCGAGAACATCGACGCGGCGATGAACGCGAGCGCGATCATCGACATATTCATCTTGCTGAAATCGCTCCTGAGCCGGCTGAGCGGACCCCACCACACAGCGAGAAGCAAGAGCGCCGCGACGGCGAGCAACGCGAAGTGCGAGCCCTGGAACGCGTAGTTGGTCAGGACCGTGTAGCTGTACCCGGCCGCGTCGTTGTCGAGTTGATGCCCGGCAACCTCGGCAGTGACGCGCGTGGCTGGCAAGCTGATGATCATCGATCCTGCCCACACGGCAGCCCCGATGAAGGCGGTTCCGATAAGTCGCAGTGCAGTGCTCATAAATGATACTCCGTTGGGCCATCTGTTGTGTTTCGGCCGTCAGCGCGATGGCGGTGACAGTTGGCGGTCGGTCGGGTTGAGAGTCTCGTGATACCTCGTGTTCGCCGCCCACCACTCAGCAAGCTGGCGAGATTGAGCTTCGGTGCACTCGATCGAATCGTGCATCGCTCCGTAAGCGTAGGTGACGCAGCCGATGCGCTCGGCATACGCCCGATGGCGCAGCATGAGATCGAACGCCTCCCGAACTTGCTGTTGGTAGTGCACGGTGTCGATCTGCATTTCCTATTCCCGGCAATCGCGGCGCGAGCAGGATATGGCGTGGCGGATGAATGGCCGATCATGGTCAACCAAGCCGCAGAGCGAGCATGTCGGCGTCGTGTCGTCGCGCAGTTTCGGCTCGCTGCCCCCGTCATGCCCCGGATCAAATTGGTCCGACACGTGCCCGCTCACAAACGCCTTGGCGCTCGGTGAGCATCCATCGACCCGTTTGCCGGCCGCATTGACCCAATAGCCGCCGCGCGGGGGCGGGATAGCTCGCGAGTCGATTACCTCACCCGACCACAGGACATGCAAAAGATCGAGCAACCCGCGCCACAACGGGCGCCGAGAGCATCGCTGCTCGTGCGAGGATTCGCCGTCGTCCGTATCGTCGATCATGTCGCCGCCGCAATAGCGGCATGAGATGACTCGATGGGTCGCGTTGCTGCCCCAGGTCAAGAAAAGTGCCCTCCGTAGGCCTTCATCAGCATGATTGCATCGACGTAGCAAATGCGCTCCGGATTTGTCAAGCGCGTATATCGCTCGGGCGCATACTTCATCACGAACGTCTCTTGCGCAATGCCAGCGGTCAACGCCACCACATCGAAGTCAGCTTCGATCGTCTCATACCGCCCGGTGTTCTCGCACGCGTCGCGGATCGGGACCTTGTAGGCGTAGTGGATGCGCCACAGACCCGGATATTGTCCGGAGCAATTATCTTTGGATTTCAGATTGCTCATAGCCCACTCCGCATGATGTTGGCCGCGTCTATTTGCGCTTGGAGTAGATTACGCACGCTCGCCTTTTGCTCCGGAGACAGACGCGCATAGTCCGCGTTCCATTTCCGCCGCTGTTCCGCGCGCTGGTGTCGGCGTTCAAGCCACCGCTTCACAAATCTGATCATCGTCGCTTTCCTCGCCGAGGCGATTTTCGATTCACGTCCTTCTGCATCTGCCGACGCTTGCCGGCCCACGTCATCTTGCCGCCGGGCATATTGATGCGCCCGGTGCCGTAAAACTTCTTGCCCTTCGCAGCGCCGCTCACCTTGGGGCTCACTACGGGAGTATAGTCCCGCGCGTACCCGGCTATGACAATCGCTGCCATCTCACCCGCCGATCAGCGGCCAGTACGCCCACGTGGCCCCGACCGCCACCACAGCCCAAAAGATAATCGGAACGTAGTTTGCTTCGAGGAACGTCGGGGATTCGAACAGCTTGCCGGTCAATCCGCACACCCCGCCGCCGCCGCCTCCGTCACCGCGCCGAGCCACTTTGGCCTTGACCGCTGAGTCGCCAGTCACGATGTCGTGGCTGGCTGTTTTAGGGTGGCCGCACATAACCACGCGAGTTGTGTTGTCGCCCCGGTAGAAATGGTGGCGACAATAGACGCACACCGGCACATTCTCCGGCAGCCGTGCGATTTCCTTGTACTGAATCATTTCTTTCTCCTGAATTCCTTTGCGGCTCGCCAATGCGGTCGGCCGCGAACCTTCACGATTTTGGATTTTGGTTTGCATACCGAGCACGGCGCGAGCTTGTCATTGACCCACTGACCGCAGTCGCACGTGTGCCAGCCCTTGCCGCCCATCTTCGCAGCTTCGCGTTGGTCGTCCTCGGCGTCCCGCACCGCACGCTTAGCTTTGAATGTCTTAACCGCCGATTGCTTGAGCGCGTGCGCGGCCGTGAACATACGATCGAGCGCGTCACGTAGCGCCTCGCTGCCCGGCGCGAACGTGGCGACACGAACATTGTACGTCCGCAAATAAATGCCCCACTGTTCATCGGCGCGCGGACTCAGACCCTGGCGCACTTCATAGTCGGCGACTTGGTACTGCCACGGGCGCGGCCGACCGTCTGCGTACTCGTTGGCCTTCATGATCGAGCCCGCGATGAATATGCCGGGCTTGATTCGAGCGTTGTGAGCCGCGCCAAAGAACTCCGTCTGCGCGCCGGGGTGCGGCTTGTAGGCGAGCACTGGTTTGTCATGAAGCGGTTCGCTGCTTCTCGTTTCGAAATCGAGATTGGCCTTCATGCCGCCGCCGTACAGCCTGCCGAGTCGAACCGCGCCCTCGACACCGGACTTGGGCGGACGCGCCGGCTTCAATTCGAGATCAGGATCGCCGGGGAAACTCAGCACCGTTTTGATTGCCGGAAACCGCATCGCTGGCGGGTTGCCGATGAACGGATATTTCTTGGCGTTGTGGCAGCCGCGCTTGTGCGTCTGATAGCCCTTGCACTCCGGGCACTGGAATACGTTGTGGCCCTCACGCGCGGCCTTGAAGGCGCGCTCCCAATCCTTCACCGTGGTCGAGCCCTGGCCCTCCATGCGTGGCGCGGCGATAATCTTGATTGGAGTGGGCCTCCGCTCGGCGATGAAGCCAAACTCGATCGAGTTGCGCTCGCGCTCAGCCATCGTGCCGGCGTTCATCTTGATACACCAACGATTCGCTTGCCGCCGATCGGTCGTGACATCGGGCGACGCGTAATGCAGATCGGTGCGGCTCACGAAATAGATGCGCGGCTCACCGCGCACCGTCTCGCCCTGCACGAAGTAGCGCGACCGAAGAACTTTTTCGAGCGCGCGCCGGGCCTCGACCGTGTTCGCCTTACGTCGGGCACGCGACATCGTTTCGAAAAGCGGAGGGCGCTTCATCAGATACCCATCAAATGAGCGAGCAGGACGGACGCGGCGGAGAACGCCACCAGCGTCCCTAGCTTTGGAATCATGAAGGCGAACGGCAAGGGCGTCGGCGGCACCGGCCACTCATGACCCTCTGAGTCCATTTCAGGAAGTGAGCAGTGGTGCTTGATGCGCCGAACCGCTCGATCTAGGGAAGTCTGTTTTCGTTTTGCCATAGGCGGGATTTAGCGGGCGGCGCACCCAAGGTCAAGGGTCTCTTTTACACTTGGTTAACCGCATCGGTTGGCCGGGCAGATAAAACGTCCCGGCTCCCCGAACGACGGTGGCGCGTAATGGGGTCCCGGCAGACCACAGTTGACGCACACGGGCGCGGGCGGCACCCAATCCCTGAGCACAACTTTCTCTGTGCTGCGTGCCGCGATCCGAGCACTCCGCGCCATCAGTCTCCCATGTGCACGAATTTGCTGTGCCATGGTCGGCCCAAGACTGCTACGAGATCGCTTGCTCATGGCGCTTCATCCTTTCCCGCACCGCCGCCCGCGCGAACTCGCGCGTGATCTCCCAATTGCGCGGCCCTTGACCTTTGCGCTTGCGCTGCGCGTCCTCCATGTGACACCCTGGCTCGAATGCCCACGGGTATAGGCGCTGCGCCTCGGCTTCAATTTCCGCCGCTGTCATGGCAACCATTTGATATCCTCGGTGGTAGCTTGCTCGACGAATCGCGCGAGCGACAAGCCGGGCGTGATGTCCCAACACCTTACGGCAAACATACCGCCCCCGGCGAGCGCATAACTATCCCCCGGCAACGCGGCGTGGTCCTCGTGGCCGTTGATGCAATAGGCGTCGCCCGGCTTGAGCGGGAAGATGCCGCCGCGATAGTGAAGCTCAAGTCCGATGTTATTGATCAGGACCAGCCCGTACACGACTAGGCCGCGCGCCGTGTCGTCGAAGTGCGACGCCACCGGGCCTCGGGCCACCCAAATATCTTCGGCGACCTTCGTGAGCACGTCGCCGTCTTTGCTGAGCCGCGCGAACTGCTTCGCGATCTTGCTCCGGTTATTCCAGATCATTATTTGGGTCGCTGACATGGTAGGCTCCGTAGCAGGGGGCGCGGCGGCCGGTGCGCCGCGCCTCGTCGAGCGCGTCGAGGTATGCCGCAATAAATCACTCTCTGTCAAGTGAAACCACGCGCTTTCAGGTAGTCAATGCGGGTCTGTAGCTCAGCGATGTCATCACCAAGCGTGTTACATCGGTAGCAAACCCACCCGGAAAAATCGCCTAGAAACCCGTGGTCATGGTCTAGCACCAACCTCTTTGCGACATTACCACAACACTGGCAACAGCCATCTTCTGGGCGCGGCGGACACTCTCTTTCCGGTGGGGGAGGCATGTATCCCTTAGAGTTAGCCAGATAGTTGCGGCTAGAGTTGCGAGTAGACTCGCGGACGATTGAACGCATATTATTTATACGCACACATTCGACGCACGAGCCGTTCTTATAGCGTTCCGCGACGTGCCCGTGCTTACAGGATACTTTCATCGCAAAGTCGCGGCGGCGATCCAGTCGGTCACCCCTCCCAGGCCGTGCGCCTTGAACATCGCCATCTGAGTGTCAGCCGAGCTACCAGCACTTACGATGGCACGGCAGCGCCGCAGTTCAGGCAGGCAACCGAGCGCCTCGGCGTCCGGCGTAATCTCCCTAATCAAATGATCCAGCATTCCCGCGACGCTGATGGCCCCGGTCACATCCGCAAAGGTGCCGTGCACGCCGTAACGCTGTGCTCGCCATTTGTTCTCAATCACAAGCGCGCGCCTCACCGCGTCGATATCTCGGTTGATCTGCGGATCGCGAGTCAAGTAGCGAACGAGCACGCGATAGAGCGCTGCGATGGCGATCGAGTCCTCTACCAGCGTGCAGCAATCGGGCGCGCGCAATTCGAGCGTCGGATAATGCAGCGAGGGACGAATCATCCCCCACACGAAGCTCGCATCCGCTATCATGCCGGAACGCACCAATGCGGACACATAGGTGTCGAATTCTTCCTTGGTGCGGAACAACTCAGGTACGCCAGAGCGCGGTTCCTCGTCGAGGACGGCAAGCCGATAGCTCTTGAGCCCTGTCGAACGCGAATCCCAGAACGGCGAGGACGCCGACAAGGCCGCGAACAGCGGCAGATATGGCAGCGCGCGAGTCATCACATCAACACGCTTGTCAGGATCAGGTAGCTCGACATGCACGTGCATCCCACACACCATGCTGCGTTGACCGATCATTTGCAAGTCGCGCATGACGTTGTCGTGGCGCTCGGAATCGCTTTGTCGCATACCGCGCCACGCCGCAGTCGGATGGGTGCCGGCGGCGAAAATCGCCAGCCCATACTCGGCGGCAGTCTTGGCTAAGGTCTGGCGCAGAAAACGCAACTCCACGCGCGCGGTCTCCATGTCGGTATGTGGCCGCGTCGCGATCTCGATCTGCGACTGCAACAACTCCCCACTGACCCGCCCATCGGTCGCCTTCTTGGCGACTTCAAGGAACGTTGCAGGCATGGTGCGGGCGGCCGACTTGGTATCGGCGTTGACTAGAAAAAATTCTTCCTCGATCCCAAATTTGAACATCAAGGCGAACCTCTGCCCGCGAGGCACGTCTCAACTTGGCGAAGCTGGTCACCGGTCGGCCGGGGCTGCCCGGCCGCGATCCGCATCGCCTCAAGCCGCTCTCGACTGTACTTGTCATGATAGTATTTCGCGTCGGCGCACGAAAATGGAAGGGTCCACTTCACAGACGGCGCTTGTTTGTCCGCGCGCGGCGGCACGGTCGCCGGTCGCACGCGCGTCACACGCACATCGTTTGGAAGTATCGCCCGGTGATCCGGATCGCTCGTAACAATGACGACGTGCTCGGGCAGCGCATCAATCGTGACCAAGGTGATGCCGTCATCGACGTACACCACCCGTGTATGATACGCGGTGTAGGTGCCGAGCGCTGCCACAGACAGCAAGCACACGATCGCGAATGCACGCCTCATGCGTCATCCCCCGCAAGCCAAACCTGCGTCTTAACCGCCTCAACCAGCGACGCCGCTTCCTCGATTGTGAGACAGAGCGGACTCGGGATGATCATGGCGCCGAGCGTGTGCCCGATATACACGCCCATCCGCTGTTCAAATGGCGTGAAGTAGAGTTGCTGATTTGCAGCCGCACGCGCGGCGCACGCCTTCATCGGCAACGGCGTCGGCCAGACGAACACGCCGAGCGGCGCACCGTGCACGGTTGCGACCAGCCACACGAGCTTGACAGCGGAAGGCTCGCTCTCTTGCGCACGCGTAACCGTCGCGTGCCCAAGGAACGCGAAAGTTAGAGCCGCCGCAATCAGTCCTTTGGATCGGTCTCGCATGACACCCCTACTCCCAAAGCATCCTTGTGGAGGCCAGCGACTAACTCAGCCACGTCAGCTTCGAAAGCTCGATCGCCCTTAACGTAGGTCGTGCACGCCTCGTGCGAATCGAACTGGCCGGCGTCGCGATAGTAAAGCTTCTCGCCGAGCTTGCCGCCCTGATAGATCGGCGTCGCCACCGGAATCCAGTGGCGCTCGACTTCCGTGTCCGTAACATTACGGACAACCTCGCCGCCCGCGATCCCGCCGTTGCCTTCGATGATCACTCGACTGCCGCCTGCGACCACGCGCTCTCCGTTCCCGCGCACAAGGCTGCTCGCGATCATCTGCGGCGCAGGACCCGTTTCCTTGTTCGCCGCATGAGCATCCATCGGAATCCACATGAGCGCCGCCGCGAGCATCCCCTTGATTGCGATCTCGTAGAGCTTGCGTTCGAGGGCGGTCCACACGTGCCCGTGCTCGACCAGTGCGAGCGCGAGCGCGTCGAGCGCGGTGAGTCCATCGTTGTTGGGTCGTCGCTTCATGACCGTATCTCCTGTGCGTATAAAATATCAAGCGGTAGCGGGAGTCACTCGGACCATGCTCGCTTTGCGGCGTTGCTGTCAACCGCCGTGCGGGAAGTCTCCGGTTCCTTTTGCGTTTATGCTCGGCTGCTCGGCTTGTCACACCCCCTTGTGCAGCACTTTTCTTGAGCGCGTTCAATGGGGTTACACTCCGCTGTCACAGGGTCTCACCTGAATCGTATAATAGCAGCAATATCAAACAGAAATGGCAAAAGGAAACAGGGGCTCCATAGGAATGGACCACCAGCCCCGCCACCATGCTCCGCTGTAATGCGTTTGGGGTGAGACAGTGTGACAGCGGCGTGTAGCCCCTTGATATCGCTAGTGTCCCACCTTGCACATGGGGGTCTGGCGCGCAAGCGCGTGTAGCTCGTCGAATGATTGTGCGGAGACTGGTCGCCAGTGAGGGCACGCCCGACCGCGCCAAGGGCCTATGCGATGGCACGCGCAACCTTCCGATGGCTCGACCGCGCACGTGCCGTAGTTGTCAGCGATGTAGCCCGCCTCGGCCGCGATCATCTGACGGGCGGGTACACGGCGTAGCCCTCCGCGCGAAGCGCGTCGAGGACGGTCGGGAGAGGGATGTCAAAAAGATAGTCGAGCATCGGCGGTGCCTCGACCTTCAAGACGCCCAGCGCGACCAAAGTATCGATGTGGGCCGCCGCTGAGACTGCGCGCGGGGTTGGCCCATCCGGCGGCCAGCGATCCAAAACGGTTTTGATGGCTTCGTCGTGCGTCATGGCTTCTTCCTCTTTGGTGGTGCGGTTGCTTTCTTGATCATCGACTGCATCTGCCTGAACGTCAAGTCTTTACACAACACTCGAAATTCTGGGAACGTCAGTGCTTGCAGTTCTCGGTAGGTGATGCAGCCCTCGCGATAGCGCAAATCAGTTGCGCCATGTTTTGCAAGCATCGCAGGCACGGGCGGCTTCCACATGACGCGCCTCCATCGCTCATCGACGAGGACTTCGCAGATGTCCTTGAACTTGATCACGTTAGCCACGGTGTTTCCTGCTGCGCGGTTGCTTTCCGGCGAGCAGCCGCCGCTGGTAGCGAGCATGATCTGTGGCGGCAGCTGCCGCCTTGGCGTCCGTGTCGAGCGCTGCCCATCTGGCCTTGCCGGCCGCGATCAGGCACTCGACGCACTGCGCGTTGGACACGTAACGCACGTTGCTCCCGCAGAAGCATGTCCGGTCATCGGAGTAGGTGAGGAGTCCCGCCGCACGAGCTTCGTTGCGGGGGAGATTTGGAGGACGACCGCGTGCCATGCAATGGCCTTCTGTTGGAATCGATCCTGGGGCGTACAACGGAAAAAGGAACGGGTCAACCCGCCCTCGGCCGCCTCGCCGCCTCGCCGCCTCGCCGCCTCGGTCGCGAGTGGCAGGGATTATCCGCTCGCGGCTTTGGCTCCGGGGTTAGGGGGTCCCGGTCCCCTGAGCACCCGCCTAGTTCTTTTTCCGTTATTGGTCAACCCCGAGCACGGGCAGCGCCGGCCTGGGCAATCCCATACGCGATCTTTGCCGTCGAGCATGACGAGCGATCGACCACTCCGGCGTTGACAGTTGCGGATCAGGGTTGCCATGCCGCATTGCCTAATCCGTTTTCCGTTGGTGGTCAACCCGGCAGGTTCCCGCTCGGGATCATCAGCGGTCAGATTGGCGGTCGCGAGTGCCAGTGTTCCCGAGCGGGGTCATCGTATCATTGCGCGAGGCGAGTTATACGCAGAGGCGCGAGGCGAGTATAATTCCGTTTTATGTTTTTCTTTTTCTGTTATTCGTTTTTCCTTTTTCGTTTATTCTTTTTGCGTTTTGCTGAGCGATGGCACGATGTAAGGCCCGTCACCCTCTGGCGGTCGATCGCGATTTGCGGAGCTACCCCGTAGCTCAGGACCCGTCGATGGCGGCCACCCCTGCCAATCCCTTAGCAATATCAATCACTTAGATGCTTAATGCATGAGGTTGTGTAGTTGATCTACGCAACCATATGCACGAGCACAGCGTATAGTGCATGTCAAGTCACAGTATGTAACATGGTTAATGCGGACAAGTTAATGCTTTGTGAGCGTATTCATGGTGTCAAATTAACCTTAATGCCCGCAGGCAGCGCGCTGCGCGTCGAACCAGCGGTTAAGGTAAAGTATAAAGATGAAAAATTAACGTTAATGCACGCCGGGCGCCGTAGTAGACTACCGGGACCCGCCAAGGGGCGCCACCTATACTTAATGAACATGGTTAACAGTCAAGATATACGCTGTAAAGGTTAAATCGTAGGGTTAAGGACCCGCCACCGTGGTGAAAAAGCATGGTTAACGCTCCGCGCCGGCCGTCATTAAGGCTTAGTAGCGGTTATTAAGGTTGATTCGTAGGGATGATGGCACCCTGGCGCTCCGGACTGATGCGTAGGCCATCAGAAGTGCCATTTTAGACATCAAATCAGATGCTTGGCACATCAGCAGCGGTCGCGCAGGCGCGGGAATGGTGAAAGAACGTGGTTAACGCGGCCTGAAAACCATGGTTTGTCAAGGGGGTCGCGATTCGCCTCGATCGAAGCACACGATTAACGCAAAAAGGAACGCCGTTCGAGCCGTGCCCACCTTTGCGCTCAAGATTCGTTACACGCCACAGGCGCTTACGGGGCCATCCCGGGCAATGGTCACTGAAAACCTGTTTGACCCCATGTGCAAGGTGGGACACCAGCAATATCAAAGCGTTGCGCGGCGCTGTCCCACACGCTCACCCCAAACGGGTTCACGGTGGGGAGCTTTTATAGTGGTGCTGTCTGTCTGTCTGTACGTCTGGAGCGGGTCCCTACCTATATGATTCTATTGTTCCCCTAACCCTATAATAGATGAGACCGTGTGACAACTCCTTGTAAAGCATTGGTGCTACATAATAAAAGTGCTGCACATAGGG
>CAAGKR010314601.1_pt1 | contig 17115 bp, 14 predicted proteins | sample 2556971 | NCBI WGS metagenome assembly CAAGKR01 (sample SAMEA5207829, study PRJEB30636) | soil metagenome | biome: forest; feature: boreal; material: soil | place: USA | collected 2011-09 | depth 1 m | reverse complement strand
CTGGATGAAGTGGCTTGTGAGACTCTCCCCGCAGGCCGACGCCGCGAAGGGTTTCTACATGGACACCGCCTATCGCTGGCCGAACAATCCCGGCGCGCCGGGCGTCGCGTTCAAGCCGGAAGAGATGCATCCCGTCACCGAGCTCGCAGTGAAGTCGAACATCACGACGTCGCCGAAGACCGCGCGCGTCGGCCGCGTGCAAACGATTCGCGGGTTCGCGTTCTCCGGCGCGCCGGACGTTGCGAAGGTCGAGATCAGCGACGACGGCGGCGCTTCATGGTCCGAAGCGCAACTCGACCCGCGCCACGATCCACACGCGTGGCGGCTCTGGTCGTACAACTGGACACCGCGCGCGAAAGGGAAGGCCACGCTCACCGCACGAGCGACGGACAGCGGGGGAACCGCGCAGCCGCGCCAGACGACCTGGAATCAGAGCGGGTATTTGTACAACGCCTGGCACTCGGTCGATGTCGAGGTGACTGCATGAGGAAGCTGGGTCGCTCGGTCGCTGCGTCGCTCGTTTTCGTGTTCTGCGTCGCAGCAACTCATCAGTCGTCCCTTCCGGCGGCCGGCACCGCGTTCAAGGCGTTGCCGAAAGGCGATGGCCGCGTCCAAGTCGAGGCCGCTTGTCTGCCGTGTCATTCCGCCGACATGCTCGTGCAGCAGCGTCTGTCTGACAAGCAGTGGACGGCTGAAGTCGACAAGATGATCCGCTGGGGCGCGGTCGTCGCGGACGCCGACAAAGCGAAAATGGTTCTCTACCTGTCGAAGAATTTCGGGCCGCAAAACCGCTTCACGCCTGCGCGCGTGCGGCCGATCCGCTGAGCGGGAACACCGCCGCTTTCCGCGGAGTTAGTATCAATCCAACCCATGGATTCCATCGTCATCCGCGGTGCCCGCGAGCACAACCTCAAAAATATCGACGTCGTCGTTCCCCGCAACAAGTTCGTCGTGATCACCGGCGTGTCCGGCTCCGGCAAGTCATCGCTCGCCTTCGACACGATCTTCGCTGAAGGCCAGCGCCGCTACGTCGAGTCGCTGTCCGCGTATGCGCGGCAGTTCCTCGAGCAGATGGAGAAGCCCGACGTCGACTCGATCGAAGGTCTCTCCCCGGCGATCTCGATCGAGCAGCGCACGACCTCGCGCAATCCGCGGTCGACGGTCGGCACGGTCACCGAGATCTACGACTACCTGCGACTGCTCTACGCGTCGGTCGGCGTGCCGCACTGCACGAACTGCGGCCAGGAGATCCGTCCGCAGACGATCCAGCAGATGGTCGACCGGCTGATGAAGGAGCCAACCGGCACGAAGTTCACGATCCTCGCGCCGTACGTTCGCGGCAAGAAGGGCGAGTACCGCAAACAGATGCTGCAGATGGTGAAGGAAGGCTTCACCCGCGCGATCGTCAACGGTCAGATGATCGAGCTCGCCGATCCGCCGGTGCTCGACAAGCAGAAGAAGCACACGATCGACATCGTCATCGACCGCCTGGTCGTCAAAGAGGGAATCGCGCAGCGGCTGGCCGACTCGCTCGAGACCGCCACGCGCGTGACGAAAGGTCTCGTCAAGATTCTGTATGCCGCGGACAATCGCGAAGAGCTTCTCTCGCAGAACTACGCGTGTCCCGACTGCGGCATCTCCATCGGTGAGATCACGCCGCGGCTGTTCTCGTTCAACTCGCCGTACGGCGCCTGTCCCGGTTGTTCCGGTCTCGGCGTTCTTCTCGAGATGGACGAGCGAAAAATCGTTCCCGATCAGACGAAGTCGATTCGCGGCGGCGCCATCGCGATCTGGAAAGAAGGTGCCGACAACTGGCGCCTCAAGCAGATCCACACGCTCGCGAAGCATTACAAGTTCCCGCTCGATACGCCGTGGGAAAAGATTCCGGAGAAGGGGCGTCACTGCATCCTTTACGGCTCGGAAGACAAGATCAAATTCAAGTTCGAAGGCTCCGAGTCGTCGTATTCGTACACGGGGACTTACGAGGGCCTCGTGCCGATGCTGAAGCGGCGTTATCACGAGTCCGACAACGACGACATCCGGGACGAGCTGGAGCGGTTCATGACGCCGAAGAAATGTCCGGCCTGCGGCGGCAGGCGTCTGAAGCCCGAAGCGCTCGCTGTCACGGTGGCCGGCCTGTCGATCGACAAAGTGGTCGCGCAGCAGCTCAAGTCCGCGCAAGGCTTCTTCAAGACGATCCAGCTCAGCGAACGCGAGGAGCTGATCGCCGGCAAGATCCTCAAGGAAGTCCGCGACCGCCTCGGCTTCCTCAATTCGGTCGGCGTCGGATACCTGATGCTCGACCGCAACGCGGCGACGCTCTCCGGCGGTGAAGCGCAGCGCATCCGCCTCGCGACACAGATCGGCTCGAAGCTGATGGGCGTCCTCTACGTGCTCGACGAGCCGTCGATCGGCCTGCACCAGCGCGACAACCGCAAGCTCATCGACTCCCTCCTCGAGCTCCGCGACCTCGGCAACACCGTGATCGTCGTCGAGCACGACGAAGAGACGATCGAGTCCGCTGATCACGTCATCGATCTCGGCCCTCGCGCCGGTGTGCACGGCGGCGAAGTCGTCGCGGAGGGCACGCTCAAGGATGTGGCGACGTTCCCGTCATCGCTGACCGCCAAATATCTCCGCGGCGAGGCGAAGATCGACCTTCCGGCAAACCGCCGTCCGCTCGGCGAGAACTCGCTCGTGATTCGCGGCGCACGCCAGAACAATCTCAAGAGCCTCGACGTCACGATCCCGCTCGGCGTGTTCGTCGCCGTGACCGGCGTGTCGGGCTCCGGCAAGTCGACGCTCGTGAACGACATCCTCTACAAGGCGCTGTCGCGTCACTTCTACGAATCGTCGGAGACGCCGGGCGAGTACGACGTGATCGAAGGACTCGAGCACCTCGACAAGGTCATCGACATCGATCAGTCGCCGATCGGCCGCACGCCGCGTTCGAACCCGGCGACGTACACACAGCTCTTCACCGAGATCCGCAACCTGATGGCCCAGACGCCGGAAGCGCGCATGCGCGGCTATGGACCGGGACGCTTCTCGTTCAACGTGAAGGGTGGACGCTGCGAAGCGTGCAAAGGCGACGGGCAGATCAAGATCGAGATGCACTTCCTGCCCGACATCTACGTCACATGCGATGTGTGCGGCGGCCGCCGTTATAACCGCGAGACGCTGCAGGTCACGTACAAGGGCGCATCGATCGCCGACATCCTCGACATGACCGTCGAGCAGGGTCTGGAGACGTTCCGCAACATCCCGAAGATCGCGAACATCCTCCGCACGCTCGACGAAGTCGGCCTCGGCTACATCAAGCTCGGACAGTCGTCGACGACGTTGTCGGGCGGCGAGGCGCAGCGCGTGAAGCTGGCGAAAGAGCTGGCCAAGCGCGCGACCGGTCAGACCCTCTACATCCTCGACGAGCCGACGACGGGCCTGCACTTCGACGACGTCGCCAAGCTCTTGCATCTGATGCACGGTCTCGTCGACCGCGGCAACACGGTCGTCGTCATCGAGCACAACCTTGATGTCATCAAGACGGCGGATCACGTCATCGATCTCGGACCGGAAGGCGGAGACGAGGGCGGCCTGATCATCGGAACCGGTACGCCGGAACAGATCGCGAAGATCAAGAACAGCGCGACCGGCAAGTATCTGCAGAAGTTCCTGGAGAAACAGAATGCGCGCGGTGTGGCTCGAGGATCGACAACTCAGGCTTCGCGATGACGTAGCGCTGCCTGCGCGCGACGGCGAAGTCGTCGTCCGCGTTCTCCTCGCCGGTATCTGCAACACCGATATCGAGCTGACGCACGGCTATTACCCGTTCACGGGTGTTCCCGGTCACGAGTTCGTCGGCGTCGTCGACGGCAAGCGCGTGGTCGGTGAGATCAACGTGTCGTGTGGTCACTGCGAGGCGTGCCGCGCAGGGCGCCGTACTCATTGTGAAAACCGCACCGTCCTCGGCATCAAGGATCGGAACGGCGCATTCGCCGAATACCTGACGCTTCCCCGCGAGAATCTGCACGAAGTACCCGACTCGGTCAGCGACGAAGAAGCGGTGTTCGTCGAGCCGCTCGCGGCTGCGCTCGAGATTCAGCAGCAGGTGCGAGTCACCGCTGATGATCGCGTGCTGGTCGTCGGCAACGGGAAGCTGGGGCGGCTCATCGCGCAGACGCTGGCGCTCACCGGTTGCAGGCTGACCGTCGCGAAGCGAGGTGTGGAGGCGAGCGCCCTCGCTCGCCGTTTCGATATCGCAGTCGAATGCACCGGGAATCCCGACGGCTTCGCGATCGCACGTGCGGCGCTTCGTCCGCGCGGCACACTGGTGATGAAGAGTACGTACGCGGGCAATCTGAACGTGAACGCGTCATCGCTCGTCGTCGACGAAATCACGCTCGTCGGTTCGCGATGCGGACCGTTCGCGCCGGCGATCGAGCTTCTTGCTTCGCGAAAGATCGATCTGCGGCCGATGATCGATGCGACGTACTCCCTCGCCGACGCGCTCAGAGCGTTCGACCACGCGCAGCGGCCAGGCGCGCTGAAGGTGCTGATCCGGATGGCATAATCGCCGGCATGAAACGAACTCTGCTGGCGCTGCTCGCGTCGTTGATCGCCCTTCCGGTTCTCGCAATCGATCGGAACGACTGCGAAGACATGACGCATCTCGGAACACTCTACGAGCTGCGCTCTCTGATGATGCGCCGCTACACGTCGTCTGATGACGTGCAACGCTTCATCGATCGCCGGATCGACGAGCTGCGCGTGCCGGTACCGGACGGCGGATATCGATGGGTGAGATATGTGCGTCCGAGCGGTGACGGTCCGACCGACAAACACGTGCATTCCGTCAGGGCAGTACACGACACCGATGCGCCGGATATGTTCGAAGCGACGGGGCACCACGTTTACGCGGTCCGCGTCGTCGTTCCGAGCAAGCGTTCGCTGTTCAAAGGCAACAACCCCGTCTATGTCGGGGACGTCAATGTCGCGTACAACGACGGGAACGCGGGGCCGAGAACAGACGTAATCCACATCAATCGCTGGATGAGTCCGGACACGTCGCAGACGTTTGACCTCCGCGGCATCTTCGACAACGTCGTCGCAACGGCGCCGGTATCGGTCGATAAACGTGATCGGAACGAAGCCGTCGCTGAGATCCACTTCCAGCAGGCCGTTGCGCAGGACGATCCCGCGAACCCGGCCTACTCGACGATCCAGGCACTCAATCGCATTCGCTCCACGCCGGATGCCGCGACGATCGACTCGGAGATTTCCGCGCTGGAGACCACGCTCTTTCCCGGCGGCGAGTCCGTGCCGCTTCTCACGATCCTGCGCGACCTTCGACGCGCCGACGAGCTGATACGCAGCGAAAAGGCCGACGATCAGGAGAAGGGCAACCGGCTCCTGAAAGAGACCTTGCGGCGATTGCGTTAGCACGCGGGCAGATGCCCGAGAACGTCTTTCTCCTTTCGCCCGCGAACCTCAGCGGCCTGCGCGCGAAGCAGCTCATGTCGCCGCGCGCGAAATTCGACGCCGCGATCATGTACCGCTCGGACGAGGGAGTGCCGATCGCGCTCGCCTTCGCGTTCATGAGCGCGCTCTACTTCCGAGGAAAGATCACGTATGCGTTGCAGTTCGCGGAGCGGTCGAACATCTTCGTCATCGCTCCCGGCTTCGGCCTCGTTCCCGCCGACTGGCGCATTACCGAAGAGCGCATGAAGACGCTGCGCAAGACCGAAGTCGATGTGCGCAAGCGCAACTACCGCAAACCACTCGAGCGCGACGCCAACGCGCTCGCCGGCTCGCTCCCCGACGACAGCCGCGTCGTCCTTCTCGGCAGTGTCGCCAGCGGCAAGTATGTCGACATCCTCTGGCCGATCCTCGGCGAACGTCTCGTGTTCCCTTCGATGTTCGCCGGGCTCGGCGACATGAGCCGCGGCGGTCTGCTGCTTCGCGCGGCGCGCGCAAATCTTGAGCTCGAATACACTTCGCTCTCTGCTCCGCGGCACAAAGACCGCAACGATCCTGTAGAGCTGGCACGCGAATGGGCGCGAAACGTTTTGTCATCCCCGATGGGCCCGAAGAAGTAGTCCTCAGGTTCGGTGACCGCGACGTTCGCCTCACGAATCTGAAGAAGCTCTTCTGGAAAAAGCTCGAGATCACCAAGCGCGATCTCCTGCAGTACTACGCGGACATCTCGCCGTGGCTGCTGCCTCATCTCGAGGACCGCGCGATGGTGATGAAGCGCTACCCGAACGGCGCAGAAGGCGATTTCTTCTACATGAAGCGCGCGCCCGATCCGCGCCCTGACTGGATCGAGATCTGTAACATCCCTCACAACGCGGGGCTCGTGAACTTCCCGATCGTCCAGGACCTCCCTTCGCTGCTCTGGCTCATCAACCTGGGATGCATCGATCTCAACCCGTGGTACTCGCGCTGCGACGACACCGATCGTCCCGATTTTCTGCACTTCGATCTCGATCCCGGGCCCGGTGCTGATTTCGCGAAAGTGAGCGAAGTGGCGCTGCGCGTGCGCGACATTCTCGCGAAGCTGAAGATGCCGACGTATCCGAAGACCACGGGATCGAAAGGGATTCATGTCTACATCCCGATCGTGCGCGGCCCGCGGCAGAAAGAAGTGTGGACGTTCGCCAAAGCAATCGCGATCGAGCTCGAGTCGCGTTATCCGGAGATCATCACCGCCGAATATCGCAAGGTGAAGCGGCCGTACGGCCGCGTACTCGTCGACTACAACCAGAACGCGTGGGGACGGACGCTGGCGTCGATCTACTCGATCCGTCCGACGCCGATCGCCGGCGCGTCCGCGCCCGTGACATGGGAAGAGGTCGAAGACGGCGTGCGCATCGAAGACTTCCGCATCGACAACATCCGCGAGCGTGTGGCCGAGGTGGGCGATTTGTGGAAACCGGTGCTGGGCAAGAAGCGATTCGATCTCGGGAAGGTGTTCGAGATGCCGAAAAAGAAATCGAAGCGTGCAAGCGCATGAGCACGAAACGCGTCGCTGCTCCGAAGATCACCACGCGCGGCTTTCCGAAGCTCGATCTGCCGATTCAGCCGCCGTTTCCGCCGATGGAAGCGAAACGTGTCGACGAGGTCCCCACCGGCGACAAGTGGCAGTTCGAGCCGAAGTGGGACGGCTTCCGCGCGATCATCTACCGCTCCGGCGGCACGATTGCCATTCAGTCGAAAGCCGGTCAGCCGCTCACACGTTACTTCCCGGAGATCGTCGACGCATTTCTCTCGCTCAAACCGAAAGAGTTCATCCTCGACGGCGAAATCGTCGTTCCTGTCGAAGGTCATCTGTCGTTCGACGATCTACTGCTGCGCATTCATCCGGCGGAATCGCGCGTCCGCAAACTTGCTGCGTCGACGCCCGCAAACTACTTCGCGTTCGACATCCTCTACGCCAAAGGCAAGGTCCTGAACGAACTGCCGATCGAAGAGCGGCGCGTGAAATTGGAGTCGTTCTTCAATTCCGCGGGCGAGCACGAGCTCATTCATCTCTCGCCGGCGACGACCGACCGCGCAATCGGAACGCAGTGGTTCAACAAATTCGGCGCCGTGGGTCTCGACGGTGTCATGGCCAAACTCCTCGGCGAACCGTACCACTCCGGCGATCGCGAGGGCATGGTCAAAGTGAAACATCTGAAAACAGCGGACTGCGTGGTCGGCGGTTTTCGTTATGGCGAGGGAACGAAAGTCGTCGGCTCGCTGCTGCTGGGCCTCTACGACGACGAGGACCGGCTCGTGTACATCGGGCACACCTCGTCGATCAAAAAGGATAATCGCAGCGATCTGACGAAGCGCCTGCAATCGATGAGCGGTGAGAATCCATTCGAAGTGCGCGTGCCCGGCGGACCGAGCCGGTGGGCGACGGATAAGACCGGCGAGTGGGAGCCGGTGAAGCCGGAGCTGGTGTGCGAAGTCGAGTACGACTACTTCTCGCAGGGACGTTTCCGGCACGGGTCGAAGTTTCTGCGCTGGCGTCCGGAGAAAGATCCGCGAAGTTGCACGATGGATCAGGTCCTGCCCGCGAAGACTCGCGGCAAGTCGCTCGCAAGACTCTTCGCATGAGAAAACTCCTGCTCGCATGCGCGTTCGTCGCGAGCGCCTCGTACGCACAGTCTCTTCAGATCACCGAGAAACCCGAAGGTCTCGTCTCGGGAGCGTTGCTTGTGCCGATCGTCGCGTCGAACGACGTGCAGCGCATCGTCTTCTTCATCAATGGCGTGAAATATTCGGAAGGCATAGGACACACGCTGACCGTGCAGGTGCACGTCGGCCTGTACATCCGCCGTCTGCGCATGCGCGCGGCCGGTTATGACGCGCAAGGCAACGTGATCGCGGAAGACGAGATGGTCGTCAACGATCCTCGGCCGCCGTTCCGGGTGCGGTTGCAGGCGCCGCACGAAGTTCCGGAGACCGGCGCGATCAATCTGTCGGCGAATGTGATCAAGCCGAACGATCTGGCTGTGGCGAGCGTCGATTTCTTTGTCGGCGAGCAGAAGGTCGGCAGTGCGACCGTGCCGCCGTACGAGACTTCCGTGGATGTGAAAGCGGCACCGAAAGCGGTTTACGCGCGTGTTGTGGCACACGCGACGAATGGTGCGGAAGCGAATGACGTTGTGTTCTTCGGCGATCAGCCGCGCGATCAGATCGATGTCACGGTGCAGCAGGTACCGCTGTCGGTCGCGTCGGGCAACGGTCCTCTGCGCCTCGATCAACTGACGCTGAACGACAACGGCGAGCCGCGCAAGATCGAAGCGCTCGTCCCCGCGGCGGATCAGCCGCTGAACGTGATCCTCCTGATCGACTACTCCGAGAGCATGCTCGAAGAGTTGCCCGTCGTGAAAGAAGCGGCGCGGCAATTCGCGAAGACATTGCTGCGGCCGCAGGACCGCATCGCTGTCGTCGGATTCAATCAGCGTGCGTTCTGGCTGACCGCATTCACGAACGACTTCGAGGGGGCGGCCGCGTCGGTCGATCGCGTCAAGCCGATCGGCGAGACGCATCTGTACGACACCGTGATCGAGATGTTGTACGAGCTGCAGAAGCAGCCGGGCCGCCGGGCGCTCGTCGTGCTCACGGACGGCGTCGACCAGGGCAGCAAGTTCACGCTCGACAACGTCGTGTATTACGCGCGGTACGCCGGCGTGCCCATCTATCCGATCATCAAGAACAAACGGCTGTCGACGCTGATGCGCTTCGGCATTGGCCGCCTCGAGTCCCGCCGGCTCGGACAGATCGCGCGCGATACCGGGGCGTCGTACTTCATCATTCAGAAAGAACGGGAGCTGCCCGCGGTCTACGCACGCATCGCGGAGGATCTGCGGCAGCAGTATCAGATCGCGTTCTACTCCGATGTCGCGGCCACGGATCAATGGCACGCGCTGTCGATCGAAGACCGGGGCGGTCATCAGTTGCGGATCCCGCGCGGCTACTTCCCGTAACCTCAACGGCACGCGACGTGAACGTTGCGCGAGGGTGGACCGAGGTGCCCCGCTCTTTCCAGAGCGCAGCAAGCGTCACCGCGTTTATCGCGGGCTCACCGAGCGTCAGGAGCGATTCTTCGACTGGATCGCCGGCGTTGTCGTCCTGCTGTTCATCGCGGGATGGATCGGCGCGATCCTCGTCACGCGCCGCCAGGAAGCCGCTGAAGACCGGGCGGTCGCTGCCGCGGCGGCGCGCATGAGTGGTCCGGCCCCATCGCCTGCGCGTCAGATCACCGACGCGATCATTCAGTCCGGTGGACCGAAGACCGCGTACATCAACGACGCGATGCTCGCGTTTCTCAATCCGCTGCGAGGACGGTCGGGCAAAGTGCGATTCACGACGCAGCCGCCGGGCGCGCCGATCGTTTCCCATGCGCCGAACGGAGCGACCGCCGTGCTTTCGCAGGGATCGACGGAAGTCTCATCGAGCTTCACCGCGCCTTCGAATCCCGGCATCTACGATCTCGCCGTGAAACTCGATCAGGCGACGCAGGCCGTCAAAGACTTCAGCGTCATCACACTCGTCCCATTCTCACAGAAGCGCTCCGGGAAGATCGGTCTCTACTACCTCGGCAGTTGGCCGTTCGAGCGCGGCGGAAGACTGAAGACACCCGCGTACGCGAACCCCAGCGGATTCATTCAGGTGACGCCGCAGAACGCCGACACGTACGTGTCCGCGCATTTCAAGCTGCGTGACTTTCTGACCAAGGGCCAGCCGAACGTGTGGCCGAAATACCTGCTGCTGAATCCCAAGCTGCTCGACAAGCTCGAGCTGACGATTCAGGAGCTCGAGGCGACGGGCCATCCGGTCAGGCATATGACGATCATGAGCGGCTTCCGCTCGCCGAACTATAACTACACGGGCGGCAACATTCAGGGACGCGCAAACCTGAGCCGCCACATGTACGGTGACGCATCGGACGTTTTTGTCGACAACGACGGGAACGGGATCGAGGACGACCTGAACCACGATGGACGCGTCGACGCTCGCGACGCCCAGGTCGTTTCCGACGCCGCCGACCGCGTCGAGCGCAAGTACCCTTCCCTCGCCGGAGGAATTGGCGTTTATTCCGCATCGTCCGGGCACGGACCGTTCACTCACATCGACGTGCGCGGTTATCGCGCAAGATGGCGCGGCACCGGCAACGGATAGAAGTCAGGAGGTTTTGCAGTGGCAGACGAAGTGAAATGTCCCGAGTGCGGGGGCCTGCGGCCGGATCCGTCGACGACCTGTCCGGCGTGCGGCGCGCCCCCCATCCGTCCCGATGACCATCGCGCGACGGAGCAGGAAGTGCGGACCGACGATCTCCAGCCGTACATAACGCTGCGTTACATCGCGCGGCTGTTCAAGATCCTCGCGATCCTGATGCTGCTCATGATGATCGGCGAGGTCGTCACCGGTATCGTGACGGATGCCGGCGCGGCGCTACCTACGCTCATCGCGGAGGTGACGCAGATGCTCGTGCTGGCGGGCGTGATGTGGGCAGGCGGCGACATCACCGTGCTGCTCATCGACATGGGTCACGACCTCCGCGTTGCGCGCATTCTTCTCGGGCGCATCAACGCCGAGATGCACCGGCGGAACGACGAAGAAGCTAAGACGAGCTGACGATTGCGCGCGTCATGATCTCGCGGAACTCGCGGAAGACGTTCTCCGGCGGAATGCCGAGCTCGCGGTGATTCGCGGCGCGCTTGAGGAGATTCTCGGCCGTCTTCTCGTCGAGGACTCGCGAGTCGATTGTCTTGTTGTTCAACTCGCAGAACGCGAATATCGACGCGAGCGCAAGCCGGCGATTGCCGCCGTGGAAGGGACGATACGAGAGTAGAGCGAAGACGAAAGCCGCGACTTTGTCCGGAAAGGACGGATACGCCTCGCGTCCGAGGGTCGTGACTTGCGGGCGCTGGACGGCGTTGAGTAGTCCGAATTGCGACTCGATCACGCCGGGTTGCGCCTGCGTGCCGCCGAATTCAGTGCTGACCGCGCGATGGAGATCGACGAGATCCTGAACCGTCAGATAGCGGATGCCGCCGTCAGTCGGTGAGCCGCCGGAAAGCGTTCGGATATTTCTTGACAGCCCGCTTGAAGGCAGCGGCGACGGTTGGATTCGTGAAACCGGCGTTGTCGGTCGGGAGGCGGCCGGGCTTGCCGTTGCCTGGGGCCGCGTGGGCCTTGCTGCCGCCGCTGGTTTGCTTTGCGGCTTTGCCGGGGGCTTGGTGCTTTTGGCTCTTGACGAGGCTGGCTTTCCTGGCTTTGCTGCTTTTCGCGCCGGCTTTGCCGCTCGCACTGGCTTTGCTGCTTTTGCTTTTCTTGACTGAGGTTTTGCTGGCCGCTTTGCTTTTTGCTTTGTCGCCATGCTTCATTTCAGCCCTCAACCCGACATCGTAATCATGTTAAATGATTGAGTCAATGGGCTTTATGGCGCTACACGTGCTAATAGCACCAATTTGGCACGTAAGTGCTTTGATGATCAGCAGTTTACGCAATCGGGAAGTGCACCGGAACGTGTGCAGTCATTCGGGCGCTGCGGCGTCGGTGGGCGCTGCATTCTCGAACTCGGGCTTCACCTCGATGGCGAGGAAGTCCTTCGCCTTCTGCGTCAGCGTGAAGTGTTCCGCTGCTGCGTCCGTGGTGAGGAAACCTTTGTCTACGAGCGAAACAGCGGGAGCTTCCCCGCCGCCGGCCGGATGTTTGATCGCTTTGATCGCGTCGATCGACATCGTATCGGCATTGATGCGGCGGAACTCCTGCAACACGCGCATCTCCTGCGTGGTCATCGGGTGCGACATGATGATCGCCATGCGGCGATTGTACGGGATGGAGGTTCGAGATTCGAGATTGGAGATTGGCGTTCCCGATTCTCCAATCTCCAATCTCTAATCTCCCTGGCAGGTCGGGCACCAGTACGTGAGACGCGCATCGAGTCCTTGCTTCTTCGAAGCGATCGGCGTCTTGCATCGGCGGCATGGTTCACCGCCGCGGCTATAGACGTTGATGTCGTTGCGGCGGTCAGCGTTGGTGCTGCGCATCATGAGCTTGCGCGCGTTCGTGAGCAGACAGGTGATCTCTTCATCATTCATGTCGCACACGCGCACGAATGGATTGACGCGGCACGCGAACAGCGTCTCCGACTTCCAGATGTTTCCGATGCCGGCGACCACGCGCTGATTCAGCAGCACGTCCGCGATCTGTGCGTCCGGACGCGCACGCACACGGCGAAATGCTTCTTCCATATCGAACGTGTCGCCGAGGATGTCGGGACCGATGTGGCGGAGGGCGGTTTGCCGGACGATCGCGCGATCGTCGAGAAACTCCGCGACCGGAACGTTGAATGCGACCGCCACCCAGTCATCCGTCGCGATCACCACGCGCATGTCGCCGCGCCGTTTCTTCCATCGCTCTCCGGGCCGGTAGATGTGCCAGCTCCCGTTCATGCGCATGTGCGTGCGCAGATGCAGGCCTCCGGAAAAATCGATGATGAGATGTTTGCCATGCGGGACGACCTGCTCGATCGTGCGGCCGGCGATGTGCTCCTGATCGTCGATGCGTGCCAGTTGTGGCAGCACCGTCTCGAATCGCGTGACAGTCTTGCCCGCGAGCGCGGTGTTCAGCGTGCGTGCAGCGCGAAAGATCGTATCGCCCTCAGGCACGACTCACCTCACCGTTGCCCGCAACTGATACCCCATCGCCGTCGGAACAAAGCCTGCCTCTGTGAGAAACGAAGCGAGAGGCGTCTTCGCAACCGGCTCGCCGTTCACTTCGGACACGAGCATCGCCCGTCGGTGACCCTCGGTGACGATCGATGCGATCGACCTCGCGACCTCCCGCGCGGCGTTGCCGCGCGTCGGCTCGTCTTCCGGCAGGAACACCGAGAGTTGCTTCTCGCCGCGCGAGAGGTACGCGGTGAGCGCGCCGTTGACGAGAACCACGCTCGCTCCGACGCTGCGTGTGAGGCCTTCCCGCGGCCACTTGATGATCGTGCCGTACGGATTTGCGGGATCGGTCGCGGCGATCATCACCGTCTCCGGCTGCTCCGGCTCCTCGCGCAGCGAGCGGAGGAGATCCAGCGCGCCGCCGGATGCGAACTGCGTCGCGCCGAGTCCGGCGACAAAGTAGCCGCGACGCACGCGGCCCTTCTCCTCCATCGCTTTGAGCACCGGATAAACAGCGCTGAATCCGCCGGTGATGTTCTCTGCGCCGGGCGCTTCTCGCGTCACGACGCCGTATCGCGTGAGCAACTGCTGTGCGATGGCAGTCGCGCGTTGCGTCGCGTTCGCGGCAGGCGGAGCCACGAGCGACCAGCGGCCTTGTGTCGACGCCGGAGCGACGCGACGCGACCGAAACGCCGTGCGCGCCGCGGCTTTCGCTGGCCGCGTAAACGCGCGCAGCGCCTGAAACGTGTCGTTGGTGATGAGGCCCTTCCAGACCAGATCCCACATCGCCTCGACGACTTCGTTGCCGAATCCGCCGACGGCCTCGTGAATCTGCGCATAGAAAGACGCGCCATGCGTGCGCAGGTATTCGAGAATCTTGTCCTCGATGTCACTCAGTGTGGCGCCGCCGCCCTCGGTGGCGCTTCGCAGAATCCCGAGATGATCGGTGAGATACAGTGCGATGCGCCCATCACGCGCGCCGAGGGGCTCAACGCCCACCCACACGATTTCGCCGGCCGCGCTCAGCGTGTCGAGATCTGACGACCGGTAGTCCTCGATGCGCGCTGCGAGGATCTCGCGTTCGAAAATCGAAGAGGCCATCGGATAACCCTGCAGCGTCTCGATCACGTCGAGCAGGGCCTCCAGTCCGCGCCGCTTCTTCGTCACGCTCTGCCATGAGGTGAACAGACGCGCGAGCACGGGCTGGTCGACAGGCTCGACTTCCTTGCGCAGCTTCGCGAGCGATCGACGCCGAATCGACCCCAGCACTTCCGCGTCGCACCATTCGCGTTGCGTTCCCTGAGGACGGAACTCGCCTTCGACGAGACGTCCGCGCTCGACGAATCGCTCGAGGGCCGATTGCACGACCGCGGTGCCCAGGCCGAGGCGGCGCGGGGCGTCGCCGGGTGTGAACGGGCCGTGCGTTCTCGCGAAACGAAGTACGAGATCGCCGACGGGATCGGCGACAGGCTCGAGATATCGCTCCGCGAGGCCGGCCGGCAGCGGGGTTCCAAGGGCGTCGCGATAACGGCTCGCGTCTTCGACAGCGATGAATCGCTTCTCACCTGCGATCGGGATTTCGATGATGCGGCGCGCCTTCGCGAGCTCGGAGACGGCCTGGTGTGCATCAATCGAGGAACGTGCCGCGATCTCATCTTCGGACAAGTCGCCAATGCGCAGCAGCAGATCGTGAATCGCATCGGCCGAACGCGCTTTGCGCCGATCATCGAGATGCTGCAACTGCAGCTCGATCTCGGCGAGCGAGTCGGAGTCGAGCAGCTCGCGCAACTCCGCCTCGCCGAGGAGCTCGCGAAGCTGTGATTGATCGATCGCGAGTGCCTGGGCGCGGCGCTCGGCAAGCGGCGCGTCTCCGTCGTAGATGAAATTCGCGGTGTACTTGAAAAGCAGCGAGCCGGCGAACGGCGATGGCTTCGTGGTATCCGCGGTGACGACGCGGATCGAACGCTGACGGATCTTCTTCAGCGTCTGTACGAGTGCGGGAACGTCGAACACGTCGCGCAGCACTTCCCGATAGGCCTCGAGGATCATCGGGAACGAGCCGAATCGCGATGCGACCTGCAGCAGGTCGTACGCGCGTTTGCGCTGTTGCCATAGCGGCGTGCGGCCCTGCGGACGCATGCGCGGCAGCAGAAGTGCGCGAGCAGCCGACTCGCGAAACTTCGCCGCGAACAGAGAGCTCGATCCGAGCTGACGGATGACCAGTTGCTCGACTTCGTCAGGGTCAGGGATGACGAGATCCGCGGGCGGCGGAGCATCGGTGTCGGGAAATCGAACGATGAACCCGTCGTCGCTCCACATCGTCTCGACGTCGATGGCCAGCTCGTTGCGGACTCTCGCCGTCGCCGCCATCGACCACGGTGCGTGAATTTTTCCGCCGAACGGAGTGAGCACGCAGACGCGCCAGTCGCCGAGCTCGTCGAGCACGCGCTCGACGACGATGGTGCGATCGTCGGGGACTGCACCCGTCGCCTCATGCTGGTCATTCAGATACTGGAGAAAATTCTCGGCCGCCAGCCGATCGAGATCGTGTTTCTGGGTGAGGCGCTTGATCGCTTCGGCGGGCCGGCTCTCGCGGACTTCACGGACGAGCCGTCCGATCTCTTCGCCGAATCGCACGGTACGCTCGGCCGCGTCGCCTTTCCAGAACGGCATCTTGCCCGGCTGACCGGGAGCAGGCGTGACGAGCACGCGATCGTGGGTGATCTCTTCGATCCGCCACGTCGACGCGCCGAGTAGAAATGTCTCGCCGACGCGCGACTCGAACACCATTTCCTCGTCGAGCTCGCCGACGCGTGCGCTCTGCACCTTTTCCGCGCCGGCCAGGAACACGCCGTACAGGCCGCGATCCGGAATCGTTCCGCCGTTGAGGATCGCCACGCGTTTCGATCCCGGCCGCGCCGTGATCGTGTTCGCGACGCGGTCCCACGTGATGCGCGGGCGCAGCTCCGCGAATTCGTCCGAAGGATACAGGCCCGACAGCATGTCCAGGACGCCGTCGAACGCCGTGCGGCTCAGCTCTGCGAATGGGGCCGCACAACGGATCGCGGCGAACAGCTCGTCGGCATTCCAGTGATCCATCGACACCATCGCCACGATCTGCTGCGCGACGATGTCGAGCGGATTCCGCGGATACCTCGTCGGCTCGATCGCCCCGCGATGCATCGCCTCGGTCACCGCGGCACACGCGACGAGATCGCCCCGATATTTCGGAAAGATGATGCCTTCGCTCGTCGAGCCAACCTGATGACTGGCGCGCCCGATGCGCTGCATGCCGCTGGCGATCGACGGCGGCGCCTCGATCTGAATGACGAGATCGATTGCACCCATGTCGATGCCGAGCTCCAAAGACGATGTTGCGATCAGCGCGGGAAGGCGTCCCGATTTGAGGTTGTCTTCGATCTCGATGCGCTGCGCGCGCGCGATCGATCCGTGATGCGCCTGCACGAGGACTTCGCCGGCGAGCTCGTTGAGCGCTGCGGCGAGCCGCTCGGCCAGACGGCGGCTGTTGACGAAAATCAGTGTCGAACGGTGGGACCGAACGAGCTCGAGGAGGCGAGGGTGAATCGCCGGCCAGATCGACGAACGCGCCGGTCCCGCAGCCGCGGATCCGCTGGCAATGCCCGTGGCCTCGCCGACTCTGGCCATGTCTTCGACGGGCACTTCGACATGCAGCGAGAGCTTCTTCTTTTCGCCCGTATCGATGATGTTGACCGGACGGAACTTCGGCTTGGAGTGATCTTCGAATTCGTTTTCAAGCTGGGTTGTCGGGTTGCCGGGTTGCCGGGTTGCCTTCTTCGGTTGGTAACCCGGTAACCCGGTAACCCGGCAACCCCCCAGAAAGTGTGCAACCTCTTCGAGCGGATGCTGCGTTGCGGACAAGCCGATTCGCTGCGGTGGCTTCTCGCACAACATTGCCAACCGTTCG
>CAAGKR010256447.1_pt1 | contig 17121 bp, 10 predicted proteins | sample 2556971 | NCBI WGS metagenome assembly CAAGKR01 (sample SAMEA5207829, study PRJEB30636) | soil metagenome | biome: forest; feature: boreal; material: soil | place: USA | collected 2011-09 | depth 1 m | reverse complement strand
TTTGAAACATTGGTGGCTTTAACCGAAAGTGTTCCTTTATTATGTTTCAATCTCAAATCTTTAAATAATGGCGCCCCTATGCAGTAGATACCTTGACCATGTGTCACAGGATAAAAGCCCATTGCGGAAAAAATATACCATGCTGACATCTGCCCGGTATCATCATTACCGCAGAGACCTTCAGGCGTTGGATGATACATATTTTTCAACATATAATTAATCCACTTTTGCGTTTTCCAGGGCTCTCCTGTATAGTTGAACATATAAATCGTGTGATGGTCTGGCTCGTTACCCTGACAGTATTGCCCAACCATGCCGGTTAAATCCGGAGAGCCTTTGCCTCCATCATGGATATCGGATTTTCGTATAAATAGTGAATCTAACTGGGAAATAAAATTTTCCTTCCCACCAAATAAATTTATCAATCCATTACCATCGTGAGGAACAAAAAATGTCCATTGGTAGGCTGTTCCTTCCGTATAGTCGTCTCCAGGATGATAATGATTTGTAAACAAGGGATCAAAAGGTGTTTTCCATTGTCCATTCGCAAGTTTAGGTCTCATTAACTTTGTTCGAGGGTCGAATAGGTTCTTATAATATCCGGCACGTTTGATATAATATTTGTAATCATCCTTCTTCCCCAGCATCTTTGCCATTTGTGCAATGCACCAGTCATCGTAGCAATACTCTAAAGTTTTTGATACCGATTGAATCTCAATGTCGCACGGAACATATTGATATTTTTTGTAAAATTCAGAGCCTCTGTATGCACGGCAGAAAAATCCGAAGGTATCGACATTAGAAGATATTTTCATCGCTTCATAAAGAGCGCTGACATTGTAGTCTCGAATTCCTTTAACGTATGCATCAGCAATTACAGGCATAGCGTGATACCCTATCATACCATGATTTTCCTGTCCTCCGGTTACCCATTGGGGTAGCTGACCGGAATTATTATAATGTTCCAGAAAAGTCTTCATCAAATCGTTGGTAATATCCGGTCGCAGAATAGTCAGTAGTGGAAGCTGGGCACGAAATGTATCCCATAGTCCTAATACTCCGGCAAAATATCTGAAATCACCCTTGTGAATTTTCCTGTCTGAACTTCTGTATTCTCCGTTAACATCACTGTACAGCATGGGATATATTGTGGCAAGATATAAGCTCGTATAGAACATCTCTTTCAGCCTGGAGTCTTCATCATTAATTATTATTGAAGAGAGAGTTTGATTCCAATCAGCACGGGTTTGTTTTCTTATAGTATTAAAATCCCAGGTTTTAATTTCAGCATTCAAATTTTCAGCGGCATTTCTCATGCTGCAAGGCGATATCCCAACCCGCGAAACAAGGGTTCTGGAATCGTCTTCTCCGAATTCCATCACCAGTCGCACATCAGGACCTGTAAGTTCAGTAACTCCAGGTTTGAGTTTTTTATCTGAGTATAGCTGGTATGATTTTATGGGGTTGGAAAATTCTGCATAGAAGTAAGTATATAATTCAGGTGTCCATCCGTTAGACAGACGATAACCTCTCACAGCATGATCGTTCACGAATTCAATATGTGCTACTTTCACCGTATCAAAATCATCTTCCGGGTAAATAGTACAACCATGTTCATATCCGGTCTTCAGGTCTATGATAAGTTGTTGAGCTTTTCCCTCTGGATATGAATATCTGTGCATGCCACATCTTTCAGTAGCAGTCAGTTCTGCTTCTATGTTGGTGTTTAGTAATTTTACTTTATAATATCCGGGTTCAAAAAATTCCTGATCATGAGAAAACGCGCTGTTGACATTATCTGGATATTTTGTCTTTTCATGAGTTAAAAAATCTGTAATTGGCAAGAAAAGAATATCCTGATAAGTTGTACAACCCCCTCCGGATTTATGCAAGTGGCTGAAACCATATAATAATGTGTCGGAATAAAGATAAGTTGTGCCACCTCCAAACCGGGTATCCGGACCAAGTTGAACCATTCCAAACGGGGTAAAAGCAGCAGGTATTGTGCCCCCATAGCCCCCGGTTCCGGTTAATGGTTTAACATAGGATATCGGTTCGCTGTACACCTTTTGGCCAGAACAGATGGAACTGAGTATCACTATTTTTAACAATAAAATTACAGAAATGAGTTTTCTCACTTTAACAATAGATGAATTAAAGCTCGGATTTGTATCGCTGAATGACTTATTCATGATAGTTAATATTTCCAAAAACCGCTTTTATCGCTTTCAAATAGGCATCTCCGTATTTTTTCTCAGGTAACAAATAACTTCCTTCGGTCCATTCATTCCATGAATTGATGACAAGGATTTTATGCTTTGGATTATACTTATCCAGAAAGGCTTTAGCTTCAGTAAGTTGCTGCTGAAATGAAGCAGGTGTGTTACCAACAAAAACAGGTGTCCAGGGATAATTTTTTAATTCAAATTTATCACTTTGCATACAGCGCGGACTGGCATCCCATCCCATTGACACATTAGGTGTATATAAGATATCAGGATATTCTGTCGTGAATTTTTTCCAGTATTCTTTGGCCGAGGCGAAAGCTTTTTCAACAGGTACAGTCGGAAATCCGTCTTTATACACGTTTGTGTAGTGATGGATATAGCAATACGTAGACACACTTTCGGTACCCAAGGCTACAACCATTTCCTTTGCACTGGACGGTGCATTAGGACCATTAATTTTTTTCACCTGATCATCATTGACCATCCAGCTCATGATATTGAAATGGACACCCGGAAAACCAGCTTTTTTTGTCTTCTCGTCAAGTAAGTGAATGGCTTTTTTTGCTTCGTCAATTCCTCCCAAACCATTTATAAACGTTACGATTTCATAGATGGAAAAATAGGGTTTGCCATCTATTTTCCAGTAATTCGGTTGTTTAAAATATTTTTCAACAATATAACTGGAAATAGTATCCCATAACTCTGCCGAAACTCCTCCGTCAGTCAGTTTTATACGGGAATTATCGAATGTAGCTGGCTGAATATTTAACCAGTCATGATTTGCCCACATCAAAGCAAATTTCAACCGGTTGCAGTTGGGTGCTTTTAAAAATCCTTTTTCGAGTCCTTCCTGCAGGTATTGCCCTGTATTGGTATACCAATACCAATCATAAATAAAAACATCAATGCCATTGTCAGCTGCAATATCAATTTCCCTGGCAGCCCATTTCGGATCTGCTTCATTAAAGTATCCCCAAACAGGAACTTTTGGTTGCTCGTGGCCCTCGAACCTTGGTTTTGCGGCTTTTAACACTTCCCATTCAGTCCAGCCTTTGCCATGCCACCTGGAGTTGATACTGTCGGGGTGATAATTGGGGAAGTAGTAAACTGCAACCTCATACCCGTATGATTTTGAATTTTGAGATGCCTTCTGAGCATACACTTGTGGTGTAAGAATAAAAACGAGAAGGGCGAAAAATTGAATTTTAAGTTTCATGATTTAGAGTTTTGCTATTTTTTATACTTTTTAATTACTTTAGATATTGCTTCAATTCTTTTTGTGCCATCAGATAAGGTAGGAGCCAACCATCCTCCTTCATCATATTCGTTCCATGCATATATCAGGGCACACTGTGTCGGAACGGCTTTCTTATTTTTAGCCATCCATTGAAATCCCTGTTCAAAATGTTGAGCTAACTCCTCGGGTGTGGCTTTGGCATAATAAACATCTTTAGGATAAAATTTGGACCAAATACATTGAAAATCAATCCTGGGTTTGGGGCTCCAGCCTGCGACAAAAATGGGCACTACAGAGGCTCCTGTTCCTTTACATTCATTCCAGAATTGCTCAGCTTCTATGTTTAATTGTTTATACGATCCATGTGGTGTCTGCTTCTGAGTTACATAACTGCTTATGGCATCACATCCTAGCGAATCATGCCATTGTTTGCCCAATTTGGCTGAAAAATCCATTAATACAAGGTACGGATTTTTTAACCCTGCCTTTATAGTTTTATTTCTGATCTCATCAATCCTCATTTTGAAATTTCTGAAACTTCCCCAATTCTTAACAACATTCGAGGGATCAATAAACCCGATATACCAGAGAGGTCTGCCGTTCATTACAGTCTGGTATCCTGATTCCTGCATTAAACGGGCAATATAGGATTGATAGGGTGTATCTTCTCGTGTAAATCTGGCCTCTTCTGAAATAGCACAAAAATTTATTTTTTTCCTGGAAGCACTTCGCAGGTAATTTCGCAGAGAAATTGAAAGCTCAGATTTCTCAGGATAGGTCACAAAAGCCCAATAATCGAGACCTGCAGTTTTTGCATAAGCAATTTCTTTATCCATTACCTGTTGAGAAGAATCTGCAACCTGAACTGAATCAGGCGATACCTCGTTGCCAAAAAAAGGAATCCTGTCATGAAACTCCTGCGGGGCCAGGGTACGATGAAGAATATGGTTAACCTCGGCTGGACCACCTGACCATCCATCCCAACGGATCGCACCAATCACTGGTAGCTCACTACCTGTTTTTGTCTTCCAGGTACAACTAATTAGTAACATGGAAACGCCAATAATTAAATAATACTTTTTCATATACTTTCAAAATTTTAATATTTGGTTCAAACATTTTGTTTCAGTGCCAATTAGAATTCAAATCCTAATCAAAGTATGATACTTCTATAATAGCCTAACAAACCTTGACTACCGGAATATTTAAAAGGCTGGCAAGTTTTTCAACTTGTTGCTGGTATGACCCACAACAATTGCACAATGGTATCCGGGTCATATCGACTGGTTGAATAGCATTCTGACATTTACAGCCTGAATTAAGTAAAGAACATATTAAAATGAAGCATAAAATCTTTAAACTTATTATTGATTTCATATTGTTATCGTATGATTTTATTTCATCCTGGGATAGTAAATGGTTAAAAATATTTCTTCATTTTATTGATTTGAGAACATTCTTCAGCGCTTTTAATCTTGAATCATTCACATTGTTATTTTCAGCAATTGTAGGGCACAACCATCCTCCCTCATCATGTTCATTCCAGGCGTAAATGATTACTGTCTTTGCAGGGCAAACCTGTTTTCTTTCTTTTGTCCAAATTATTGCTTCTTTCAAATGTTCTGCCAGTTCTTCTGGTGTTGGTAAAGTGAAATATTTTTCCATTCCCTCGTAAGGTTTTTGCCAACTTGTTTCCCAAGGAACAGGTCGCTCAATCCGGGGCCTGCGATCCCATCCGGTCATGACTAAAGGAACAACCTGAGCCCCTGTTGCTTCACTTTTTATCCAGGCATTTCGTGTCGCTGCTGTAAGTTCCGAATAAGGTGTTCCATTTAATCCACCATCACCCCAGATTGCATAATCAGAAATTGCTTCAACACCGAGAATATCGGCCATTTTTTTTGCATGTTCAATATTGAAATGCATGACAACCAGATATGGATCACCGCAATTTGTTCTTATTGATTTCATCCGAAATGAATCAATTAATTGCCTTGCCTTTTTGGCACCACCAACTTTTTCTATCCATTCATCCTCTGGTCTGAAAATGTAAATGATCGGGCGGTTATTCATAACTTTTTGATATCCTTGCTCTTTAAGTAATTTAAAGAGCCTGGAATTTCCATTGCCAGAACCTTTGTCATCACAGAAATTATCAGGTTGAGCAATAGCACAAAAATTTATATCATCTCTCTTTTTACTGGAAAGGTAGAGGGATAAACCCTGACTCATTGAACTTTCCGGGTTATATAAAAGAAAAGCCCAATAATCCAGTCCGCCTTGCTTTGCAAATTCAATCTCCTGGTCCAGGATGGTTTGATTGTAACCATCAATTCTAATTACGGAGTCGGAAATGATTTTTCCAAAAAAAGGCACCCTGAAATGATATCGTTTTGGAGAAAGGGATCGCTCCACAGCTTTCACAGCTCCGCCCTGTTCGTTGTTTTCCTTATTCGTGGTCGGAGTATGCCATGCATCCCAACGAATAGCTCCTATCAAAACCTTATCTGTAGATTTTGCAAATTGTGCGAATACCGGATAGGTAAATATTAAGGAGAGAATCCATGGACTAATAATAAATACAATTTTTCTTTTCATCTTTTTGCGTTTAAGGTAATTTAACGAGGGTCTTTAAAAACCTCTTTCACTGCTTCCAGGTACTTCATTCTGTTAACTATATCAGGCTCCAGGTAACTTCCCTCTGTCCATTCATTCCAGCAATTTATATTCAGAATTCTTGGTCCATTGGGATCGGAGAGTAATTTTTCTTTGGTCAATTCCAAGGTTTTCCTGAAATTTTCAGGGGTATTATTGCTGATCGTATTTGTATAAGGGTAACCCCAGGTACCACTCCAGTCTATACTTTGATTTGTTCTGGGGCTTGGATCCCAGCCCATTGTAACATTAGGGAAATAAGGTACGCCGTATTCTGTTTTAGCTTTTTCCCAGTATTTAATATAAGCATCCCTGACATAATTATAATCGGTCTGAGTTTCCGGTAATTCAACGTGATGAATCCAAACATACGAGGTTGCTGAGTCGAATCCCAATAATTTTATTAGTTCTGCTGTGTTGGCAGGCGTCTTTTCTACCGGAAGGATAGGCTTTCCCCAGGCAACAAGGTTCCAGTGTACCCCTTTCAGCCCGGCTGCGATGGCTTTTTGTCTCATGCGGTCCATGGCGGCTTTTGTGGCTTCCAAGCTGCCAAAACCCTCCACAAATTTCTGAACATCGTATACCGAGAAATAAGCTTTACCTTCTATCTTCCAGTAGTTGGGTCTGGTAAAGTATTCCTTAATTAAAAAATCGCAAATTTCATCGAAACGATTTGGGGATACCTTACCCGGGTAGAGTAATTTTTGTCCGGCACCATGGGTATAAGGATGAATATCGACCCAATCGCAATTAGCCCACATTAATCCGAATTTAATTCGTTCACAATTTTTGGCTTTAAGAAAACCATCATCAATACACTGGTTCAGAAAAGGTCCGTCATCGTACATATACCAATCGAAAATAAAACAGTCGATGCCGTTATCTGCAGCAGCATCAATTTTTTGAGCCATTACATTTAGGTCCTTTTCATCGGTGTAACCCCAGACCGGTACATTTGGCTGGTGATGGCCCGGGAATCGCGGCCGGGCCGCTTTAACCAGTTCCCATTCTGACCATCCCGATCCCTTGTTGATAATATTCCGGGGGTCACCAGTATGGTAGTTGGGAAAGTAATAAGCTGCTACGGTAATCTTATCCGGATCAGGTTTAGAAGTTCTTCCAGAATTACAAGCTGAAATAATTGTCACTGCAGCTAATGCAAATAATTGTGCTGAGTTCATGGTTAAATTTTTAGTTAAATTCATTTTGGTTCCTTCTAATTATAAGGATGCTGTGATTATTAAAGTATCTAAATCTCAACTGACAAACTTTAACGATTGGAATGTTTATGAGGTTTGCCAGGTTTTTCAATTTTTGCGTCAACATCGTAAAACTTTTTATCTCTTCCGGTTTAGGGTATTTTGACTTTTACTTACAATACACAATCTAATCTTTCGGATAAAGTAAAGTAAATCTCTTCTTTTGGCTGGTATTAGGAGAAAGGTCAATATGTTCGTTACCGGTAGCAAATACTTTGCGTAATACATCAAGATACCCAAATCCGGCTAAAGCGGAAGGCATAATGAAATGCCCCTCTCCAAACTCATTCCAGTTTGCCAGGAGGACAATTTTACGACCTAAAGAATTTGCTGGTAATGATGGCATAAAAACATCCTTAGTCCAGGTTGCCAGATTCTTGTAATCTGTAATTGAAAGAATCCCCCCATCATGTACGCCCCAGGCTTCCCTGTCCCAACCAACTGATATCGCCGGAATAATAGGTAACCCTATTGACAATGCACTGTCGCGTTGAGCAGTCATCCTTTCCTTTTCTACCTGTACATTATCAGTGAACCAGGTATATGAATAGCAGGCGTCAACGCCCAGATTTTTCTTTGCCAGAAGAGTAGAAACGTCAGCATTTCTATCTTCCATAAAGATAACGATACCCGGGAAACCGGCTTTTTTCACATCTTCACGAAGAATCGATATTGCTCTGCGACCCTCTTCCTCTCCTCCAAACATTTTTATCCAGTTGTCTTTTGAATAGATACTTAAAAGTGGCATTTCATTAATCTTCATATATCTTGGATCCTTAAAAAAGTATTCAATCCAATAAGGAATTATATTTTCCTGAAAATCTCCGAAGTTTGTTATACAGGCTCCTTCATCAGTGCACATGATGGCAAACTTTGTTTTATAACTGTAACGTGCGTTGAAGAGTCCCTTGATAATATTCTGGTCAAGTACTCCATCTTTAATCGGATTGTTAACAGCATTGTCAGGTCTGTACCAGCAATGCAATTCAAACCCAATACCATGTTCGATCTGCCACTTAATTTCCCAATCAACCACTTCGGGGTTTCCCTCATCGTACCATCCAAGGTCAGGTTTGCGAGTACTAGATAATGGATATATATATTCCCAGCCGGCATAGGCACGACCTTCTTTCCATAAGTTACAACTCTGTACTCCAAGAATATAGTTCTCCTTTGAGGTTACAGGTTGAGGCTCAGGAACATAATTTGCCGGATAATCAGACCAGGAATATATTTCCACATCATCAATCCAAAGTGGTGATTCAGATGAAAACTGAAGTTTTTCAAAGCGCAATCCATTGTTTGAAAAACGCACTTTTTCTGCAAGAAGTTTGCCATTCAGATAAATGTCTGCTAAGCCAACCTCCTGATTAGCTATTACTTTCAACATGTACCAAAGGTTTATCCGGAAAGCAGAGACAAGAATTTTTGTCTTGCCATCTGCCTCATAAAACAGCAATTTATCTTTTTTAATACCAATCTTCAAACCCGAATTTTTGTTGTCTGTCAATTCCAATGAAGCCTGACTATTTTCACCTGGAACCAAAAATCTATTTTCCCAAACGACTTTTCCTTTAAAGGAAGAAAATTTACGGGTTACCTGAGTTAATTTGTCATTCGTGGCAGGTTGAATGTAAAGGCTGAAAATATCCGGTTTTGTTCCGCACTCAAATTTTTCAACAGTTGCGCTGCCTTTGGTTGCAATCCAATTGGCAGGCAAAACTCCCTCGCTGCAGGTAACGAAAGTCTCGTTCACTGCGTAACCCTTAAAAATATTAACGGGATTAAGATACATTTGTCCTGTGGCAGCAGCACCCGTCCGAGCTGAAAAATAATCCACCGTTTTTATCGGATTCAGGAAGGCCACGTTTGTCGCTTTCAAGAGTCCATCAACATAATAATCAGCCTTTTGATTACTTATATCCACAATTGCCTGTACCCCGTATTCTACGTCGGATTTAATGGTTTGAATCGCAACCATCTTTCCAGCATTCGATTCAACATAAAGAATATTGTCAAGAGTTGTAATGCTCACTCCTGCATCCTTCAAATCTTTCAGTTGCCAGCAGGCGTAATCCATCTTATTTGGTAATCTGAATCGGAATTCCAGAGTAATAAACCCTTCTGTTTGCCGTGCAATCTGGTGTGAAATATTTACGGATTTTGTTTCTGAAGTATCATCGAGTCTAAACCAATCAATGTTGAAAGCAAAACTTTCAGGATACTTTCCGGCAGGGCTGAATGAAAATGTTCCACCACTTTTATTTACCTCCCAGCCTGAAAGATAAATTTCCTTTTTTTCCCAACAGTATGGTTTTGGCGACATAAAAAAGCAGTTAAGCAGGTAGCCAGTTTTTAGATCGCGTTCAAACGGGATTGGATTTTTTACAGGTGTTTGAGAATAAGCAATAGTTGCCAAAAGTTCAAAACCAATGGCCAATTTTAAGATAAGTGGATATTTAATTTTCATTGTAGAGTAGGTGATAGTTGGAAACTATTTGTCTGTTATTTAAATGTTCAGTTTTAATATACCTGATATTTCATTTTTTCTTCACTAAAAGTACCCAATCATTATTATCCGGTTTCCCCCCAATTGAATAACTACCATTTGTAATTGTCACTGTTATTGAGGTATTGAATTTCCCTGTAATTGGATTATACCATTGAACAGAGTATTGTGTGTTTGCAAGATTATTTAAGGTGCCTGTATTTCTATTTGTGTTGTTATAAAAATAAGCTACATAAAGGTCATTATTGTTACTTGCTATTGAATACCAGGAACCATTGTTGCTGAACCAGGTTGAATCATCAAAACGGGGAGTTAATGTCCACCATTCAATTAAATTGAAGAATTTATGCATATAGCCCAGCTGATAAGCAGAATTTAAGTTTACGCTCGCATTCCATTTAATTTGTTTATCTGCTACAGTGATTGTAATGCCATCTCTTATGGTGGGTTTGTCAATATCATAGGTGCTATTGTACAGCCAAATATCCTCAGCCCCATAACCACTACCAAACATACCATTAAGATATGCGGTCCAGCCCTGCATCCTTGCACCAAATTCCAGGGTCCATAAATGGTCAAAACACCCCTCATAATTCACTGCAGGCTTGCCTTGCCCATTAAACCAAAAATCTTTTGGTATGTTAAAATCCAGCTGAGCGTTCTTTGCAGGTGACCATTGTGCGGCGTACCAGGAGTGTCCGGGAAGGTCTCTGAAGGAAGAGTTGGAGGCGATTGTACCATCGCCATTTGTTGAAGCAAATTCCTGATGTGCAGTTTGAGGGTGATTGTATGCATCATATTTATGTATATAATTAGCTACCAGTTTCCATGGGTTTGTATTTACATCAAAGTAGGGATTCATATCTTTCCCATCTAACATTCTGCCGTGGTAAAAATCATTATCCACCTCTTGCCCGGTTGTCCACATTACCGGATAAGCGCCATACCTGGCAACCCAATATCTGCAAAGTTTTTCTAAGTAGTTATCGGAATATTTTGTTCTGTTAAAACCTAGTTCTGAAGCGAAAAAAAGCTCTGCGTTTGCGTGTACCAAACCTTTATCCGCTATATATTTAAAGCGCTTATCCAATTCTCTGAAACCAAAAATGTCACTGCTTGTAAAGCCATCACTCAGGTTGTAATTTGCCCCAATTGGTTCAGAATGGTAAACTGTAAAGCCTTGTTCCACCCGTTTATCAACAAGATATTTAAATTGCGAGCTTATACCAGAAATTACTGATGTTTCAAATGGTTCCTCTGGCATGCTGGCATGCGTATCTCCGAGATAAAAGAATGGAGTGCCGTCATTATAAGTAAAATATCGAGTATTAAGCGTCGTCTTTATAAAGCCATGTTTGTAAATATCCAGGTTTCCGGTATATTCAGAACAAGTTAAACTGCCGGTTTTATTATTCAAGCCGGTATTTAAAGTATCAGAGCAAATAGTTTTATAAGTCCAATTACCTGGAAGAGTAGGTGCAAAGCGTACTCTCCAGGTGTTGCCATTATCCCAAAATGCAGGAATTCTTAGCTCTGTGCCGGTACTATGAGTGAAAATAACATCCAGATCAATGTCATCAAAGCTACTGGCATAGGTTTTGTCACTTTGAAAAGTAAGTTCTGATACCATCCATTGAACTGGTTTATTGCTTTCAGGAATATCTGTTGGTTTAATATCCTTCTGTATTTTGCAACTTAAATTAAATAAAGAGCAAATCAGTACGAAGTAAATTATTTTTGAATTTAAACTTGTTTTCATATTGTCACTGAATTAAATTATTTTGTTTTAATTTTTTTATTTCAATTTTCACCAGCTGTGCCAGTTGGTTTGTAAACTTCAAATTCTCCAAGACCGGAGCTGCATGTTCCGCTTTTGACCGAATTTATTGTGTACCTGATCGATGTTACCAATTTGGATGGGAATACCAGGACATTGCCCGCCTGTCCGTCGTTCTGGAGTTTACCCTGAATTAATGATGACCCATCGCTGAATTCTAACATACCGGAAGTCACTTGATCGTGCATGTTTAATTTGTCGTACATCCGGACTTTGTTTATTTTTTGCGGGCTAGCCCATTCCAGTTTTATCCATTCTCCAACGGTTCCGGTGCCAGACCATTCATGCAAATTATCACCCGGGCAACCATTGATCGCATCGGTTGCATTACCGGAGCTTGCTGTAGCGGTTGCTTCCGGAGCTATATTTTTGCCTTCATCATAAGTTGTTTCCCTGGATACAGCTATATAGTCTAGCATAAATCCTTCACCATCGTCACCTTCATCCTGTCTTATTTCGAAGGTGTTTGCACCATCGTTGAGGAAATATATATCGCTACGGTCAGTCCAGTTATAGAAGGGTTTAAAGTCATTGCTGTTCAGCGAGAACTTCAAGCGCTTAACTTTTTTCCCATTGATGAAGATACTCAGTATCTTGCCGTTTGCCCGTGTTGAAGTATACCGGATTCTTACGATATGCCAACCGGTTCCGTTGACATGTCTGATAGTGAAAGTCGCTTTATCATTCAGTTTTGTGAAATTATTGACATAACCTGATCCTGAAAAAGATGGATAGGAATAAGCTATACTTGTTGACGAGAGAGCTGCCCTTTCAGCTTCATAAATGTCAACGGCACCTTTTGATAAATAAAGAGGGGTATATTGAAATCCATAGTTCCAAAGATCACTCTTAAATCCGCCACAGAAGTTATACCACATCTTTTTACCATCAGATGATGTAAACTTATTCGCCATCATCATCTGCCAGCCTGCATTGCTCCAGATACCATAACTCAGGATTCCTTTCCAGGGTCCCCATGGATGCTTTGCGATATAGATTCCAAATCGTGATTTTCCTCCCCACATGGTGTCGTTTGGTGTAACATATATTCTGGCGCCTGTTCCAATATAACTTTTCAGAGTAAAATTGTACATAACTGTTCCAATGGCGCAGGTATCGTTCCCGACAAAATGGAGCTTCCCCGCATCAGATGAATTACCAGACCAACTCGAATCGATCAGTCCGTCCATCGTACCGCCTTTAAAATATTGAAAGTCATTTTTATTAAGATCTTTGAGTTTGTTCCTTGGTATTCGAACAAGGTACTCTCCTCCTGCTGTCAGGTATGTATATTTATCGGCTCTGTCAACCGCAGGAGTTACCCCATCTTTTCCATATTGGATGAAACTAAGCCATGTCCATGGAAGCTTCTCAAACATTGAGTTTGTTCCTTCAGGCAGTGGCGAATTGGTTTGACCAAGATGGTTTATCCAATTTCTTCCTCCGTCTGTGGATTTGATAATACTGGAATTGATGGGTGGCCACATCTCGACAGGGGGACTCCAGTTATGCCTGATCTGATAAAGAATGCCGTCTTGCGAATAAATAGATGAAGTGTAACCAATCCGCCACTCATGTGTTGCAAGATTATTCGGTAGTGTTGTTCCAAAAACGCCTGGATTAAGATTCGTTCCGAAGAATCCATCCGTCGATATGTTCGGATCACCGTTCAACATGCAGATGCGGTTTCTGGCAAACTGGCCTCCAATGTTGTTAAAACCTAAGCCATCATCATTGTTGATAAATAGCGTGTCATTCCCGGCCCAGGTTGAATACCATGTGTCCCCAGACGGATTATCATAGTACGACCCGCCAATCCGGACACCTGGAGCGCCATCGCTCATGTCGTAGATGTCTCCGAATGCTGCTGCAGAAATTTCAATGTTTTTCTCATTTTTGCAACCAGTAATCAAAAAAAGAATTGCCAAAATAATCAACTGGGTTTTCATATTATTTGAAAAAAAGTGATATTACTATTTGTCTGATATCGCCGGATAACAGGTAAACGGTTCATCCTGTATTTCGAAATAAGGTCTGTACTCAATATCTTCATTGTTTTTTATTGTGAAACAGAGTGGATTCCCCGGAATTGATTTTATACTTTTAATCAGCTGTTCCGGCTTTGTGTTGATCCTTATTTCATTTTGTGAGTTACTTGATTTAACTGCAGCCATTAAAAACGGTCCGTATTCAAGCGCATAATGTTGACCATCATTGTACTTCTCCTCTGAACCCCTATAGAGTGTTGTTCTGAAACTCATTGGCACATCGAATGAAATAATATCCCCGTTTTTCCATTCTCTCAGCAGGGTAACATAGGTTCCTGGTTTACCGGTTACTGCCTTCTTCCCATTTATTAAAACAGGCATGTCTTTTGAAGCCCAGGAGGAAATGCGAATTCTGATCTTAGCCTGCAATGGCCTAATAGTAGCAACTGCCAATTTCACCTGCGGATCGTAAGGAAATTTTGTGGTCATATTAAGTTCCATTGAATCAGCAGGGAATGCGAATTTAATCTTTGAATCAACAAATAAATTCACATAGATTCCGTCATCCGCAAATGAATAAATATATTCGGGCAGCGAACCAAAGAGCCTGGTGCCTTGTCCTTCGCAACAGGTGTTCATGCAATGGGAGTAGGGGAAATGATCGGTATCCTTATGATCAACCAAAACATTAAAATAGCGGATCCCTTTTGTACCTATCTGGTTCGCAATTGCAACATTGTATATTGATTTTTCAATTTCAGTTACATATTTTTCATCTTCAGGGCTAAGCAAATGAAAACGCTGGTTCAGCTTTACCCAAAAAACACTTCCGCATAATTCTCCGGTTGAACGATGCAAAAAGTATGATTTGGGAGGGTAGAGTTCAGTGCCTTCGCAAATGGCAATAGAGCCACCCACATGTATCCAGTTATCGTGATATAAATCCCATCCCCCCATTGCCGCATCCAGATACTTTTTAGCTCCTGTTACAATGTATAGATCCAGATAAGGTTCAATAGCGGTTATCAGGTAGCAATGTGGCCGGTCATATGGGTATTGCCAGATTGCAGTTTTTTCACGGCCTGTAACTTCCTTGCTTTCAAAGGTGCATACCATATCGACAGGATCCGGATAACCGATCCTGTCCCTGTTCTCCAAGATGACAGAATTTCTAAAGTCAGGTTCATTGGATACCTCTATTTTGAAATGCGAAGGGAAACCCTCAGATTGGGAATAATTCCATGGCAATATCCTGGGATAGAGTTTAACAGCCTCAATTCTAGGCGGTTGGCCCAGGTCAATCTGAACCCATCGAATTGTGTCATCAGTTGTGGCAAATTTAGATTGATAAACAGGGGTGAATAATCGGGCTACACGCTCTGCCCCAATTCCTGCCGGATCAACTACTATGGAAGAAGGAGTGGTCTGCCCATAAGAAACGCTAAAGAATTGACCAGGAAATAACGAAAAAGTCAGATTAATTACAGCAAGAATTAAAATTTTTATTTTCATAATTCTATTTTTTAACATTGGCTTTATTCACCTTTTATTTTCCCTGCCTGCTATTTTGAGTTTCTGGTAATATCAGCGGAAGCTTCAACCAGGCCATTCCAATATCTCTATTCATATGACTCTTATTACCTTGTGGTAATACAGACGAAGTGTTTCCATCATAAAACAAAGCAAGTTTATTCCCGACTTTGACTACTGAAGGGAGTCCGATGATATGGTTTGACCACTTACAGTTATTTGAATCGAGCACAATTGCTTTACAGTTAACATCCCAATTGTTCAAATTTTTAGTCCAGTAAAGCCAAATTGCATCAGTATATTCAAGTCCATTTTTTATCCCGATATGGTTTGTAAAGAGGAACCATATTTTGTTGGTTGGTTCAAAATAGAGAGAGGTGTTTTCGATCTGTTCTTCCATTGGAACAATGGGAATTGGATCGATGACCCAAGTGCTGTCAAGGTTTTTAGTACGGGCAATCCCGATGGTTCGTTTAATAGGTTGATCGGTTGATGCAGAAAAAAACATCAGGTATTCTTTCCCCTGTTTAATAATCTGGCCAGGGCTTGCTGTGGCTGAATAGTAGGTATTGGCTTTGGGTTTAAAGGGAGTAACATCATATTGCTTTTCCCAAGGTCCGGTTGGCGCATTACTCTCAGCTTTCATAGTCAGATATGGGAATGCAGGGATCAGATCGGGTGCAGGCGTAGTATGTGGAGTCCCCAAATAAAACATATGCCATTTGCCATTATCATAGATTGTGGTCCCATACGAAGCCGAGGCGCAATCATTGGTACCACTTTTACCTAAGTTCAGGACTCTGCCTTTTGCTTTCCAGTTCTGTAAATCTTTGCTTTCGGCCAAACAAGTAACCCATCCTTTGGGACCTGCACCATCGTAGTGCATATAAAATGTCTGGTGATATTCCCAAACCCAAATGTCACGGGCACCATATATATCACAGCTATCCGGGCCCTTGCCATGCTTAAAAACAATGCCAACATCAACAGGATTAATAGAATAGGTGGCATGTGGACGCCCATCAGGGTAAAGGATTGGTTTAATTATCTCTACGATTCCCGAGCCTTTGGTTGACTGTTCTTCTGTTTTTTTCTTTTGGCTAAATCCATTTTGGGCGTGGAAAATTAACGCAATGGTAGCTAAAAACATGAAATTTCTTTTTAAGTAAATCATTTTTAAAATATTAGGTGTTTTTAAAAATAATCATTCCGTTCCTCAGAAAACCTCTATAATTGCAGTAAGATAACTCATCTTATGAAAAGTATCCGGTTAAAGATAGCTTCTTTCAGTCCATTCATTCCAGCAATTGATGTCAAGGATTTGGTGACCATTTGGGTCGGACTGTAGTTTTTCTTTGGTCATTTTCAATGCTTTTTTGAAATTTTCTGGTGTATTATTGCTAATTGTTTTTGTATAAGGGTAACCCCATGAGCCCCTCCATTCCTGATTCTGGTTGATGCAGGGACTCGTATCCCAGCCCATAGTAACATTGGGTAAATAGGGTACGCAATATTCCCTTTTTGCTTTATCCAAAGAGTCAAAATAGGTTTCACAGACGAAATTATAATCGGTCTGTGATTCAGGTAATTGAACGTAATGAAGCCATAAGTAAGAGGTAGCTGAATCGAATCCGAGCATTTTGATCAGTTCTGGAGTGTTGGAAGGGGCTTTTTTAACAGGAAGGATAGAATTTCCCCAGGCAACAAGGTTCCAGTTCACCACTATTAATCTTGCAGCAACAGCTTTTACTATCATGCGGTTCATAGCTGCTTTGGAAGCCTCTATGCTACCTAGAACTGTTGTTGCAACCAATAAAAACAAAATCTTGTTTGTCATTTTTTGATTACAGGTTTAAAATATCTTCAATTCTCACAAAG
>CAAGKR010003549.1_pt1 | contig 17121 bp, 7 predicted proteins | sample 2556971 | NCBI WGS metagenome assembly CAAGKR01 (sample SAMEA5207829, study PRJEB30636) | soil metagenome | biome: forest; feature: boreal; material: soil | place: USA | collected 2011-09 | depth 1 m | reverse complement strand
GAACCAGCGCTCGCAACATCAGAACCGCGCCGTAGCCATGCAGGTGCTGCGTTCTCGTCTTTATGAAATGGAGTTGGAGAAGCGTCGCGCGGAAACGAAAGAGTTGGAAGCAAGCAAGCAGGACATTTCTTTTGGCTCGCAGATTCGCAACTACGTGCTGGCGCCTTACCGTCTGGTGAAAGACGCGCGCACCAAGCTGGAACGCGGTGATGTCGACTCAGTGCTCAACGGCGATCTGGATGATTTTATCAAGGAGTTTTTATTGCTGCGCCGCGCGGCGTAGCGATTCGCATTGTTTAGCGTCGGGCTAACGCCCGACCAAGCGGGCGGTAGCCCGCTTCTAAAACCACCAGTAGCGACAAACTGAAGTTTGTCGGACAACCTATGGCTACAATCCCAAACGAAATTGACCTGCAGCCAGCGGCAAAGAACACGCGGGCCAACGAAATCGTGGCGATCGCTTTGGTTGCGTTGGCATTACTGGTGTTTCTTTGTCTTTTTTCTTACAACCCGAACGATACGTCGTGGAATGCCGCCGGAGAATCAGGGGCGCACAACTGGATCGGAGCCGTCGGAGCTAACGTCGCCGCTGGTCTTTTCCAGGGCATCGGTCTTGCCGCTTATCTGCTGCCCTTTCTATTTCTGGCGGCCGCGTGGCGACGGGTTCGTTCTCGCCGCATCAATGCTCCGGTGTCACGAGTCGCGGGGTTGGTAGTGCTCGTGCTTTCATCATCCGCGCTGCTGTCACTGGCTAACATTCGTCCGTTTTTCGATGCCAGCTTCAACGCCGGGGGGCTCTCCGGGGCGATAATTGCCCGCGCGCTCGTTGCCGGGCTCAACACTGTCGGCGCAACCATACTCTTAGCAGCCATCGCCGCCACCGGCATTTTGCTGGCGACTAACTTTTCGTTCGCGCACTTCTACCAAAACATTTCGTTGGCACTGGGCACTCGCTTCGCCGCCCTGCGATTAATTCCCGAGAAATTCCGCGCCTGGAGACTCGCGCGACGCGAACGACGGCAACAACGACTGGAAATGCGCCGACAGGCCAAAGCCGAATCGGCAGCCTACAGTAGCGCCCAACCTGCCGCGGCCGTCGGAACCCAGATAGTCACCAACGAACGCGAAGCCAGGACCATTGGAAGCGGAAGTGATGGGAGTGAAATGGCTGCCGCGTTCGCGACCTTTACCGCTGAAACTGGACAGAAGACGATGTCCGCCGCCGCTGGCGCGGCGACAGCTCCGGCGAAGCGCTCAACTTTCCTGCCCGGACGCGGCAAGTCTTTGGAAGCTTCAGAGTCTGCCCTGGTCGAAGCGATGGTGCGCGAGGCTGCGGTCAAACGCAAGACTGAAGCACCTGCCAGCGGGTCCCTGCCGTTCGATGGCCAGCGCAGACTTTCAACCAAGACGGCCGCTTCCGACTATCAATTGCCCTCAGTCGATTTCTTGAACGAAGGGCCGTTGCGGCGCGAGCAGGCCGACGATGAATTGCTGAACATGGCCACTCGCCTCGCCGAAAAATGCCGCGAGTTCAATGTCACCGGTCAAATCAAATACATCTGCCCCGGGCCGGTCGTTACGACTTATGAGTTCAAGCCCGATCCGGGAGTGAAGTATTCCCGCGTCACGGGTCTGGTCGACGATCTCTGTCTGGCTCTGAAGGCCGAGTCCATTCGCATCGACCGCATGCCGGGCAAACCACACGTCGGCATCGAAGTCCCGAATCCACGGCGCGAAACAATCTACCTGCGCGAAGTGATCGAGTCGCGGGCGTTCAAAGAGTCGCCTTCCAAACTCACGATCGCGCTGGGCAAAACCATCGATGGACTGAATTACGTCTCTGACCTGACCAAGATGCCTCACTTGCTCATCGCCGGCACGACCGGCTCGGGTAAGTCAGTTGGCGTCAACTCGCTCCTGGTTTCGATTCTGTACCGGGCGCGACCTGATGAAGTAAAAGTGATTCTGATCGATCCGAAACGGCTCGAACTCGGTCTCTACGAAGACATCCCGCACCTGGCGACGCCGATAATCACCGACCCGAAACCCGCAGCCCGAGCGCTGCGCTGGGCGGTGGGCGAGATGGAACGGCGCTATAAGGAGCTGGCCGGCTGGGGCGTGCGCAACATTGACGGCTACAACACAGAGCGCGACCGCCGCAATACCGTGAAGGACTTTGGCGAACCCGGCGAGCCGTGGACGCGTATGCCTTACATCGTCATCATCATCGATGAACTCGCCGATCTGATGATGACCTCGGGTCACGAAGTGGAAGATTCGATCACTCGACTTGCCCAAATGGCTCGCGCGGTCGGCATCCATCTCGTGCTCGCGACACAGCGGCCCTCGGTCGATGTCATCACCGGGTTGATCAAAGCAAACTTCCCTTCCCGCATCTCTTATCGCGTCTCTTCGAAGGTCGATTCGCGGACGATCCTCGATACCAACGGCGCGGAACATCTGCTCGGACGCGGCGACATGTTGTTCCTGCCGCCGGGCTCTTCGCGTCTGTTACGGGTGCACGGCGCCTACATCGACGAGACTGAAATAAACAAAATCGTGACTCACATTAAGGGTCAATGGGAGCCGGACTATGACGAAGCCATCACCCAAACCGACGAAGAAGCGATGGGCCTGGAAGATTCCGGCGGTGAACGCGACGAATTATTCGAAGAGGCCCTGCGCATTTGTGTCGACATGAAGCGGGCTTCGACGTCCGTCCTGCAACGCCGCCTGCGCATCGGTTATGGGCGCGCCGCCGCCGTGTTAGATCAGATGGAACGCGAAGGCTTAATAGGTAAAGCCGACGGCGCCCGCCCTCGTCCCGTGCTCGCCCGCTCGTTTGAGTTGGTGGCGGAGTGGGACGCACAGGAAGCGGAGTAGCTGGGAGCGCGCATCCTGCGAGCATTGTTGACGCAGCTTTGATAATTCCTCTTCCACACAATCTGTGGAAAACTTTGTGGAGATCGCCACTCAGCATGTTACAACTTTCTTACAGTGCAACACTTCCAGCAGATTGCACTCACGAGCGGCGTTCGGTGATTCCCTTTTCGATCAGTCACTTGCATTCATGAAACAGAGTCTTGAAGGAAACACGAAGAGATTCTCAGCGATCTGGCGACTCTCTCTGCTGCTATCGCTGGTGCCTGGCCTTTTGCTGGTTGGGTGTGTGAAGCGCCCGACCCGGGTAACGAATCTCGCCGCTGTAACTGAATCACACTCGACCGAAACCTTTCCCAACCAACCTCAAAGAATCAACATCAATAAGGCCCCAATGCAGGAGTTAGAGCGACTTCCCGGAATTGGAAAAGGTTTTGCCGAGCGCATCGTTGTCCACCGCGAAAAGTATGGCCCGTTTCGCCGCACCGAACATCTGATCATCGTGCGCGGGATCAGCGACAGACGTTTTCGCGCGCTGCGAGATTTGATAACGGTGGAGTGAGCGTCAGCAATCCTGCCTCGATCAAGAAAATTCTCAATGAGCCATCGAAGATGGCGGCAGAGTGTAGCCCCGGGCTCACGCCCGGGGCTACACTCTGCCGCTCGCTTCGCGAGCTCGTTGAACTGTTCATCTCGGCGCTCACTTGCGATGCTGCTTTGGCGAATCTCGCGTCGCATGCCTTTCGTCGCGCTATAATCGCTTTCCAACAATTCTCCATGCCTAATCTCACTCAACTCCGGCTAACCGCGCGTGAAATCTTTGACGAAGCATTGCGTGGCGTCGATGCAGGCGATGCAGTGCGGCGTGCGGTTCGGCTCGAAGGCTCGCGCATTAACTTCTGCGGGGCTGCGACCATCGAGATCAGCGAAAGTCGAAGCATTTATTCGATCGCGATTGGCAAGGCAGCTTCTGCAATGGCTTCGGCGCTCGATGTTATCCTTGGAGATCGAATCGCCGCCGGAGTGGTCGCCGGCAACATAACAGGCTACGAAACCGCCGACGAGCGAGTTAGCTTGTCTTCTCGTTGGCAAATCTTCCAGGGCGGACACCCGGAACCAAACGACCAAAGTCTCGCCCCCGCGCAAGCCTCTTTCGCCCTGCTTAAACGTGCCAATGAAGAACGCGCCCTCGTCATCTTTCTCATCTCAGGTGGCGGTTCGGCGATGATCGAATGGCCAACTAATGACAGCATCACGCTCGCGGGTTTGCGCATCGCGAACAAAGCGCTGGTTAATTGCGGCGCCTCAATCAGCGAGATAAATGCCGTGCGTCGCGGTTTCTCGGCGGTCAAAGGCGGACGCCTGGCTGCCCGTGCGCCAGATTGCGACCAGATCACTCTGATTGTTTCCGACGTGCCCGTCGGCACAGAGCGTAACGTGGCGTCAGGTCCAACTCTCGCGCCACCGGGTGATGCACCGAATGCACTTGAAGTGATCGCCCGTTACAGTCTTCACGCTCAATTGCCTGACTCAATTTTTCGGGCGCTGGAAGCCGGATCAAAATCTGATAGCGAACCAACATCATTGCGCAAGCACTTCGTTCTGCTCGATAACCAAAGCGCGCTCGAGGCTGCCGCAGCAGCGGCGCGGCGCCGAGGCTTCGCGACTGAAATAGCCGGCGATGTCTCCGATCAACATATTGAAGAAGGCTGCGCGCAACTCCTTAACCGGCTTAACTCGCTTCACGAGCGAGCAAAGACCCAGGAATCGAGCCAGACCAATGCCGTATGCCTTATTTCCGGCGGTGAGTTCGCGTGCCCGGTGAGAGGCGAAGGCCTTGGCGGCAGAAACCTCGAGACTGCTTTGCGGCTGGCATCAGCGAGCAATTCAAATTTGTCGGACTCCGGACTTTTCGTAGCGGTTTGCGCGGGCACCGACGGCATAGACGGCAACAGTCCCGCGGCCGGCGCGATCGTGGACAACACTACCATCGAACGCGCCAACGCGATTGGTCTTGACCCGTCAGACTTTATCAGACGCAGTGACGCCTATTCATTCTTTGTCGCGCTCGGCGACGCAATCGCAACCGGGCCAACCGGTACGAACGTGCGCGATATTCGAATCCTGCTTGCGACCGATGAATAATCCGACTGCTGATCAAAAAATTAAATCCTGTCGAGTCTTGACTCCGCGTGGCGCGCGGAATATAAACCTAGTGATAGAGCAATGACTCAGGAGGTCACGTTGGCAGCTCAACTCCAGCACCAGAACGAAACAACTTCTGAGCCTGCCTGTAGTCTCTCTTTTAAAGATCTAGCCGAAGCGCTCTTGGCGCAACAATCCGTTCCTTCCCTGCCAGAGCTGGAACGTCTGGTGGAGCGCGCCAAGATTTCTCCGGACGAGTTGTTACCTTACCTGGGTTTCAAAGCCGGCAACTATTGCCGCCATCGGGTCATGCGCAATGAATTTGTCGAGATGCTGGTGCTTTGTTGGAAGCCGGGTCAGCGCACGCCGATTCACGATCACAACGGTTCGCACGGCGCGGTGTTTGTCCACGAGGGCATTCTGTGGGAAACGACTTTTGATTATGACGCCGAGACCGGTCTCACCTACAAAGCGCACCGCGAGTTGCGCACAGGCGGCCTGACCGGATCAGAACTGCCTGACATTCATCAGATCGGCAATCCCGATGTCAGCGGCCAGGATTTGATCACGATTCACATCTACGGGCCGCCTCTCGGCGCGCTGAAGACCTACAAGCTGGGCAGTGCGACAATCGATCTCTACACCCCGGCCGATCCTGATTTCTTGTGATTCTCTTCTGGCCAGGGCTTTACTGAGAAACAAAAGTGCTGACCTGCAAGCCCCTCCCGTCCGTTACAACCGAAATTGTTCCCCGCTGACCAGTAGTCATAACTTCGGCGCCGCCTGCGCGCCAGCGCTCGACTACATCTTTGCTGGGATGGCCAAACATTGAGGTGCGGCCGACGGAGATAATCGCCAGCGAGGGATGCGCGGCCGCAATCAGCGCCTCGATTGAAGAGGTCTTGGCACCATGGTGTGGGACCTTAACGAGATCACTCCCGAGGCTGATTCCCTCCCGCAAGACTGCCGCCTCTCCCTGTTTCTCGACGTCTCCAGTCAATAAAAGATTTTTGTCGCCATAGCGAATCAGCAGCACTACCGAATCATTATTGCGATCCGGCGCGTTTTCATCTCTGCTGGGAGGAGGCCAGAGCACTTGCGCCGAGACGTCGCCAAACCGAAGCAAATCGCCCGCGCCAATCTTGTTAACCGGAACGCCGGCTTCTCTCATCGTCGCTGCAAAGCGCACGTACTCTTCACCCGCCGGCGTGCGCGCGACAATCGCGCTGCTCACTCGGAAATTGCGCGCCACGTCGTTAAGCCCATCAATATGATCCGCATCAGCATGCGTAGCCAGAACGTAATCGACCCGATCCATTCCGCGTGACCAGAGATACTGTGACACCACACGCTCTCCGATCGAGCGCGTGTCGCCCTCGAAGACCTGCTCGCCCTCGCCGTCGTCGGCGTTACTCTGATTGATGTTGGGACGCCCGCCGCCATCGACCAGCAGCGTCGTTCCATCCGGCATCGTTAACAGGGCCGAATCGCCCTCACCTACGTCGAGGAAATCGACGTGGAGTTTTCCATCAGGACGGGCGGCGCTGAACGGATGCAGGATAATCGCCGACAGGACAACCACAAATGCCACGGCAGCGAAGCGAAGCTTGGTTTTGGAAAGGAGTTTGGGCTCGATTTTCGTGATCGAAACTGGTCGTAGCGGATTCCATTTGGCCAATGCAAAGACCAGGAAGCCGAGCGCCACGTAATAGAGGAAATAAACGCCGGCAGGCCACCCCGTGTAATGCGGTAAACGAATTGAAGCCAAGCCGAAACGATTGAAAGGATCGACTAGATGAATCATCGTCCAGTTTGTTTTCTCTGCCAGGGCGATTAGGGGCGCCGCCAGCCACAAGCTTAGGTGCGAAACCAGAATAGCCGCAAGCGCAACGAACGCGAGCATCGCCATCAATACGCCGACAAAAATATTCAGCAGCAGCGAAGCGATCGAAAGGCGATGAAAGTAGATCACCAGCAGCGGCAGCATTCCGATTTGCACGCTCGCCGAAACAACCACCGCCGCAAGCGCAAAGCGCAGAAATCTTTGAGCGTGCCATCGCTCAAGCCTGGCTGCGATCGGAGTCTTGAATAGCCTGTACTTGATGTTTGATGCAGCAATTTCCGCTCGCCATTCCCGATCGCTCCAAAACAGCGATTCAGAAAGTACCCGGAACCAACCGGGCGCTGCCGGTGGGTAAGGCGTCTCGCGCGTAGGCCTCCACGAACCAACTCGCTGCATCTTCTCCATCGTGGGAACGGCAAGCGAGACGATTGCCAGAACAGAAAGAAAAGTCAATTGAAATGCAGGATCAAAAAGATCGTCGGGCCGCCATACTAGCAGCGCGAGCGCCGCGCCGCCGATCGCGTTAAGCGAGTTTGCGCGACGGTAGACGGCCGGAGCAAACACGACCAGAGTGAATACTAATGCAGCGCGCACAACTGGAGGATGCGCGCCAACGGCGATCGCGTACGCCCACAGAAACGTGGCGGCACATGCGAACTGTAGGAGTCGCCTCTTCGTTAGCCGGCGCACGAATAGAAACACCACGCCGCCGATGAAACTAATGTGCAAACCCGCGATCACCAAGACATGAAAGGTTCCGCCGGCGCGAAAGCGATCCGCGGCGCCGTGGGAAACGTTATAGCGATTGCCGAGGAGCGCGGCGTCCAGCACGCCCGCAGTCTCCGGCGAGAACTTCGCCGCAAACTCCCACTCCAGGCGCTGACGCCATTCGTAAATCCAGGCCAACGGCAGAAACACAACTGCATCGTCAAGCCGTTCAATCAGCAAAGGGCTCTTCACCACGCCGGTGGCGTCATAACCCTTCCGCTCAAGGTATTCAGTAAGCAGCAAGACGCCCGGGTTGCGAAAGTTCTCGTCGCGATCGAGCGTGGTCATCACGCGCACGCGCGCGCCGTGACGCAACTCCAACGCCTCATATTCTCTGCGCACTTGCGGTTCGCGCACATGCGCGAGCAATAGAACGGTCCCGGACGCCTCGCGCACAGTCCCTTTGAAGCTGATCATTTCAGTTTGCAGCGTGAGATAGAAACTATCCGGCGCCGGTTCCGGCTGGCCAGAGACAATACCCGTTAGCTCAACCGGCTCACCGTAGGTGAAGAGGCCTTCATCGTACATTCGCGAGATGCGATCAGGTGCGGCAGCGCGACTGTCGATGAACGATAGAACCAGCCCCGCGAAAAGGAATGCTCCGATCAGGAAACCAGATGTTAGGGTCGCTCTGTTTTTCGCAAGAAAAGCGATCGAGAAGAAGGTAAGACTGATACCTACAACGAGGGCGACGATGAGCACCGCCTTCGACCTGGGCGTGAAGTAATGCGCCAGAGTAATACCCGCGGACATCGCCACCGCCAAAACCGCCAGCGGGCTGGAAGCAAAGCGCGGCTGTGGGAGATCGGCCATGTTGTTAAGAGCAACCTGTCGGATGAAACATAGTGATGCGTCGGCGAGAACATATCAAATTTGATTACAGAATCAAGTGCAATATCCGCCGCAAGTTCTCTAGCTGCTCACAAACGCGACGACAATTCACTTAAGAAGTCGTTGCGATGATCATGGCAATCGGACTCGTTACGGCAAGTAGCAGGCGCGATCTAAGTCCTTCAAGTCACGGGCACTTTCCGGCTGACCCTGCATTGACGATGGATTGGATCTGCGCCTGAGTCAGAACGCGGTTGAAGAGTTCAAGCTCATCAATCGCGATCCCGCCTCGAACAGTCCCAGGCAATAATCGGGTCCCGCCGATCAATAACGGCAACCCATTGTTCACCGAGGACGCGGGTACTGCGGTGGAGATCCCTGCTGAAAATCCATTGATGTAAAAAATTGCCTGTGCGGGGCTACGTTGCACCGTCACGGCCACATGATACCAAGGCCCGGTGTTCGCCACTGGATCGGCGAATGACAAATTGGGAGCCGTGCTGACAAACGTGCTTCCGTTAACATTGAGTTCCAACTTCTGATTTCTCATATAGAAGGCAAAGCCAGGTCCGCCCGGCGTGGTGAACTTGTCCACGATTGGTGAAATGACGCCCGGCGCCACGGAGACAATCCTGACCCAGGCATCTATCGAAAAATCCCCCGTGCCAAAGTCTAGTTCGGACTGAGGAGACACTTGCAGAGCGGGAGCGCCAAAGAACAGGGCCCCGGAGGCTCCGCCCACATTACCGAAGACCGGTTGGTTTGCGGGCGACGCCCCCCAGTTGTTGACTAGCGAGTCTGGCGGGGGCGCAACATCGTTGACCAGGCCGTTTTGCAGATCCATTGGCCACCACGCGACCATGCCCCGCGGCGGAGTCGCGCAACTAGAAGACTGGCACGTTGGCAGGGTAATGCAATGCTCGATTCTACACACGAGTCCGTTCGTGAAAATTGATCTCGCTAAACCGACAAAAAAACAGACGTTAGCTCCCGAAACGGCGCCTGGCCCGCCGATCGTGACTGTTACATTGGTGGGAGGGGCACCAGAGGCCAGCGGCGGAATCGTCATTGATGCGGGCGTTATGGTCACGTCGCTAAGGGGAGAGAAAATTACTCCGGAGGCAGTAGAGCTGGAAAGGTTCGTCAAAGTGAATGTGTAGTTGAACGTGCCATTGGAATTGCAAGTGATCTTTTCGTTGCTCACAAGCAAGCATTTGCACTTGCCCGCGCTCTTAGCGTCGGCAATGGACTGTATCTCCCCTGGCAGAAGCGCGCGGTTGAAGAGTTCAAGCTCGTCGATCGCGGTTTCACAGACGCCGCCTGCGATCCGCGTCTTCCCGATCCACAGTGGCACCGTGTTCGTCACGCTTCCCGTAGGGCCCGTAGGCGGAGTGAAAGTTCCGGTGGCAGACCCGTTGATGTAAAAAGTTACCACCGCGGAACCGCTCGGTGGGCGGGTGACCGTCACGGCGACGTGAGACCACGTAGCCGGACCTAGAGTGGGGATCGTTCCGTTAATTCCGCTACTCACGAAAGTTGAGCCATTGATGTTTAGGTAGAGGTGTGCTGCACCTACAGTCGGTTGATCAAGGTAGAATGAAAATCCAGAAGTACCGTTGAATTTATCCACGATCGGTGAGAGGACACCCCCTCCTCCATGTGAGCAATCGACTGGTCTCACCCAGGCGTCAATCGAGAAATTGCCCGAGCCAAAGTCGAGCTCCGCCTGCGGGGGTACCTCCACGTAGGGCCCGGTGAAGTAGAGCGCTCCCTGGACCTCTCCCGTAACCGGCGCGGGCCCACTTATACCCACTTGACCTCCCGGCTTCGGTACACCCTGATTATTGAACAGCGCGAGATCGTTCACAATCGTAGCTCCATTTGGCTCATCCAGCGGCCACCACGCCACCATGCCCTGTGGCGGTGGGGTCGCACAAGGACCTGTCTTATTGCCGAAGTCACGGTTGTTGATAACCTGGCCAGGTGACACGGTCACAGAATAGGTTCCCGACATTGGGGCAGTCTGCGTCCACGGGGATTGTAAGACCTCGGAAACCGTGTAAGTTCCCGGCGCCGCAACTGTGATTGAGTAGTTACCTTGTGAGTCGGTGGTTACAGTCTGGGTATTGCCGTTTGAATCTGTGACCGTAATAGTCCAACCGGCCAGACCCGGCTCGCCCGGATCGCGCACACCGTTTCCATTTAGATCGTTGAACTTTGAACCGGTGATAGTTGCGTTGCACGGGCAATCAATCTTGACCGCCGCCGAAGCAGTTGCCGCGTAGTCATTGAGTGCCAGCGGAGGAGTGACGCCATTACGCTCACCGTCAACTGCTCCTGAATTCCCCGGCGTGCTGGAACCACTCGGATTTCCCGTTGTTCCCTGAGGACCAGGCAGACTTGTCCACGTCAGACTGGCCCGATTCTGAAGAGTTACAGGACACGTCTCCGGATTTGCCACCGCCTGGTAGGTGACGACCACCGTCGAGCCGGGATTGGGCGCTTTGGGTACCTGTGAACAGGTCATCGTTATTGTGTTCGCAGGGACGGTGGTGAAGGGGCAACCTGCCGTGATCGTTCCGAAGGTAAACCCAGGCGGCAACGTATCCTTTAGTTCGACGTCGAATGCATCGGCAGTGCCGCTGTTCGTGTATTGGACCGTATAAGTTAGCGTCTGGCCTTTGATAGCCGGATTAGGCGCGACGGTCTTTGTCATCGTGAGGTTGGGCTCGACCACAAGGACGTCAATCGGATTGGAGGTAGCGATTTGAGTGCCATTGACCGACACGCTGAACGTGTTGGGCAGCGTCGCGCCGTTCTGATTGCTAGCCACATTACAAACCAGAGCGTTCAACTCAATCACAATATATTCAAGGTCAGGGTCGTTATCGTTGTTCTGGATGTTGCCAAGATTGAATGTAACGGGAGCGCCGCAGGCCGCACCACCGGAGATGGCAGCGGCTGGCACTGGCTGCAATGAGCTGAACGTAAGGAGCAGCAGGGTGCTTTCGTTGCCGCTCACGTTGAAGGCAGGGCTCGACACTGGGGCGAAGGGATGCGTTATACCCGGCCCGTTTGAAATGAACGCGAGCCGCGCGCTGCCGTCATTCAGGAACTTCATGCCTGCGGGAAGCGCATCGGTCACTAGGAAGGTCGGCAGAAGACCGCCTTCGGGAACGCGCACGACGAGACGATAGCGGACGATTTCTCCGATGGCCACCGGCGGTGTGTTCGCCGCGGTCTGAGGTGTTGCCGAAATCTGAGGCGCGGTATGCACTTCAGATGTAGCGACCACGGATTTGGTCAGCGTCGGGTTTACGCAAACTTGCGCGGAGTCGTCGAAAGGGGGCGTAAAGCCGGCGGCGACGAAGTCTGGGCCGCCCGGTGTGGAGGCGTACCGCTGAAGTTCGGCCACGTTGTCGCAGCAGCCCGGACTTACATCGGGGCGAAGCTGGGCTTGAAAGGTGATGACAATAATGTTCGACCCATTTGTGGCATGGTACGCATTGATGGGGGCACCGAGATTAGATGTGATTGTGAAGCCACTTGCAGATGTGACAAGCGTATACAGGAGAGGGTTGGCTACCGCACCCGTTCCGCGTTTTACAACAATATGGGAAAGATTGGTGAAGCACGCAGGTAGTTTCTCTTCCAGTTTCGCATCGTAAGCGGGAGCGCCGCCGACGTTTTCGATCGTAATCGCAAAGGTCACCAGATCATTGGCATCAACGTTCGAGAGATTGCTGTCGATGAGGCCCGTTAATAGCGCGTTTGAGTTAACTAGGCCGCTGACACCCGTCAGGCTGAACGTCACTCCAGCCGGTGCCTGGGCCGTGGCGATGGTTGGTGTCGGACTTGGGGTCGGACCTGGAACCGGTTGACTGAACTGGCCATTGGGATTGTCGGTGGCGATCACGCCCTTCCGAATCCGCAGACTAGGTTCCCCCACCTTCACCTGCGCAATGGCTGCTTGACAGAATCGGACGCCGAAGGTGTTGCTTTCACATTCCTGCGCCTCGTTCGTCAGAAAGAGACCGTCGGCAAAGGGTTTATTCGTAACCGTGGCGGTAAATAGGAGATCTATTCTGCGCGGCTGGTTCGTCGTACTATTAAAGCTCCCGTAGTTAAAGGTGATGCTGTTCGTTGCAGAATCCGGCGTTAACGCAGGACGAAACGGGAGGTTGAGCGTATTACTTGGCGCAAGCTCACAGGCCTGCCCAGGCGACGGGATAGGAGGACATGTCGCCGCCACGATTGCCGGCCAGGAGGGGGGGGTGCCATTAGCATAGGGATCGTTAACATCAAAAACCGGCAGTGGCAGGAAGTCCTGAATGGTGAGTTTTTCGGCATCGCTGGAGGGAATGGTCTTTTCGATTCGGAAGGTGACCTGATCGCCGGGCCGCACTTCTTCGGGCGGACTCGGAGAATTAGAACAGACCCTCGGAGCCGGAGCAGGTCCACAGACTAGCGTCGTGCCGCGCTTGATGGCATAGACCGTTTTCTTAATTGTATCGGTAACAATGGCGGTGGCGGTCTTGCTGTCGTCCTGGGCGATCACAGCGGTAGGGCTCGGCATCGCCGGCGGATTGACATTAGTGAAAACCCTGCCCCTAATCGTGACGCAGTTGTTGAGTGGATCGTCCTTATCCACGAATTTATCCCCGGGAGGATGCGGGAAAACAAATTGATCTGTTATACGCGCGTAAAATACGATTTGACCAATGGCCGGAACGTTGTTGGGAGGTGTTACGGATGCCAATCCCCCCGTCAGGATCCCCGCCGAGTACGTTGGCGCAAACGGTGGGGTGGCCATTCTGGTTGAGACTCGGAAAGTTATCGCGGTACCACCCATGATGCCCTGGCATTGCACAAAGGGACTGAGCTGCCGGGACAAAGCCGGACCGAGGACAAAGTTTCCCATGAGGCCAGCCGGAGCGGACTTGTCAGCTACTGTTAAGGTCGGTCTGAGGAAGGCAGGAGCCAGAAGCAACCGCTGCCCATCCGAGAGAATGTCTCTGATCTCAATGTTGCCAATGGTCTTGAAGTCGGAGATCTGGAAGTTCAGCTGGTATCTCAGGATATCGCCCGGCGTAGGCCCGGAAGCGCCTGTGTCATTGGCCATAGTTACGCTTTTCTGAATCGCTAAGCACTTGTCCGAAAGAGTGTGGGCGACAGTAACATTGTTCGTGACATGCACAGGCGTATTGTCGCAGGGATCCAGGGGCACCCAATCGCCCTCGGCCCTGATGGCGTTTATTGAAAGGGCCGGGGTGCAGTTTGGCTGAAGAACTGGATTTATTAGGCTGGCATCAAACTCAGGTATGAAAAACGTAAACGTGACGGTGACATCATCTGGAAGTGCGGTGCCAATGATGGGGTGACAAAAGGATACCTCGAGCTCGTTGGTTGGTGTGACTTGCGGCGCGCTAGTCGGCGGCTCTTTTGTCAGAGTATAATCATTGGTGCAAAAACTTCCCTGAGTAGCCAAGCTGCTACCTATCTTCACAACTACTCCATCTTGGTACTGCATGTTGTTGGGCAGAAAATCGTGCACCTTCAGATTCGCAATCGATTGGCCGTTGGCAATGTCAACCGTGATCTTGTATGTGCGGGGGTAATTTGGACCGGTGGCGGTCTCATCTTCAGGACCGCTGTATTCTTTCTTGATAATCATTACGGTTGGGATAGTCTGGGCTTGTGCGCTCCAAGTCGCGCTGTTCGGAAGCGGATCGCTCAAAATGGGAAGATCAAATGGGGCAACAAAGGCATTGTCCAGCGGGTCCGTGCCGTACCGAAATCCACTGCGCGCTGAAATCTTTAACGGGACATTGTAGTCAGCGAGGTTGCTAACCTTCGCCGTTACTTCTACTACGATGTTAGGTTGCGGCGGCGTCGGATTGTAACTTCCAAATGGAAGCGCGATGGTGACAAGTTGAGCACCGGTGGGGAGCGTCACAGGTTGAATTCCGCTGGCTGCAAATGCGTGAACCACACTAGTGCTTGACACGCTGCCGCAAGGGCTCGTCATGATCTGAGAGGACAGCGGGGGCGTGACATCGATCGGGCCGCCGTTCACACTTATTATTTCTGCTTTGACAAAAGTGATTCCGTCGCAGAAGCAGGGCGGTATGTGCGGCGGTTTCGTCAGGTTGGCGCCACCCGCATCCAAAACTAGATCAATAAATGGCCCATAGCCGATAGCGTTGCCGGGATTCTTGAATGTCACCTTGAACTTCACCTGCTCGCCGATGAGTGCTTCAGCGGGAACGTCAGTAAGGGTCACGTTCGATGTCGGTGCCGGCGGTATTGGACTTGCGACGCTAGAAGAGGCCGAATGCACCCCTTGCAAACCCAGCCAGAGCGGATTTGTGCACAACACCGCCGCCAACAGCGACAGGATTATCTTCTGCTTTGGGGTTAGGGATAGCGAGACTTGCCATAGGGACCGGGGCTTGGTAAGCATGGTGGGAATCCTCCTTGGAGGCCTGAGACGAAGCAGGTTCTAGCTCTCCCGGGAGATAATGGTAAGACATCGCAACAGGAATAAAACCTTGAGAGCTAGGTGACAATCAGCCTTGAGCTAGGGGTCGGGTCGAAAGGCCTTTAGAGGCTGAGGTCAAGTTCCGGTGACCGGATGCGATGGGCGCACAATATTCTCGTTTGAAGTCGTTGTCAATACCTGCAAGGCGTCTTGTAAGCGTCTGTGCGCCTTTTCTTCTAAGGCGCTTGCCTCTTGCTCTTGCTTCTTTTTTGAGGCCAAGTCCCGTTGCCGAAGCTGGCGCCAGGGCTTAAAGGAACTCGGTAGTTGGAAGCTTCTTCAGCCTTTGCTAGGACGAGAGATGAACAACGGTTTCCACGTGATGCGTCTGCGGAAACATATCAAATGCCGAGATGGAGGCGAGATTATAACCAGCCGCGATCAGTTTTTTCAGATCGCGTGCCAGCGTGGCGGGATCGCACGAGACGTAACTGATTCTTTGCGGCTTCAAGCCAAGGACACCAGTGATGACGCGCGACTCGGCCCCTGTACGAGGTGGATCGAGCAGAACGAAATCTATTTGATCCTCGAGTGCCGTGGCTGACTCTTCAGATAGTTTTGAAAAGTCACTGCGCCTCACATCTTCGAGCCAGACACCCACATCACTCTTAACGACCTCAGCATTAGTCAAACCCGCATTCGCTGAATTCTCACGCGCGAAACTCGCTGCGGCGTTATCGGATTCCACGCCAACGACGTGCTTGAATCGCCGCGCCAGCGGAAGTGTAAAGAGCCCCACACCACAATAGAGATCTAAGGCTGTCTCGCCGCTCGCCTCACCGATAGCGGTGTCGATCAGTTGCGGCAGCAAACCATCATTCGCCTGGAAGAACGATTCGGCATTCAAGCGATAGGCCTCGCCATGGATCGTGCGGGAGATGTCGCGTACCTGTTCGCTCTCCACTGCTAACTCCGAGCCCTCCCTCACCGCCGCACCGCAGCCGGGCTGCCCGGCCGGGGACCCCGGGCCCCGAACGCGAGGCGTGACAGATACGCCTTCGTCACCTACTACCGCGCGAAAGTCGCGCGCACTATCAGGGAGTAAACCCTCCTGCATTCGAGCTCGCAAATTCTCCAACGTATTCTCCAGTTGAGGAGCCAGCACTGCACAGTTCGCGACATCACACACGCTTCGTGAACCGCTTTCAAAGTAACCCAGCTTTTGTCTCACGGCGTCGTACTGCCACTGAGCACGAGAGCGATAGTGCCAGGGATTTGGCGCCGCCGTGATCTGAAAGTCAGGGATGTTTTCAATGCGAGCCAGACGGCGCAGACAGTCCTTAATGATCTCCACCTTCGCCTCGAGCTGCGCTTGATAATTCATTTGCTGAAAGTCGCAACCGCCACAGCGGCCAAAGTAAGGACAGGGTGGCTCAACTCGAAGCGGGGATGGCGTGAGAATTTCCTCTATCGAAGCGAACGAGACATTCCCCTTCACTCGATCTATCTGAACCCGCAGACGGTCACCCGGCGCAGCCAGTGCAACCATCACGGTTTTCCCTTCGGCATGAGCCAAGCCCAAACCACCGGGAAGAATGCGTTCAATTGTGATTTCCATTTCGTTTGATCAGAGAAAGAACAGACTGAGCCGCGGCACGCCAAAATGCTCGCGTAGACGTTTGCGCAGAAGGTTCTCTCGCGTCTGCTCAAACGCGGCCTTATCCATGTGGCGCTTGTACGGTTTCACTTGCGAATCAATCTCGGCGTTTGCCGATTCCTGCTCGTTGTCAGACACAACTGCGCGAATCGCATCGTCGAGCATGCGCTCAAGCCCGGTCAAAGAGTCTTCCAACTTGCGGGCGTCGGGTTGAGCCGCAGAGGCATAGTCGTCTTTGATCTCGGCGAGCAAAGTTGTCGCGCGTGACAACGCTTCGCTCAATCCATCCTCGTTATTTTGACGACGCTCGTCATAGAGCCTATTTAAGTGGTCAAGCGAACGCGCAAGATGCCGGAGGACTGCGTCACGTGGAAAAGGCGACTTGCTTTCATCTGCGCTTTGGTCGTTTGCCTCCTGCTCATCGTGGCCGCCTACGCGTGATTCGAGCCACTCAGCGTATTGTGCTTCGATCTCCTCCTGACAATAAAGGAGTGTTTTAACCGTTCGCTTGCGCTGCTT
>CAAGKR010353470.1_pt1 | contig 17124 bp, 27 predicted proteins | sample 2556971 | NCBI WGS metagenome assembly CAAGKR01 (sample SAMEA5207829, study PRJEB30636) | soil metagenome | biome: forest; feature: boreal; material: soil | place: USA | collected 2011-09 | depth 1 m | reverse complement strand
GACGGCTACATCGCCAAGCCGATGCGCTATCAGGAATTTCTGACGACCATCGCGGCCAAGCTGCCTCAGTAATGGTGCCCCGCTTGGGCTGATTTGGCCACCTCCGCCAATCTTAACGACGTGCCGCTGGGTCGAGGCAACAAACAGATGCCCCCGTCCTCCGCCCCCGTCCTGCCCCGAAAAATGGATCGCGTCCTATCCCGAAACTGGATCGTTCGAAACGTGAGTGATCCGCGACAACCTCGTCACGATAGACCGGAGCTCGGGGTGAATCGCGCAGTCGGCCCCGACGCGCAGCCCTTACGTGGTCCCGTGATGAAATCCGAGACGACGGCAATGCGGGTTGGCCTTCGTTCAGGCAGCATGCTCACATTCCTGTGGGCCCTCGTCGGCGGTCCGGGCTGTCATCAAAGCGCCGGAGCTGGTGGAAAATGCAGCAGTCCCGATGCTAGCGCAGGGACCGACGCATCTGATTCGTCGGGCGAAGCCGCATCGAACGATCCGCGTTGTCCGTCGGCATGGTCAGACGTCAGTCCAGGCGGCCTTCCTGCAGCTTGCACGATCAACGGGCTCATCTGTACCTACCCGGAGGGGCAAGCGGCGTGTGCGCCCGACGGTTCGGTGCTGAAATGGGCGACCGTGGGGGCAACCGCTGGATGCGCTGAGACGCCGCCCAAGGTCGGCATAGCGTGCGGCTCTCCGGGGCTCACCTGCGAATACATCACGGGGCCCCCTCCTTTGGTGAGCACATTCATTACGAGCTACTGTTGCGACGGAACACGCTGCGCGTGGGCAATCCAGGGGAGCGAAGGTTGCCCGAACGGCAATATCTGCGGCACCATCCAGGCTTCCGACTACGACCAGTCTTGCAGCGTTGACTCTGATTGCGTCCTTGAACCTGAGGGCAACTTTTGCGAGGCCAGATGCACGAACTGCGCAGGGGCCGCGATCAGCGTGAAGGCGCAGGCACAGTACGAAGCCGATCTTGCGAGCAAGATCTCGACGCCGTTGTTTTGTCCTTGCCCAATGTCGCTGCCTGCGGTTTGCGACAAGGGCAGGTGTACGACCGGATAGCTCGGGGCGCCGCATCCGTCGCAGGGATACAAATTTCCGTCGGCAGCAGGCGATCGGCTTCCCGATGCGTATCGAAGCCGATACATATCCTCGTGCGCATCCGTCTGGCGTTCGAGATGTTAGCGGGGATGGCGCGCATGAGCGGCTCCCACAATTCGTCACAGCGTGGGCGAGCGAACCGAATCGAGTGAGATCAGGCGCCTGATTTTCATTTTGGCCGAGAAGTTACACACAAGAGGTACGGGAACGGGGTCAGGCGAAGGGACCCACAGGTCAGCTGTGCGGGCGGCGCGGCCGGCAGCGACGAGGCAAGGCTACGAGCTCCTTCGGCGGGTGCGCAACACAGCCGACCACCCGGAAGCACCAGGTGAGGCGACCACGGAAGCGATCTTCATGAACCTGCGCTTCTTCCCGGAGTACGCGCGGCGGATGGGCGAGCTGCTCGCGTTGCTGGCGAATACGAAGGTGGATTGGTAAACGGCCTCGCGAGGGCGGCTTCGAATACGGGTCGCCGGCCAGAATACATTCCGTCAACTTCCGTGCATCATAAATCACTGTAATTATTCAGAGAACATCCGATAATCACGATTCCGGTAAACTTGCCAAGAGGGCTCGTGGTCGCGATGCTTCAGACGGTGCTAAATTTGAGGGGTCATGGCCGGTAGCGCTCGCGTCCAACAGGTCCTCGAGGCGGCGGCCGCGTTTACCGTACCCGAGCGGGTGGAGCTTGTGGAGGGCATGGCGAAGCGCGGACTGCTGACCCGTCGGGACTACGAGCGACACCTCAAGGCGCTGGAGGCGGCCGAGCGGGCCATGAACGAAGACGAGCCCGAGGCCTCGCAGGATCCGCTCGTTTTCACGAAGGCGGACATGGAGCGGCAGCGGAAGGCCATCCTCGAGTTCTTGTCGATCCCGACCGTGAGCGGCACGCCACCGGGCGTGTCGGCCGACAAATACTCGGTCCTCGGCAAACACGACATCGAAGTATGATCTTGGTCGACACGGGCGTCTTCTACGCCCAGCTCGCCGAGGACGATACCAACCACCTCATCGCCCTGGCCTTCTTCCGCGACGTGACCGAGCCGCTCGTCACGACGAAGTACGTCGTCTTCGAGGCGCACGGGTTGATGCAGCGAATCTCTAACGTTCGGCCGGCCGTCGACATGCGGCCTGCAGCCTTGAGGTTCCTAGACTCGATCGAAGGAGGCTTGGCTAGGGTACTCGACGTAACCGACGCCGACTACGTCGCAGCTCGCGCCATCGTTGAGCGTCACCGGGGACAAGACCTACTCGCTCTGCGATGCGCTCAGCTTCGCTGTCATGGAGCGCCTCAAGATCTCCCGCGCCGCCTCGTTCGACGCTCACTTCCGACAGTACGGGAAGTTCGTCGTCCTCCCCTGACGAGACGCAATGATCCTCGCTCCCGAGTATCGCCACATGCCCTTGCGCACCCTCAGCCGCTACGCCCAACGCACGTCGGCAAGGTCTTCGCCGCCGCGACCACATGGGCCCGGCTAATTCGCCACCGCGGCTCATCGAGCCCGCCTACAGGAACTCGCCCCCTCTTTTCGAACATGACGCGACAGGCTTTTGGCCACCTTGCTCACGAATAGCAACGGCGGCGGGGTGACACCGCGATGGCGAGGCTCGTCGGCGTCTGTCGCCATTCTGTCGCCACGATGAACCGGATTTAAGCGATTTCTACCGTTCTCAAGCGACCCCACCGTCGCTTCGTCACCGTCGTACCGAACGAGTGCCCCGCGTACCGCGAGGTCGAGGAGTGTACCCCTCAGTGCCCCGACCGCCTCGGCATCAGGGATGACTGCCTTCAGCTCGAGGCGCTCGATCCGGCTCAACGTAAGGCAGCGCAGTACGTGCCTGAAATACCGGCACCCAGCGTCATCACGCTGAACGCTATGAGCACGGCGTACGCGTTGAACGACTTCCTGTTCATGTTCACCGGCCTTTCGCGATCAGGAGATATGGGGCCCCGCTGGTATTACCCGCGCGATCGCGTCGCGCTGCCCGAGCTCCTGGCCGACGGGGCCGGTTGCCGCGAGTGCGCTGGCCGTAGGGCACGCGGGGATCGGCGTGACCTCCCTGTTCGCCTCCCAGTCCCCCAGGGACCGTCCAGGATCCCAGTCGGCGTACCACAGGGGCTTCTCACCGCGCGGGCGCAAGGCCGACGACACCGCGAGAAAGGGGGTGATGAGCATGGACCGGACCACGAAGACGATCCTCACCCTCGCCTTGCTCTTCGGCGGCGCCTACCTCCTATGTGATGGAGATCTGCGTTGCGCGATTCGCAAGACGTTGATGTTCGCATAGCGAAGCAGTACGCCGGCGTCCATCGCCTGGACCGATGGACGCCGCCTTCTTTTCAGGTCTCGTGGCGACTTCTCCTCTCCCGACCCGCGGGCCGCCATGATCAATGCTACCAATGGGAGCAGAACAGTCCATGAGCACGAACCGGACCTACGCGAGTTCGCCCCAGTCGGAATACTCCCAACCTGCGCCGGAGGGAGCTGCAAGGGCACGGTCGGCCGCGTCTAGTTCCATCGGTATGGACTGCGCGGGAATCATCGACTCAATAATGATCGGAGTAGTCTGCTTGATGAGAGAAGCGATGCTTTGGCTCGCGAGCACCGTCGCCACGCTCACTCGTTTGTGATGACCTTGCCCATCGATTTCGCTGATGTGAACCTGCTGAAGTCGATCACCAAACCGACGCAACATTCGCCGCGCCTCGGTCATTGTTGAATCAACCTGTCGGGCATGAGCAATATCAAAACAGAAGGTTGCATCGCGATATGTAGCAAAGAACGGATCGAGCTCGTCGGCAGTCCTGCCAGTACGCTTTCGCTTGTCCATGTTCTCAATGCAAAGGAGAGATCCGAATGACCTCCAGCAGTCACGATCTTGGATGGAATCGGGGTGGATCACGATACTAATCCCGAGGTCGATGCACTTCCGCAGTCCGGCAGCGACCTGCGACTCGCTCAGTGTTCTGAACTGGCTCGGCACATGAACAGAGACGTACGAGAATCTTTGGAGGTCGAGAGTTGGCAGCGCCTCGACCAAAGCACCTAGCTCGTGGTCGCGTAAAGCCGATAGTTCCACCGTCGTAGCTCGACAATTCTTCAGCATGTCCAAAGCTGCACGAAAATCGCCCAGCGCCAAAGCCCCCGTAGAAAAGCCGATTGGTCGCGTCATTAGAACACTCCGTCTGTTTGTGCGGCATTCGTCAGGTCGCGGTCGGTCTCAAAAAGTAGCTTAGTTAGCCCACGCTGAAAATCGCCTGCTACCCTTCGCGCTTCATCAAATACTCCGTCCGATCGAGCGTCCGCGACCTTGAGTGTCTTTAGGTGTTCTCTCTTTTCAGGGTCGTCGAGAATCGCCAGAAAGGCCTCATAGGCGTCGAAAGAGTAGGCGGCAGCCTCGCGCGCTCCGTACTTGAGAAATGCAGACGCCAGCGTTTCCAGTGGTGACACTCTCGAGAATCCCAGGAGGAACTCCGTCATGTCACCGCAGACCGCCAGTTGATCGTTCGTCTCGCGAGATGCTTTGAGTTCGTCCGAAGGATGGAGACGGCAGCTTAGGCATGCCCACAGCCCCGCAGAGAAGATGAGCTTTCGTGACAGCCGCAATTTGATGTTTCGTAGTGCCCAACCATCAGCACGCTCTCGACGCTTGTTTGCGGAATCAACCGCCATTGTCCGCCAATAACGCACGTAATCGTTTAACAAGAACCGCGGCACATAGAACTTTCGCGGCTCGTGATAAACAAGGTCTTCGCCTACGTAGCGCGCCAACAACGCCTTGATGACCCTCAGGCGGACACCTTCCTCTCCCAAATCTCTTGACTCGAGGAGGAGCAGGATCCTCCTCGTCGTGTTTGTGTTCGTGTCGCTATCGCCGCCAATAAAGTGAACAACACTGTGGCTGAACGTCAGCCCCCCGAAAACAGCGGTCGGCCCTGGCAGTCTCCCGCTTCCTGCGACGATCTCCGCAATCTGTCGCGCTACCTCAGCGTGGCGCACATCGACCTGGCTATCCACGAGGAGCGTCCAATCGAGGTCACTCCCGTGCGTCCACTCTCCCCGTGCCAGAGATCCGAAGACCGTAACAGAAGTGTCGGCGGGAATCAGACCGGCTGCCGAGAGCTGAGCCGAGAGCTTGGCTCGTTCCTCGGCCGCGGCCTCTGCCGCGTTAGCGATAGTCGGCCACTGCCGGCCGCAGAGTGCGGCCAGCGCTTGAATCGACGGCGGAAGGTCCCGGCTCACCACTCCCCCCTAAATCCTAGTAATCACAGGCGAGACCTGCACCCCGTGGAACGGCATCGAGCAGAGATTAGCACTGCGCGGCTGTTCAGGATAAGGAAAAGCGCCATCTCGGTGAGCTTCGAGAACCGCACCTGAATCGTGTAGCGTGCCCCACATGCTAGAGGAGGAACATCTCTACGATTTCTTGCTGGTGTGGCCGCGGCAGGGTCATCACGAGCTCCGCGATGGCCTGGTGCATTTCGGCGCAGCCGTGGCGAATCCGGACGAAGTTCTCGTTCTCCATTCGGTTCTCCTCCGCTAGCGCTTCAAGATCCGCGCGAATCGAGGGATCTCCGAGCAGCCGGTGCACCTCATCGTACGTCGTCAGTAGCCGGCCTAGCCGGTCCCCGTCGGCTCGTGTAGCTTCCGCCGCAGCGAACAGGCGTTCAACCGGGTTCCCCGCCATCTCAACCATGAACGTCTTCACGGTCTCGACATTGAAGGACCGCGCATCCCCGTAATAAATCCGCGGTCCTTTACCAACCAAGTGCAATGCGCTCGAGAAGTAAGCAAGTCGCCGTGCGGATCTGAGCTTCAGCGCACGCACAGCCCATGGCTTACTCCGCTCATCAACCTTGTGCTTGTAATCGATTCGTAACGTTCGCCAATATCGTGCAATGTCAGTTGCCAGCGATAACAGACGATGTCCAGCGGTGTGGCTGCTACCATAGGTATGCGCGAGGCGGCCGACCAGTCTATCGTAGGCCGCAGACTGATTGACCAGCATTCCTTCGCAAAGCACCAACATGCGATATGTCAACGCTCGGTTGCTATCGGCCTCGCCCCCGACATTCGTCGTGAGGTCGTCGATCGTTACGATATTTCCGAATGTCTTGTTTATGGAGAGCCGCTCACGTCCGAACGCGGCGGCGAAGAATGCTGTCACGTTCGCCTGGAAGAGTGTCGCCTCAGCTGCCGCTACGCGCGAACCGTCATAGATTGTTATCCATTCAAAGTCGCTAACACTTACGCTTGCTTCGCGCCGCCCGTAAGAGCCAACTGCGAGAACGCAGATTTCATCGTGAGGGCCAGCGACCGCGTCCCGAAATCGGGTCGAGATGCCGCGAAGCCTTTCCCCTGATTCGATGAAGGACTTGTGCAGCGATGCGAGCGATTCGGGGACGGACATCGTAGCCAATATCCTAAGCCCACTTCGCCAAGAGCTCCCAAATAGTCACTGGAGCCCCCTTAAGGGACAGTGGTGCAGAAAATCGACTGTTGGCGACCACGCCGCGCCACTGCACCCGATTCGACGACTCCTCCCGGAGGACCGGCAGTCACTTACTTTCCTTAGCAGCGCTGATTCCGTGCCGCGAGGCGTTGAGCGCGCGCGACGCGTCCGTAATCGCCGGCGCTGGTGTGGTGAGATCGTCAGGCCGACGCGAGCAGGCCGTCGAGCGCGGTCATCGGCACGTAGCGGAAGCTCTGCGGCGGCACCGTTCCCGGACCCAAACGGCTGAGGGGGCGCTCTATTTCGAGCCGATGCACCTTGCCCACGCCGATCGCCACAGCCCGCTGTGCGCCGGTGTAATAGCGCTTGTACTCCCCGTATTCGATGCCACCCAGTCGGCGGTACTTCCGCCAAAGGGCGGTCGGGGACGATTCCTCTACGAAGGCGACCTCGAAGTATCCAATGAGCTTTTGCACGGGGCTTGTCGCGTAAACGAGGATTACCTTGACGTCGCCCCGATACGGCCCCCTTCGGAACTCGACGAGCTTGTCGCCAGACATGATCGCCCGGGCGAACCTAGGCTTTATCGAGAGCAGTAGTGCTATGGGCCTATCCGAGTTGTCAGCCATGTGCTGCTTCCGGAGGTAGACGAACAATTGATTGAGGAGGGCCCTTCGCGATTCCTTCCCGAACAGCATCGTCCAGACGGAGACCGGGCGCCAGAATTCGTGCCTGCCTGAACAAGATAGCCAGGACCTCTCCCCGATCGCACATTGCCCGAATCTCGGCGAACGAGTAGACCGTCCTCTTGCCGACCTGTGCCGCGATGCGGTTCGGATCGCGGGCCGCCACCGTCTCCTCCACGACGCCGAGCACCGTGATGAGTCCGTCGCCCTGCGACCTGTAGAAAAGGAGGTTGTCGCCGGGCCGAATCTGCCGGCTGGGCGCCAGGCAGAGGTAGGCCTTGCGTATCGCGTTTCCGGCCGGTGAAGCCCCGGCAGAAAGCTCCAGCTGCGGTTCCGCCTCCGGGAACAGGGTTCGGTGGTACTGCGGCTGAATCGGGATCAGGAACGCGGCTGTCCCATTTAGGCGAACCGCATGCGGCCCGAACCGGCGGTGCATATCGAGGCCCGACATGGAACGGGCGGCGGTGTCGGGTTTCATCGGCTTCGCCAAGACGAGCTCGCCGCGCGCAGTCCGCTCAGCGAGGGGCTCGAAGCCAAACTCCGACAGGAGGGCGACGAGCGGTTCGTGTTTCTCGAACGCCTCGACGAATAGGTTGTCGAAACCGCGCTTTACGGCGAAATCGAACACCGTCTTCAGCAACAGCTCGCCGTACCGAAACCCATTGTGCTGCTCGGAGACCTTGAAGGTACAGACCTTCAGAACCTTGCCGGGGAGACCGTAGGCCTGGGTCCGCTCGTGATTGACGATGGTGAGGCCGCCGTAGTGACCACTCGCCTCGACAACCCACGCCTGACGGTGTTCGAGCGCACATTTGTCGAGCCAGGCGTCGAACCCAACATAGTCCCGTCGGACGCTGTCGAAGATCGAGTCCGCGCGGTTGATCGCATGGACCTTCACAGCTCGAACGGCAGGCGGCGGCTGGGGGACACCGAATAGCTGCTCGAGCGCGGTCAATGCCTCGCGGACATGGAAGACCCGGTCGGCAACCTGCAACCGCTTCGCCTTCTTGTGGATCCCGCCGTCTTCGGAAACGAGCCAGTCCGCGGCGTTCGACCGGAGGGCGGCGAGAAGCAGGTTGTCGACCCAGTCGTTGCTCTGAGGAACCGCGGCACCGACGATTGCCTCGACATCGGGCGTAATCGAAGGTGGATCAGGAAGCTGGGCGTACTTCTGGAACGTTTGGGTCCGCAGACGGCGCCGGCGCTCATCCTTGTCGCGATCGACGTCGTCGCGGATGGCGGGATGCACGAACAGCGTGCAACCAAATTCCTGGGCTCGACTTGCAAATCGAACGGCCGGCTCCGTTCCGGGCCCGAGGTCGCCCTCAGCCGTCGGCTCCAGTGGAATGAAGATATTGGTGTCGATGAGCAGCTTCATCGTCCCCGCCGCAGACAACCAATGGTAGCGGAAGCGGCTTCCGTTGTAGCCTACGCGGGCATCGCGGGAGGGTTCATGCGGGGTACGCCGGCCGATGCGGTCGGGCGACGCTCCATAGCCACTTCCTAGCCATTTCGAACCGGGCCGACCCGATTTCAACCGCCCCCAAGCGACCCATCCCGACCCGCCTTCAGAACATCTAGGTCCGCGCGATCTTTGTGCAAACCGGCGCACCCCTTGATGTTTTTGGTCTTCTATTCGCCGGATTCGACTCCCGGCGCCTCCACATAATTACAATAAGTTAGGTACCAACTCGGAGCGTTTGTCGCCACGAAGCCACCGAACTACCCAGTCCATCGAGCAGCTTCACCGCCTGTCGGGGCACGTCGGGACTGAGATTGGCTGCTCCGAAGACGAGGAAGGCGAAGATCAAACGTGGGGCGCCTCCGGTGTGATCTTCACGCTGGCCGTCCTATCGTTTAACGACGCGAGGCCTCGTGACAGAATTCGTTCCCATGAGCAACGACACCCGGGCCGAGCGCGTCACCAAAGACTCCTGGCGCGACGAGAGCGGGCAGAAATGGGCCCGCCAGCAAGAACGCACCGATGTTCAGCCTGGTCCCCTGGGCTTGCCGGCCATCGAAGCCTTGGCCTTACATCCAGGCGAGCGTGTGCTCGATGTCGGTTGTGGGGCCTGGCAGACGTTGTTGCAGCTCGCCGAGCGGGTGGGCTCGAACGGCTGGGTAACCGGAATCGACATCGCCGAGCCGCTGGTGAGCCTGGCGCGCGCCCGGATCGCCGCCAGCGGCCACGCGAACCTCGATGTGGTGCTGGCGGACGCGGAGAGCGTCGTGCTGGACCAGCGTTACGATGCCCTGTTTTCCCGCTTCGGTGTCATGTTCTTCGAGGATCCGGCGGCGGCGTTCGTGAACCTGGCGCGCAACCTCCGTTCCGCGGGCCGGCTGGCGTTCCTCTGCTGGTAGACAATCGACCTGAACCCATGGGCCAGCTTGCCGCTGCAGGCGGTCCGGTCGGTCGCGCCCGAAACGCCGACACTGGACATGCTGTTGCCCGGCCGGCCTGGCCCCTTCCGTTTCGGAGACCCGGACCTGGTGCTTAACGTCCTCTCGGGCGCGGGTTTCTGCGACGTCGCGGTCACGCCGCACGCAACGCAGATGTCATTTGGCGGCGCTCAGACCGTCGAGGAAGCCGTCAACTTCGCGTTGGAGATCGGTCCCTCCGCGCGGGTCGCCAGTCAGATGCCGGCCGAGAGTCTGCCGCGGGCCCGCGCTGCGCTCGCCTCGGTGTTCCAGAGCGCCTTGACGAGCGACGGGATCCGGTTGCCGGCGAGCACCTTCGTGGTGACCGCGCGCCGCGCGTGACCCTCATCAGGTCAGACCTTATTGAGGAACGTTCCATCGTCACCTCGCGTCTCCACGATGGCCAGCCTCGTCATCAAATCTCAAATACTCCGTAGCGAGCTGGATCTTATCCGGTGTCCCCGACGGTGACCGGGCCGTCGCGGCACCCGACCCGCGCCCTCCCCCCGCGCCCGACCACCCTGCCCCGCAGTCCCAGGTCTCGTGCAGGTGGTTACGGATGAATGTGGTCCAGCGTTGGCCATGCTGTCTGCTCGAGGTTGGACGTCGCATGCAGTCCCCCGACGGCGCCCGACATCTGCCCCCTCCTCGGCCACCGATGGGAACCCGAATCGTTGGCATCCCGATCCTCGACGGTCTGCACCGTCGCTACGGCTTCGCCGTGTCGGCGCGACCCCCACCTTCGGTGAAACAGCCTGTCGCTTGAGCCCCGGACGGAGTATTTGCTCCCCACAGCGCTCTCGAATCTGAACCGCGGTCGCGCGGAGGCGATGACATGACATCGCCGAGATCGCTCGGCGCACGGGCCTCAGCGTCGCGGCGACACAATCCCGGCTCGTCCGCGGACGCAACGAGGTCTTGCGTTTCATGGAAGAAGGAGCAGCAAGACGGTGATGGCTGAGGGTGAGCCGGGATGTCGCCTCGGCGGATCAGTCCTTGCCCTCGTACTTGAACGAGACCTTCAGCTTGGCGCGGTAGCTCTCGACCTTGCCGTTCTTGATGGTCATGTCGAGCGTCGAGACCTCCGCGACTCTGAGATCACGCAGCGACTTCGACGCCAGGTTGATGGCCGCCGCTGCCGCCTTCTCCCAGGACTCCGTGCTCGTGCCGACCAGCTCGATTACCTTGTAGACGCTCTCGGCCATGATCTCATTCTCCTGTCGTGATGGGTGAGAAGGGACGGGAGGCGATAGTAGGCCGATCTCGCGACTACGAGCCAGCTTATCTCCCTTCGTCTGCGAGGCGCAGCGTCAATGTTGGGCGGGCTTCACGAACAGATGGTTTTGGACACCAAGCACGCCTTTTACGGCCTTGGCCGCGCTTACCGCCTTGTGCGCCTCGGCCGCCGACTCGACCGTCCCAGAGAGCGTCACGACCTTGCCGTTCGTGTCGACGTGCACGTGGAGAGGGTCGAGGCCGATGCGCGTCAGCGCGCTCTTGACCCTCGTCGTGATCCAAGCCTCCTGGCTATCCCCGCCAGCCTCGTTCGTGACGTCCTCTAGGCTCTTGCGGGCCTTGTCGCCAAGGTCGACGGTGGCATGGCCGATATCCTTCGCTGCTTTCTCTGTCGCCTTGGCCACACCTTTCACGCCTTCGCCCACCGCGCTCCCCGCACTTCCAGCCGAGCCCGGCGACGTGCTTTCAGAGGCGCGGGTGCACGCGACGAGCGACGCCGAAGCGATCAGGCACCCCGCACCAACCAGAGCTCTCCGAAATCGACTCATGTCCATGCCGGGGAAGCCTGATACGCCCGCCATGAAAAGCAACCCGCGTAGCTATCTGCCTTGACCGGCATATGCCTATATGTGTATATACGTGCCGTGGAATCATCGTTCGCCATCATCGCCGAGCCGAAACGGCGGGCCATCCTCGGCTTGCTGGCGTCGTCGGAACAATCCGTCGGGGAGATCGAGCGGCGGCTGCGGATGCCGCAGACTTCGGTGTCGAAGCACCTCCGCGTGTTGCGGGAGGCGGGGTTCGTGGAGTCGCGCGTCGAAGCCCAGCGGCGCGTGTATCAGATTCGCCCGGAGCCGATCATGGAGATCGACGCGTGGCTCGCTCCGTTCCGGCGCCTCTGGGCGGCGCACGTCGATGCGCTCGAACGGCATCTCGATCGGATGGCGCAGGGAACAAAGAAAGCGAGAAACCGATGAGCAACCGTGAAAGCTACGAGCCCGGCCCCGCGACGGGAGCCGACATCAAAAAGGACGGTGACAAGTGGACGCTCGTTCTCGTTCGAGCGCTCCGACATCCGCCGGCGACGGTGTGGGAGGCGCTGACCGATCCGGCGCACCTGTCCGAGTGGGCGCCGTTCGATGCCGAACGGAACATGGGTACGACTGGAACCACGGTGAAGCTCACCACGGTGGGAGCGCCCTCGCCGCACGTCACCCAAACGACGGTGACCCGCGCCGAGGCTCCCAAGCTGCTCGAGTACAGCTGGGGTGGCGGCGATGTTCGGTGGGAGCTCGAGGCCTCTGGTGGCGGTACGCGCCTGACGTTGTGGGCCAGCATCCCTCGCAACTTCATCTCGATGGGTGCTGCCGGTTGGCACATCTGTCTCGATGTGCTGGATCACCATCTCGGTGGAGCTCCCATCGGCCGCATCGCGGGTGTCGAGGCGCTGCAGTTCGGCGGCTGGCAGCGATTGAATGCCGAGTACGCAAAGCAGTTCGGCGTCGAGGTCCCCGGCTGGACGAAAGGAGGCAGCTCGTGAACGTACTCCTCTGGATTCTTCAAGTCCTCCTGGCTCTCCACACCGTCACGGGCGCGTTGTGGAAGCTCTCCAACTCCGTACCTTCCCTGCGAGCGATTCCGCACGGAGTGTGGCGGGGGATGAGCGTCGTCGAGCTGCTTTGCAGCGTCGCCCTGATCCTCCCGGCCTTCAAGAAGTCGCTGGGCGTGCTGGCCCCCGCGGCGGCGACCTTCATCGCCGCGGAGATGCTGCTTTTTACGGCGTTGAATCTCTCTTCGGGCTCGGGAAGGCCAGCCGAGATAGCCTATTGGCTCGTCGTGGCTGCCATCTCCGCGTTCATTGCCAACGGCAGGTTCGTGCTCAGGCGTATTGCGTGAAAGATGTCCCGATGATCTGCCGTCCACGCACGAGCACCATCGCTCTGTCGTTCACGCTCGCGCTCCTGAGCCTCCCCGTAGGCCCGGCACTGGCGCAGACCGATCCCAAGTTCGAGTTCGCCAAGCCCGAGGCTGTGAAGACGGTCGAGTGGAAGGCTCAGGCCAAAGGAGGGCTGCTCCTCACCACAGGCAATTCGCGAACCACCAACGGCAATGCGAGTGTCACCGTCTCGCGCAAGGAAGGTGGCAAACAAGCTCGCCTTCGAAGGCGCTCTGGCGTACGGGAAGTCTACCGTTCTGTCTTCGGCGACCCGGAAAACCCGACTCAGATCACCGGGCTCGACGAGCACACGGTCGAGACGACCAACAGCTGGTTGACGCGCGGCCGCTACCCTCTTGGGTGAGTCTGGGAGCGGGGCGAGTAGACGGAACGCTCTATATCAGCGAATAACGTGGCGAGACTAGCAGTTTGAAAGGCGTGTCCTCCCGGAAATGACGTAACCCCCCGGCGTGGTCGGCCGAGGCTTCATGTTGGGATAGCGTCTGCCACGCTCGGGCTTCGTCCCGCCCCAAGCTTCAATCTGGGCGACAATTTTCTTGCCGTTGGTCCAGACCAGCAGTTTCGGAAAGGAGAAGAAATGCAACATGCGCGCCTCGTGCCAGAGATCCTCGGCCTGCACCTGGCTCTCGCCTTCCGCATACCAGTCGTCTTGAGACCATCCTACGGGCTGAGCCATGACGCGTAGACCCAAGCTTCCCGGAAGATCTGGTGGAACGCAAATGGGGTTACCAATTGTATGCAGGCAGGTCAATCGGGCGACCGAAAGACCGCTCAGGCCAGCAACACCACCTTGCCGCCCACGTGGGTCTCGGCGACCTTCTGCGCCTCGGCGGCCTGGGCCAGCGGGAACCGCTTGGCGATCGGGATGATCAGCTTGCCGTCGGCGACCGCCTGCGCCAGCTCCGCCAGCCGCTTGGGATCTGAGTGCGTCATCATGCCGCGCACGACGAAGCCCCGGTCCTTGGCGCCCGCTGGCTCGCCGACCACGCTGCCGATGGTGCCGCCCGGCTTCAGCTTGCCGAGCAGCTTCTGGGTCGTCTCGCCCCCGACCGTGTCGGCGATCCCGTCGAGCGGCGGCAGCTTCGCGATCTCGCCCTCGTCGTCGAGCGCCACCACCACGTCCGCGCCCAGCTTGGCCGCCTCGGCCCGCTGCTTGGCGCGTACGCCCGCGTAGACCTTGGCGCCGCGCGCCTTGGCCGCGAACACCGCGGTCCGACCCACGCCGCCCAGCGCACCGGTGACCAGCACCAGATCGCCGGGCTTCGGATTGACCGCCTCTTCGACCAGCTGCGCGCCGGTCAGCACAACCAGCGGCAACGCCGACGCATCGGCCAGGTTCATCTTCGCCGGGACATTGGCCCAGGCATCGACCGGCGCCACCACCTGCTCGGCGTAGCTGCCCATCACGCGCCCGAGGACCTGGTCGCCGACCTCGAAGGCGGTCACGCCGGCGCCGACCTCGATCACCTCGCCCGAGGCGTCGCGCCCCAAGATGGCCGGCAGATCGAGCGGCATGCGCTGGGCTGCCAGGCCGCTGCGCTGTTTCCAGTCGATGGGGTTGATGCTGGCGCCGGCCACCCGAACCCTGATCTCGTTGGGACCCGCCTTGGGATCGGCCACCTCGCGGAGCTCGAGCTTGTCGACATCACCGTAAGCCGTCAATAGAACCGCTTTCATCTCGCTCTCCTGTCTCGCGGGGCCGCGCGGGCCGCGCTGGGTTGGGTGCGCTGCGAATCTAAGCACCCGTCCAGATGCGAGAGCCCGAAAAACGATTCGCGGGCCGGCGCATATCTTTATTCTTCCTGCGTGCCCATGATGTTCGGACCATGGGCGACAAATCTCCGAAGTCGATGCGCAAACAGGCCGACCAAAAACAGAGCAAGACCGACGAGGACACCCGCAAGAAGCAGGCCGCGGCCAGTGCCAAGCAGGTGGCCGGCAAGAAGAAGTAAGCTTCGCTTCGATGTCCGACGGCAAGTCCGCGCTGACGCCCGCCGATCTGACGGCGATCAGCGAACGCACGGTGACCCACTACGACCTGGCGGCTGAGTCCTTCTGGGCCGGCACGCACGATCACGACGTCTCGCAGAACATCGCCGCGTTGCTGGACCACATCGAAGGACAGCCGCCCTTCAGCCTCCTGGATTTCGGGTGCGGGCCGGGACGCGACGTGCTGACGTTTCAGCGGATGGGACATCGGCCGGTCGGCCTGGACGGCTCCGCCCGGTTCGTCGAGATGGCGCGCGAGCTGACCGGCTGCGAGGTCTTGCACCAGGATTTCTTGAGCCTCGATCTGCCGGTGGGGCGGTTCGACGGCATCTTCGCCAACGCGTCGCTGTTTCACGTCCCGAGGCAAGAGCTGCCGCGGGTGCTGCGCGAGCTGCGCGCCGCGCTGGTCCCGCGCGGCGTGCTCTTCAGCTCCAACCCGCGCGGCGACAATCGGGAGGGTTGGTCCGGCGGCGATCGTTACGGCGTGTACCACGACCTGGCCGCCTGGCTGGGATTCCTGCTGGCGGCGGGCTTCGACGAGCTGCTGCACTACTACCGGCCGCCGGGGGTCCCGCGCGAGCAGCAGCCGTGGTTGGCCTCGGTCTGGCGTCGGCGCGATTCATGACCGGCGCTCAGGCGTCGTCGTAGTCGACCGCCACGACTTCCAGCTCCTCGGTGCCGCCCGGCGATCGCACCGCGACCGGGGCGCCGCTGCGCTGTCCGAGGAGCGCGCGGGCCAGCGGCGCCACGAAGGCGATCAACCCGCCGGCGGGCTCGGCCTCGTCGACGCCGACGATCTGGATCGTTCGAAGCCGTCCCTCCGGATCCCGCAAGGTCACCCGCGCGCCGAAGCGGATCTCGTCCCGGTCGGCCGGCGCCGGCGCCGAGACGGCGCTGGCGAGGCGCTGCTCCAGCTCCGCCCGCCGCGCATCCTGTTCGGCCGCCGCGAGCTGCTCGCGCAGCGCCCGCATCCAGCGCCGCGTGGCGTAGTTCGGGACGCCGTCCGGCAGCGCGGCCCGATGCCGAACCACCAGCGGCTCGTCGGGTCGATCGTCCTTGGTGAACGCCTTGCTCACCCGCCCAGCATAGGCGTCAGCCGAGCGCGCGCGCCACCAGCGCTTCGATCTTCGCCCGCGGCACGGCCCCCACGATCTGTCCGACCACCTGCCCCTGCTTGAACATTATGAGCGTCGGCATACTCCGGACGTCCAGCTTGGCGGTCAGCTCCGGATTCGCGTCCACGTCGCAGGTGCCGACCCGAACGCGCCCCTCGTAGGCGTTGGCGATCGCTTCCACGTGCGGCGCGATGGCCCGGCACGGGGGGCACCAGGTGGCCGTGAAGTCGATCAGCACGGGCAGGGCCGATTGCATCGCCTGCGCGTCGAAGTTGTCGTCGGTGATCTCGATGGCTTTGGCGTGGGACATGAAACGGTTCTCCTTTTTTGTGCCCGGTGGGGCCGGTATTCGATCAATCTCGCTGCGGGGCGGCCGACTCGGTGGTCATGCAGGCCAGCAGGTTGGCCTTGGCGCGGTGGAGCAGCACCGCCACGTGCGCCGGCCCAGCGTGCGCGCGACGTTCTCCCCGTCGGTCTCGTCGAGCATCCGCAGCGTCGCGACCGTCCGCTGCGTGTCGCCGAGCCCCTGCACGCACCCGCGCAGCCGCACCTCGTCCTCGGCCGCGGCCAGCAGATCCTCGACGCTGGCGGACTCTGTCGGCAGCGACGCCAGTACCGACGCCTCCGATTGGTGCTGTGGGGCGCAAATACTCCGTAGTGAGCTGGCTCTGATCCGGTGTCCCCGACGGTGACCGGGCCGTCGCGGGTATCCGACCCGCGTCCTTCCCACCCCGTACGCCGCGACCTCTCCGCGGAACGCCGCCGCCAGATTGCAGGCCGCTGCGGCCGGCGCATCCGCCTGCTGCGCGCTCACGGCCTCGTCCGCAAAGTCCCTAGATCCCACCGTTACACCCTCACGCCCAAAGGCCACCAGCTTGCTGCCGCCCTGTTTGCCGCGAGGCACGCAACGACCAAGCAGATCCTCCGCAATGCCGCCTGAAATCGTAGAAAACATTTCCCCCGCTAGAACATTCTCCGGAGTGGTAGATCAGAGACTATTGGCCCCAGAGCTCGACGTGCGCGCGCATCCCGGGCGGCACGCTTCCGCGGACCAGTTCCATGCCCCGGATGAATCGCGGACGTGGCCCGGAAGGTCGATGGCGCGGCTGCGCGACCCGTCGGCGAAGGAATGCCGAAGGCCCGGCGACCAACGCTG
>CAAGKR010487532.1_pt1 | contig 17131 bp, 13 predicted proteins | sample 2556971 | NCBI WGS metagenome assembly CAAGKR01 (sample SAMEA5207829, study PRJEB30636) | soil metagenome | biome: forest; feature: boreal; material: soil | place: USA | collected 2011-09 | depth 1 m | reverse complement strand
TAGCCACCTCTCGGACCGAATGGAGACATGCTTCACCGAACTTCGCTTACCTGATTTATCATCGACAGATTGTGTCGAATCCAAATTGCCGAAGGGTATTCACGGATTCATATTCCAAGGCAAACTGAGGCTACTTAACTTCGGGGAAGGTCCATCGAGTCCTTGGTTCGATGATCTACCGCCTCTTGGCTATCTAACCTCAGCCGCGATGATCCAAGCAAATCGCCGTTATATGGCCTCAAACGATATCGACGGAATCTTGCGGCTGTCAGGCGAATATCCCCATTTTGCGAAGCACATCGCCATATCGAAGGAAGCCATTCGAAGGCTTCACATGCTGGTCCATCTGCCATGGACCGATGAGTCGGAAAGCTTTGAGACGCGCCTGGCTGATGGAGAGATTATACGATCTATTGCCTGATCATCATAACCGAATAGGTTTCCGATTTCAGAATCGTTTATGTTGCTCAACTCGGTCAGATTATGAAAGAGGCGTGCGCGATTTGTAGCTCCCCGCTACATCGCGACGGAGGCTATGCCGAACCGACACCCCAGGGCCGTGCCCACGCCACAAAGCATCATCACGTAGCAGAACGATTCTTTGGCCGTTCAAAGACTCGAAAAAAAGAAATCCGGGAAGGCATATTTACCGTTTGTCCATGGGGCCAAGAAGGTAAGAAGGTCGTGCTCTGTTACGAATGCCACGAGGAGCTAATTCACAATCCCGTTTTCTTGCTCCAGGACATCGAAAGATTCGCGGCACTTGTTAAGGCACGGGGATTGTCCGAGGAAAACAAATCCAACGATAGGTCCAAAATAGCCGGAAGAATCAAGTTATTGAGAGAGGTGATCGATGCCGGGCTTCATTCGCTCGCCGCGAAATAACGGAGTCACAATACTCGATATGAAAGTTAGTGGGCCCACTCGGACTTGAACCGAGAACCAAAGGATTATGCTTACCACTTCGGCTTTCGCCGCCGGCTGAATGCCGTGCGTGGTCTGGACCATGCCTTCACCATACCGCCATCGGCTTAGGTGGGTGATTATGGCCTCTACACCTTACCGCGCCTTCGCGCGGGCTTGGCTCGGCGTTGGGTCGCTTGCCCATGCAAGCAGGCCGTTCACCGAATTTACACCTGACTAGCGGAAGGTTTCCCCGCCGCCGACCCGTGAAAGTCCTCTGCTCTAACCATTGAGCTATAGGCCCCTAAAGAAAGAACCTCTCAATGCTTAACGCTTGAATGCATTGCAGCAAGCGCTGTGTTTGGAAATGTGCCCACCGCGGCTCTTTGGCTGTTCTACTTCGATTTCCCACTAAGCGCCGAACCTAAACCTACGGTCAACCGACGCTGGTCATCAGCATAATAGCTCGCAGTTACCAAGATACTAGAATGCCTCAACATTTTAGACGCCGCATAGATGCCATGTTTTTCAGTCATTAGGCGACCGGACTCCTTGCGGAGGGTATGCAGCGGATTATCGGTGTCCACACCGTGGCCGCGAAGCCAGCCAATCAGCCCATCTAGTTCGGCCGAGCAGCGATAGTGATCGTAATGAATCTCGAGCCTTGGCTCGTTTGGAGATTCTATGACGAAATCGCCGGTAGCCTTCTTCTTGGCCTTTTTGAGAAGGGCGCTTACCTCAGCCTCAAGAAATACGTCGCCAATGGAAGATGCCGCTTTGGGCGTGAAATATGAGTTTAGCTCAACATGTATCACGCCCTTCTCGAAATCGACGGCCCGCCACATCAGTTTGTCGATTTCGTTGCGCCTCAGCCCACAAAAGAGCGCCAGCAAGAAAATCTTGAACTGCTCTGGCTTATCAACTGCAAGGTCCGCCTTTGCTTCCCGAACGAGCTTTTGAGGGTTGATGCGACTTATATAATGGGCGTTGCGATCCTTAGAAAGGCTGACCCCTTCGAATGGTAAGGGCTTCGGCAATTGGAAACCTTCGGCCTTCGATAGAACCGCCTCAGTGAAAAGGGAGCGTGCATTCCGGATCACTGAATTTGCGGTGTTTTCCGCAGAATCTCGCCTTTCAGCGTCTGGCCCCACGGAAAGAATGTGGTTTTTGCGCCAGGCCTCAACAACCTCAGGGCTTAGTTTTGAAAGACGCACCGCATCTACTCGATCGCGCCATACGTGAGAACCCGCGCCACGGTGCTTAAATTTCTCCTTGTTGCCCACGATATTGGCTACGTCGCTCACAACCTTCCGAAGCTTTCTAGCATATAGGGCGAATGTCTTTGGCTTGAGAACGTTTGCTTTAGAAACAGCTTCCAAAAACTCGCCGATGGTCGGTGACTGGATGATCAGAGCCTTGGGTTTGTAGACCTCGTGGGTTTTCTCCCATCCGACGGTCCGAAGGCTCTCATAGATTTTAACTGCCTTTTTCGCAGCCGCCGCACTGACTGATGTGCCTAGCTGGAACCATTCCCGTCGCCCTTGGAATTGAATACAAACCTGATACTCGGTCAAAAGCACTTTCTCCCCTTTGCTGTTGGTGTACGTGCGCTGCCTAAGGCGGCTCGTCCAATAGCTTTGGTCGCCTTTAGACCGCTTTGTGACCTTGGCCTCCTTCCCATCCTTTTCCTCGTTTTTGACTGTCACGATCCTGTACCACTATTGATGCCGCCAACTGCCGTCAAGTCTCCGGAACCTGCTTCAGTCAAAATATGATAACTAGTTGATGGTTAATATTTTTTACATAACATATCGCGAACTGTGATGAAACTTAGCCACCCCCTTAATAAGGACTCATAATCCTTTGGTTCAGGGTTCGAATCCCTGTGGGCCCACCATTTATAACCAATGAGTCGGTTAGGTACCCCTACTCTTGCCACAATTTCTGGCAAGAGTGCGTTGACGTGGAGGGCTTTGAGATGAAGTCAAAGCGCTCCGGAAAGTTCGTGCTCAAATAGGTTCGGACCGCCAGCAACGGTGTCAACGCCCCATGTCCCCAATCTTTAACGAAGAGCCTGATCCTCAGGTTGACGCGCATTTTTCGTTGGAATCGGACCGATGCAATTAAAGAGGCCTGACTTATTTCTGACTTACTTTTCGGCCTCTGAAGAAGTGTGTCACGGAGATTGCCGTGGGTTCATCGATGTAGTTACCGATTCCCAAACTGGACTCGTCGAGATACACTTGCAACGGCCGGTTTTCGCGCGCCACCCTCGGAACGCGAAAGACAAGAGCGACGCTAATTTTCAGAATCGCTCAGTCTCGCGGATGACGAAGCCGCAGTCCGGATTACTCGATTAAGAAATTGCCAGCGTGGACAACTCTCGCGATCGACGGCGGAAGCTGACTCATGATTGACAAACCGCGCGTCGATGACAGAAAAGTCGCCGTGGACATTGCGCGCGTATCGCTGGTACTAGGATTTTTGACCGTCTCACCTCTCGGGTTCGCCCAAAGCGTATTCAATGGAACGTGGAGACCCGATCCACAGGTGTTCTCCGCGACCCGCGAACCGGACGTCATCGAATTGGTCGGTGGTGTTTATGAATGCCAAACGTGCAAGCCGCCGTACAAGATCAAGGCCGATGGGAGTGACCAGCCGCTCACTAGTAACCCCGATTACGACACGGTCAGCGTCAAGATCCTTGATGATCGAACCATACTAAAGGTCGCAAAGCGAGGCGGCAAAACTGCGGCCGAGACCAAGAGCGCCGTTAGTCCAGATGGCAAATCTAAAACAGATCTGCAGACGCTGTACGATATGGCGCCAAATCCAATCGAACTGACGATGCATTCCGTGCGGGTATCGGACGGACCGGAGGGTTCTCACCTCGTATCCGGTGGATGGCGGATGACCGACTTGGATCTTACCAACCACGCTGAGGACACGATTTTCAAAGTAACTGGCGATACATTGTCGATGTCGGACCGGATGGGCCGGTCTTTCTCAGCCAAGCTGGATGGCACGGAATCTCCGTATAACGGCAGTGACGAGTTTCACCGTGTTTCGCTGAAATTGATTGATAGCAATACGATCGAGGAATCCGACAAGAAGGATGGCAAGGTCGTGAAGATCAATCGCTGGTCGATTGCTCCCGATGGCAGAACCATGCATGCGACCTTTGATGATACGCGGGGCCATGTCGAAAGGCAAACCGGCCACAAGGTCGAGTAGCCGGGCTTGTAATTGGTTTCGCCCTACGGGCGCGCGAGCATTTCGAGTTTCCGTTCAGAGATGTAGTCTAAGGAGTGTTTTAAAACCCTGTGAGTGAGCCAATCCAGAACGGCGGCGAACTGAACGAAGGCGAGGAAGGTGGTTGCGAGCTTGTCATACCTTAACGAATAGCCGTCCACCATCCACAATGTAAGACGGAAGAGTAGGCAGGTCCCGCGTGGCCGGTCCCAACGTGACATGTCCGTCGGGATCAAACGTTGATCCATGGCAGTCACAAGTAAACGAGCGATCATTCTCGGGAGTTATTTTGCACTTTCGGTGCGTGCAAACGGCCGATAGTGCGAAAAGCCTGCCACCGTGGCGTATCACGAAAAATCCGCTTTTTCGAAATGCGTCGCGTGGCCCCATCTTGATTGCTCAATGGGCACCATCAAGAAGCCGGTCCAAGGCACCCGGGCGGAAGTTTACGGCGATTACCTGAGCGACGCCAAATGAGGAACGCGGCAGGCAATAGTAGCCATCCGACAAAGCTCGTCCAGAACGAAGCTCGGAGGAGCAGGCTTCCAGGATAGTCCAGCTCGACGATCGAATTGCCCGAAGGCACCCTGACCATAACCAGGCCGTCCTTTGAGCGCCCAACTCCTGCAGCCTTTCCGTCGACGGTAGCCTGGTAGCCGGCAATGAAGATGCGCGGTGTCTCGAGCCAGCCCTCCTGAATGGCCCGCGTGCGGATTCGCAGAGGAATGTGTTCGAAAATGTGCAGAGGGAGATTTTCGGGATCGTAGGACACCACGTAGACATTTGCAAATGTTGCCAGGCGTCTCGAGTCTTGGGCGGCGAAAAACCGCATTTTCAGGCTCTCGCCCCCCGAATCCGAAACCGTGAGGGTAATGGTCGAAACCGATGGCAATCCGTTTGCGGTCGGCTGAAGCAACGCGGAATCGGGCAGCGAATATTCCTTCCAGACGTCCCTGCCTGTGACAACCAGAGTGCCATGTGGCGGCGCGCCGCTGAAACTCAGGTTCAACAGACTGTTCTTTCCACCCGGCAACAAGAGCGGCGACTCCAGCTCCGCATCCCGACCGTCGCCTAACAGGACGAACCGTGGAACCGACTTCTGTTGCGCGCCAGACTTACCGTCGAGCAGGCCCTGCAAGTTGGACTGGCGAACCAGGCTACCGGCCGGGTCCAATAGGCGTAGCTGAATCTCCGCTGCAGGTGGCCGGAACGAAAACGATCGAGTAGGGTCACCGAGCATTCCAACCGAATAGATGGCATACACAGCATTCTCCTCTCTGATTAATTCCCGGGAAAGGTCGGCCGGCAGCGCCCCTCGAAACCCGCGGCCTAGGAATTTGGTAGCCTCGTAGCCAGACCATACACATCCGAGAGCCAGGGCCAAAACGACCGACCGTTGCTGCCAGCTCCCGCGCCTCCGGACGGTCCCGAGCGAAAGCAGACCAGCAAATGGGGCAAACGCCGAAAGTATTGGATAGAAACGCTCCATTGGCCATTGGTCCGTGATCTGGTCCACCCAGACAGGCGTCATAGACCAAATCTGGCCGGCCAAAGCCGAAACGGGCACCAGCAGGATCAAGAGACAGCAGGTCGCCAACAACAGGACACGCAGACCCCACCCTCGGCGCCTCCACGCCAACATCCCCATGAAGACGCACGACCATAGTGGAAGGCTTAGCTGCAGGTCTGAAACCAGACTCGATCCACCGTCGCTTACCGGGCGTAGGAACCCCGCCCAGCCGGCAAGCAGATTGTAGTACATGCGCGGCCCGCGAAAAATCGCAAGCTGCCCAGGGGCCAGCGTTGGCAGACCAAGTTCGCCAACGGAAATGAATTCGTAGCCAGCGAGAACGACGAATACAAGTAGGGCCCCGGAACCGAGGAGCAGGCTCCGGACCAAAGTGACCCGCGGGGTTGTTGCCATCCGAACGATGACCACAGGCAGAGCGATAAACGAAAGCCACATCGCGATCGGGGCATGAATAAACCAGATGAGCGCAATCAGGGCTGCCATCGAGAAAAGAAGGGGGCCGCTGACACCTTGCTCGGCAATACGAACAAGAAGGTACGTGTAGAGCGGCAGGTAGGGCAGCGTCAGCCACGAAGGGATCATGTCTCCCGCATAAACAAGAGCGAGAGCCCCCGGGCTTAAGATATAAAGCAACGCCAAGAGAAGGCAAAGCCACTCCCTGCCGCCGGAGAGGCGCCGCAGGCATGCATAACAGCTGAATCCCGCTGCAATATAGCTTAGTATGATCGCCAGGTTCTGAACAGCGTAGGCATTGAGCGTCCCCAACGTCAGCGCGTGCAGCATCCCGCCCGCGTATTGCAAGTAGGGCGCCGTGCGCAACGGATTGAAGGCGCCGTTGGAGGCAAACGCGCTCTGTCCGACGAGGACGGGGAATACCCCTTGTCGCACCTGCGCAATGAAATCGTCGATGTGCTCGGCGTAATCCTGGGCATCGCCGGCACCGACCCGCACGGGTCGGGCATATGGCAGCGTAAGAAGCAGCGCTGCTACCAGGAGGATGGTCCAACGAACGCCTTCCCCATGAAGGTGATTAGCACCCAGCCTAGAAAAGGGTACGCCCGCCAAGAGACCCACGACGGCCAGTTCGCCCAGTAAGGCGGCTGAGCACAGTGCAACATGATCCGTTCCTATTTGAAACCTGAATCCGAGAAAGATTGCGGAGGCCGCAGCCAGAATCAGGGGACACAGGTCTGCTGGAAAGATGGATGGGCGGTGCGGAAACAAGGACATTCCTTGCGCAGACTCTTATGGCTCAATGAAAAATGGGGTCCAATCAAAGCCAGACGAGCCCTCAAAGGAATCGATTCTCAGAGAAGCGGTCAATCCCCTTCAACCGTGTTGGATCGGCCAACTCATGTTTCCATTCTCCCACCTTGGAGAAATCAGGCCTCCCCGCGTTAGAAGTTGCCCACGTGTTCAACTCGGAAAATGAGCTATAACCAGAACCTGATTTTGGATCCCACAGGGTCCCGCGCGACGGCGGTTTTACTCTTGCCACACTCTTGCCAGTTTTGCGTCTTTTGATGCCGTTCCTTTCATCACCATGCATACACTAATCGTCGGGCAGAAATCCCGCATTCGGTGTTATTCGCCGTTTACGAGGAAAAAACAAATCGCCGACCGATTTCCGAAGGAAACGATTGGCTAGGGTTCGAATCGCTGTGGGCCCACCAATTAAAAACGAGGCGTTGGTGGTTAAGGTTCGTTAGAGTTGGGACGGCTACTGCGAGGGCGGCACGGTCCGCTTCTCGACCAGAACCAAGTGCCATTCGCCCTCCAGCCCGTCGCCCATCGGCCGATCCGGCTCAAGGCGCGTCAGCGTGTACGCGTGGGGATCCAGGTGTATCGTGATCCATTGCGACCCGGGGATCTCGAGCACGAGGAACGATGGGTTTCGGCTTAGGAACTCGGCTGCCGGAACGATGTTGTCCATGTCGGGGGCGTTTCGCCGGATCGCCGACAGGAGCTTGAAGTCGCCAACGTCCCCGGGCCGGGCCCGCGGGTCCGTCGCGCCCCTCCAGTCGAGCAGGTAGTAGTATCGGGCCGAATCTGCCGAATAGTGGCTCCTCGGAAGGAAATCGTGGCTGGACGAGCAGACGACCGGAAGCTCCGGATGGCCGAACCAGCGGTCTGAGTCGCCGTTGAGGAACCGCCTCTCGTCCTTAGAGGGGCCGCCGATCAGCATCTTGTGCGGCACGTTCCAGAAGCCCCTGGAAGCCGCCACGCACGCGACCGTGATGACGACGCACAGGGCGGGCGCCAGCCTATCCTGCAGCCGCCCCAGGACAAAAGTGAGGAGCACCGCCAGCACGATGGTCCAGCCGACCAACGTCCCGAGGAGGTAGCGGTGGAAGAAGATCGAATTCGACGGATTCAGGCGCGAGACGGCCCAAAAGAACGGCGTGACCCCGACGAGGCAGACGGAAATGGGAAGGTACAGGCGCCATGGTGCCGGCCCCGGTGCGTGCTCGGCCCGGGCCTCCTCGCGCTGGCGAGCCGGAACGAGCGCTGCCAGGAACAGGATCGCCGCCAGGGAAAGCGCGATGTAGACGTCGCTCTCGCTGCGCAGCTCGACGAGCAGCGACGCGGCCGTCGGCATGGGAATCCATCCGTGAGGATTGTTGATGTCAGCTTGGCGGAAGAACTGCCGGATCCAGGCGAGGATCGCTAGCCAACCGAGCCCATAGCTCGCAAGGACCGCCGTCCGCAGCCGCCGTGGCCTGGACGCGAATCCCGACCAGGCGACGCCAACGGCGATCGCCGCGCCGTAGAACCCACCGAGGGGGTGGCACAAGACAAGGCATGCGTTTGCGAGCGCGTTTGCGGCGAGGAGCCCCGAGCCCGCCCGTTCGGGGCGGCAGAACCGGAAGCCGAGCGCCGCCACGAGACAGACGAGCGCAAAAAGCAGCCCGTAGAAGCGAATATTGAGAGCCTCAAAAGCCAGGGACTTGTTGTGGCCGAGTATCAGCGCGACGGCGAGGGCGGTCGGCACAAACCGGAACACCTGCCGCATGCTTGCCCAGAGGAGCGTGATGCCGGTGCAGAATCCGACTGTGGAAAACATCCTCAGCCACATCGGGCTCCCGGGGAAAGGCACCTGCCATGCTCTCGCAATGAGATAATAGGCGGGGGGGGCGCCGTCGGCCTGGTCGCCCAGGGCATGAAGCATGTGGCCAACCGAATGGTCGTTGATGAGCCTGAACGACAAAAGCTCGTCAACCCACATAAGCTCTCGGCCCGCGACCAGGCATCGGACCACCATGAGCGTCCAGAGCGTCCCGAGCGCGATGAAATCCAGCCGCCCGAACGTCTGCCCGGGCCCTACCCCACGTTCAATTGGCCGCTCCATCACGCCCGGAAGGAACCCGCCATGAGAGACAAAGACAAGCCTCTCAATCGGCACTTCCGGCCCTTTTTAGGAGGACAATGACCTCACAAATAGGTTGAATTGGGTTTCATCTAACGATCCGCAAGACCGGCCTCACCGGAGCCTAAGCCACGACACAAGAAATTGACCGACCATCCGGACCGACTCTGAGGGCCGTGCTCCAATGGGGTCCAATGCGATTTGCTACGGTAGCGTATACCAAGCACCGGCTAACTTCGCCACGAATCCGAGGTAAAGGCGAACAACCGCAGGCGGCTTTGCTTTAATCAACCTTTTTTCCCGGGAACATCCGCTTAAGCTTTGCCAGAATCGCCTTTGGCAAGGTCTTCCCATACCATCGCAGCGGCGGTATGTAGCCTTGGGCCATCCGGTCTCGCATCAAATTCAACTCTCCTACCAACTCAGGATGAACCACGGACTTGATTCGCGATTCAGGCTCTCCCGGGTTTGGGTGGCGACGTGCGACAAATATATTTTGGCGGTACCAAGGCTCCACGCGGCGATCATCCCAGATGCGCCAGCGCACAGTATCCTCACAGATAAATCCCCGTTCGTTGTACAGACTCTGCCACCATTGCGGCCACTGGCAATTAACGTGGTTCTGTCCGGGTTGACCGGGGCATGCGCCTGAAAAAATAATCAGGTCTGCGTGCCGAGTAAGGGTATCGATCAACGTATGTGCGTCACCGATATCTAGATGCTCTCCCACTTCGAGACATATGGCTGCTTCAAAACGGCGCCCCAGATCAACCTGAGTCGTTAGGTCGCATCGCCGAAAGCGATCGGATGGAAACAAAAGTTGTCCGCTCGGAATGTCCACACCGTCTATACCAAAGACATCCGTAACACCCGCCTCGATTGCCGCAGCCAGCCAATATCCCGTGCCGCAACCGACATCCAAAAGGCTCGTTGGTGGCCCTTGCGGAAATAGTTGCTCGAACGCCGCTCGAGGACCAGCGCGCGAATGAACGAGGTCATGTTTTGAGTGATCGTATTTAATCTGCATCAGAACGAAGTGTTAGGATTTGCCCAAACTATTGGCGAATACTTGGCTTTTGGTTTCGAAATCGGACCTTTAACAAGATTGATCGTTTCTTTGGCGAATAGCGCCCACCAGGGCCCGTTAATGCCGCCATTATGCCGTCACTAAGGCGCATTTCCCTTCACTTTCTTTCATCTCCGTGCAGTTTCGGCAGGTAGCACCGAAATAGCATAAAACCATGACAAACGGATTCGTAGAGGGAAACCCCCTCATGAATTTCGCTCTGTCGAGGTTGGCGGCTCTAGGGTTCGAATCCCTGTGGGCCCACCAATTTCCACTAGAATTCCTGAAAATCGCCGTGCAACAAGAGTCCATACACCTTCTCGATCAAGTCAGAGGGCGAAAAGGGCTTTCCCAGGACAACGCCACGATGGACGATTTTTCTCAAGGCCGATTCGGGAGAGGGCAAGCTTTCCGAGATCAGGATGCACGGAGGTTCGATCGAAACCGCCCGCAGGCGCTCAATCAGCTTTAGTCCGGTGAGGTTTGGCATTTCGTGGCCGGTGATAACCAAATCGTAGGGCATGAGGCACAGCGCCGTCCATCCCTCTTCGCCGTTTCGAGCCGTGTCTGCTTGAAAGCCGGCCCGGATGACGGTTCCGGCGATCAGTTCCAAAACTTCCGGATCATCGTCAATGACCAGAATCTGCTTGGGCGCAGATTCCCTGACTTGATTCGTCCAACAAGGAAGGTTCTGCGCGCCTACCTCCTCCGTGCCGGGTAGAGATGTTGACCCCGAGAGATCAGGCTCCAACAGCCGCAGCGTGTCAGCGACCGGATAGACAGTATTCTTGGTTGGCAAGCGAAGGAAGCGTGGAAAAGGTTCCGCCGACTCGAGGAACCTACACGAAAGTATGCCGGGCAAAAATGGGGTATATGCCTACCCTCTCATGGCGAATGGTTTGAGCCAAGTGGATTACGAGTGCGCCAACTTGGACACCTATTTGCGTCTAATCACGGCGCGGCCAACTGGCGCTTCAGATCGCACAAGATACGAGAATCCCCGCTCAAACCCGCCATCAGTGTTGGCTCTATTTCACCCGTATGTGGGCTTTTGCGGCCAGCCTCGTGGTGACTTTTCCTAGTCCTGCTGCCTCCCGTAAAGGGTGAGCAGCGTGCCATCACGAAGAAGGACCGTTTTGAGAGCGAAGATCAATCGCAACCAGATCGAAGGCGGTTTCTGGAAACGCCAGGACTTGCTACTCGACCCGGACTGGGAGCTCTTCAGAAAGGACCCGCGTTTTCTCAGCCTCGCGCAAACCGCGCAGCCGTAAGGACGGACAGCCAATTGGCGCGATTGCGCACAGCCCGTCACGAGGGGCCTTGGAAGGGTATACGCGAAGAATCAGGCGCGCACCACGAGCAACCGGCGCTTCATGGCGGACGAACCGACCAGGCACACGGCAAATGCCGACGCCAGCAGGAGCGCGGTGCTCGACGTGTCCGGAACGTTTGAGTTCAACATCGTGATCGTCAGATCCACGGAAGGCTGCTCACCCGTGCTGGGCGCATATTCCGTGTATCCGCCGCCCGTGGGAACCGAAGTTGAGAACAGGTTGTAATCGTTGCCGTCCGCACCGGTGACATAAACGAGGCCATCGTTGTCGAAGCCGAACGGCGACGTCAGAAGGATGTTGTCAAAAAGGAAGGTTCCGTTGTCGGTCGCGCCAGGGAAGGCGGGATTGTCGACAAGACCGGTGATGGCGACTCCGTTTCGCTGGCCCGTGATTCCGAGGACATCGAAGCCGCTGAACGATGTGCCGTCGACATTGGCGACCGTAATGTCCGACGTCATCAACTCCCCGGACGCGCTGACGCCATTCCCGGTGTAGCTGAATGAGAAGAGAAGGTCAGCTTTGGCCGTGGACGACAGCGACGCGATGGCAAGGAGTGCGATTGAGAGATAGGGGGTTTTCATAGAGTTAAAGCGGACGGTGCAACCGTGAACATTAGGAGGGCTGGAAACCCACCCGCTGCTGGAATCAATGTCTTAAAGCAAATGGCATGCCATAGACTCGTTGCAGCTCTTATACAATGATATGCAAACACTCGTAACTAATTAAAATAAAGACGCATGAAAATATAAAATTTTTCGAATATGGGATTATTGACCCTATCGATGTCATTGATATTTTGTAAGCTTTCCCGACGATTTGACGCACCAAACGCAGTTTCGATCACACCGTTCCTGCTCGAGATTTGAGGGCCAATAATGTCCTAGCCCCTCCCGTTTGAGGCCGAATATTCGCGTCACATCAACGCACTGTCCCAATTGGAACCTCCTGCCAGCCTGCTCGCCCGGATTGAGGCCCGCTGTCGACCGAGTCGAGGGAGGAGCGCGTGCGCCTGCGCCCATCGCCCCTTCACTTTGGGCCTGCGCCGCGCGGTGGGGCACCGCCGGCGGTCGTCGCAGTCGGTGTCGTAATAATCGCCGTCCAGAGCCTCCGGCTCCCAATTGCGGCCGTTGAACGCCCATACGTCATTGTCGTCGGGCTCGACTCGCTCGGCAGCAAGCTCGCCGAGCTGCCTGTCCGGGATCCGGCGCCGAACTCCGACGCCAGCTTCATCCAGCTCGCCTCGCTCGCGGAGAAATTCTGGGAGAGGCCGGAGGCCCTTCCGGTCACACTGGATTCCGGCAGCCTGAGCGGGCGCGGGTCCGCGCTCTATGACTCGGGCAGCAACCAGGGATTCATAGCGATCCGCAAGCTCCCCGCGACCGAACGGGGCAAATGCCACCACTTGTGGCAGCTCCCCACCGCCGCCGGCCGGATCCGGGAGGCTGGCGTGCTTCCAGCCGCCGGCCAGACCAGCGGACTGTACTTCTTCCCGGTCGCGCCCGGCGGCGCGGGGAAACTGGATCGAGTGGACTTCTTCGTGACCTGCGAGGATGCTTCCGACCCCGATTCCGAGCAGCCGCGAGGCAAGGTGATGCTGGGCGACCGGAGGATTTGAGGTGGAAGGTTTCCAGCGCCGGAATCGTTTCTTGTTTCCGCGGGAATGTACCCGGTCATTCTGCCTCAACTGACCGTGCATTCCAAAAGCTCCCGCCATCCCGGATCAAAAGCCCCCGGAATGCGCCGTTCATGGACCCCCATTGAATGGCTGGGCTGCCTGCTGCTGGCCGTTGTCGCCCTCGTCGCCTACCAGCACGTGTGGCATGCGGGCTTCATCTGGGATGACGATGCCCACGTCACGCGCCCAGGGCTGCGATCGCTGCACGGCCTGTGGCGAATCTGGTTCGAGCCCGGCGCGACCCAGCAGTACTATCCCGTTCTCTACAGCGCGTTCTGGATGGAACACCGCATCTGGTCCGACTCTGCGCAAGGCTATCACATCGCCAACGTCCTGCTCCACGCGTGCGCAGCATGCCTCCTCTTTCGAGTCCTTTGGCGCCTTGACGTGCCCGGCGCATTCCTGGGGGCGCTTCTCTTCGTCGTCCATCCCGTCTGTGTCGAATCGGTCGCCTGGATCTCGGAGCAGAAAAACACGCTCTCCGCCGTTTTCTACCTGTTGGCCGCCCTCTCGTACATCGAATACGATCGCGAGCGCCGGCCAGGACACTATGCCGTCGGTCTTGCGCTCTTCGCGCTCGCCCTCCTCAGCAAGAGCGTGGCAGCCACGCTGCCCGCAGCGCTCCTGGTCGTCTTTTGGTGGAAGCGGGGGCGCCTTTCCTGGCGAGGCGACGTGATTCCGCTCGCGCCTTGGCTTGCCTTGGGGTCCGGCGCTGGATGCATGACCGCATGGATGGAGCGAACCCATGTCGGCGCGAGCGGCGCCGCCTACGCGCTCGGGATATCGGACCGCTTCCTCGTGGCAGGGCGCGCCCTTTGGTTCTACCTTTGGAAACTCGTGCGGCCGGTCGACCTGACCTTCATCTATCCTCGATGGACGATCGAAGCGCGCGATCCCTTCCAATACCTGTACCCCGCGACGGCCATTGGCGCACTGGCGGCGCTGGCGATGATGCGAAACCGGTCCCGGGGACCGTTTGCCGCCGCCCTCCTTTTTGCCGGAACGCTGTTCCCGGCCCTCGGATTCATAAACCTCTTTCCCTTCATCTATTCCTTTGTCGCCGACCATTTCCAGTACATGGCCGCGGCGGTCGCGATGAGCGCGGCAGCAGCGGCTCTTGCCGTCGTGGCGCGGCGCCTGTCGCGGATCGGCCGTCTCGTTTCTGGAATTTCAGCCGCATGCGCTGTGGCCGTGCTCGCTTCGCTCACGTGGATTCAGTCCTCGATGTACGCCGATGCCGATACCCTCTGGCGGGCGACCCTTGCCCGGAACCCGGCAGCATGGATGGCCCATAACAACCTCGCCGCCGATCTGCTGGATCGCGGCCACTTCGACGAGGCGATCGCGGAAGCCCGCTTGGCCATCGCGTCCGGGCCTCGAAATGCCGAGGCGTATGTCACGCTGGGCGATGCGTTGGATCAAAAGAAAAGGCCGGGCGACGCGCTCGCCCAATATGAGCGGGCACTCGAACTCGAGCCGACGAACGCCATCGCCCACAACAACCTCGGCAGTGCCCTGCTGCAGGCCGGCCGGACGGACGAGGCCATCGATCACTACCAGAGGGCCCTTTGGACCAAGCCCGACTTCGCGAAGGCCCATGCTAACCTTGCCGACGCCTTCCTCCGGACCGGCCGCCTGGATGAGTCCATTTCCGAATATGCCCGGGCGCTCGAAATCGATCCGTCGGACGCGCGGGCAAACGCCAACCTCGGCACGGCGCTGGCCCAGCAAGGGCGGATGGGCGAGGCGATCGCCCACTTCCGGCGCGCGCTCGAGATCAGCCCCCGGTTTGCGATCGCCCATACCAACCTTGGCAACGTCCTGCTCCAGGCCGGACGGAGGGACGAGGCCCTCGCGCACTATGAAAGGGCGCTCGAACTCGACCCCGATTCCTCCGCGGCCCACAACAACGTGGGATACGCGCTCCTCGTGAGCGGCCGACTCGAAGAGGCGATCGCCCATTTCCGGTCGGCGCTGGCGCTGGACCCGGCGAATGCCGGCGCCCAAAGGAACCTGGCCGACGCCGTCTCCAGGAAATAGCGGGCGGAAATGCCGTGGCGGCCCGACCCGTTTGCATATTGGGGTTTCGCGCGCTCATTTCCAACATGATCGCTTCAACCATAGCCGACGGCGGCCGGCCTGAGACGGACGGGCCGCTTCTGGACGCGTACTCCCACGCCGTATCCGGCGCGGTCACCGCAGCGCATCCGGCGGTCGTCCACATCGTGGTCAAGGGCAACAACGCGCCGGGCGGCTCGGGCTCCGGCTTCTTCATTTCGCCCGACGGCTACCTGTTGACCAACAGCCACGTGGTCCACGGCTCATCCGAGAGGCGCATCTTCCTCGCCGACGGCAGGCGGATGTCGGCCGACCTTGTCGGCGACGACCCGGACTCCGACCTCGCGGTCCTGCGGGTGAGCGCCGACGACGAGCTTCCGCACTTGTCGCTGGCCGACAGCAACGACGTGCGCCTAGGCCAGATTGCCATCGCCATAGGCTCGCCCATGGGGTTCCAGCAGACGGTCACCGCGGGAATCGTGAGCGGCCTTGGCCGCTCGCTGCGCGGAGCCTCGGGCCGGCTCATTGACGACGTCATCCAGACGGACGCCGCGCTCAATCCCGGCAACTCGGGGGGGCCGCTCGTCAATTCCCGCGCGGAGGTGATCGGGGTCAACACGGCCATCATCCGGCCGGCGCAGGGCATCTGCTTTGCCATCGCGAGCAACACCGTCCGCTGGGTCGCGGGCTGGCTCATCAAGGAGGGGCGCATCCGCCGCAGCTTCATCGGCGTCGCCGGCCAGAACGTGCCGCTCCTGAGGAAGCTCATCCATCACCATCGCCTCACGCAGGATACCGGCGTGCTGGTCGCCGGCTTTGAGGCTACAAGCCCGGCCGCGCGCGCCGGCCTTCTTGAGGGCGACATCCTCCTGGCGCTCGACGGCATCCCGACACCGGCGGTTGACGCCCTTCACAAGCTTCTGACCGGCGACAGGATCGGCGAGCGGGCCATCCTGACGTTTCTGCGCGGAGTCGAGCTGCGCCGGCACGCGATAATTCCCGAGGAGATGCCGGCCCAGCCCTGAGGCCGCTCAGCGGGACGCGGACGGGGGATCGACGCGTTCGAAGAATCCCACGGCCCAGTCTCCATCGTTGCCGGCGAAGTGCCGCCAGGCGTAACGGGACCTGATCTTGTTCCAGAGCGGCAGGAAGCGGGCGTTCTGGTTGTCATTGTCCTTCTGGAGCCAGAGCACGTAGCGCACGTTGTTTTCCGTAAGCCACGTGAGAGGGTCCTCGATCCTTCCCTTGTAGAAGTCGTCCACCTGCGCCACGCGGTCGCGCACCTCAGTCCTGAACTCGCGCCAGATTCCCTCCTGCACTGGCCACCCCATGAACGCCTGCTTGTTCGCGTAGATGGCCAGCGTGGTCGCGTCCGTGTTGGCAAACGTGACCCCGCTGTCCAGGCAGATTCCGTCAGGGCGCTCCTTAAGCGCGCTCACCATGTCGCGAAGCGCAATGTCCCGCGTTATCCAGAATGAGCCGTCGAGCATGCCGAAGCTCTCCTTGGGTGTTTCGGCAAACAGGCGCCCGTAGTCGTAGATCTGGATGCAGGGGAGAAGGATCACGACAAGCGAGGCATAGCGGCAAAGGCGGCTGCGCGAGCCCAGGTTGAGCGCGCCGAGGCTCAAAATGCCTGCTGCATAAATCCATCCCCACCATTTCAGCGTGCTGTTGAACCGCTCCCACGTGCCGCCGTTGATGTCGTGGTTGTAGAATATCTCGGTGGTGGCGAGGAGGGCGGCCCACAGACCCACGAAGAAAAGGCTCATACCCCTCTTTTCCCTGTTCAGCGGCGCCAGGGCCATGAGGCAGACGAGGGGCCAGAAGACCGAGAGCCACTCGACGGGCGTCGCGTGGTCGCCATGCGGGGTCAGCCTGAGGACGGTCGTGTGCACGGCCGACTGCTGCATGAAATTCACAAGGAACGGATAGGCGAGCGCGGAGG
>CAAGKR010351003.1_pt1 | contig 17135 bp, 15 predicted proteins | sample 2556971 | NCBI WGS metagenome assembly CAAGKR01 (sample SAMEA5207829, study PRJEB30636) | soil metagenome | biome: forest; feature: boreal; material: soil | place: USA | collected 2011-09 | depth 1 m | reverse complement strand
ATCTCGATTTCGCGGATGGCTGAGCTGCTGGATCCGGCCTGCGGCGAAATGTCGCCGATGTCGGAGGGCTCATCCATCACCGCCCCCTTCCACCTCGAGCGGCGCAACCGTGGCTCGTTGGCGAGAGCCCAATTGATGCTTAGCTTTCGTGCCAGATCCGATTACCAGGAGGACACGCTATGAAATGCGCAGATATCATGACCAAGAATCTCGAATGGTTGACCGATCAGGACAGCGTCCAAAAGGCCGCGGTCGTGATGGCAGAGGCTGAAATCGGATTCCTGCCCATCTGCGACGCGGAGAATCGGGTCATCGGCGTCGTCACCGCCCGCGATCTGACGACGCGGGCGCTGGCGAAACAGGTGGTGCCGGGATCGACCTCCGCCGCCATGGTCATGAGCTCCCCGGCCATCACCTGCCTGGATACGGCCAACGTACGCGATGCGGAAGAGCTGATGGCCACGGAGCGCAAGGCCCACCTGGTGATCGTCGATGCCGCCGGGAAGCTGGTCGGGGTCCTCAGCCTGGCCAATCTCCTCGAGCACGCGCCCGGTCTGCACACGCTGCAGACCCTGCACACCGTGCGCGCCGTGCTGTCGCGCGAGGCGCTGGGCGCGCGCGGCGGCGCCGCGAGGAACCAGCCGCTTCTGAAGGACGATCCGGCTGCGCAGAACTTGCCGGTTCCGTCGGACGACCTGAAGGTGAGCCCCAGCGTCTTCACCGGGGGCCACCAGAACACCGACACCAAGGAATTCCCCGGCTGACGCGCGGGCGAGTACAACAACATCAGTATCGACCGCGCGAGCCGCATCCTCCTACTCCCACCCCGTCCGGGAGGGCAGATCTAGCTGGACACTGAACACATGAACATGTTATCGAGTATGCCCAACGTGCGGGCTCTTCGGCTTCAGGTTTCGGCCTCTCCAGGAAGGCCGAAAAAACTGGGGCCGTACGCTCCGCCGCACCGTGCCCATCAGATCGGGCTGTGGCGCGCGCTCGACGACGTCCGGTTCGTCCCGCCGGCCCAATACGATCGGCTTCTTGTATTCGGTGCCCGGGAGCACGAGGGCGACGAGGGCGGTCCGCCGATCTACTTCGCTGGCGATCTCGATCTCGTGAGGAGCCCGTGTGTCGCTGTCGTCGGAACGCGCAAGGTGACCCGTGATGGCGCGGCTCTGGCTTCGGCTGTCGCGTGCGCCCTCGTAGATCGTGGGATTGTGGTGGTCTCGGGGCTGGCGGAAGGTGTGGACACCGCCGCGCTTCAGTCCGCGATCGACTCCGGTGGGAGGGTCATCGCGGTAATCGGGACCCCGCTGGACCGCGCCTATCCGGCCAAGAATGCTCAGCTCCAAGAGCTAATCCATCGCGAACACTTACTCGTGTCACCGTTTCGCTCGGGCGCGACCGTGACGAAGCTGAATTTTCCGCAACGGAACAAGTTCATGGCCGCGCTGTCCGACGCAACCGTGATCATCGAAGCCTCTGATACATCCGGCACGCTTCACCAGGCGTCGGAGTGCACGCCGTCGAGGCTAGACCGGTGGCTCTTCATTTCGCAGCTCGTGCTCGACAACAAGGATGTGTCGTGGCCGGCGAAGTTCTTGAGCTATCCGAAGACGCGCGTCTTCGAAACGCCCGACGACATTTTCCGTTCCTTCCCCCTCACCTAACGTGTCTCAGCTCGACGTCCAAGCTTTTGGGAAGTACTGCACATCGCGGCTCGATAAGAGCCTCGATGGCTGTAACGACGCCTTCCACATGGTGAAGTTCGTCAAGGCGGTCAAGGATGAGCCCTTTTCCGGCTGGGCGAGCATTCCGGGGCGAGGGACCAGATTTCACCTAGACGCGTCGACCAAGGAGCACGTATTCGATTGGTTCGCAGCCCGCGCCGGAGCGCTGTTCAAGGCCGATGGCGAGTATCTTCTCGTGCCAATTCCGAGCAGCTCGTGCACCTCGCGCGAGGCAGTGTGGCAATGCCGACCAACGCGACTGGCCAAGGCTCTTTGCTCGCAACACCCCGGTTCATCGATGAAATGGGGCGCGATCAGCTGGTGGAAGACGGCCAAGAGAAAGGCGCACCGTTCGAGCGATCGAAGTCTTCGGGATCCGTGGGCTCTGTTCGACAACCTTGTCGTCAGCAACTCGCTCACGCCGTTTATGCGCTCGGCCAAGATCCTGCTCGTCGACGACGTTTGCACCACGGGCGCGCACTTCCAGGCGATGGACGCGAAGCTGCGCGAGAGAGGGCTCAACGTGACCGAAGCGATCTGCGTTGCTCGCGCCGTTCAGGAGCAGCCCGACAATGCGTTTCACAGAGTTCGTTATTCGTTTCCTCGGCTTGACCTAGAAGACCACCCGGGTTGAGGGACATCGAGTGATCTGTCGCCACCGGCCCGGCTGGGACCGGAATGTGTTCGTTCCCGGTGTCGCGATATCTCCTGCCCGCGCACCACCGGGCTTCCTGCTCTTACGGCGCGACAAGGTCTTGGAGCAGTCCTGTCATCATTTGAAGCGACAGCGCGGTCCAGGACTCCTGGTAGTAGGTACTTCCTGCCAGCTGCGTGAGCGTCGCGATGCTGGCGTAGGCGTCGTCGCGTAGCTTCACATAGGTGGTGCCGGTCGCCATCGCGCCGACGCCAGCCGGTCCGACGAACGAGGCGGCGCGCGGGCCACCTGTCGTCACGAACTGCGCGTGTGGGTTGCCATTAAGGTCGTAACCGTCGACCATATTCGCGACCCCCACGCTCGAATAGAAGCCGGAGATCTTCTGGAGATAGGCGAGAGCGCGTGGCTCGGCGTTCCAGCAGTAGTCCTCGCCGAGCCGGAAGGGGGTTCGGCAGGAGTCGAGCTGATGGTAGAGCGGCATGTTGGTCCCCGATGGCGTCATCGGCACCCCGGCCGGCGTCGACCAAGCCGGGACCAGGCCGTTCTGCGCGTTGCCATTCTGGGCGTTCAACGTATTCGAGAGAACCGTGTAGCTCGCATCGATCACGTTGTTCCAGTCGGACGTCTGGCCGGTGGTCCGGCCGAATTCCCGGTAAAAGGCCGGAGCGAAGTATGAAATATTGATGACCGACCCGTCGGATTGGTCGCCCGAGGTCAGGACGAAGCCGCGGCTTTGATCGACTTCGTATTGCCAGATGAGGCCGATCATTGTCTTGGCGAAGGTCAGGTAGCTTGTGGAGAGACTCCCCTGGCCGCCCCAGCGCTGGTCGGCCATGATGAGCGCGAAGGCCATGTCCTCGTCACCATCGGTCGCGGCCCCTGTTCCGAGCGCCATGGTCCCGTCGGCGCTGATGTACCAGTTCATGAGCCCATGGTTGTCGGGAAACTGCTGCTCGTATTGCCAGAGCTCGTCGAACGTGTCCTGATCGTTGGCGTAGACGGACAGCAGCATTCCGTAGCCGATCCCTTCCGAGACGGTGGAGTTGACCTCGGCGCCCGACGAGTTCGGGCGGCGCACGCGCAGGAACCCGCGGGCACCGTCGCTGACGACCAGGTCGGTCTTCCATTTGTCATAGGCGGCCTTTGCGTCTGCTGTGCTTGCGCCAGTCGGTGGCGCGCAATGGCCGGCGCCTGGGATCACCAAAGGCGCGGTCCCCCCACCGGTGCCGCCGCTGCCGGTACCACCGGCGGCGCCCGGCCCTCCGTCGCCAACTCCTGCAACGCCGTTCCCGCCGCCCGCCCCACCCGCGCTCGAGGTGCCGCCATTCCCGGTGGCTCCAGCTGCCGCGCCGCCATAGCCACCGAAGAGGGCGCCATCGCTGCCGCCGCTGCCAGAACCTCCCCCGGAGCCCAGGCTGGAGCCGCCACCCGATCCGGCCGCGCCTCCCGATCCCACACGCTGGGCCGAACAGGAGGCCGAGTATAGGGCGGCCCCCAGCAGAAAGGCCACAATCTGAAATCGAAAGAGAAAGAAGCGTAACTGCAAAACAGACATTGGGTTCGCTCCTAGCCGGCTCGGCTCGTGAAATCCCCACGCCGCTGCTGGACCACCCCGTTTAGAAAAAGTTTACGACAAACGGCAGGGGTCGCAAATGCCGAGATGCGTACCGCGCCGAAATAAGTCCATTACTTAACGCACTGCCTTGTCGCATTTACCGTGACGACTCTTGAAGTTCAGAAGCAACCTGGGTGCGGAAGTTTTTTTTCGCCTGGGCGACGAAGCGGCGGTAACCGACAGGGTCCACGAATGGGTTGTCGGTCGCGCCTTTCTGCTGGCGCTGACGTTTGGCAGGCATGTCGTAGAAGGCGCCGTGTACGCCCAGAAAGACGTCGCACGGCAGCGCTTCCCAAATCGCGAAGCTGCGCGCGAAGTCGTCCGCTATGGTCGGGTAGCGGCTGTTCCCGACCAGACGAACGCCTGGATTGACGTTTGCGCTCGGGAAGAACACCACGTCCAACCCCCGGGCCCGGGGCGAACCGGCTGGGATCGGCAGGCGCATGGTCCAGGTGACAGCGCCCATCGTGTGTCCCGGAGTCAGATGTGCTGTCAGCGTCGTCCCGCCCAAGGTCACCTGATCGCCGTCAATGACCAAGCGATCGACCGGGCACGGCGTCCAGGAGTAGACGCCGTCGTAGACCGACTCGCCCTTGCCCCCCGCCGCGAGAACGGTGCCGTCGCGCGCCGAAGCGACCACCATGGCGCCGGTGAGTCGGCGCACGAGGGCGTGTGCTTGCACATGATCGATGTGGGCGTGACTGGTGAGCAAGATCTTGATGTCCTGGAACTGAAAGCCGAGCGCGGCCACGTTGTCGCGCAGCCGCGGAATGGAGGCCTCAAACCCGCTGTCGAGCAATATGTGTCCCGCCGGAGTCGTGATCAGAAACTGCGCAATCTCGTTACTGCCCACGTAGTAGATGTTATCAATGACCCGGTAGGGTGGGCAGTCACGATTCCAACTCCGCATCGATCTCGGTACACCCCGCTGCCCCGCGCACGCGGCGAGCGCCAACATCGCCAACGTCGCGGTCAGTCGCAGTCGATAGCCGCGTCGAAATCGCACAGCGTCGGTGGATCGCTACGCCGGGTCGGCGACCAGAGCGAAGTAGCGGATGCTCTTGTGATCCGTGGCCGCGAACTCGTCGACGAGGGCTCCCTTCCACACGGACTTCAAATCGGGCGTCAACTGCAACTTGTGCACATCGCCTTGACGGAAGCTGCGGACCTTGCCGGAGACGATACTCTTCATGTTGTCCTTGATCGCCGAACGAGGCGCGCGGGGCTTGTAATGGGCGACGAAGATCGACTGTTTGTCCATCGAGCCGCCGATCACGACGTAGCGCATGACGTAGGCATAGTCGTAGAGATCGTCGGGCGGGAATTTGCTCGGGATCTCGACAAGCTTGGCGGTAACAGAGATCGGCGTTGGAATGGGGTTGGCCGCGCCCGCGGAATCCGCGACGGTTACGAGGGTCGCGGTTGCCACGGACGAAACGACCAACATGAGCAATATTGACCGGGGTAAGGCGAACGATTGAAATCTCATGGGGATTACCTCTTGGTCTGCGGTGAGTCGATCTGCTGTTCCTGTTTCAAAAGCGCCATGTTTTGTTCGAGCCCAGGGAGATCCCTGCGGGCACGCGCGGCTGCCTCGTACGCAGTCGCCGCTATGGCGAGCGCCCCCTTAAGCTGGCGGACGGCGCCCAAACTGGCCTGAGCCTCGGCGAACTCGGGAAACTCCGCTGCGGCGCGCGCGTAGGCCCGCTCGGCACCGACCAAATCGCGGGCGGCCCGCAGGTTATTCCCGGCGTTGAACCAGTGGACTGCGACGATCTCTCCGACGGTAAGGGGGCGAAAGTACGGGGAGCTTCCGTCTTCGTTTTCCGCCGGCCAGGGCCCGTACTTAGCGCGGTACCATGCGTCCGGCATCGCTTCGCCCAGGCGGAGTAGCTCCACGTTGCGGGGCACGGAGCCGGATCTTCGCACAAAGAAGTGGCCGGGGACTAGGATGCCGTCGAGCGGAAGCCGGAGACGCTCGGCAAGCGCAAGGTAGAGGTCGCCGAGCCCAAGGCAGTTCCCGCGCCGGTCAGCGATCACCGACGGCAGCCGGAAGAAGCGGATATCGACGCTCTCTATTTCCCGTTCGAAGCCAAGCTCACCGAAGACGACGGCATTGAGGTCTTCGATGAGATCGGCGTGGGTCTGGCGGTGGCGCCGCTCGACGCGGGCAGCGATCGCCTCGAGCTCGACCCAACCGTCGGTGATTGCGTTGGGAGTGGCGCCGAAGTCGGCCGCGAGAGCCACGAGTGCGCTCACGATCGGTCCAGGCGGCCGCGCTGGAGCGGAGCCCGCGCAACCAAGCGTTCCGGGCAATAATGCTGCGCCCACGAGGGCGGTCGCCCAGGTCGCGCCGGGACTGGTCAATGGACCCTGCCGGCCGATTGCCAGCCTTCCCAGAAGTCGTAAAGATCACGAGCCGTCATCATCCAAATGACGAGCTTCTTCGACGAAAGCGCGTCCTCACCACGGCGGAGAAGCTTCTGTCGGACGTTCGGTCCGCCGCCGTAGCTCATCACCAGATCGATTGGGTAGCCAATCTCCTTTGCCAGATGCGCCGACTCACCGGCGTGCTCGCAATCCATTAGCTCGTAGACGCCGGTGAAACTGTCGCCGAGAAGAACGACGGGGCTGTCCGGATCGTCCTCATAAAGCGCGCCGTCCGGCGAGATCACCTGTTGGCCGACCAGCGTCTCCGGAGCATAGCCGGCCTTCTCCGCCTCGGGCAGGCGAGAATGCAGATCGCCATACCGAGTGAAGCTCGCGTCCTTCGTACGATAGACGCGCCGATGCCGAGCGAGCTCCTGGTACCAGGGATAACGCCGGACTCGATCCGCGACGAGCTTCGCGGCCAGCTCGATGCCGCGGCTTGTCCAGTGGGTGTCCTGCACCTGATACAGCGGTTCAGGCCCCGCCGACGGCTGCGCCCGGTTGGCGAGAAACGCTGGAAGGAGGTCGATCGTCTCGACCCCTGCTTCGGCGAGATCGAGGAGAAACTTCCTTTCGTAAGGGTTCGCGACCTGGCCGGCGAACCGCGCGAGGACCGATGCGCCCTTGCCGGGCGCGGTGCCTGCTTTGTCGGGGAAGATCTCGACTTTGGTCGGCACCGGTACGAATAGAAGGTCGACGCCGTGATCGGCCAGCAGCTTACGGAATTGAACGATCGCAGGAATCGGATTCTTGTCGCGCCGCTGCTTCTTAAGATCGCCACCAAGCACATAGGCGAGTGATTGCCCGAAAAAGAGATAACCGTCGGCGCCCGCCACGGCCTTCGCGCCTGGAGGGATTGTCGCGAGGCGGCTCTTTAGCGCGACCTGCAGCGGCGCGACCTCGGCCGACCATGCCGCCCAGGAGCCGCCATGAGCGGTGAGCTCGGCCCGAACAGCGGAGGAGATGGCATTGGGCGCCGGCGAAGGAGCGCCGCGCGGGAGGTTCAAACCCGCCGAAGGCGGCCGCGGCGTGAGGATCTCACCGCCTTCAGTCGCGACCAGAAAGACGTTATAGACAGGCTTACCAAAGGGTTTTCCCCGCATGACGATCGCCGGAGCTGGGAATTTTAGGCCACCGAGCTCCGCAAGGATCGGGGGCTCGGTGTCATCCGTCGGCCACCCTTTCGGAGCCTGCACGAGATCGGTATTGTAAGAGGGGTACCAATAGGAGGCGAGCTGGTGCGCCCAGCCCTTGACCTCGGCGGTCGACAGGACGCGCCCCTCGTATTCGGTGCGAACGAAACGAACGATGTCCTGGGGGTCACCCAGCTCGTCGGCGGCGACGCGCCCGTATAGCTCGGGAACTCCATCGCCGTCCTCGTCAGGCATCGAGGAAAAGCCGGTGAACCACGGCGCCATCTCGATCTTGATCCAGATCTCGGCGGGGCGCCCCGCGCCGGGATCGTGCAGGTAGGCCTCAGCTGCTGTCTGGCGCACGATCTGTGGCCCCCCCGCGAGTCCCCAACTCTCACCTCGCACGCTGCTGACGACCCTCTCGAGGCGCTCAGCCCCGGCCACGCGCTTCGATGCGAGCAGCTCAGAAAGAGGCGCAAGAGCAAGTGGATGCGCGCGCTCCTCGGCGGATAGGGGCGTATCGCCAATCGAGCTCACCAGCGAATCCGCCGCGACCGCGCCGCCGAATGGGTGCGCCGCACTCGGCGTCTTGCCCCGGTCACTCAGCGCTTCGGGTGCCGGATCGGCGTTCATGAAATTGGCGTGATAGGCCGCGAAGTCGAGGCTCGCGCGCGTCGGGCGGATGATTCGGCGCACGAGTACTTGCGAGTCGGTCCGCCGATAGCGGGAATTCACGGTAACGACGTCAACGCGGGTCGCGACGACGGGCGGCCCCTTCATCGGCCAAGGAAACCTCGCCCCCGAGCTCGCGCAGCCGCCAAGCGCGAGGATGAGCAAAGAGGTCCATCCCGCGGCGGCGAGTAATTCGGCCTGTTGTGCGCGCAGTCTCATCGCCAGTGATATTGCCTTCGCCTAAACCGCCACATCACGCGGAACACGCGAAGACCGTAGGTCAGCGGATTCAGGTGCGACACCTCGTCGCCGTAGTGGGTGGGGATCGGCTCCTCACCGACGACGAGGCCCCGCGCGCGCGCCGCCGCGATTGCTTCAATGTCGAAGTCGAAGCTATTGCTAAGCCGCTCAAACGGGATCACGTCGAGAGCTCGCGGGCCATAGACGAGGTAGCCGCTGTGGAAGTCCGTCAGCGGCAACGCGAAGGCGCGACGCTCGAGCTTGTTCAGGATCCAGTTACCCGCGACTTTGTAACGCGGCATTCCGCCTTTGCGTGCTCCGCCTCCTGCGATCCGCGATCCCTGCAGCAGGTCGAGGTTTCGCTCATCGAGGGCACGAAGTAGGTCCGCCAGCACCTCGGGACTGTATTGTCCGTCGGCGTGGACGGATGCCACTCGCTCGGCGCCAAACTCTTTCCCCGCGGCGATGCCCTCTTTCATCGCCGCCCCATAGCCGCCGTTGCGTAAGCGATGAACAACCGAGATTAGGGGCGAGCGCTCGGCGAGAGCGCCCGCGACGGCACCCGTCGCGTCGGTGCTGCCGTCGTCGACAACGACGATGCGTTCCAGACCGGGCGGGCGCGCGGCGACGATTCGGTCTACGACGCGCCCAAGATGGCGCGCGGCATTGTAAGCAGGCACGACCACGACGAGCTTCACCGGACGCGCCGCCCGCCCGCCGCCGCGGAACGTGCCGCCGAAGTGCCACTGAGGCGATCCTCGTACCGCGCGAGATAGTCTGCGACGATTCCCGGAAGCATCTCGCGGAGACGGGCGCGAGGGCGCCAGCCCAGAAGACGCGCCGCCTTGGCAACCGATGGAATCCGGACCTCGGAGTCGTCGTATCCAGGTCCGTAAAATTCCTCCGCCCTCACAGCCTTCATACGTGCCGGAGGTGCCTCGGGTCGCAACACCCGGAACGCGAGCGCAAGCTCCTTGGCGAGCTGTCGGATGCTGACGTCGTTGCGAGCGTCGCCGAGGTTCAGGATTTCGCCCTGGCAAGCGTCCGGCCGATCGACGATGCGCACAATCGCGTCGACAAACTCGCCGACGTCCACGAACGAGCGCCGCCGCCGACCGCCGTCCACCAGCGCCAGCTCTCCGCCCGTCATGAGGGCGTGCATGAACGACGCCAGCACCCGCGGGATGCCCTCACCGTCGACGCCCGGGATGAAGTCCATGCGCGGACCGATGACGTTGAAGGGTCGCACGATCGTGAACTTCAGACCCTCGTGTTGCCCGTAAGCCCAGATCACCCTTTCGAGAAGTTGCTTGGCTGCTGCGTAGGACCAGCGCTCGCGATGGACGGGCCCAAGAAACAACGCCGTGTCTTGCTCGGACATGCGGTGCATGGGACGCCCGCGTCCGTCGAGCGCGATCCGCCCGTAGACTTCGCAGGTCGAGAAGTGAACGAGCCACTTGCCGCGCGCCGTACAGAGCTTCACGAGCGGAACGAGATCGGTGTAGCTCGCGTCGATGACCTCAATGGGGTGTGTGGTGTATAGCGCAGGGTTGCAAAGCGCGGTCAGCGACACCACCAGGTCCGCACGAGCGGTTATTTCATCGAGGAGCCCAGGCGCTCCGATCCGCGCCTTGATCCGTCTGACGCGGGGTAGGTCCGGCGCGAGCTTGTCGAGGTCGATGTCTACGGCGTCGATGTCCGTGTTAGGGCGGTCAGCGAGCTGGGGCACGAGGTGCGAGCCAATGAAGCCCCCGGCGCCGAGCACGGCGATTCGTGTGGGTCGACCGACCGGAAGTCGTGTGAGGCGCGGCGCGCGGGACGAAAGGCCGCGCGATTTGCTCGTAGGTGGGTGGCTCATGATGGAATCAGTTGATTTAGTTACGGCTCTTCTGACTTTTTAGTGTGGCGAGATGATTTCGACTTCTGTTTCGCCGCTGGCTTCGTCGTTTCGGCAGCGGCGCCGTCGTCTTCGCCCGCTTGTGCCTTAGGGCTCGCGTCGTCGCCGCTGGTGTCCGCCGGGTCTGCGGGGGCCTGGTTCTCGTCAGCGGCAGGAGCGCCCGGGATGAAGATGTCGGGCCAGCGGTCGTTTGCCGAATGGTACGTTAGCCGCGCAGCCGTTTCGAACGGTGTGCCGACCTCCCACAAATAGATTTCGTAATCGGCGGTATCGTGTTCGTGGCCCCTCTGCGTGGCCGCCCACACGAGCCACTTTCCATCGGCCGATAGCTGAGGGAAGTACTCATGCGACCGCCGCCCTGGAAGGTCGATCAGCGTAAGGGCGTCAAGGTCCGCATCGCTCTTCGCAGGCTTGCCGTTCACAATGGGCAAGTGGAGGACGCGGCTACCGCCATTGCCAGTCGGATGAACCCAGTAAACTTCGCTCTTGAAGGGTGTCCAATTGATTTGGCAGCCCTCGCCGGTGCGGATCCATGTCTTCTTCCGGACATTCCAGATGCCGGTCTCGCGCTTCGAGCCGCGCAACGTGATCGCGATGTAGCGTCCGTCCTTGGATATCTCCGGCTGCTGCAAGAGGGCGCCGTCGAGCTCCGGCACCTTGGTGCTGTCGACGAGCACGGTCTCGTCGCCACCATCCAGCTTGCGCTTTACGATCGCCGTGGACTTGGCGTAGACGATTTCGTCGTTGGAGAGCCAGCTTCCCCAGCTCGCGTTGTCGACGACTTTGGTCTCTTCCTTGCCCTCGGGAGTGATCGTGTAGATGTCCCATTTTCCGTCGGTGTTCGCATCCCGCTCGTAGACCCAGCCATTCTTGCTGCGCGTGAAGAGAATACGAGCTCCGTCGGGCGAAAAACGCGGAAACCAATCGACGGGGTCGCCCCGCGTGATCTGGCGGATGTGGGAGCCGTCGGTGTTCATGACGAAGAGATCGTGGTTGCCGGCGCGAGAGCTCGACCAGACGATTATGCCTTTCGCCTTACCGCCGACCTCGGCCCTCAGCTGGCTGGCGGCTTCGTCGGGCTTCTCCTCGTCGCCGATCGAGGCCTTTTCGCCAGTCGTGGTGGCGCAGGAGGCGATCGCAGCGCCGAGACCTGCGACCGCCAAAACGCGACCAACAGCCAATCGACGCTCGCGAGACGCACGGCGTCCTCGAGTTGCGTCTCGGAGGGCGCCATCTGGAGCTTCGCGTGCATGGTCGTGATGTGATCGTTTCATATCGCCTTCCCGTCTGTAATGGAGTCGACTGTCTCAATTGCCCGTGCGGCGCTCGCTCTCGCCATCCTGGGCGACAGTGGGGACAAGCAACGTGCGAGGCCCTCGCGCACGCCACGCGGCCGGTAGCCGAAATCCTTCATCGCCTGCGTGCAGTCCAGAGCAGCATCGTTCGTGAAGCCAGCTATCGCGTATGGCGTGATGGGTGGATCCTTCATGAGGTGGGCGAGCACCCCGGCAATCGCGCGGCAGAGGGGAACCGGAACGTGCAAGAACGGTCGTTCTGCTCCCTCGATGGAGAGTACCAGCTTGCCCAGATCCTCGAGGCTGATCGACTCCCCGCCACTGAGGTTGTAGAGCTTGCCGAAGCAGGCCTCGTTTCCTGCGATGCGGGCGAGCCCTTCAACGACGTCGTCGGCGTGCACCGGGCATTTGAGCGCACTCCCCGGACCGATGAACGGAACGATTGGGAACCGGCGCAGAAATTTTCGAAATAGCATGAATTCCTGGCCGCCATTCTCGTCGTAGACCAATGTCGGCCGCACAATCGTGTGCGCGAGGCCGTGCTCTTCCGTCACCACGCGCTCGGCGTCGAGCTTCGAGCGACCGTAGGGCGTGAGGTGCGGATACACGACCGAAGCCGACGAAACGTATACGAAGTGCCGAACACCCGCGCTGGCCGCGGCCGCGACGACATTCGCGGTTCCCTGCCGATTGATCGTTTCGTAAAGGTTCGGGTCTTTGGCGAGGATGACGGCCGCCAGGTGAAGCACGGTGTCAGCGTTGGCGGTCGCGGCCGCGAGCGAGCGCGAATCGCGCACATCGCCCTCGACGATTTCGCAGTCGATCCCGTCGAGGCGGCCACGCAGAGGATCTCCCGGGAGAACCAGAGCGCGCACGCCCCAGCCGCCCCCCCCCAGCCTTCGCACGAGCCGACGCCCCAGCTCGCCCGCGGCCCCCGTCACCAGCACCGTTCGACTCACGGCGCCTCCTCCCGAGCCGGGGCCCTGGGCGTGGGCCGCTCGAGGCTCGACCAGTCCACGGGCTTGAAGTCGCCGACCGCGAGCTCGCGCGAGGCGAGCTCCCACACGACGACGGACTTGCCAGCCAAGCGATCGTCACCGCCAGCCAGCGCATTATAGAGAAGCTGTCGGGTCGCGTGCGCCCCCGAGTCGTTCTGGGCGATGACGTCTACGTCGCGCGCAATCGCCCGCGCAAGCTGAGCGCCGAGACCGGCGCTCGCGCCCCACCCCATCTGCTCGAGGCTGAACACGTTGGTGAAGCTGTCTCCAAGCAGAAGGACGCTCGCGTGCTCGTTCGGCTCGAAGGGAACGCCCGAGGGATCTTGCACCTCGTGGACGGTCACGGTCGCCGGCAAGAGCAGGGTCTGTCCGTCGGGCAGGCCGAGCATGTCGGTCACGTCGCCGACCCGGGAGACCGTTTTCGCGACGGTCCGCCACCGTCGCACCGCGGCGCCCGGAGTGTGCGGAATGGCCGCGTGCGCGACCAAGAACCGGCCCAGCTCAGCGGCTACGGCCTCCATCCACGCCGGAGTCCAGTGCGTATCTTGTGTGAGGAAGAACGGCGGCTCGCCGGGCCGCAAAGTCCTGGAGGTTGGATCAAAGACGAGGATCCCTGCGTTTGCGAGCTCAGCCATGAGCCGGGGACTGTCCGGGTTGTTCGCCGGCGGCAGCCGTAGGTCGCGCATGCGGCCGTGCAGCTCCACCGGCTGCAAGCTCGCCTTATCGGGCACCGGGAAGAGCACGAGCTTTATCCCGCGACTGCCGAGAAAACGGCCGAAATCGAGGATGGCCGGGCGGGGATCGGGCGACAGTGGCGGATCGCCCGCATCGAGCGCCGCCCTCTTCCGGCTGGCCATGATTGTCGGATCTAGAAACCCCGGTCCACCGACGGCGGTGATGCCGGGACCGTAAAATAACCACCCGTCACGCCCAACAACCGCCTTCTTGTTACCGTAGCCACCCGCTCGGAGAAGGAAAGCCTGAACGCGCGGACGAACGTATTCGCGGGGCGTGGACGCCTTGTCGAGATCCTCCTCGAACTGCTTGATGTTGTCCTTGGTCGGCGGGTGTCGAAAGAGATCGAGCAGGACCGAATCGTTGCCGCTCGTTCGATCGCCGATTGCCTGGCCGATCGGGACCACATAGATGACCAGCAGAAAGGCGATTCCGAGGGCGCACGCGACCGGCCGCGAAACTGCAGTTCGGAGGATGCCGCGGCGAAGGTCTTCATCGTGCGACGGATCGGTCGGACCACCCCGGTTGGGGCCCTGCGCGGCGGCTCGGCCGATTGTATCTGCTGCCAAGGTCATTTTGCTCAAAACTGAAAATACAAGAACGGATTTGCGCTCTGCGTCCACATGAGAAGGATAGACAATGCCAGCAGACCGATTGCGCCGACCGCGCGCGGCACCGACAGCCGCGTCGTAAACGCCCAGGTGTTGGGGGCCCCCCACACGAGGATGGCCGCCAGAACGAATACCGTCACGTGAAATCGAGTGTACATCGCCCCGGCGGGCGCGTCGGAGGCGGCCGTTGTAGCCGCGAGGCCGAACAGCGAGGCGAATGTCGCGAGGCCCTGCCCAAGGGTCTTGGCACGGAAGAAGACCCAAGCGAGGCAAACGATGAGGAACGTCATGGCGACGCGGATTGGACGCGGCAAGCGCCGATACGCGCTCGCTTTGCCTTGGGCGCGCTCGAAGGCGAGCATGCCGCCATGAATAGTGCCCCACAATACGAAGTTCCAGCTCGCTCCGTGCCAAAGGCCGCCCAAGAGCATGACGGTCATGAGGTTAACGTAGGTCCGGCTCGCGCTGCGACGGTTGCCGCCGAGAGGGATGTAGAGATAGTCGCGAAGCCATGTCGATAGGCTGATGTGCCAGCGTCGCCAGAAATCGGTGATGCTGTCGGCCTGATAGGGCGAATCAAAGTTCTGGATGAGAACGAAACCCATCATCAGCGCGAGGCCACAGGCCATGTCGGAGTAGCCCGAAAAATCAAAGTAGATTTGGAAGGCGTATCCCAGCAGGCCGAACCACGCGTCATACACGTGCAGGACGCCCGCGCCGAAGGCGGTGTCGGCGATGTGCCCCATCGGGTTCGCGATTAAGATCTTTTTCGCCATCCCGAGCGCGAAGAAAGCGACGCCGCGGGCAAACTTGTCGAGGGTGTGCCGCCTAACTCGCATCTGCTCTTCGAGCGCCGCGTAGCGAATGATTGGGCCGGCGACGAGATCGGGGAAGAAGGCTTCGAAGCAGAGGTAGTCGGTGAACCGCCGCATCGGGCGCGCATCACCGCGGTAGACGTCGATCGCGTAGCTCATCGCCTTGAATGTGTAAAACGAGATCCCGACCGGCAGGACGATGTGCATGACGGGGACCATGTCCCCAGACAGGCCGAACGTGTGTCCCAGAGCGTTGACGTTTTCGGCAACGAAGCCCGTGTACTTGAAGACCGCGAGCAAGCCGAGGTTCGTAGCGATTGACACGCCCAGCAGCGTCTTCATGGCACGCGTGCGCGCGACCTCGGGCCCGATAACGGGTGGAAGGCCGCTCGGCTCGTCGGGGAGGTGCGACAGCCGCAAAAGGCCGATTCCGCAGACGTAGTCGACGCTCGATCCAAAGAACATGATGACGGCCCAAATCGGGTTAGCCCAGCCGTAGAACACGTAGCTTGATATGGCAATAAGGGCGGTCCGCGCGCCGAACGGGACGAGGTAATAGAGCCCTAGGACCAGGGGCAGGAAATAGAAGACAAAGACGTGGCTCGTGAAGACCATGTAGGCCGAGTCGCAGTGTCCAAAGACGGCGACGAACGTCGAAAACGCCGTTCCAGATATTCGTCTACCAAAATCTCGGGGTCGGTGGTAGCTTCTATCGCGGGTCCGGGAGCTCTTCCCCGATCCCGCGGTGATCTGATGAGGCGTTCCCGCTATCGTCTTAACGTTTTCCTCGCGTGCGCGCTGTTCGGCGCAGGGGCGTACCCCACGATCGCGCGCTGGCGCGAGGCCTCGCTGGTAGAAGCGCGGGTCGGGCGCATCCTGAAGACGAGCGACCGGACAGCCTCCGCGCAAAGCGGCTCCGAGGGCAGCTCCTTACCACCAGCGATCGATCCGACATTGCTGGTTCGAATAGAGGAATTCGGCGATTTACTAGCAAGCTGGCAGACGATCGGCGGCTGCGGCGCCGGAGCCGGCGCCAGCTCGAGCGCGGGCCTCAAATGGGTGGGACGCAACGTGACCGGCGGGCTCTTCAATGTTCAGGAACAGGTCAGCTACACGAATCTTGGCACGGCCGAATATCCAGAATATAACTTTTTCATCAACACTTTCATCAACACGGACCTCACCGAGAAGTGGAACGTTGGCGTCATCATACCGATGGTCTACAAATACCTGGGCGACCCCCTCCATCTGGGCTCCCCCTACACTCCCGCGGTGGACTACTCGAACGGGGGACTTGGCGACGTCAGCCTTCTGGTGACTCGCAAGCTCGGCTCTATCAATGCGACGCAGTTGACGGCCAATGTCGGGTTGCCCACCGGAACCTGGGATGCCACCTATTCGCCGGGACTTTATCTCAATCAGAATGCTCAGCTCGGTTTCGGCGAGCCCAATGCCGCGCTGATCCTCGATCAGACGCTGGACCAGGTGTGGGGCCTCGTTGTTCTTGGGGGCGCCGCCGCTTGGCGGGGAGGGCAAAATAAGATCGATAGTTACCGGGCGCCAACCGCGGCGGCTTACGGCTACGCGGCATACTTCCTAGGGCCGTTCGTACCCGCGTTTGGCCTCACGCTGGGCGGCTTCTCCGGACATGATCGCGATCAAAACGCGGTTCAAAATACACCCCTCGTTAGCCTCGCAGCGAACGCCTCGATCGAATTTTCGACGGACTGGATCGCCCTGCTTCTCGCCGCGTCAATTCCCTACAAATACGACGGCATCTATAAGGACGATTCGGGTCTTCCTCGGTCGCCCTGGGGATTCATGCCCTGGACGGTCGCCTTCGGTGTTTCGGTGGCGCCGTTTTGAAATCCGCGCCTCCGGATGGTGGGAGCCAGCGCCAGACGGCCTCAAATGCTTTAGATGAAGCCGGCCTGACCCTGACCCTAACCTAGCCTGATCTCGCCCACAACAAGGTACTCATAGTAAGCGCCTGCGTTGGTGCGAGCCGCCGAGGAGAGCAACCCAATGACACACCGTTTAATTTTTTTCGGGCGGAAGGGCAACGAACGCTTGCGTCGTCGTGGCAGCCGGTCGCCTTGGCCGTGCTCTGGTCTTGTGGGGCCTTTTCTTGCGGCGTTTCTGGCGATCCATTGCGGACTCCAAAAACACGTAGAGGGTGGCTCGACCGACACCGGAGGGCAGGCCGCAGGCTCCACGGGCACAGGCGGCGGGCCGGGCACGGGTGGGCAGGGCGTGGGCTCAGGGGGGGTCTCCGCCACGGGTGGGCAGGGCGTGGGCTCAGGGGGGGT
>CAAGKR010203346.1_pt1 | contig 17162 bp, 17 predicted proteins | sample 2556971 | NCBI WGS metagenome assembly CAAGKR01 (sample SAMEA5207829, study PRJEB30636) | soil metagenome | biome: forest; feature: boreal; material: soil | place: USA | collected 2011-09 | depth 1 m | reverse complement strand
GCCTGCAGGAAGAGTTGAGGCAGCAGATGTTGCGCCAGGTCGATTGGGCGCGGACGATGGTCTCGATGCGCTCCATGAAGGTGCGGACGGTGGTCGAGCTCGGCCCCGGACGCGTGCTGGCAAGCCTTGCCGCCAAGCACATCCCGGGTGTCGACACCTGGAATGCCGAAGAGCTCTTCATCGATTTCGCGGACCCGGTGACGGCATGACCTTAGAGGCCCGGCCGGAACCCCTCGACGGATCTTCGGCGCCCATGCGGCCCGTCTGCGTTGTTGCGACCTCCGCTCCTCGCTTACGCATCTATCGATGCGCGCGCTCCGGTGCTCGGCCGCGCCTAGCAGCCGGACCACCTAGCCACCGAATCTCTCGGTCGGCCCTCCCGCCGCACCTCTAAATTGCCGGTCAACGTGGCGATCGTCGGCCCGGGCGGGTCGGGCAAGACCACGCTCTTCAACGCCCTCACCGCGGGGCGTGGCGCCGACGGGGTCGGCATGGTCGATGTTCCCGACGAACGCCTGAATCGCCTGGCCGACGCGGTCAGGCCGGCCAAGACAACGGCCGCGCAAGTGCGGGTCGAAGACACCCCGCCCGGCAGCCGCGCCCAGCGCGTCGCCTTTGCACGCCAGGCCGACGTGCTGGTCAAGGTCGCGCGCTGTTTTGGGCCGGATCCCGACCCCGCGGCAGAGCTCGAGGAGTTCGCCCTCGACCTCGTGCTGGCCGACCTGGCCTCGGTCGAGAGGAGACTCGAGCTGGTGGCGAAAGAGGCGCGGGCCGGAAAGAAGGACGCGCAGAGCGAGCACGAAGTGCTGATGACCGCCAAGAACCACCTGGATGGCGGCGGACAGCTGCGCACCCTCAGTCTCGAGCCGGACCAGCGTTTGCTGCTGTTGGGGGTGTTCCCGGTGACCCTGAAGCCGGCGGTCTATGTCGCCAACGTGGCCGATGAGCTGCTGCCGGGAGGGGGTGAACCGGCGACGAGGGTGGTCAAGCTCGCCGAGGGCGAATCAGCACCGGTGATCGTCCTGTCCGCGCGCCTGGAGTCTGAGCTCGGAGAGCTCGACCCAGCCGAACAGGCCGAGATGCGCACCGGCTACGGCATCGACGAGTCGGGCCTGGGACGAATCGCGCGGGCGGTCTGGGAGGCAGGCGGACTGATCACGTACTTCACTGCCGGCGAGCCCGAGGTGCGGGCGTGGCCATGCGAACGCGACGCGCCCGCGCCGATCGCGGCGAGCAAGATTCACACCGACTTCGAAAAGCACTTCATCCGGGCCGAGGTGACATCGGTCGACGAGCTGGTGGCGGCCGGCTCGATGGACGCGCTTCGCTCGGAAGGCAAGCTTCGAGTCGAAGGGCGCGAGTACCGAGTCAAGGACGGCGACGTGGTCTTCTTCCGGGTCGGACGATAAGCGCGGGGAAGGACGTAAGTCCTCCCCCGCGGGACCCCCTCCTGTGATCTGCCGCGCCTGGAGGTGTTTGGAGCAGAACGCGTGGTGTCGGCCGGAGTAAATCCGGCCTATGGCTCCACTCAGTCTTGTTAGAAGAACGCTAGTCGAACTAGAAGAGAGACCTTCCCCCAAAAAACGTCACCCACATCAGGTTGCCCAGAAAGACGAGAACGACGAGAACTGCGATCAGGAGCAGGTAGCGCATGCCCTGTCTAACGAGCGCGAAGGCGGGCGACTTGCGGACCGGGCTCCTTACCGAGCCCGCCAAGAAGCGCACGGGCCCGTGGAGTCCGAGGAGTCTTCGTCGCCGATCGAAGCGCCCATCAGCGGCGAGGTGCTGGAGGTCAACGCCGAGGCGCTCGAGAACCCGGACATCGTCGAGCTCGCTTGGGTCCTCTATGCGAACCCGCAGCAGCCACCCGCGACTGAAGTCTGAGAAGCACGGGTGAAGGCACGGGTGAGGACAGGGGTCCTCCCACGTGGGACCCCCACCTCTCCTCGGCCACGCTCGGTGGCGTTTCGAAGTGGACGCATTGGTGACGGCGGGAGTGAATCCGGCCTACTGCTCCACCAAGCTCTGGCTTATTGGGAGTAGCCGATTCGGTCTGGAAAGGCGTGTTAAGGCTTGACAGGGCCCACATTCAGCGGTATAACTGCGCGCGGGACACAACATATCGTAGCCAACGTCTCAGTCCGGTTGAGTCCCACGGCCCAACGACAGGCAGGCGGACACCCTCCCGACGTCACACCCCACGACCCAGAACAGGCCACCGCAACCGCCTGCCTGTTCCCTCCCCCCACCAGCGCGGCGGGGCGGCCGGGTTCACCCCGGCTGCGGCTCTGTCCCAAACGGCTCCCAACGTCGCCTGGAGAAACTCTCCGAAAATCCGATCCCCCGGAACGAGAGCGCCGGCCCGGCGATGAGAGGGAACCATGCGGGTTCCCTCTCATTTTGCTGGAACTCTTAGACTTCGACGTCTATGAGCCGCAAAGGCAAGAAGAAGGGCCGGGGCGGGAAATTCCGACCACCGGTCAGGGCCGGTGGGCCGGGATCGCCCGCAGTGTCCGGCGCAGTCCCGGCCCGCAGCGTGTCGCAGGCCCGCGTCGGGGGCGACCAAGCTTTGGTTCGCGCCGTCGAGATGTCGTTGGGGGCGCGCAACCAGGTCGTCAAGGGTCGCGGTGGCCGGATGGTCATAGAGTCGAGAGACCCCGCCATCCCGCTCGACCGCGTCCCTTACTTCACCAAAGACCTCGTGCGTCTGGCCGTGGTCGGCATTGCGATGGTGGTGCTCTTGGGTGTCGGTTCCATCGCTGTGCCGGCGATCGTCAAGTAGAGACCGTGCTCGTAGACACTCGCGCGCCTCGCAGCTAACCTTCAACCGATGGCGCAGCTTGATGCACCTGCTCCGCCGGCTGAACCCGCGGAGCAGAAAGCATCCCTAGTCCACCGCCTGCGCCAGAAGCACCGCAACCCAGCCGCGGCCCACAAGCACCCCGTCAATAAGGTCCACTACGAGAACGCTAGCCGCGGGGAGCGCATCGCGGATCAGGCGTCAGCAGCCATAGGCTCGTGGCCGTTCATCATCATCCAGAGCATCCTGCTGCTCTTCTGGGTGTACATCAACGCGGTCGAATTCTTTACCCACAAGTGGGACCCATACCCGTTCATCCTGCTCAACCTCGTGCTCTCTTTCCAGGCCACCTACGCGGGCCCAATCGTGCTGCTTGCCGGCAACCGGCATGCGCAGAAGGACCGCATCACGCTGGAGCACGCGGCCGACGAGGCCGACATCGGCGAGGAGCACATCAATCGCATCCTCATCGAGATCAAGAAGAACACTGAGCTCACTCTGCGCATCCTCAAAGAGCTCGAGGCCGAGACCGCGTAATGTCGACGGACTCCGGCATCACGACGGCGCGGCGAAGGATCGCGGCCAATCACAAGCATCCGGTCAATCAGCTCTTCCACGACGAGGCCACGCTGGGTGAGAGGGTTGCTGACCAAGCGTCAGCGGGCATCGGCTCCTGGTGGTTCCTCGCCACCCAGAGTGTCCTCATCATGATTTGGCTCTCACTCAACATCTGGGGCTTAACCCACCACTGGGACCCGTTTCCGTTCATCTTCCTGAACCTGATGTTCACGATCCAGGCCGCCTACACGGGCCCAGTCTTGTTGCTTTCGGGGAACCGCCAGGCCCAGAAGGACCGCCTTCGGCTGGAGCACACGGCGGAGGTGGCCGAATCGGCCGAGCAGGCGACCCTCCAGATCCTCGAGGAGATCGAGCGCAACACCGAGGCCACGCTGAAGGTGTTGGAGCACCTGAAGAAGCGGCGCGATTCGAGGAGCGAAACCCCGGCCCAGAGCTGATCACCCGGGGCCGTGTCGGCCGCGCGGATAAACTCACTTTGTGCGAGTGATCCTGTTCACAGGCAAGGGCGGAGTGGGGAAGACCTCCGTAGCCGCGGCCACCGCCGTGCAGTGCGCCCGGGCCGGCTATCGAACGGTGGTCATGAGCACCGACCCCGCTCATTCGCTGGGCGATTCCTTCGACATCGAGCTGGGAGCGGATCTGACCCCGATCTCGAAGCACTTGTGGGCCCATGAGGTGTCCTCCTTGCACGAGATGCAGCGCCACTGGGCGAAGCTTCACGAATACGCGGTCGAGGTCTTTTCAACGCAGGGACTCGACGAGGTCGTCGCCGAAGAGGTTGCCAACCCGCCGGGCATGGACGAGATCGCGTCTCTGATGTGGATCAAGCACTACGCGCAACACGCCGAGCACGACGTCCTGATCGTTGACTGTGCGCCGACAGGCGAGACTCTCCAACTGCTCACCTTCCCGGATGCCGCCAAATGGTGGCTCGACAAGATCTTTCCCTGGGAGCGCCGAGCCATGCGCTTGGCCCGCCCGGTGCTGCAGCCGATGATGGGCATCCCACTTCCGTCGGACGAGGTCTACGCGTCGCTGAAAGACCTCCTGATGGACCTCGGAGGCATGCGAAAGATACTTACCGACCCGGCGGTCACCACGGTGCGCATCGTGCTCAACCTCGAGAAGATGGTCGTCAAAGAAGCCAAGCGCGCGTTCAGCTACCTGAGCCTGTTCGGATACGTGACCGACGCGGTCATCGTCAACCGCCTGCTACCGCGCGAGGTCCAGGACGAGCTGTTCAAGAAGTGGCAGCGCATTCACAAGCGCTACGAGGCCGAGGTCGAGCAGTCGTTTGCGGGCATCCCCATCCTGAACGTGCCGCTGTTCGACCAGGAAGTCGTGGGCGAGAAGATGCTGCTGCGAATGGCGAAGGCGACCTACGGAGACCGCGATCCGGCGGAGCATTTCGCGACCTCGAGCCCGCAGCGGATCGACAAGGATGGATCCGATTACGTGCTGACGCTGAAGGTTCCCTTTGTGGACCGTTCCGCGGTGGAGCTGAGCCGCCACAACGGTGAGCTTTACGTCACGGTGGGCAACTACCGGCGAGAGATCTCGCTGCCGCGGGCGCTCGCCAAACGCGATACCGCCGGCGCAACCATCCAGGACGGTGAGCTGCGTGTGCGTTTCGCGCGCCGTCCAGAGGCGAAGCCATGAGCCGCGACGGAGAGCGTCTGATCGAGTTGGTCAACGAGCTCGGCTCGCGGGTCAGCCACCTGTTGTCGGACATGGTTCCCCCCGCGGCCCAGGTGCATCTGCTGAACGCACAGCGCGAGTTGATCACCGCCCTCATGCTCATCTACGAGCACCGCGTCACCCCGCCACCCGCCACGCGGCCCCGGCGTGGTGCGACCTCAACGGCGGGTCATGCGCGCCGGCGCACGGCGAGACGCGTGGGCAAGATCCCCATCGAGTGAGAGCCCCACGAACTCCGAGGCTTCGCCGTGAGTTCGCGGGGACCCGTCAGTGACCACGTTCGTCGCTTTCTTGCTGGCGGCGCTGCTGCTGGTGCCGGCCCTCCTGGTGGCGATCCCGGTCCACGAGATGGGCCACGCGGCCGCGGCGTACTTCCAGGGCGACCGCTCGGTCCGCTACTTCGGCTACTTCAGCCTGGACCCACGTCGGTTTCTTGACCCGTTCGGCGTGATCGCCGTGTTCGTGGCCCTCGTCGGGTGGGGGAGGCGCGTGCCGGTCCAACCGAACCGGATCAGCACCATGCGCCAGCGCCTGGTGCACGAGTTCGGTGGGCCCGCGGCCAATCTGGTCGTTGCGATCGTGCTCGGCTTCGTCTGGCGGCTACTCACCGGAATGGGCCTCGCCTCGACCCTGAGCTTGTCGCCAGGCCTCATCGGCGCTGCGCTCTACGTGATCGTTTTCTTGAACCTGTCGATCTTCGCGTTCCAGCTGCTGCCCATTCCCGGTCTGGACGGTTGGGATGTCGTCGAGACCCTGTTCCGAAGCCGCAACCCGCGCTTTTTCTTCAACGTTTCCACGCGCAGGCGCGAGATCTGGGTGGGGGCGGTGGTCGTCTTCTTTCTGTTCCAGCTCTTCCAGGGCGCGAACCTGCTCGGGCTGGTGATGTCGCCCTTCTACACCCCGGCGAGCCTAATCTCATTGGGCCTATGCAGCGGCTACCAGATCCCCGGCTTGTACGGCCTCTATCCCTGCCTGCGGTAGGAACGCTGGTCAACCTGCCCGCCTTTGCGGCGCTGGTGAGCGAGTTCGGCCGCGATCGGGTCGTCGAGGCCATCCGGGAACAGGTCGCCGCGGAGAGGAAGGCGGAAGCGTTGCCAGACGCCGAGCGTGTGCTCCAGGTGGAGGCCCGGCTTCGCTCGCTAGTCGCCCCCAGGCTGCGCCGGGTCATCAACGCCAGCGGAGTCGTCCTTCACACCAACCTCGGGCGAGCGCCGCTCTCGCGAGCGGCGGTGGAAGCGATGAATGTCGCCGGCGGCTACAGCAACCTCGAGCTCGACATCGAGACCGGTCGCCGTGGTGAGCGCGCTGCGTTGCTCTCCGGACTGCTGACGACCCTGTTCGGCTGTGAAGCGGCGCTGGTCGTGAACAACAACGCCGCCGCCGTGCTCCTGGCGTTGACGGCGCTTTGCAAGGGACACGAGGTGATCGTGTCGCGCGGGCAGCTCGTGGAGATCGGCGGTTCGTTCCGGATGCCGGACGTGATGCGCCTATCGGGTGCACGCATGGTCGAGGGCGGCACCACCAACCGCACGCGCGCGGCCGACTACGAACAGGCCATCACCCCGCGGACGGGGGCCCTGCTGCGCGTCCACACCTCCAACTTCCGCGTGTCGGGCTTCACGGAGTCAGCGTCGCTGGCCGAGATGTCGAAGGTCGCCCGTGAGCATCACGTGCTCGTCATCGACGACCTTGGGAGCGGCGCGACCGAGCCGATCGCGGACGAGCCCACCATTCTGGAGTCGCTTCGACATTGCGACGTGGTCACCTTCTCGGGCGACAAGCTCCTCGGCGGGCCGCAGGCCGGCATCGTCCTCGGCCGAGCCGAGGCGGGCGTGGCCGCCGTCCGCAAGATGTCGCGACATCCGCTTGCTCGCGCGGTGCGCATCGACAAGCTCACGCTGGCCGCGCTGGAGGCAACCCTGAGGCAGCGGCTGACAGGTCGCCTGGGTGAGATCCCGGTCGAGCGAATGCTTCGCGTACCGCTTGAAGAGATACGCCGACGGGCGGGTCTCTGGTCGGTAAAGCTCGAGGAGAGAGGCGTCCGGAGCGAGCTGGTCCCCGGCGAGTCCGCCGTTGGAGGAGGCTCGGTGCCCGGCCACGGATTGCCCACCGTGCTGGTCGCGCTCACTGGCCCCGCCTCGCGCCTCGCCGCCGCCCTCCGGCGCGGAGACCCGCCGGTCATGGCTCGCATCGAGAAGGACGCCTGCTGCCTCGACCCGCGGACGGTGCTGAAGGGCGAGGACGAAACCTTGATCGACGCCGTGGAGGTGGCCGCACGGAGCCTGCAACGGTGACGGACGCGAACTTCGTCGTCGGCACCGCCGGGCACATCGACCACGGCAAGTCGGCCCTCATCACCGCACTGACCGGGATCGATCCCGACCGGCTCGCGGAGGAGAAGCGGCGCGGCATGACCATCGACCTCGGATTCGCCCACTTGCGGCTTCCGAGCGGACGCGAGATCGGTATCGTCGACGTACCAGGGCACGCGCGCTTCATCCGCAACATGCTCGCGGGCACGCACGGCCTCGACGCCGTGATGCTGGTCGTGGCGGCCGACGAGGGGGTGATGCCCCAGACCCGCGAGCACATCGAGATCATCGATCTGCTCGAGGTTCGGCGCGGCATCGTCGTGCTCTCGAAGGTCGACCTCGTCGACGACGCTTGGCTGGAGCTGGTGGCAGCGGAGGTGCTCGAAGCCCTCAAGGAGACCTCGCTGGCAGGAGCGGCGGTCCTTCGCGCCTCCGCGGTCACCGGGCAAGGGCTGCCGGAGCTCACGGCCGCGCTCGACGGCCTGCTCGATGCAGCCCAGCCCCGTCCCGATCTCGGGCGGCCGCGGCTCCCCATCGACCGCGTCTTCACGATGAGCGGATTCGGAACGGTGGTGACCGGCACTCTCGTCGATGGGAGTCTGCGGGTGGGCGACGAGCTGGAGGCGGTGCCGCGCGGGCGCATGGTGCGCGTACGCGGGCTTCAGCGGCACAACGCGAAGGTGGAGGTCGCGTCACCCGGCAGCCGCGTCGCGGCGAATGTGGTCGGGGCGGAGAAGAGCCAGCTGTCGCGAGGTGATGTGCTCGCCCCGCCGCATACTCTGCAGTCGACGCGCCGCCTCGACGCGCATGTGCGCGTGCTTGCGTCGTCTCCACGAGCGCTCCGCCATGGCGCCGAGCTGCTCCTCCACACCGGCACCACGGAGGTCGGCTGCCGGGTCATCGTGCTCGAAGGCGATGCGATTGAGTCAGGCGGGCAGGGTTGGATCCAGCTGTACCTGGAGCAGACCATCGCCGCCGCCGCACAGGACCGCTTCATCCTGCGCGTGCCCAGTCCGTCGCTGACGATGGCGGGAGGCCGGTTCGCGGACGTGGCGCCGCGCAAGCACTCCCGGCACGACATCGCGGTGCGGGCATCGCTCGACCGGCGCGCCGCGGGCGATGTGTTGCAAGAAGAGTTGGGCAAGTACCCACGTGGCGTCACGGTGGACGCGCTCCTCAAGGCGACGATGGCCCCTGAAGCGGACATCGATGGACTCCGAGCACGTCGGATCGGAGACTGGCTCTTCGCCGGCGAAGCGTGGAAGGCGATTGGTGATCGAGCCAGCCGGGAGGTCAACGCATACCACGGTACGCATCCTCTCCGGCCCGGCATGGCTCGCGAGGAGCTGCGGAGCCGCATCGGACTCCCACCGAGCTCGTTTGCGGCGGCGTTCCAGGGCCTCGTCGAGGAGGGCCGGCTCGAGGACAGGGACGGCGCGGTCGCGGCGCCGGACCACCGCGTCCCGATCGAGGCATCTGACGGCCCGGGGGCGAGGCTGCTCGAGGTGCTAGGCCGCCAACCTTTCGCTCCGCCGTCGCTGCCCGAAGCGATGCAGACGACCGGGGCCGGACCTGAGATCGTCCGCGCGCTCGTCCAGAGCGGTGCCCTGGTGCGGGTGAGCGAGGACATCGCGTTCACTCAAGACGCCTACGCGACGGCGGTGGCGATGGTCAAAGACTCGATCGCCACCAAGGGATCCGTGACGGTCGCGCAGCTGCGCGATCGGATGGGCGCGAGCCGCCGGCCTGTGCTGGCCCTGCTCGAGCACCTTGATGCGGAGAGGGTGACCCGTCGCGTCGGCGACGGCCGAGTTCTTTTTCGGTAACCTTCGGCCATGGCGCGCGAGCGCGGGCAGGAAGGGCCCTACTGATTGCGTATCGCCGAGCTGCTCGGCCGCAGCCGGCCGACCATCTCGTTCGAGTTCATGGCCCCCCGTGACGAGAGCGAAGTGGAAGTCCTCGAGAGGACGATCGCTACGCTTGCCGGTCATGCGCCCGATTGGGTGTCGGTCACCTACCGCCTGCGCACCGGGGAGAAGACGCTGGAGCTGGTGACCCGGATCAAACGCCACTATCACATCGAGGCGATGGCGCACCTGACGTGTGCCAACTCGGCGGACACGACACGCCACATCCTCAACTGGATGGAGCGGGAGGGCGTCGCCAACGTGCTGGCGCTGCGCGGAGACCCTCAAGACCCGGATCAGCCCTTCATCCCGGCCGGGCCCGAGCTCGCGCATGGCAGCGACCTGGTCGCCTTCGTGCGCCGCAACGGCTACGGCTTCGGTATCGGCGCCGCCTGCAGCGCCGAGAAGCACCCCGAAAGCCCGGACGCGGAGCATGAGTTCCGCTACATGAAGCTCAAGGTCGACTCTGGCGCCGATTTCCTCGTCACGCAGCTGTTCTTCGACAACCGCTTCTACTTCGACCTGGTGGCACGAGCGCGGGCCGCGGGTATCACGGTCCCGATCGTCCCCGGCCTCATGCCAGTCCCGAGCCGGCGTTCGCTCGCGCACATGAGCGCGATGTCGGGCGCCACCGTCCCGGACGCCCTACAGCAAGCAATCGATCAGCAGCCGGACGACGATGCAGTCCGCAAGCTCGGCGTGCAGCACTGCATCGCCCAATGCGCGGAGCTGATCGAGGCCGGCGTCCCGGGCCTGCACTTCTACACGTTCAACCGCGCCCGTGCGCCGATCGAGATCCTGGTCGCGCTCCGAGGTCAACAGCTGATCGCATCCTGAAAGGGATGAGAGGGAACCCGGATGGTTCCCCTCTCATCGGCGGGTCGATGAAGCCGACGCGCCTGCTCTCTTTCCGGGGGATCGGATTTTCGGAAGGTTTCTCCTCGCGACGCTCGGAGACATCAAGGACAAAGTCACGGCCGGGTTGAACCCGGCCGACCCTGCCACGCTAGGGAGGAACCCGGATGGTTCCCTCTCATCGGCGGGTCGACGAAGCCGACGCGCCTGCTCTCTTTCCGGGGGATCGGATTTTCGGAAGGTTTTCGCCTCGCGACGCTCGGAGACATCAAGGACAAAGTCACGGCCGGGTTGAACCCGGCCGACCCTGCCACGCTAGGGATGGTCGGAGGTCCCGGCCCGGCGCCGGCGATTAACCTAAGCGACGTCATGTTGGCCGGTATCGATCTCGGCGGGACCCAGGTGCGGGTTGCACTCGCGCGCTCCGACGGCAACCTGATCGCGAGCGTCAAGACCAAGACGCCCCTCCTCAAGACGCCGCAGGCGATGGTGGCGTGGGCGGCGGCGGAGATCGAGCGGCATCGCGGCCGGGAGAAGGTGCGCAGCATCGCGATCGGCGCGCCCGGCCCGATCGACGTCAAGCGCGGGATCCTCGTCAACCCCCCCAACCTCCCGGGTTGGCGCAACGTGCCGCTGGCCGCACTGCTGAGGAAGGCGACCGGCGCGAAAGTCCACCTCGCCAACGACGCCGACATGGCCGGGCTTGGGGAGTTCCATCGCGGGGCCGGCCGCGGCACGCGCAACATGGTCTACATCACCTGGTCGACCGGTGTCGGCGGCGGGCTGATCATCGATGGAAAACTCCACCGCGGAGCGCACGGGACGGCGGGTGAGGTCGGGCACATGATCATCGATCCCAACGGTCCCCTCGACCAGTGCGGCCAGCGCGGCTGCCTCGAGGTGTTCTGCGGCGGCGCGAACCTTGCACGCGAGACGGGCCACCCCGCCGCCGAGCTGTTCGCCGCCGCGGCGCGCGGCGACAAGCAGGCGGGGATGGTGGTTGAGCGCGCCGCGCGCTACATGGGCATGGCGCTGATCAGCCTCACCAATGCCATCGACCCCGAGATGTTCGTGATGGGGGGCGGGGTCACGCATTCCTGGGCGCTGGTGCAGCCTCTGATGGTGGAGACGCTTCGTTCCTCCCCCTTCATCAAGCCCGCCCGCCGGCCCCGCCTGCGCCGAGCCCGCCTGGGCGACCGCGCCGGCCAGGTTGGGGCTGTGGAATGGGCGCGGATCAACCAGTAAACGAGCGCGAACTCCTGCGGCTCCTCAAGCAAGCCGCTGCCGAGCAAGGCGTGCGGGCTTGGGTCGTCGGCGGCTACGTGCGCGACCAGCTGCTCGGCCGCGCGCCGACGAACCCTGACGTCGTGGTCGAGGCTGGGTCCGCGCTGGCGCTGGCCGCGCGCTTCGCCCAGCTGGCGGGCGCTCCACCGCCGGTCACGTTCGAGCGCTTTGGCACGGCCCAGGTGACGCTTCCCGACCGCTTGGTGGAGTTCGTGCATGCGCGTGCCGAGTCCTACCCGCCCGATTCGCGAAAGCCGGACGTTCGTCCGGCCACGCTGGAGGAGGACCTGCGCCGCCGGGACTTCACGGTCAACACCCTCTTGATGGACTTCGAGGGCAGGGTCCATGACCGCCTCGGCGTGGCCCAAGCCGACCTCCAAGCCCACGTCCTCCGCACTCCCGCTGATCCGCTGCAGACCTTCAGCGATGACCCGCTCCGAATGCTGCGTGCGGTTCGCCTTGCCGCCCAACTCGGCTTCGAGCTGGCGCCGGACCTCCCGCCGGCGATGCGTCAGATGAGGGATCGACTCGTGCCACCGGTGATCTCGGTCGAGCGCACGGCCGAGGAACTGCGCAAGATGCTGATCTCCGATCGGCCGCGCCTCGCGCTGGAGCTCCTCGATGAGGGGGGTCTCCTGGAAGTGGTGCTGCCTGAGCTCGCCGCCTGCAAGGGCGTCGTGCAGGGCGGATACCACACGCACGACGTCTACGGCCACACGCTGCTGGCGGTTGGGCTCACGCCGCCGGACCTATTTGTGAGGCTGGCGGCCGTGTTTCACGACGTGGGCAAGCCGGCGACGGCCACAGGCGATGGGTCGTTCACCGGTCACGAGCAAGTGGGTGCGGGCATTGCCCGTGCCGCGCTCGAGCGGCTGCGCTTTTCGCAGAAGGAGGTCGATGCCGTCGTGACCCTCGTGCGTCTGCACCTTCGCCCGGTGTTCTACCGCTCCGAGTGGTCCGACGGTGCGGTTCGGCGGCTGGCGCGGGACGCGGGCGCTCAGCTCGAGCGTCTGATGGCGCTTGCCCGTGCCGATCTCGCTGCCTCGGCCTATCCCCACCCTGAGAAACTCGAAGAGCTGGAGGCGCGGCTGGGTGCGGTGCTGTCGGAACAACCGTCTCGATTGACGTCTCCTATCGATGGAGAGGACATCATGAGTGCGCTTCGCCTCGCGCCAGGACCCGCGGTCGGGCGCATCAAAGAGCGGCTGACCGAGCTGGTTTTGGATGGCGAGATCGAACCGTCTCGCAAAGCAGTGCTCGAGTACCTGGAATCGCATCCCGACCTGTGAGCGCGGAACCCCTTGACTCCGCCGGCCGGTTAGCCGCTATGCTGCGACAGGTCGGACCAGCGGGGTGCTGGGCAATGGAGGGGATTAGATGACAGACGTCGGTTTGGAGAAGGCGGGGGTGTCCGGGAGCAACGGTGGGCCCGAGCCCTATGGCGCTGAGTCCAAGACCACTGTGCTGGGCCGCGACGATGCGCTCTCGGGTCGCCTTCTGCTGAAGGGCGGTGGGCAGCTGCTCGGTAACTTCAGCGGGCAGGTGGAGTGCGACGGGGATCTGGTGATCGGACCTGAGGCTCACGTGGAAGCGGACATCCGGAGCACCAGAGTGACGATCGCCGGGTTCTTGCGCGGCAACGTGATCGCTGTGAGCCGGCTCAAGATCACCAGCACCGGGCGGCTCGAGGGCGACGCCAAGGTAGGCGCGCTGGTGGTCCAAGAGGGTGGCGTCCATCACGGCGTGATCAGGGTCCACCCCGAGGGAGTTCCGGACGGCGAGGACCTAGTCATCGCGGATCCCACCGCACGGTCGGCGGTGGTGGCGTTGAAGAGCCTCCCCATCCCGGTGGGCCGGGTCAGGAAGTTCTGGGGTGAGTTCTTCTAGGGGCGGGTCGAAGAAGCCCACCGGAGCTCCGGCTCGCGCGCCGCGGGCCCGGCCGCCGAAAAAACGTGCGGCTTCCAGCAACCCGGGCCGCGGCAACCGCCGTCTGGCCAGCAAGAAGGACGTGTGGGTGGAGACGGACAAGCTGCCGATCCGCCGCCGGGGCATTGGCTAGGGATTCGGATACGCTACCCGGCGCGATGGCTCGCAAGGGGGAGATGCAAGTGGACCAGGAGATGAATCGCAACCTGGCCTTGGAGCTGCTTCGAGTCACCGAGGCGGGAGCCCTGGCCGCCGCTCCGCTGCAGGGTCGAGGCGACAGGATGGGCGCCGATGGCCGGGCCGTGGAGGCCATCCGAAGCGCCCTCGCGTCGGTCGACATGAGGGGCACCGTCGTCATCGGGGAAGGCGAGAAGGACGAGGCGCCGATGCTCTACTTCGGCGAGCAAATCGGCAACGGTCTCGCGCCCGAGGTCGATGTTGCCGTCGATCCCATCGAGGGCACGAGTCTCACGGCCGCCGGTCTCCCCGGCGCGATCTCCGTCGTGGCGTTGTCCGGGCGCGGCAGCATGTTCACCACCCACGTCCACTACATGCAGAAGCTGGTGGTCGGCCGGCGTGCGCGGGGGGTCATCGACCTCGACATGCCGGTGGAGTGGAACCTCCGCCGCATTGCGAAGGCCGAGGGGCTGCCTCCCCAAGAGCTGACCGTCGTGGTGCTCGAGCGCCCGCGCAACGAAGACATCGTTGCCCAGATTCGCGAAGTTGGGGCGCGCATCAAGCTGATCACAGCCGGTGACGTCGCGGGCGCGCTCGAAGCGGCTCTCGAGATGAGATTTGGCATCCACTGCATGATGGGGTCGGGCGGCGCCACCGAGGGTGTGCTCGCGGCCTGTGCTGTCAAGACCATTGGTGGCGATATGCAAGCGAAGCTCTACTTTCGCGACGACGCTGAGCGTCAGGTGGCGATCAAGGAGGGTCACCAGCCCAACAAGGTGCTCTCGATCGACGATCTCTGCTCCGGGAACAACATCTTCTTTGCGGCCACGGGGATCACGTCAGGAGAGCTGCTGAAGGGCGTTCGGTACGAAGACGTTTACGCGTACACGCAATCGATGGTGCTGCGCTCGGCCTCAGGCACAATGCGCATCGTCGACGCATACCACCCGATCGACATGCTGCGCGCCAAAGGCCTGCTTCCAGAGCAGGTCGTGGCGCGGCCGGGTTTGCGCTGAGCGCGACGGAGGCGGGGCAGTTCCTCGCCACGGCCACCAAGTCACTGACCACGGAGCAATGGAAGTGGATCGCCACAGCTCGCATCCTCTCGCGACAGCGTGCGACGAGCGCGTCGGCTGAGGAGGTCCTCGACGGGCTTCTCTCCAGCGCGGACCAGTCGATGGTCAACGCTTTTACAACCGGCTTCAGAGCTGCCCAGACCCGTCTGGCCATCGCCAAGCTACTCCCCGAGCCGGCGGCGGCGGCCGCGCTGGAATCGGCCCAGATCGTCGCGCTGGCAATCCTGGTCCGCGAGCAGATGTACCCGCTTCAGTTCGAGTCCATCTACCGCCCGTACGCGACCGTGCTGCCCGGGCCCGGCTACCAGCCCCCGCCCTCTGTCGACCATCAGATCGCGGCGTTCCTTCAGCGGCTCCCTCACCTGTCAGGTGAGGCTGAGGCCGAGGTGGCCGCGGTCGCCAAGGTGCTGACCGAACCACCCAAGAAGGCTGCTCCGGCAGCCGCGGCGCCGGTGACAGCCCCTGTCGGGCCTCCCGAGCTGGATCCGGCGGCGCTCTACTCTGCCGCGTGGAAGGCGGCGATTGCGACCGCCAACCAATCGGGGCGTACCAACGCCTTCCGCGCTGCACAGGACGGGGCCGAACAGAAGGCTCCGCATGACGGCTCTGGGATCGTCGGCTGTGCCGGCGTGGCCGCCGGCGGCATCTTCCTGCGCGATGTGCTCCCGATCGAGCAGGTGCTCGTCCTCTACGAGCCGTTCGCCGCGGCCTTCCCGTACGAAAGCCTCCAGTAGGAGGTATGAGGGAAAACCTGCGGGGTGCTCCTAGGCCGTTCGGACGCCGGCTGCCTTGCCCAGGCCCAACTCCTCGACGGCGGCCTCGCGCATCTTGAACTTCATGACCTTGCCGCTGATCGTCATCGGGAACGAGTCGACGAATTTCCAATGCCGCGGGATCTTGTACGTCGCGATCTTGCCCTTGCACCAGGCGGCGAGCTCGTCACCGGTGACCTTGGCGCCCTCGCGCGTCTTCACCCAGGCCATGACCTCCTCACCGTACTTCTCAGAGGGCACGCCGATCACCTGCACGTCAGCGATGTCTGGGTGGCCGTAGAGGAATTCCTCGATCTCACGAGGGTAGATGTTCTCGCCACCGCGAATGATCATGTCTTTGATCCGGCCGACGATGTTGATGTAGCCCTGCTGGTCCATCGTCGCCAGGTCGCCCGTGTGCATCCACCGCGCGAGGTCGATGGCTTGCCGGGTCGCCTCCTCGTTGTGCCAGTAGCCGCGCATGACGATGTATCCGCGGCTGCACAGCTCGCCGGCGGTGCCTCGCGGAACGACGGAGCCGTTGGCGGGGTCGACGATCTTGATCTCGACGTGCGGGTGGACTCGCCCGACCGTGGATACGCGCTTCTCAAGAGGGTCGTCGGTGGCGCACTGGGTCGAGACGGGGGAGGTTTCAGTCATTCCATAGCAGATGGTCATCTCGGGTATGTGCATGGCCGTTTGGACCTTCTTCATCACCTCGACCGGACACGGTGAGCCGGCCATGATCCCGGTTCGCAATGAGCTGAAATCGAACTCCTTGAAGCGGGGATGCTCGAGCTCGCCGATGAACATGGTCGGTACGCCGTAAAGCGAGGTGCAGCGCTCCCTCTGCACTGTCTCCATCACGGCCACGGGGTCGTATGCCTCGCCCGGAATGACCATGGCGGCGCCGTGCGTGGTGCAGGCGAGGTTGCCGAGGACCATCCCGAAGCAGTGGTAGAAGGGGACCGGGATGCAGACCCGATCCTCGGCGGTGTACTTCAAGGTCTCGCCGATGAAAAACCCGTTGTTGAGGATGTTGTGGTGGGTCAGCGTGGCGCCTTTCGGAAAGCCGGTCGTTCCCGAGGTGTACTGGATGTTGATGGGGTCGTCGAACTGTAGCGTGGCCTCGAGCTCGCGCAGTGACTCGACGCTGGTCTTGGCACCGTCTCGCTTGAGCGCCTCCCAGCCATCCTCGAGCACGAGCGCTTCCCTCAGCTCATGACAGCGACCCTTGACCTCGGCCAGCATTGCCGCGTAGTCCGCCTGGCGGAAGCGGGCGGCGAGGATCAGAAAGCTGATGCCCGACTGGTTGAGCGCGTACTCCAGCTCTGACGTGCGGTAAGCGGGGTTGATGTTGACGAGAATCGCGCCCATGGCCGCGGTCGCGAACTGGAGGATCACCCACTCGTATCGGTTGGGCGACCAGATTCCAACCCGGTCGCCTTTCCGCACTCCGCGCGCCATGAGGCCACGAGCGACCACTTCGCATTCGTCGACCAGTTCTCGATAGGTCGAGCGATAGTTCTGGTGAGTCACCACCAGCGCCTCACGATCGCCGAAACGGGCAGCGGTCCGGCGCAGGTTTTCAAAGATCGGCTCGCCCAACAGCGGAACGTCGCTGGCGCCGTGAACGTAGCTGGGCTTGTGCAAGCGAGCCACCTCCGCTTTGGACTAGAAGAGTATGCCCGGAGATCCCCGACGGATCTTCGGCGCCCATGCGGCCCATCTGCGTTGTTGCGACCTCCGCTCCTCGCTTACGCATCTATCGATGCGCGCGCTCCGGTGCTCGGCCG
>CAAGKR010463506.1_pt1 | contig 17172 bp, 6 predicted proteins | sample 2556971 | NCBI WGS metagenome assembly CAAGKR01 (sample SAMEA5207829, study PRJEB30636) | soil metagenome | biome: forest; feature: boreal; material: soil | place: USA | collected 2011-09 | depth 1 m | reverse complement strand
GGCTTTCGCGGCGCGTCGCGCTATTACGACGAGCGTTATCGCGAAGGCTTTCATCTGGAATGCCTCGCGCTCGAGCGGGTGCGAGACGAGATGGGCCTGGTCAACGTCAAGGCGATGATTCCGTTCTGCCGCACCGTCGAAGAAGCGGAGCGAGTTATCGCGCTGATGGCCGAGTTAGGCTTGAAACAAGGCGAACACGAATTGGAGATCTACGCGATGTGTGAACTGCCTTCCAATGTTGTTTTGGCGGACGAGTTCTTGCAAGTCTTTGATGGGTATTCAATCGGGTCGAATGATCTGACGCAGCTAACGCTTGGCCTCGATCGCGATTCTGAAATGGTGGCCCATCTCTTCGACGAGCGCAATGGCGCGGTTGAAAAGATGGTCGAAATGGTCATCGACGCGGCCCACCGTAATGGCAAGAAGATTGGCATCTGCGGGCAGGCGCCTTCGGATTATCCAGAATTCGCGCGCTTCCTTGTGGAAAAAGGCATTACCTCAATCTCGCTCAACCCCGACACTGTCATCCAAACCACTCACTTGATATTGGAAACCGAAGCCGCGCTCGACTCCGCGGCCAACCGCCAACCGGTCAACGACGCGTGTCAACGACGCGCAGCCCGCGGCGGTTTCCGACAAGGACCTACCCGGTATTGTCAACTTAACTTCATGAAGAAACAAAATCATCAACTCAGACAAGATGAATCCACTTCTTGTCATCTGGTTGATTAACGATCGCTCTTATTAAGCTGCTTCTTGAGCGCCAACCACCTCTTCCCAAGCAGCAAATCTACGCTTCATCATTTCTCGATAAACGCCGGCGGTACAGAGGTGCCGCCCCAGTCGGAAGTGTAAGGTAATGGCACCGAAGGCTGAGAGGAACCGCTGTGCTTGACCAGCTGACTTTAATCGCCTCATCACACTCTCCCGCAACCTGGTTGGCTGATGCGAATTTTCTGCTCGGTTGTTCTGCCCCGTGTCCTGGCAGTGCTCGATACCCGGCATCATGCAGCTTTCGCTGCGCTGTAGCTCTTCAGCTTATCAGTGATATCACACGCGGGGCATACCGCAATCCCTTCAACAGCTGGCGAAAGAACTTCTTGGCAGCTTTCTTATCTCTTCGGCTTTGGACCAGAATCTCCAACACGTTGCCATCCTGGTCTACTGCACACCACAGACAAGACACCTGACAATTATCTTGAGAAACACTTCATCCAGATACCACCTTTCACCGGGCCGCAGACGTCTGCGGCGCAAACCGTTGGCGTAAGTGTGGCCAAACTTGAGACACAAACGCCGAATGGTCTCATAAGTGAGAGTGAGGCCGCGCATGGCCATCATCTCTTCAACGTCGCGATAACCAATGGAGAAGCGGATTTAGCATCGGCGCATGATGCCACAATACCAGTCGCTTTCGTCATTAGTTAATTTGACAATACCGTGCGAGGTTAGAAGCCGATACTGCTAACTTCAATGATTTACAAGCCGGATGGAGTTTTTGGTAGGGACAGGGTCAAGCGGGGGAAAACCATACGGTAAGAGACAAATTGGGTGGCGCGTACGCCAATTGTGCGGCGTACGCGATTTGAGCGGAGAGGGTAAGCTGCAAGCCAGCGTGGACGGTCAATCCGCATGCTTGACGACTGCGTCGGCGGCAGCATCGTCGCTTTCCTGGCGTTCCAGGCTTTTCATTCTCCAGGTGTGCGGTGTGTGGAAGGCGCCATGCACCGCCTTGCCTTTGGTAATATTGATGCCGGCGGCATGTTTGTAATCCAAGTGTTCACTGAAGGACGATCCGCGGCGCCTTATACTTGCTTCGACGTTGAAAGAAGCCACCTCAAACGGGAGCTGGGGACAGAGGAACTCGATAAGGCCTCGGCCAGGAGCGAGATCAAGTCTGTTACCATCTACGTCAGTCGAAAAATGAGTGTGAAGGTTACCGAAGATAGAATAAAAGTAGATTTCGACCACCGCATCCTCGACCGACTCGTGCGCAATGTACTCGACCTCGACCCTGGCCTCGTCGCCAGTGGCGAACATCGTCGTCTTGCGACCGTTTGAATTGAGGAAAGCAACAGAGATTATTAGAGCCGCGGGCGATGCGACCGCACTGGTAAGACGGGCTGGGGCTGATGCTGGCATGTTTGTAAGCATGTGCTCGTATTCAGAGATCACATAGCGCGGCAGGCCGCTGCGGAATATCTCACCTTGCCGCAACAGAAAAACACGATCGCAAATACCTTCGACGGCGCCCAGATTGTGAGACACGAAAACAATCGTCGTCCCGGCTTTCCTCAGTTGATTAATTCGTTCGATGCACTTTGATTGAAACTCTGCGTCGCCAACCGCCAACACTTCGTCAAGCAGCAAGATGTCCGGATCGAGATACGCCGCGATCGAAAAGCCGAGTCGCAAATACATGCCCGACGAATAGCGCTTGACTGGAGTATCAATGAACGCAGACACGCCGGCAAAGTCGACGATGCTATCCAACTTCTTATTGATTTCGCGCCGCCTCATCCCCAGCAGCGCACCGTTCAGATAAACGTTTTCGCGTCCCGTTAGATCGGGATGAAAACCCGAAGCGATTTCAATCAGCGCGGCTAAGCGGCCATTGATGGAGATCCGACCTTTTGTTGGCGCCGTGATGTTGTAGAGAAGTTTCAGAACCGTGCTCTTCCCCGCTCCATTTTGGCCGATGATGCCCAGCGCTTCGCCTCGCTCGACTTCGAAGCTCACATCGCGCAGCGCCCAGAAGTCGTTTCGGTTTCCCCACAGCCGCCGGGTTACACGCCGCAGCTTGTTCTCGGACGCTTTCGCTTCCGATTCCTGGTAGATGCGGTACTTCTTTGAGACGCAATCGAATTTCAGGTCAATCATATCGAGCTAAACGAAGTCGGCCATCGTCGCCTCAACCCTTTTGAAGTAGAGATAGGAGGCGACCAACAGGATGACCGAGATAACAGCCGAGATCAGCAATGAACTGGTTTCGGGCGCAGCACCCCTGAGGATCACTTGACGAAAACCTTCAATCACTCCGACCATGGGATTCAATACGTAGAACGGTCGCCAGCGCGAAGGTACGGCGCTAAACGGATAGATCACTGGTGTCGCAAACAACCACAACTGCAAAAGCAGCGGTACAGCCACGCCGATGTCGCGGAAACGCACCTGCGTCGCCGAGAAGAAGAAAGACATCGCGAGCGCGAAACAGCTCACCACGAGAATGATCGGCACCGCATAGAGAACATTAACCGTCAGCGAGACGTGATAATAGATCATCAAAGCCGCCAGCAACGTGGACGCCACCACAAAATCGAACAGTGCGACGACGACGTAGGTGATCGGCAGAATCTCGCGCGGGAAATAGACCTTCGTTACAAACTGCGAATGACTGACGAGGCTATTGGTCGCGTTCGAGACCGCGGTGGAGAAGTAGTTCCAGGGCAGCAGCGCCGTGTAAGCGAAGATTGCGTATGGTGCGCCGTCGCTTGGCATCTTAGCGATCAGCGAGAAAATGAAGGTGAAGATCAGCATCATCGAGAGCGGCTGTAGAATCGCCCAGAAGACGCCGAGCACCGACTGCTTGTACCGAACCTTGATGCGATGGATGCTGAGTGTCAAAAGCAGATCACTGTATTGCCTGAGCTTCGCTAGATCGTTAATCAAATTCAATCCCGAAAGCGAGGGCGGGCCGAGTACAGATACACGTCGAGGGTGGCTTCGATGCAGCAATGTTGTCCGAGCTGAACTCGACGGTCCTTTAGCAGGCATCACGCGGGATTTACCCTAACCTGATTTTTCCAGCAGACATTTCTTCAATTCTTCCGCCAAGCCTGGAACATTCGGTTCGCGCAGCAGATTGCCATGCTTGCCGGGAATGACATGAACGTCAACAACGCCGCCGGCAAGCCTGCCCCAACCCAGTTGCGGGTCGCGAATGCGATCGAGTGGCTGTCGCTTTGTGCGGAAGACCGTAACGCGGCCGGGGTATGTCTTTGGCACAAAATCTGGCCCCGGAAAGTAAACTTCGTACATCGGATTCTTCTGATTAGCGGCAGGGTTTTCCAGGGGCGCGGGCGCGGTGTCGCCTGCGTTCCCATTTGCGGTTCGTGCTTTTCCTTTGATGAATCCTAATTGCAGGCCGAGACGCAGCAGCGAAGTAAGACGGCGAAAATAATACCCACCGCGGAACAAGAGACGATTATAAGTGTTTTCCATCACCCATGTGTCGAATATGCCGACCAGCGCAACGCTCTCGCCCTGGTTCTCTAATCGTCTCGCCATTTCGAAGGCGATGTGCGCCCCGCGACACATCCCCGCAAGTTGGTACGGACCATGCGGCTGCACTGCGCGTATCGCTTCCAGGTACTCCGTAGCCAGCTCATCCACAGCCGTGTTGCTGTGTTCTCCTTGTAAATCTTCGGGATATTGCGCCTGCAGGCCGTACACCGGTTGATCCGGCTCCAAATAGTGAGCGAGGGAACGGTATCCCAGCGCATTCACGCCGGGGTGCGAAACACAAAAAAGCGGCGGCCTTGATCCCCCGCGCTGAAGCTCGACGACGATTGGCCAGGAGATCGAGCTGACGCCTTGCTGAAGAATGCCGGCGAGACCTTCGATCGTGGCGCTCTGGAACAAACTGACCAGTGGAATCCTCTGCCCAAACTCTTCCTCGATCTCCGCCATCAATCGCACAGCTAACAACGAGTGGCCACCGAGTTCGAAGAAGTTGTCTGCCAAACCGATGGGACGAACATTTAACACTCTCTCCCAGATCAGTGTCAGCGCAAACTCAATCTCGTTCCGAGGTCTTGATATGATTGACGAATCAGGTGGCCGCGGGCCCGGTTCAGGCAGTGCTTTGCGATCGATTTTTCCGTTGGGCGTCAGCGGCAACTGGTCCAGCTCAACAAAACATGCCGGCACCATGTAGTCTGGCAGTTTCTTTTTCAAGAAGCTCTTGAGTTCTGCCGCCAGCTTGTCGTCCTGCAGCGCAGAGTCGTTTGAGTCCACGACAACGTAGCCAACCAACGTCTTGTTTCCCTCCGCCCAGTCTCTCACTATCACTACCGCGTCTTGCACAGCGGCGTGCTCTCTTAAGGTGGCTTCGATCTCGCCGAGTTCGATGCGGTAGCCGCGCAACTTCACCTGGTGGTCCATGCGGCCCAGAAACTGGACAGTTCCATCCGGCTGATACCGCGCCAGGTCACCGGTCTTATACAAGCGCGCGCCCGGCTCGCGGCTGAACGGATTGGGAACAAACTTCTCGCCGGTCAACGAGGCCTGGTTCAGATAACCACGGGCCAGTCCTGCACCGCCGAGATGCAACTCTCCGCGTACACCGACAGGCACCGGCTGGGAAAAACGGTCAAGCAGGTAAACCTCGGTGTTGGCGATCGGGCGCCCGATCGATGGTTCTTCCGTCGCTCCTTTGGGCACCCGGGCAAACGTCGAATAGGTTGTGTCTTCGGATGGTCCATACAGGTTGAGGACCTGTCGCACGCTTTCTTGCTGGTAAATGTCCTGAACCAGACTGTTCTCCAGAGGCTCGCCAGCGAGATTGATCGTCCTCACTGAAGGCGGAATGCGGCGGAGTCTCACCAACTCAGCCATCGTGGAGGGAACGGTGTTAACCAGGGTAACATCAGCTGCGCGTAAGTCGGGGAAGTGCAAAGCGCTTTCGACTAGGACTACTTTGCCGCCAGAGCAGAGTGGCACGAACAACTCGAAGACCGAGAGATCGAAACAGATCGAGGTCGAGGCTAACACCGCGGCCAGATCCGAGGCCTCGAAACTCGATAGGGCCCAGTGCAGGAACGTGACCGTGCTGGCGTGTTCGATCGCGACGCCTTTCGGCTGGCCTGTCGAACCTGACGTGTAGATCACGTAAGCGAGGTTTTGCGACTGCACCGCGCTAACCGGATTTGATTGATCCTTTCTGGCGAAGATCTGCCAGTCGGAATCCACGCAAACGACTCTGGAGTTCATCTCTGGCAGCATTGGCAACAACTCATCCTGAGTTAGAAGCACCGCCGCCGCGGCATTCTGCAAGGTGAACGCCAACCGCTCTTGAGGATAAGCCGGATCGAGCGGCACATAAGCGCCCCCAGCTTTTAGCGTCCCCAGAATCGCGATCAGCAGCGCGGGTGTGCGACGCAGACAAACTCCCACGCGATCCTCCGGGCCGATTCCTAATCTTTGCAAGTAATGCGCGAGTTGATTGGCACGCGTATTCAGTTCGTGATAAGTAAGTTGTTCGTTTCCGCAAACCAGGGCAATCGCGTTCGGGGTCTTTTCGACCTGCGCTTCAAACAATTGATGAATACACTGCCGAGTCGGAAACTCAACCCGCGTATCGTTACACGCGACGAGCAACTCCTGCTGCTCTTTTTCAGTCAATAGCGGCAACTCGGAAAGCCGTCGATCTGGATCCGCCCCAACGCTCTTGAGCAAAACCTCGTAGTGCCCGAGCAGGCGCTCGATCGTGCTCGCTGCAAAAAGATCGCTGTTGTATTCAAGCCAGCACGACAGGCCATTTACGTTCTCGCTCATGTAAAGCGTTAGATCGAATTTGGAGAAATCCGTCTCTCGATCCAGCAGAGCGATGTTGACGGCCGGCAAATTGAACCCAGCTTTTGGATGATTCTGCAGCGCGAACATCACTTGAAACAGCGGCGCGTGACTCAGACTGCGTTCGGGCTGCAACTCTTCTACCATTCTCTCGAACGGCAGGTCCTGATGCGCGTACGCGCCGAGTGCTGTTTCGCGCACCCGACGCAACAATTCGCGAAACGTCGGGTTACCGGCAAGACTCGTGCGCAACGGCAATGTGTTGACGAAAAAGCCGATCAGATCTTCGGTTTCTGCTCGATTGCGGCCGGCGATCGGCGTGCCAACTACCAGATCCTCTTGCCTGCTGTACCGATAGAGCAGCGTTTGAAACGCCGCCAACAGGGTCATGAAAAGAGTCGCGCCTTCGCGACGACTCAAACCGACGAGTGCTGCACTCTGCGCCGGCGAGAGTCTCTTGAAACAGTGGCCGCCGCTAAACGTTTGCATCGAGCGCCGCGGATTGGCGACTGGCAGGTTCAGCACGACGGGCGCGCCCGCCAGATGCTGTCTCCAGTAACCCAACTGCTCTTCGAGCACTTCGCCCTGCAGCCATTCGCGTTGCCAGCGAGCAAAGTCGGCGTATTGAATTGGCGGCTCCGCCAAATCGACTCGCCGGTGCTCGATAATCGCCTGATAAATGGCGGCCATCTCTTTCACGAGTACACCGAGCGACCAGCCATCGCTGACGATGTGATGCATCGTCAACAGCAACACATGATCTTGGCTGCTCAATTTCAGCAGGCTAGCGCGTAACAATGGACCACGAGCTAGATCAAAAGGTCGCCGGGCTTCGGCGGTAACGAGGCGAGTAACTTCTCTTTGACGCTCGCTCTCTGGCAATCGCTCAAGGTCCATAACTGGAATATCGATCTCTAGATGAGGGGCAATTAATTGCACTGGTTCGCCATCGATCAGATCAAAACTACCGCGCAACACGTCGTGGCGGGCGACGATCGTATTGAAGGTTTGCCGCAGCGCCGCTACGTTCAACTCGCCCTGCATGTGCAGCGCGCGCGATATGTTATAAGCAGCGCTGTCGGGATCTAGTTGGGCCAGGAGCCACAGCCGTTGCTGCGCAAAAGACAGCGGCGCCGTCCTCGCGCGCGCCGCTTGTTGGCGCAGCAAGTCCGCAAGCAGCGCGCGCTTTTCAACAGCGGAAAGCTCCAACCCGTTTTGCAAAGTGCGACTCATCTAATTCCGCGTGCTTTCGGCCAGCGTCTCCTTCAGCAAAGACTCTACTTGCTCGTCCGTAAGCTGATCGATCCTGGCGAGCAGTTCCTGAGCATCGCGTTGGGTGTTTCTGGTGATTGCTTTCGGCAAGTGGGCCTCGGCCTTTTGCTGAAACTCAAGAATGGATGCCGCCAGCTCTTCGATCGTCGGACACTCAAACAAATAACGCAGCGGCAATTCTACCTTAAAGGCGCTACGCACCCGAGAAATCAACTGCGTCGCCAGAAGCGAGTGCCCTCCCAGCTCGAAGAAGTTATCACTAATGCCAACCCGCTCGCGCCGCAGCACTTTTGCCCAAATTTCCGCCAGCTTCTCTTCCAGCGGCGTGCGTGGTGCTGCGTATTGATGGGCGGGTACACCCTCATTTTGATCAAGCGCCGACAGCGCGCGCCGGTTGACCTTTCCCGAAGGCGTCAGCGGCAACGCTGCCACCGTTACGAACGCCTCCGGAATCATGTAATCCGGTAATCGCTCTTTGAGATAAGCGCGCAGTTCGCGCGTGAGACCTTCGTTGGTATTGCTCGCCGCAACGACGTAACCGAGAAGCTTTCGATCACCTTTCGCATCCTCGCGCGCCACAACCACAGCCTCCCGCAGGGACGGGTGCGCCGCGAGCATCGTCTCGATCTCGCCCAGCTCGACGCGAAAGCCGCGAATCTTCACTTGGTTGTCGATGCGGCAGAGGAATTGGATGTTGCCATCATCGTGATAACGGGCGAGATCTCCGGTCAGGTACAACCGCGCGCCGGGCTCGTTAGCAAAAGGATCGGGGAGAAACTTTTCCGCCGCCAGCTCCGGCCGATTGAGATAACCGCGCGATAAGCTGGCGCCGCCGATGCAAAGTTGTCCCGGCACACCTACAGGCGTCGGCTCCAGATTCCTGTCGAGAATGTAGATTCGCGTATTCGCGATCGGCCGGCCAATCGGCGGGAGCGCGGGCCAGTCGCTGACCGAACGAGACAGGGAATAAGCGGTTACGACGTGACTCTCTGACGGTCCGTAATGATTGTGCAGCGCGCAATCTTTCAACCGGCCGCAAAACTTCGCAATCTGCGGCGTAATCTCCAACTGCTCACCGGCGGTGATGAGTTCACTCAAATGCGCTGGCAGCGTGCCGCCGTGCTCGACCGCTTCCGCCAGATGCTGCAAATAAACGAACGGCAGAAAGATCCTTTCCACCTTTTGCTCATCCAGAAAGCGCAACAGCGAAAGCGCGTCGCGCCTCAGCTCATCCGAAATCAGCAACAGCGTTCCGCCCGAACACCAGGTCGAAAAGATCTCCTGAAAAGAGACGTCAAAACTGAGCGAGGTAAACTGCAACGTTCTCGCCGCCGGAAAAGAACCAGCATGTTCCAACTGCCACGAAAGCAGATTCGCCAGCGCGCGCTCGGTCATCGCTACGCCTTTTGGTTGGCCCGTCGACCCGGAGGTATAGATCACGTACGCGAGGTTCTCGCCATCGATCTCGTTTCGCGGATTGTCGTCGCTTTCGCTTGCAAATTTGTCCCAATCTCTGTCGAGCCACAGGACCGCACTCTCAGTTTCCGGCAAGGTCCTGAACACGCGCTCGTTCGTCAACAAGACCGGACACCGCGCATCGTCCAGCATGAGCTGCATTCTCTCGCGTGGGTATTCAGGATCGAGCGGCACGTAGGCGCCTCCCGCTTTCAAAGTTGCAAGCACACCGATCACCATTTCGACGCTGCGATCGATGCCGATGCCAACTTTCACATCGGCGCCGACGCCCAGCCGGCGCAAATGATGGGCCAGTTGATTGGCGCGCCTGTTTAGTTCGCGATAACTAAGTTGCTGGTCATCAAAGATTACTGCCGCCGCGTCTGGTGTTCGTTCAACTTGAGCTTCAAAGCGTTTCTGAACCGATACTGGTGCTGATGGAACATCAGTGTCGTTCCATTGGACCAAAATCTGTTCGCGCTCAAGGTGCGTGAGCGGCGACAGCCGCGAAACGAACGCTTCTGCGTCTGCCGGCAGTCTCTCAAGCAACATCTGGAGATGGACCAGCAAACGGCGAATCGCCTCGTCATCAAAGCGAGCACGATCGTAAACAACCTGAACGCCAAGTCTTTGACCTGGGTTTACCAATACAGTCAGCGGATAACCAGTCGTTGAGCCAATGCCGCGATCGTCGCGGAATTCGACTGTGTTATTTGCCGCTTGATAAGTGCTGCCAACAGGCAAATTCTCGAAAACGAAGATACTCTCAAAGAGCGGCACGCCGCGCGGCACGCCGCTCCACCCTTGAATATCGAGCAACGAACTGTACTCATATTGCTGCAGCTCGCTCTGTTGAGCCTGCAGGCCCTTAAGCCATGAAAGCACGGGCATGTGCGGTGGCATGCGCACCCTCAGCGGCAGCGTGTTGATGAAAAGGCCCACCATCGATTCCACAGCCGGCAAGATTGCCGGCCGGCCCGCTACCGTAACCCCGAAGACAACGTCATCTTCACCGGTGTAACGACTCAGCAACAACGCCCACGCGCCCTGAGCCAGAATGTTCAGTGTCAGTTTGTGCTCTCGCGCAAATGCGCGTAGCTGCTCCGTGCTTGGTTCGGAAAGCAGAATTCGTTCGTCACCGTAATCAGTCTCTGGCGTGCTTCGGTTCGAAGGTCTCCAGTCAATCGCCAGAGCGGTCGGAGCAACAAAGCCTTTGAGCGAGGCTCTCCAGTAGCGTTCCGCCGCTCGTTGATCCTGTTCGTTCAGCCAGGCGATGTAATCGCCATAAGGCCGCAACGGCGGCAGGGCCAGCCCTTCGCCTTTGCGAAACGCTTCGTACAAAGCGAAGACCTCTTTCAAGACCACCGAACGCGACCACCGATCCAGCAGCAAGTGATGACGGCTGAAGAGGAAACGGTGGAGGTCGCCAGCAAGTCGAAAAAGAACGATGCGCATCAACGGCGGAGTTGCGAGATCAAAACCGCGATCCCGATCAGCAACGATGTATGCTGCGAGTTGAGTCTCCTGATCCTGACTCGACAGATTGCTCCAGTCCTGCTTTTCGATCTGGAGGATGACGCGGCGATGGACCACTTGCTGCGGTTTCTCCAGCTCTTCCCACAAAAACGAGCTGCGCAAGATCGAATGCCGGTCAACCATGTGCTGCCACGCGCGCTCGAACGCTCCGACGTCAAGCTGGCCTTTGATCGTGAAGACAGACTGCTCGAAGTACGCGCCTGACTCGGGCGCATAGATCGTGTGGAACAGCATCCCCTGCTGCATGGGCGAAAGCGGATAGAGATCTTCCAGATTCTCCAGCTTGCTTTTGTCTGTATCGCTCTGGAATCTCATTGTCTGTTGCTTCGCAATCACGCGAGCCCTGGCGACTGCGCTTTTTCCAGGCAGGGCTTCAGCTTCTCTACCAGCACGGCGACATTCGGCTCTTCTCGCATCGACGTATGAGTGCCGGGCACAACGTGTAAGTCAAAGCCGCCCGCTGCGATCCTGCGCCAGGCAAGACGGTTGTCCTCAAAATCTCGCCCGGCGTCGCGGGCCCAGAATAAAGTGATCTTGCCGGGATACACTTGTCGCGCCGGTACATACTGTCCTTCGGCAGCCAGAATCGCCACCACAGTGCGCACTAAAGATTCATCGGCGCCGCTATCCTTCTCAAGCAATTTCTGAATCTCCGGATCGGGAGCGCTGCTGTTTCCCGATGCGTTATTCTCCTCCGCTACTTGCTTGGTCAATCGTCGCTTCACGGCTTTGCCGACTTCCATCGCGTAGAACCTCGGACCATGCTGCATAAGGTGGCCGACGTGGCAACGCATTCTTTTCGCCAAAGTGTACACGGGACAGCTGGTATTCAGCATCGCCAGCAAAGCAACTTCCTGATCCTGAGCCAGAAGCTGCTGGGCCATTTCATAAATGGCGAGTCCGCCGAAAGAGGCGCCGAGCAAAAAATACGGACCTTCGGGTTGAAAAGCGCGCATCTCCCTAATATAGAGCGCGGCCATGTCTTCCACCCGTGTGAGCGGACGCGCTTGTCCGTCAAGTCCCTGCGCCTGCAGCGCGTAGACCGGTTGGTCGTTGCCCAGATGCCGCGAAAGCGGCCGGTAGATCAAAACGTTTGCGCCCGCTGCATGGACGCAGAAGAGCGGCGGCCTGGAACCTTCCGGTTGAATGGCGACGAGCGAAGACCATGCTTTGGACGTACCTGAGTCGCGCAGCGCATTCGCTAATTGCTCGATCGTGGGCGACTGAAAGAGAGTGGCAAGCGGAAGATGCTTGCCGAACCGGTTCTCAATCTGCGCAAAGAGCCGCGCTGCCAGCAACGAGTGGCCGCCAAGCTCAAAAAAGTTGTCGCGAACGCCGATTGATTTCAACTGCAGCACATTGGTCCACAACGTTACCAGTTGTTCTTCCAACCGGTCCCGCGGACCAACGTAAGCTTGTTGTAAGTCAGGTCGTGATTCATCGGGGATCGGAAGGGCACGACGGTCAACTTTGCCACTGGGCGTCAACGGCAAAGCGTCCAGTTCGACAAAGATCGCGGGCGACATATACTCAGGTAGCTTCGCCTTGATGAAGCCGCGCAGCTCGCTCCAGAGTTTCGCGCCGTCGCCTAGTTGTTCCGCGGACCCGACCACATATGCCACCAACTTTCCTTGCCTTGCTACGACGGCGACATCTCGCACGAAGCTGTGCTCTCGCAGCACCGCCTCAATCTCGCCCAGCTCAATTCTGAAGCCACGAATCTTCACCTGATGGTCGACGCGCCCTAGGTACTCGATATTTCCGTCAGGCAGGTAGCGGGCGAGGTCACCCGTCTTGTATAGGCGAAGACCCTCAGCGAAAGGATCGGGAACAAACTTTTCCGCCGTCAAGTCTGGGCGATTCAGGTATCCGCGACCGACTCCTGTGCCGCCAATGTGCAACTCGCCTGCGACACCAATTGGTACCGGCTTGAGCCCTTCATCGAGTACATAGATTTGCGTATTGGCGATCGGACGGCCGATGGGCACAGTTCGGGCGCCGCCTCCCCGTTGACACTCCCAGGCTGTCACATCGATTGAGGCTTCGGTGGGCCCATAGAGATTGTGTAGTTTGGCCTTCAGGCGCGCGAAGAAGCGTTCCTGCAGCTCGAAAGTAAGCGCCTCACCACTGCTGATCACCTGCCTGACGCTTTGGCATTGCTCGACATTCTTCTCTTCCACAAACGCCTGCAACATAGAAGGAACAAAATGTAGCGTAGTGATCTGGTGTTCCTGGATAATATCTACCAGATAGCTGGCGTCCTGGTGACCACCGGGTCGCGCTACAATTAAGCGGGCGCCAGTAATCAACGGCCAGAAGAATTCCCACACCGACACATCGAAACTGTAGGGAGTCTTCTGCAGCACTCGATCCGCACCAGTTAGCTGGTATTCACCCTGCATCCAGAGCAGACGATTGCAGAGTCCCAAGTGAGTATTCATGGTCCCCTTCGGTCTGCCCGTCGACCCTGACGTGTAGATGACATAGGCCAAGTTCTCGCTTGTTGCTCCCGCCGCCAGATTCTCGCTGCTTTCTCTTGAGATAACTGCCAGATCCGCGTCGAGTGCCACTATCTTTGCCTGGTGGCGGGGCAACTCCTTGCTCAGGCCTGCCAACGTAAGCAGCACGGATACACCCGCGTCCTCCATCATGAAGGCAAGCCGCTCGTTGGGAAATGCGGGATCGAGAGGAACGTAAGCGCCACCAGCTTTCAGTATGCCGAGCAGCCCGATGACCATTTCTAAAGACCGCTCGATACAGATCCCAACGAGAGTCTCGGGCCCAACACCAAGCGAGCGCAGGTGTCTTGCTAATTGATTTGCACGAGCGTTTAATTCCGCGTATGTCAGTTGTTGATCTTGAAAGGTTACTGCAATGGCGGATGGGCCTAATGATGCTTGTCGCTCAAACAATTGCGAGATACATTGCGCCTGCGCAAAGTCTGTTTCAGTGTTGTTCCAATCCACAAGAACTTGCTTTCGCTCGGGCTGCGTCAGCAACGGCAAAGCGGAAACTCTCTGGTTTGGATTGCTAACGATTCCTTCCAATACGCTCTTGAAGTGACCCCCCAGGCGCTCGATCGTCGCGTGGTCAAATAGATCTGTGCTGTAGCGAAAACGACAGTCGAGCTGACTCGGACTCTCAAAGATATCAACCATTAGGTCGAATCTGGTGATGCCGTCATCAAACTCAAATTCCTCGAGTTTGACCCCGGCAGCTTCGCTGCTGCCGTTATGAGCCTCGTCCAGATTGAACGCCACCTGAAACACAGGAGCGTGGCTCAAGCTACGCTCAAGCTGCAGCTCCTCAAGCAGTTTTTCGAAGGGCACAGAGCGATGGGCATGCGCTTCGAGCGTAATGCTTTGTACGCGAGAGAGCAGCTCGCGAAAGGTAGGATCGCCCGACAGACTGGTACGGAGACTTAACAGGCTCGACAACGGACCGACTAGATGTTTGATTTCTGCCGGATCGCGGTTGGGAATCGTAAAGCCCACAACGAGATCGTGCTGTCTGCTGTGGCGAGCAAGTACAACTTTAAGAGCGGCGAGCAACACCATAGCGAGCGCTGCGTCCTCGCTAGCACCGATCGCCCGAAGCTGCTCGACCAGTTCTTTTTCCAAATCCACCAAGACCGACTGACCATGCCAGGTCCGCACGGGTGGTTTGGGCCGATCAGTGGGAAGTTCGATGACGGCGGGAGCCCCTTGCAAGTTTGCTCGCCAAAAGTCGAGGGCGGGCTTGATGCTTTCCTCCTCGATCAATTTTCGCTGCCATGCCGCGTAGTCTGCGTACTGAATCTGTAAGGGCAAGATCGGCCAGGCAGCTCCGTTCGCGAATGCGCTGTAAGCCGACCACAACTCTTCAATCAGAATCTGTAACGACGAGTCGTCGCAGACAATACGGTGGAGGCTCAGCAACAAAACATGTTCGCGATCGGCAAGTCTCAACAAAGTCGCTTGCAGAAGCGGCCCGAGTGTGAGGTCGAAGGGGCGCTGTGCTGCGCCCTGTGCTAAATCTCGCGCCTTCGCCTCACGCTGATTCACGAACTCATGGGAGAGATCGATTACTGGAATTGCAAGGGTCCTGTTTGCCGCTAACAATTGCACCGGTTTGCTGTCTCTAACTGCATAAAGCTGGTTCGTCGCAAACGTTGTTCGCAGTGACTCGTGCCGGTTGACGATTGCTTGCAGAGATCGCTGCAGCAGATCCTGTTTCAGGTCGCCCTTAATCCTGACGCCGCGAGAAATGTTTGACGAGGCATCGCCCGGGTTAATCTGATCAAGAAACCAGAAACGTTCCTGAGCAAACGAGAGCGGCGCTGGCCCACTTTCCTCTCTGCGGAGAATTACTGGTGGCGCCGAACCGGGTTCGAGGCGCGGTCGGGCCGGCGCCGCGACAACCAGCTGATCCGCGACTTGCCCGCTCGTATTGTCCAGTCTAATCGTACTCGACATAATTCCCATTGTTCGCGCAGCAAGGTATCCAATCAGACCGCGTAGGCCGTTCCTACTCCCTAACCGCGAAGTTTGGCCAGCACTTTGTTCAGTTCTTCCTGGCTGAGCTTTGCGCGCGGAAAATCGGATGGCGAATAACTCGCTTTGTCGCCCGTTCGGGATTGCGCGATCAACTCACGCAGTTCGTCAATGTAACTCCGCGCCAGCCTTCCTACCGCTTCCTCACGGTGAATGTTCTCGCTGTAGGTCCATTCCAAACGCAATTCGCCTCCAGTGACCGTGCCGATGACGTTCAGCAGATACGTGCGCTCGGCCTTTAGACTTTGCGCTGGCCCAGTCGGCTGCGCCGCAACCGTAAACATCGAAGAGTCGAGCAACGCGCGGTCGACCTGGCCCAGATAGTTGAACCTCACTTCAGCTTGCGGCAGGGCCTGAAGTTTGTCGGCTGTGGCCGCATCGTTGCTCGTGTACCGCAGCAATCCATAACCGATGCCCCGGTTGGGAATCGCGCGCAACTGCTCTTTCACAGACCGCAGCGCCTCAACTGTTGTTTGCGAATCACCGCAGTCGAGCACCACCGGAAAGATCGTCGTAAACCAACCAACCGTGCGCGAAAGATCCACTCCTTCGAGGATTTCTTCCCGACCGTGTCCTTCCAGATCGACCAGCAGCGACTGGGATCCGGTCCATGGCGCCAGCGCACGGACCAACGCGGTCAGCAATACTTCGTTAATCTGTGTGCGATAAGCTACCGGCACCACCTGCAACAACGCGCTCGTCTCGTCAACGTTGAGGGATACCGAAAGCGTACGCGCCGACGCCACCGTGTTCGTTCCGCCGAGGTAGTCCCAAGGCAATCGCGCAGTTGAGTTTTCACCAGTCGCGCACCAGTAAGCCAATTCGTCGCGCAGAGCGCCTGACCGTGCATGTTCTGTCAGCCGCTCGGCCCAGGTCTTAAACGAAGTAGTCTTTGGCGGAAGCAATGGCTCTTCGTCGCCACTGAGTTGCGGATAGAGAGCCTGCAAGTCTTCGAGCAGAATGCGCCATGAGACACTATCCACGGCCAAATGATGAATCACGATCAGCAGATAACTGTTCGAGCGCGCTCCGCGATCAAATAAAGCGACACGTATTAGCGGACCATCCTGCAGATTCAGACTCGCGTGCAGCCTGGCCGCCTGGTCGGTGATCAGTGCGGGCTGTTCGGTCTCAGCCACAGATGACAGATCAATCGTCTCAAGGGGCACGACGCGGTCCGACGGCGCCATCATCTGTTGCCAGCCCTTCTGATTGAGCGCAAAGCGCAATCGCAGCGCGTCGTGTTGAAGCAAGAGTCGTTCGATCGCTTTAGCAAATAACGATGCGTCCGCCGCAACATGAACCTCCAGCAACATTGCCTGGTTATAGTGGTGAAGCTCGGGCTGATCGAGTTCAAAGAAACGCGCCTGCACCGGTGTGAGCGGAACGCAGCCGGTTACCACTCCCTGCTCGCCCACGTCGAAGGCGGGTACTCCTCCGGCAATCGTGGCCAGTTCGGCCACCGACTGATGTTGAAACAAGTGGCGCGGCGAAAGAGCCAGGCCCAACTGGTTTGCCTTAGAAATAATCTGAATGCTGAGGATCGAATCTCCTCCGAGATCAAAAAAGTTATCGTGCACCCCCACGCGCTCGATCCCCAGAACGTTGGCCCAGATCTTTGCCAGTTTCTCTTCAACTTGATTACGTGGCTCCACGAAAACTTTATCGCCATCCGGTTGCGAATGATCTGGTATCGGCAGTGCGCGACGATCAACTTTGCCGTTCGACGTTAGCGGCAACCGATCGAGAAAGACAAAGGCTGAAGGGGTCATGTATTGCGGCAGTCTGCCGTTGAGAAAAGCTC
>CAAGKR010511249.1_pt1 | contig 17173 bp, 15 predicted proteins | sample 2556971 | NCBI WGS metagenome assembly CAAGKR01 (sample SAMEA5207829, study PRJEB30636) | soil metagenome | biome: forest; feature: boreal; material: soil | place: USA | collected 2011-09 | depth 1 m | reverse complement strand
ATGCGATTTGGAGCGGGAGACCGGATTCGAACCGGCGACATTCTGCTTGGGAAGCAGACACTCTGCCAACTGAGTTACTCCCGCTCGGGAGCAGGGACAAGTTATATCAGATCGAGCTTTGGGTGGGTTAGGGTCTGGGAGTAAGCGCCGGCCTCGGCGACCTTGCGCCTGTGGTTCAGTTCAGTTTCTACCCACTCCTGGGACCTTTGGGTGAGTTTCGAGGGCGCATCAGGCGGCCAATATCGCCCATGCGAGGGCGGTAGACTTGCTCCGCCAATCATCGTCACGGGGGTCGAGGCGCGTGCTCACGAAGCTTGAGCTGCCGATCCCTGCGCGAGCCGGCCGCGTGCTCCTGACCTCATCCTCGCCCGGCTACAACCTTGGCCTGGATAAGCTTGGTACCTGGCTCCGCTCGCTTGGTTGGGCGACGAGCGTGAACCCCCTGCGGAATGTGGTAAGCCCAGGCTTTGATCTATATGCTTTCTCCGCAGTGTTCACTTGGGACCTTCCGGCGCTCGTCGAGGCGGTGCAAACGGTCCCCAATGACCGTGAGGTTTGGATTGGCGGACCCGCGCCATCGGCAATGCCATCGTGGGTTCAGGAACGGACTGGCATCCAGCCGGTACTAGGCCCGGACCCGCGTTTTGAGCGGCAGCCTGGGTCGTACAAATGGTGTCGCACAACCCGAGGTTGCCCTGTCGGCTGCTATTTCTGCATTGTCCCGAAGATCGATGGCAAATCGGTGCTCGAGTACGACGACTTTGAGCCAGCCCCAGTCGTAGTTGATGACAACCTCCTGCGGTCGTCGTGGAGGCACCAGAAACTGGTCGTCGACAAGCTAGCTGGGGCGGGCTTCCCGTCGATCGACTTGAACTCTGGGTTTGAGGCGCGACGCCTTGAGCAGAAGCACGTCGACTTGTATGGACGCCTTCCGCTGAAGGCGTGGCGCGTGGCCTTCGACGAGCGCAAGGAGACCGACCATGTCCGGAGCGCAATCCAGCTCCTTCGCGCAAACGGCATACCTTCGAAGCAGATTCCTTGCTACGTATTGGCAGGCAACGAGCCGTTCGCTGACTGCCTGTGGCGAGCTCAGAAGGTTCTGGAATGGGGTGGCGAGCCCAGGATCCAGATGCTCAAGCCGCTGAACTGGCTCAGGCCCAGGAAAGACATATGGGTCAACCCGAGGCTCGATTGGACTACAGAGTTAGCGGTCAACTTCCCGCGTTACTGGTACTCATACGCATGGAGGCGCGTGGAGTGGGAGGACTGGGCTCGTGCTGGATTCAGGTACGACGGAGTTATGACTACAGAGGGACTTGGGCGACTCCGGGCAACGCGAACGTCGGCTATAGCTAGGTGGGCGGCATCTAGCGCCGCCGATTTCGCCACCAGCGAGAGCGACTCCGAAACCAGCGTTGCGTAAGAGCTGGTAGATAGAGACGAGTGGGGAGACGGTGGAGGAGCTCGATCGCGCTCAGGCGCTCACTGTCGTGGAATCGCTACGATCCGGCACGGTGTCCCGCCGCCTGGCGAGTTCGTACAACGTAGGCCGGGAGCGGCATCTCCGCGCGCTGACAGACGATCTTGACTTCGTGGCCGCTGGCGGGTACAAGCTGCGTTTCCTGGTTGGGGACTGGGGATACGGAAAGACTCACCTACTTTCGCTATTCGCCGGCCGTGCGATTGCCGCCGACTTCGCCGTGTCGCACGTTGAGTTGCATGCACGAGAAGCCCCTTTGGAACGCGGTGAGGTTATCGCCGCCGCGATCATCGCCAACGCCCGCTTCCCAGGGGACATCGACATCGAGAGGAGAATCCGGACGTGGTCCGCAGAGACTGAACTGACTGATCGTGTGGAAATCGACGACTGGCTGGGTGGGGTCTCGCCGAGTCTCGAGTTCCGCGCCATCCTCCGCGCGGCCCTAGGCCAGAGCCGGACGCGAGGCGGTCCGGATCTCATAGCAGATGGCGTCCGATGGCTCGTCGGTGGGGATCCTACGCCTGCCCTCACACGCGAGACGGGGATCAGAGGCGCCTTAAAGGCCAGGGTCGCATCTGAGCTCTTGACCTCCTTCCTCCGCTTCGTCTCGGCAACCGGGGCGCGCGGGCTCCTGCTCCTGCTAGACGAAGCGGAGGCAATAACTTCCCTTACTCGAGCGGCCAAGCGCGATGAAGCCAATCAGACACTGCGCAGGTTGCTCGACAATCCAGAGCAGCGTGCTCACTTGGAAGTCGTGTTCGCAACGACCAGCCGTTTCATGAGCGACACGACCAGGGGTGCCCGCAGCTACCCCGCGCTGTGGGCCAGGATCGCCGCCAGCGGACCCATCGGGATGTTCAACCCTCGAGCAACGGTCCTCGAACTCCAACCGCTCACATCTGAGGAACTTGGGGAGCTCGGCGCGAGAATCGCCTCCGTTCACGCGTTGGCACACGACTGGACTCCGCCCGTGAATGCTGAGGACTTCCAGCAACTAGCCGCGCGCGTTTTCGGTACCGAAACGTCGCGGCCACCGCGCTCGTTTGTCCGGGCGCTGGTGGCGCTCCTCGACCTCCTCCAGGAAAGGCCCGAGTTGACATTCGGGAGCCTGCTTGACCAGTTGCCGCCGGCCGGATCCGATGGGTGATCAGCTCGGCGACGATCCTCGGTTCGCGGCCACTTTCGAGCTGATACGCCATGCCGTTGAGTTGCACACGCTGGGCGGCGGCCGCGATTATGACGCTGAAAACGACACACGTGCGTTCCGGGATGGCGTGGTCCCTCGCCGCGTGTCGGATCTCACGGTCGGTCGCACCGCTCAAGCGGGGGCGTGCGGTCGGAGGATTGGCGAAGCTTCACGCGGAGGTCGTCCGGCTGTCCTGTACCTGTCTTCCGAACCTGGAAATGGACAGACTCACTTTCTGCATCTGGCCGCAGAGCAGGCCAGCGGCGCAGACCTGGCCACGGCCTGGATAGGGGATCCGGTCTCCCTGCAGACTCCCGTCGCGGCCCAGACTGCCCTCCTTTCGACCGCGACGATTGGTGGGCTACCATTCATCGACAGCGCGAAGGACGCTCCCCGCGATCGCCTAGAAGCAAGAGAAGCAGCGCAGCGCTTGTCAGGACAGCTCACTCCAGGCGCGATTCGAGCTCTTACTCTCATCTTCCAGGCGCTGCAAACGGGTCGGACTGAGGCGGCCCTACCGGTGTTTCGATGGCTGTGCGGCGAAGATCCGGGCTCGACCTGGCGGATGGCAAGAGGGCTGCCTAGGAGTTCCGGCCTCACATCGACTTGGCCTCCGCTACTGGAAGCATGCTGCCTTCTCACGAAGATCGCCGGTTCGAAAGGCCTCCTGGTTCTAGTTGATCAGCGTCATCTCGCTAGCATTCCGTTGTGGCTACACGCTCGAGCCAATGGGCTCTTGGTGGTATCTGGAGTGGGTGCGGCTGACGCTGGCTACACGCTCGAGCTTCCCTCTCTGACCTCAGAGCAAGCCATCTTTGCCGCCCGCCTCATCCGCGATCGACATGTGGCGGCGTATTCATGGCCGAGCGGGGAGGCCATGAGTGACCAGGAGCTCCTCGCCTTCGTCTCCAACCTAAGATGGCAAACGACGCGAGAATGTGTGCGTTCGATCGTGGCCTACCTCGACAATGCTCTGGCCCGTCAGGACGGTTGATATGGCCTGGGAAGAGCGGTACGTCACCGTTTGCATCGAAGGCGGCCATCGGGAGTTCTTCGATCGCTTTCTGCTCTCTGTCGCAGTCCGCCGTCTGGTCATCGTAAGTCCCTGGATAACGATTGATGGAGAACACCGAGACGTGATTCTCTCCGCGATCGACAAGATAGCCCGTGAAGTGATACCGACCACAATCGTGCTCCGCCACCCCAACCGGGAGGCTACTAATCGCCGAGCGGTTGAAGTCCTGAGCCAACTCGGCTCCGTGGACTTGCACTACAACGACGAACTTCACGCCAAAGTGTATGTCTGCCGATGTTCACCATCCGGATACGCCTACGTCGGGTCTGCGAACTTGACCGGGCGGGCCACTACCGCTTTCGAAGTGGGCCTGATGGTAGACGGTCGGGGAGTCGGAGTCGGCGTGCTCGATGAGCTGGAGCAGCTCGCCAACGACTTGCTTGGCCGGGCGGGCACATACGATCGAATCGCACCCAGATAGCAAAGGAGCCATCGATGGACCTTGCGGGAATGGATCTCAAAGACTACTGCGGTCTCAACCGAGCACGCTTCTACATTGACCCGAGACAGGACGCTGGTTGGGTATTTGGGAATCAAGAGGTCCAGCAAGACCTCTTGAAGCGAATGCGGAGCGACCTGGATGTCCGAGGTGTCCCTAAATGCGGCGTCGTCGGCCGCTTCGGGATCGGCAAGACACACACACTCAATCACATCAAGTGGCTTGTCCAGGAAAGGCCAGAGGAGTTCAAGGTTCGCCCATTCAGCATGGACCTTGTGTGGGATGAGAGCAACCGCGACTTGAACTCTTGGCGCGGCATTCACGTCAGAATGCTCGACGCCATGGGTGAACAGTTTCTCCGCGAGATCGTGAAGTCGTTTGACCACGCCGTCAGATCTGGCGACCAGGAGCTATCGGAGGCCATGCGTGGTGTTTTCCGGTTCGGCGATGAGAACCTTCGCCAATCCCTGGCTGTGATTCTGGCGGAGTACTTCAAGCGCGATGTGAGGAACACGAGCCCGGCCTGGCAGTGGCTCCGAGCAGAGCGCACGGCAAAGCTTGACCAACTCGGCGTTCCCAAACTTGTAGAGAACGCCACAGACATGGTAGACGTAATCCTCAACCTCGGATGCCTGTGGCGCATTGCCACCGGTCAGGGCATGTTGTTCCTTGTCGATGAGGCACAGAACATGGGCGAGATAAAGAAAGCGGAGTATGAAGTCCACAGAGCAATTCGCACCTTAGCCGATCAAGACAACCGAGACATAGGCTTCGTCTTCGCTATATTCGGCAGCGGTGTGAACCAGATCCCCACTCTTCTTCAGTCACCGGATGACATTCTGTCGCGCATCGGCGTGACCCGGACAAACCTGCCCGAGGCCTTTGTAGACCTCCAGCGGACGATCCCGACAGAGAATTCGCTGAGGACTTTCATGGCATCCGTTCTAGATCATCTTGTGGATGCGGAGCAGTCATCGCAAGTGGTCTCCGCCTTTGATCTGACCGATATCGAAAGCTGCCGTCTACCATTCACGGAGAAGGCGCTTGACCGCATAGCCAAGGTCCTGTTCGCGCTTGAGGGTATGAGGAACCCACGCCAGATTATCGACATGATGGCGCGGTGTGCCTCGGCCGCCTATCGTCGGTCCAAAGAGACTGGTTCGTACATCGTGGTCGATGTTGGGCTCGTCGATGAGCTGGCTGTGAGTCTCTAGCGTGAGGAAGTACGGCCTCTCTCCAGACCTGACTCCCAGCGGCGATTGGGTAACCCTTGGAGCAGCCGAATCGAGCCGAACTCCCGAGGATTGGGTGTACCTGGGCCGCTTGAGCGAATACGGCCGCCACTATGGTGTTCGATTCGCCGTACGAGACGAGAAGGTCGTCGCTATCTTCGGCAAGCGCGGCCAAGGTAAGTCATTCACTCTCGGCTGCCTGCTCGAGGGATTGGCCCTAGCGCTCGACCAATCGTCGATCGCCCACTTGGAGCACCCACGCGCCTGCCTGCTGTTCGACCCCCTCAACATCTTTCAGTGGATTGACGTCTCGCTGACGGAGCAGGCGGGACGCGTGTCGGCCGAGTTGTCTGCGCAAGTGGAACGAGCTCGCGAATGGGGTCTCCAGTCGACCGCGATCAATGCGCAGATCTTCTATCCGGCTGGATACGCCGCATCCGCCTTTCGTGAGACGGCGCGGGAATTCCGGTTGGGAGTGGATGGCTTTGGACTCGATGAATGGGCAGCGCTCTTCGCCTTCGACATGGTCAGGGACGTGCGCGGTCAGCTTGTCGCGGAGCTGCACGACAAGGTCACGACGTCTGGCTGGGTAAGCACAAAGGGCGAGTCCGTGGCGGCGGCAGTTCGACCTGTGATCGCCGACTACACGGCCTGCCTGACCGAGGACGCTGACGTCAATTCGGGTATCTATACAGACGAGACACTTCGGGCAGTGGCGCAGCGGTTGCGTTCAATCGCCGGTTTCGAAGTGTTTCAAGGGCTCGGCACACCCCTGGCCGAGTTACTGCGGCCAGGTAGCGTTTCGGTGCTTCTGATGAATGCTCTGCCGGCTGACCTGCGGAACGTGGTCGTGGGTGTGCTGGTGCGACGGATCCTTGCGTCTCGCGCGAGAGCGTCTGGGGCTCAGAAGGACATTCTCCTGAATCCCTCCCTCTCCCCCGAGGCTCGAAAGGAACGGGAGGCAATCGTCGCGGCCGCGCCCCCCAAGACCTGGATCGTCGTCGATGAGGCCCAGGATGTCATTCCGAGCGAGCGAAAGACGGCGGCGACTGACTCGATCGTGAAGCTTGTCAAGGAAGGCCGCAACTTCGGGCTTTCCTTCGTGCTGACGACTCAGCAGCCCTCATCAGTCGATGCCCGGGTGCTCTCGCAGGTAGAGACCTTCCTGATCCACAAACTCGTGGCGAGGTCCGACATCGATCGGACTCTTGAGAATCTCAAATGTCCAATTCCCGACGAAATCCGGGATGAGAGCAACGCGATATCGTTGTCGGCGTTGATCCAGGCTCTGACAGTTGGGCAAGTCGTCGTCTCCGACACGTTTGCCCGGAGGTGCGCACTCGTGGAGATTAGGCCGCGCATTGGCGCACACGGGGGTTTCGAGGCATAGCCGTGCAGATCCGGTGGATCTCCAACTCCCGGCGCGCCACACAGCGATTGGGCTTCTGCAAGGTGGCAGCCTTCCTTGCTGGTTCAGCGCGGACTCGGGGCGAGATGGTGGAGGCTGTGCGCGCCACAATCAGCACATCGCTTGAGGTGCCGTACCGAGAAGACCTAGCCTCGTGGTTGCGGGCTAGTGGGTGGCTACGAGGGCCAGCTATTGGGGGCACTCTCCGGCTTGACGCTCAGGCCTACTACATCTGGCTGCACCCAGCGCGCTCGGGATGGCTGAGCCCTAAGGGAGTAGATGAGTTCGTAGAGGTTCTTCCCCGCAGGATGATGATCTTGGACGATGTCTTTAGGCCCACGGAAGCGGGACTCATCCTGGCAGGTGTCGTCATGTCTCAAGCGGAAAGAGACGCCTGGATCCGGCCGAATCCGGAAGCCAATCCCCTGGTGCTGACTCGGGACGAGCAATACTACTTTGCGCATTTGGTGCTAAGCGCGGACGGCGATTTCCTGATCCCTTGGATGGGCAGGCTGGTCTCCAGGTTCGGGCGTGTACCCTTCACCTATCTGGATGCGGGGGAGGAGATACCGCCCATTCTGCAAGGAATGGTCGCTGCATTTGAGCCGCTCGCCAACCTTTCGTCCGACAGACGGGTCCTTGCGTCAATCGATAGTGCCAGGGTCAAGATTCAGGCAGAGATCCAAGCCCAGCGGCACAAGGACGGCAGTGGCTCTAGGCGCGAGCAAACCTCAGTGCCACGGCTGGAATGGCTGGTCGACCTAGGGGTGTTGACGAAGCAACTAGGAGAGGGGCTCACGTACTCATTCACTGAGATTGGGGCTAACGCGGCCAATCTACTCTCCTCGGCTTACCAGGAAGGCTCGCGCCGCAAGTACGCCGACACCGTGCTTGGGTCCGTTCTGGATGAGCACTACGGGGCGGCGCTGGGCTCCGGGCTGTGGGGCGTTTCGGGCACCGAGACAGGTCCCGTGGAAGAAGTCTCGACACCGGATGACTTGCTGGCGTTCTTGCGTCCGGCCTATGACGCTGTCGCTGGCTATTCTGGGTACTGCCTCCTGCGCCCATTGGTGGTGCTTGCGGCCACGATGGCCAGACGCGCAGACCAACGATTGCTGGTGGAATACTCCCAAGCAACACAGCTGCTCGAGGCGGCGTTCCGCGAGCACCCCACTGCCGTCCACTACACGATAGATAGGCTCGCGACCGATTATCAGGTGCGGCTAGCGCCGGCGAAGCCGGCAACTCGATAGGACTCTGGCCAGTTCTCTGTCGACAATGGGAGTCTCGCCCAGCGACAAAGCCTCAATCGCTCCGGAGTGTCTGCTCCAGCGCGTGGGTGTTTTCACCTGAAAAGCGCGATGACGGTGGCGACCGTCCCGACAATGGCCGCGACCGCGACCACTATCGCGATGACTGGATGAGTGGCGATCCGCGTAAGGAGCGCAGAGTCGGAGCCGTGCATTGGAGAGTCGCCCGCGTCTTTGGGCGCATCGGCTTCGGGCAGAACTGGCACTGAGGTTGGGCCTGACAAGCCGGTGACGACGCGAAGGTAATCGTCTACGGTCTTAACATCCCGGAACTTCCGGATGTTCGTGGACGGCTCTCGTGACCACGCTCCACTTTCCGAGCCCTGTCCGCCGCCGAAGAGTAGCCACTCCCTATCAGCGATGGAGTAGATACGACGAATCAGGTCATCGTCGAATCCTTCGAGGAGAAGGTCCTTGTCCGTCAGGCGCGCCTTCTTCTCTTGGCTGAGGTACTTCTGGTAGAGGAGACCCACGACCCGCAAGAAGGCGTCTAGGTACGGCCGAGCGCCGTCCAGGTCGGCAAAGCCCTTGATCCGTAGTACCAGCGACAGATCTCGTGGCTCAATCCAGCCGATCGAGTGGTCGAGTCGGCGGGCGATCTCGTCGAGGTCAATGACCTCGCGACGCCGCTCGGCATCTCGTTGGAGATCGGGAACAAGTGGCCACGTGCCCGTGACTATCCACGCATCAAATGCGAGCTGGCGTACCCGGGCGTCTCCAGTTTCGTAGGGTGTATTGGCCTCGACTGGAACGGAGACAGGCGGAACAGCTTCGATCGTCACTGCTGGTGCCGCCTGGACGATCTGGGCGACGTACGCGTGGCCTTTCTGGGTCACGGTGAAGTTGACGTCACCGTGAGCACGACGCTCGGTAATCGCAAGGAGGCCGCGGACGGCCAAGGACTTGATATCACCCAGCCCGACTTCGATTTGATGGTCTGGGTTTGGCAAACCGTCATGAAACAGTGTCGAGCGGCCGAATGTGGACATCGTCAAGAACACGTCACTAGCAGCGTCGTCGGCCGCAACAAGGCGGCGAAGAAGAGTGTCCTGACGCTCCTGAGCAGACAATCAAAGGGTCCTCGGCAGGTGATGGATCTGGGTGCGCCTCTATCTTATCTACGGCTTCATTGCCGTGGTCGGCAAGCCGACCACGTTGGCCTCTTGCCACGGGGAGTTGAAGGTTGCAGTTCTGAAGCCGATACTCGGCCCAGGCCGCGTTCACGAACCGTAGCCAGGTCTCGCAGCCCACGCGCCGCGATCCAGGCTGTGGTCGTTGAGTTGGTTGATGACGACGGCAACGACTTCGATGTCTGGCTACGACGGGCGGCGGCTGGGAGCTCCCCAGAACGGTTTGTCAAATTCGCGGTGTGGTATCCCGCGGTAGTAGGGCGTTGGTTTGACGCGGCAGAAGCGGAGGGCGTCTGGGAGGCTGGACATGACCCAGGCCGAGCCGCGCGCGGCTACTGCCGTCGCCCTTCCGAAGCACTCTCGCATGCGAAACGCGGAGACGGGCTGGTCATTCACTTCGTCGTCGACACGGGCTCCCGCCCGTACGTCTTTCGGGCCCGGATCTGCTGCGACGCCCCGCCCGTCAGGTTCAACCCGCGCTGGACGGACGATCAGCGCCTGACGTGGGAGGAGTTCATCAGCGGCGAGCCCTGTCGAGGCTGCGGACGTGGCTTCGTAGGCGCGCGCGAGCGGAAACAGATCCTGCATCGAACGCCTGAGGAGGCAGAGGCAATCCAGTGCGAGGAAGCCGAGTTCCGGGCACTGCACCCGAACTGCGCCACCATGACCTGGGCATACGGCAGCACCGGCGTCACCCACTGCTGTGACTGCTGCCCCATGCCGCCGCTGTCGCCACAACAGGTGAAGACCATCGCGCGGATCGTGATGGAAGTCGTACAGCAGCAGGACCAGGACGCCATCGACACGGAGCGTCGCTGGCGCGCAACGTCGGACACGACCGTCCGGTAGGGATGGCGGGTCCGGCTGGTCGCTCCTTGAACGACGGCGGGGCCACCGGTTCCTGCCACCTCCGAACGGTGGGCTCCGGCGATGAGCGGTTCGCTCTACGAGAAGGTTGAGCCGGCCGCGAGTTTGGACGAGCTCGCCGACAGGGAGTTCGTCGGCCTCACGACGCCGCCACTGGTCGCTGAGCGGCTGTAAGTGGCAAGCACTACTCGGGGCATCTCGTGGAGGTCTGTCAGCGCCATCTAGAAGCAAACGCGGCGGCCCAAATCAAGGAACGAAAGTCCCCAGGATTACCAGGGCGGTTCCTACGCCCAAGATTGACCAGGGTTCGGGGCCGCCCTAAGATGCAAGGCAAAGGGGGGATCCTCTGATGGGCCTTCTAAGCGCTTTGGCGACTTTGCTCCGCATTCCTAGGAGGAGTGCTGTGCTTTCCCCAGAGCCAGCCGACAGTGGCGGAAATGCGGAAGCGTCACTGACCTTTGCCCGGGATCTACTCGTTGAAACACGCGAGGAGGTCGTCAGGGCCGACACCAAGGCCGAGATCCTTCTGGCTGGGGCGGGAGTCTTTCTAGGGGTCGTTGTGACGTCCACACCCCATGGCGTGTGGAGTAGCCATGGCGAGCCACCTTGGCTGTGGCTCTGGTGGGCCGGGGTGGTCCTGACGGTTGGAGCCGTCGGGTCTCTCCTCATGGCGGTCGTGCCACGTACCTCACATAGAGACACACCCTCAGGGCGAGTCTATTTCTTCGGCGACGTGGTCCGTCTCGGCAACCGCAACGCTCTCACCTCGGTTCTGGCCGAGGGGTCCGATGGGGGCTCGTTCGATCGAACAGTCGACCAGATCTGGGCTATCAGCCGCATCGTCTCCGCCAAATATCGATTCATCCGACTCGCTGTCTGGTTGGCCGCAGCAGGTGGGTTATTGCTGGTCGCAGCGCTCATCCATCCCCATTAGCAACCAGCGAACGTCAGTGGCATCTGTACTGCTCACCGAGGGCGGAGTTTGGGCTCGTCATGGGCGCAATGAACACCCTGCGAAGACGTCTTGATGTCCGACCAGAAATGCTTCACTGGACAAGTCCATACGGCGTTCGTGGCCGCCTACAGGGATTCTTTGGCCGAGTGGGTTGCATCTCTGGAGGGCATTGACGGTCCAGTACTCGCGATATCCAGGAAGACACCACGGTTGCTCGAACTCCTTCTCCGGGAAGGCATCGGCTCGCAAGCCTTACTAGACCGGCTGGTTACAGAACATTCATTCGTGTCGCAGCGGGCTCCCACCGACATGATCCTCACAGACGATATCCTTGTGCGAGGAACGACTTTTCTCGCCGTGCGCGAACTTGTCAAACAGGCACTCCCGACGACGCGAGTTCATGAAGTCCCATTCGCGGTCGGTGAGACTGCACTCAAGCGCGTGCAGGATGTTGTTACCCGGCCCTTCCTGACTTTGGAAGATCACGCGACGTTGCCCTTTGTCACTTCGGAGATGGCGGCCCTTGGTACGCTGGGCAAGCCTTGCGACCTGGACCACCCCATCCTGTATGTCGACCTTGAGTCGGGCACCTCGGCAGAAGATATTGGCGAAGCGATAGCTAAGTGCTCCGAGCGGATTGGCCTAGCACACTATCCGATCGATATGCGGGCGGGCGGTGCCGGTGATTTGCCCGCCATGCGACGGAACTGGAGCGTCTTGGCCCCCATCTCGAGGGAGCCCCAAGAGTCTGGGGTCATACGTAAGGTCAGGTGCTATTTCGATCCATCCCAAGGGCGCGCTTGTCTTGTGCCAATAGCACCCCGCTCGGGCTCGGTCGCCGAATTCCTCGGTGACACCAAGACTCTGCCATTCGGCGAGGTGCAGGTGAAGCAAAGACGCCGCCGACAGCAGCCGTTGGACCTCGACCTTCTGGCGGAGCAGTCCACTGTTCTGCGAGCCAACTATCTACTTGAGCTGCTGGATCTACGCCCTTTGCTCGATGTACTCGTCGAAGAGATGAGGGTCCGGCATCTCACGACCGGAAGAGCGCGCTTGGAGGCGCAAGACCTTCGGTACCTGTTCGATCGAGACTCAGTGGAGCGAACAGTCGTGGCGATCGAGGCTTGGCTAGAACGCCCGGTACAGTCGGCCCTCGACTCCTCGACGGCGACCCTCGACAGCACGAAAAGGACACGGCTCTATTCGCCTGCAGCGGTACCGCCGGCCGACCAAGAACTCGATGAGGCGTTCGTATCATCCGCGATGGATCTTGTCTCTCGAATGTCTTCGTACAATGAAGCCTTCTCGGCAGTTTTCGAGGCTCATAGGGCGACCTCGACCGATCCGGTCTTCGCCCCGCGCCTGCGATTTTCTTCTGGGATAACGATGGGGACCTTGCTCGCGTTGACTCAACGAATGGCGGACCCCGACCTTATGCTCGCCCACAAAGCCCTCGACTCGCTAATCGACTCAGGCGTGGCAATCCCGAGATACGTATGCGATGGCGAAGGACCTACAAGGTCTTGGCGGCGAGCATTCAGACCCGGGGAAGCCAACGCGCACATCCGAGCAGACGTCGTTGCACAGGCTCTCGACGCGCTTGCCCAATCACTCGGAGACCGGGCCGTTCCAGAAGTGCTAACCGAGAAGTACCTCGTCTTACTTTGCGAGCACTTGGAGCTCTTCAATCATCCGGCCCTCTACTTCTCTGAGGGCATTCGGCGCGACTGGTATCTGTATGGGGCCCGGCCGGTCGTCGACGTGGGCGGAGAGGCGATCACGTTGGTCAAATGGGCCCTTAAGCGCAAGCTGATTTCACGGGGCGTTGCCCGGGACGGAACACGTCGCTACCTGATCCCCGAATATGGGCCCAGCGTATGGGAAGGGGGGCTGCCCGATCGCGTTCGACACATGGTTGCAGCGGTTGCACGATGGACGGTGGCTGCGTATAGGACGGAGGGGCTGGGCTCAGGCTTACTCAAGACGCTGGCGTCTTGCGAATCCGATTGGGCCTACGAGCAGGCGCTCCTTGCCGAGTTGCAGGGTTGGGTTGGCAGTGAGGCCAATGTCGATGACGACTCGTTTGGTCAACCCAGCATGCCCGACACCTGGCCGAGCGCCAGAGCGTTTCTGCTTCGCCCCTCGACGGCTGGGGTTCACGACATCCGAGTCCGGTTGGAGAAGGTGGCCAACTGGCTGGCTCAAGCCAAAGCCAAAGGCCAGCTGCGCGACCACCTTCCGAGGTACCTGGATACAGCGTCGAGCACGTGGCCGGATGCCTCCTGCAAGGACCACGACACCACTTGGCGAGACTACGTTCGGCCAGCACTCGTTCGCCGTGGTTCGCGACAGGATCAGAATCTTCCGTTGGTGCTGGCCTCTCTGGCGTTCTGTCGGCACGTGACCACGGTGGTGCGCACGGTGGTCACGGATGTCTTCCTGGGCCTCCCAGGCGTCTCTACCGAGGACCTCAAGTTCAAGCCGAACAACGAGCGCACGGTCAGAGAATTCCGCGAGTTCTTGGACTCAGAGCAACCCCTGGCACTGTCGATCGACAGGCCTGCGCTAGCCGAGGCTGTCTTCGATTTCGAGAACTCACGCGGCGCCGCGCTTATTACGGACATCGACAGACTGGTTGGCGAATCAACTGAGATTGCTCGGCGCGTTCTCAGCATCCTTGGACCAACCCGCGAGCCAGTACCTGTCCTTGCCCGCCACTACTGCATCTACTGGGATGTTCGCAACTCGACCGGCCAGTCACTCTCTCAGGACCTCATTCGATTCGTGAATCGCACGATCGTGGAGCAGTTCTGGGGCGAGATCGAAGGCTGTGACCTTGATGCGACGTCCGACTCCAATCTGGCAATCACCGCTTCATTTGAGATTGCCGAACGGCTGATCCGGCACTTGGTCCAACTGTATGGCTCGGACGGCTTCGACGTCAGGGTCGGGCTCGAGATGACCAGCCAAAGCATTGCTTTGCTCCATCTGCCACCAAATCATCCGACTGGCAGCGTCATCGAGCATGCAAAGCGACTCCGTGACCTTTTCACGGAAATCCGCACCAATCGGAATACGTGGACGGGTCCCCGACCCCTGGAGCCCAGTCGATCGTACATTGTGGCCGGGGCTTCTACGACGCATTTCGTCAGCCCTTTCAGTGACCTCCTTGGGCCCGCTCGACAACTCGACGGGACTTACAAGCCACGGGTCCGGAAGTCGCTCCCTCGAACCGTCTATGTGGCGGAGTTGTCCTAGTTGGACCCTCAGGGGCGGGTCCCCCTGCTCTTCGCGGTCTGGCAACTACAACGCCCGATACTTCAGCCGTTCTGCCTGGCGAGTCTCGGAACAGTGTCCATATGGTGCATCGACGTGGGTCTTGGTCTGCGCCGAGCGAAGGTGTATCAGGGAGGGGTGGGCGAGCGGGAGGTCGGTTGCTGCCTGCATCGCCTAAGGGGCGCGCCCGTCAGGGATCCGCAGGTTTCACACCGACGCTTAGCGTTTTGGGTCGTAGCGGGCCCACTTCACTTGATCCTCCGACTTTGCCTCGTTGGCTCTGCCGGCGCAGCAGAATGGCGGGTCCGACTCTCGTGCGGAGCATCCGATCGAGATGCCGCGGACCGAGGGATGAGCGACCAGTCCATACACTCCGCCCGGACGGTCTCGATGACCCGTTCGGCGTAGGCGTTGGCGTTCGGGGCCCGGATCGGAGTCAGGATCACCGTGGCCCCCTCCGAGCGGAAGGTCTCGTCGAAGGGTCCGACGAACTTGGTGAGCCCTCGAGACGTTTGTCGACAGGACCTGCTCGGCGGCCTGATCCACGAGTACCGCGGACTCGCCGCTTGATCGAATCTGGGTTATTGACCCCCACGGGCAGTCAGCACCTGGGCGGCCGTGGCGTTACGCGGGAGGTCAGGGAGTCAGCTGTCGCCGCGCGATGTCGCCGACACGTAGCGGCTCGCGGTCTCGGCAATCAGCGCGATGAGGTGGGCGCCCGCATCCTCTGCCCCTTCCGAGCGGTCCGCGAGCCAGCCGGCACGACCGACCCTCGCGCGCAGCTCGCGCGTGTGTTCCGCGCCCTTGCGAGCAGCACTCGCCGCACGGGCAACGGCCTCGGCGAGGGGCGTACCGGCGCGAGCAGATTCCTCGAGCGAAACGACCATCGGGTCGATGGCATCGAGCATCGTCTTGTCGCCGACGTTCGCGTGGCCACGGTCCTCGATTGCGTGCTGCGCGGCCGCTGCGCGCCGGGCGATCACCGCGACGATGCTGTCTTCAGCCCTCGCTTCGACCCGCGCGGTCGCCAACAGTGCGGTCGCGACGAGCGTCCCGGCGGTTGAAGGCGCGTGGCGAGCGATCTCCATCCCGACCTGGCGGAGCATGGCCTCTGGCGAGGTGTTCGCGACCTCGGCGGGGAGGCCGAGGATCGCATTTGCCGCGGCTGCCATCGTCACGCCGATATCCCCGTCTCCAGCGACCGCGTCGAGTCGGTTGAGTTCGTCGCGCGCATCCCGTACGGCTGAGGCGACCGCCCGGAACGCCCCCATCAGCGACGCGCTCATCGCTGCGTGAAGAACGGGGAGTCGGCAGGCGCATCGACGAGACGCTTCAGGTCGGCGTCGAGCTTGAGCATGCTGAGTGACGCCCCCGCCATCTCGAGCGAGGTGGCGTACTCGCCGACCCAGGCACGGTGGACGGCGATCCCGGCCTCATCGAGCCGCCGATGGACCCGCCGGTAGACGATATAGAGTTCCTCTTTCGGCGTTGCCCCGAGGCCGTTCACGAGCACCGCGACCTGGTCGCCGCGCCGGAAGGGCAAATCGGCGACCAGGGCATCGACGAGTTCGTCGGCGATTTCGTCGGCCGGTCGCAGCTCGCCTCGCCGGACGCCGGGCTCGCCGTGGATACCCATCCCGATCTCCATCTGACCGGCTGGCAGTTCGAAGGTCGGGACGCCGGCGGCCGGGACGGTGCACGGCGCCAGGGCCACGCCCATGCTTCGAACGTTCGCGGCGGCGAACTCGGTTGCCGCTCGAACCTCGTCGAGCGATGCGCCTTCCGCCGCTCGAGCACCCGCGACCTTGTAGAGAAAGAAGATACCGGCAATCCCGCGTCGCCGGTCTTCCTCACCCCGGGGGGCCGACGCGACGTCGTCAGCGCAGCGGACGGTGACGACGTCGATTCCCGCGTCGGCCGCGAGTTCGGCGGCGAGGTCGAAGTTCATCACATCTCCGCCGTAGTTGCCGTAGACGAAGCACACGCCCCTCCCCGCGTTCACCGCCTCGGTCACGGCCAGCATCTGGTATGCACTCGGAGATGCGAAGACGTTCCCGACGGCCGCTCCGTCGGCGAGGCCATCGCCAACATACCCCATGAACACGGGAAGGTGGCCCGACCCGCCGCCGGTCGCGATCCCCACCTTGCCGGCCACGGGCGCGGCGGCCCTGACGATCGCCCGTGGATCGCCTGCGCGCCGCAGGGCCGAGGGATGCGCGAGCAGGATCCCCTCGAGCATCTCGTCGACGAAACACGTCGGGTCGTTGATGATCTTCTGCATCGTGAGCTCCTCCTGGTCGCCGGATGGTTCCCGTGTTATTGATCGGTATCTGTTCTGTCCGCGACGTCGGACTGCGCCGCTCCCACCCCTGCGTCGAAGGTGATCCGCCCCCCCTTGAGGGTGAGCAGGACCTCGGTGTCGCGGATCCGCTCGGGCGCGATCGTGAAGATGTCCTGGTCGAGGACGGCGAGATCGGCGAGCAGGCCGACTCGTATATCGCCTTTGATCTCGTCCTCGCGGCAGACCCAGGCGGCATCGTGCGTATACGCGTTGAGGGCCTCGCGGACCGACAATCGTTGGGACTCGTGATGGCCGTTCACGAGCGAATGCAATCCGAGGATCGGATCTCTCGGGACGACGGGACTGTCGGACCCACCGCCCAGGTGCACGCCCTCGTCCACCAGACGGCGGAACGGGTACGTCTCGGCGACGCGAGCGGCGCCCATCCGCTGCTCGTAGATAGCGCCAGGGGCGCCCCGGAGGAACGCGAATGGCGGCTGCGAGGCGACCACGACGCCAAGCCGCGCCGCGCGT
>CAAGKR010343878.1_pt1 | contig 17175 bp, 16 predicted proteins | sample 2556971 | NCBI WGS metagenome assembly CAAGKR01 (sample SAMEA5207829, study PRJEB30636) | soil metagenome | biome: forest; feature: boreal; material: soil | place: USA | collected 2011-09 | depth 1 m | reverse complement strand
TGCATGAGCGCGGTGACCTTGGGCTTGAGGTGCTTGCCGACTTCGTCGAGCAGCGCCTTCAGCGCCGGATAGTAGCTGACCTCAGCCACACCGGCGCCCGAAGCGCGAATGTCGCGCAACTGCGAGAAGTACGCCTCAACCGGTTCGGACACTCCAGGCCCCCCAAGGCCGTCGTGAGTACAGGGAGAGCATACAGGAGGGGGGTGACCTCCAGCGACTCGGCAGTAGCCGTGGAACTGCGCGCCTATTACGACGCTCACACCCCGCCGGGTCGGCCCGCCGGAATCCTCGCCGACTTCACCTTCAGCTCGACACTGCAACCCAACGCGACCAGCAGCTCAACCATCTTGTCGATCGACTTCGTGGTGTTCCCCTGGTCGAGCAGACGCGCCAGTTGTGACGCTGAGGTGCCGGTCCGCCTCAGGATCTCGTTCCGCGACACCTTGCTTCTCGCGATCCTCTCTTGCACTTCGAGCGTCAGGTTGTAGAGAAGCACCTGGCGCACGAAGCCGGGCTCCTGGCAGTACCACAGGACGTGCTCGCTGAGCACCGCATCCTCCGCACCCGACCTCAAGACGTAGGTGAACCCTTCGTCGCCGAGCTCCGGGTCGACGTAGATGTGCACGATGGGATCGGCGACCGAAGGCACGACGTCGCACGCCGCGTACGGGAACGTGTACCCGTGTCCGTCGAGCGTGACCTCGAAGGCCTTCTTGCGGTTGTTCGCTCTGATCCCATCGACCTTCATAGCCGGCCCTCTCTGACAAGCTCCTCGATCAACTCCTGAACCCGACGCGATGCCGTCCCCTTGATCGGACGTCCGTTCTCCAGATCCCACTTGACCAACAGCGTCCCGCCGCCGAACACGTGAACATGACGCGGCGGGTGATCGCGCTTCCATGTTGCGAATACGTAGCCGCCGCGGCGGATCCTCGTCATAGTGATATTACCTCCTGCGGTAATACTTCTCAACCACAGGAGTGTGCCACGGTTGCCGTGCCGGATCCCGACTCTGAACGTACCGAAGTCCTACTCCCCCGCCGCCCTCAGCCCTTCGACCTCGTCCGCCGTTAGCGCCCTCACCTCGCCCGCTGCCAGATCCCCGAGCCGCACCGATCCGAACCCCACGCGCACCAACCGCGTCACCGGGTGACCGACCGCTTTCAACATGCGCCGCACTTGGCGCTTCCGGCCCTCGCTGATGCGCAGCTCGACGATCGCTCGTCCCCCGGTGCGCGACACCAACTTCGCCTCTGCAGGCGCGGTCATTCCGTCGTCCAGTCCTACACCCTGCCGCAGGTGCGCGAGCGTCGCCGGCGACGGCACACCCTGCACCGTCGCCAGATACGTCTTCGTCACGTGGTGCTTGGGATGCAGCAGCGTCTGCCCGAGGTCGCCGTCGGTCGTGAGGAGCAGCAGCCCCTCGGAGTTGTAGTCGAGCCGTCCTACCGGGAACAGCCCCGCGGGCGCATCCTCCGGGAAGAACTCCGCCACCGTGCGGCGCCCCTGCGGGTCGCTCATCGTCGTCATGACCTCGACCGGTTTGTGGAACGCGTAGTAGGCAGGCCAGTCGGCCAGGCGCACGACCCTGCCGTCGACCGCGACCTCGTCCACGACCGGATCCACCTTCACGCCGAGCTCGGTGACCACGGCGCCGTTCACGGTGACGCGCTCCGCGGTCATGAGGTCCTCGCTGCCGCGCCGCGATGCGACGCCCGCGCGCGCGAGGAACTTCTGCAGCCGCATCGGGTAGACGCGGCCCTCCCCGCCCTCCGCGTCAGTCAACGGTGGCGATCCCCTCTTCGTCCTCGGCGTCGGGGCCCTCGATCGCGTTGAGGCGCTCGCGGATGGCCGTCTCCGTATCGGCGTCCGGCGCGAACTCCGCGAGCGGCGGCAACTCGTCGAGGTCCTTCAGGCCGAACTTCTCCAAGAAGGTCCGCGTGGTCCCGTAGAGCACGGCGTTGCCCTGCGCGCGATCGCGCCCCGCCTCGCGCACGAGCCCCTTCTCCACCAGCGACGACAGCACCGCCTCCGAGTTCACGCCGCGCACGGCGTTGACGCCCTGGCGCGTGACCGGCTGGTGATATGCGATGACCGCCAGCGCCTCGAGCGCCGCCTGCGACAGGCGCCTGGTGTCCCACGACAGGACCATCTTCTCGATCACCGGGTGGAACGCCGGGTGCGAGTAGAGCCGCCATCCTCCGGCGACCTCGCGGAGCTGGAAGCCGCGCTCGTCGCGGGCATACTCGGCCGCCAGCTCCTCGAGAGCGGCGGTGACGTCTTCGTCGACGGCCTCCAGCAGCTTGGCCACGCGCGGCGCCGGCAGCGGCTCGTCGGTCACGAACAGAAGCGCCTCGAGAGTGCCGCGCAGCACAGTGTCACTCATCTCTCAGTCCCGCCTTCGCACTCGCTGATGACGATGTCTCCGAACAGGGCGTCCTGCTTCAGCGCAACCGCGCCACGCTTGTAGAGCTCGAGTATCGCGAGCAGGGTCACTACCACGATCTCGGTCGACGCTCCCGCCGCGACCAGCTCCGAGAAACGGACCTCGTGCGACGCCTTCAGGCTCCGGCGCACGGACTCTATGTGCAGCTCGATCGGGAGCGGCATCGCGGCGACGTGCTCGGCCTGCAGCAGGAAGATCTCCCGCTTGTTCACGAGGTCGGCGCAGAGCACCGCGAGCCCCCGCAGCGTCACGCCCTCCAGGAAGTCCGGCATCAGGGCCAGGAACGGCTCCTCGATCCCGGCCGCTCGCGCGTGCATGCGACCCTCGGACTCGAGCCGCATCGCCAACTCGCCGGATGCGCTCTTGAACTGCTTGTAGACGAGCAGCCGCTCCACGAGCAGCGCTCGCGCTTCCTCGGGAGAGAGGTCCTCGTACTCGTCTAGGTCGATGTCCTCCTCGCCGGGGAGCAGCGCCGCCGCCTTGATCTCCAGCAGAGTGGCCGCCACGAGCAGGAAGTCGCTGGCCACGTCCAGGTCCAGGTCCTGCATGCGCTCGATGTGTGCGCAGAACTCGTCGGCGATCTCGGCGATCGGGATGTCGCAGACGTCCAGCTTGCGTCCGCCCACGAGGTGCAGCAGGAGGTCGAATGGCCCCTCGAAGATGTCTGTCTTGACCTTGTAGGCGCTCAAGTGCGCCTACCGCCCTTGCTTCCGCAGCGCTTTCCGCGCCTCCGATGGCTGCGTCGAGCCCTTGAGCTTCTGGAGCTTCTCGGCAAGCGTTGGCTCTACCGGCGCGTACTTCTCGGGATCGATGCTCACCATGCGCCGTACCGTGCCCACGACCTCGTCCGTGACCGGGCGCACGCTCTTCGCGCCCTCCGCGAGGACCTCCCAAGCGTAGCCGGGACGCGCGGCCAGTCTCGCCCGCCTCTCCCGGAACGGCCCGAGGTACGCGCTCAGCTCCTCGGCCAGCGCCTTCTTGTGCGCGACGCACCCGCACCCGGCGCTCCGGCAGCAGGCGTCCCACTCCTCGACCACGACCGGCTCGGCGATGAGCTTGTGGATCTGCTGGAGCGGGCAGACGTCTGGATCGCCCGGGTCGGTCTTCATCTTGCGGGCCGGGTCGGTGATCATCGACATGACCTTGGCGGTGATCTCCTCGGGAGTGTCCGAGAGATAGATCGCGTTGCCGTAGCTCTTGCTCATCTTGCGGCCGTCGGTCCCCGGGACGCGCGCGCCCTTCTTCGGGATCAAGGCCGCCGGCTCCACGAGGTAGTCGCCGTAGACGTTGTTGAAGCGCCGCACGATCTCGCGCGTCAGCTCCAGGTGCGGCAACTGGTCCTCGCCTACCGGCACCAGATCGGCGTTGACGATCGTGATGTCGGCGGCCTGCAGCAACGGGTACAGGAAGAAGCCCACGTTGCCGAGGTCCTTGTCGGTGATCTGGTCGCGCTGCTCCTTGTAGGAGGGGACGCGCTCGAGCCACGGCATCGGCGTGACCATCGTGAAGTAGAGCGCCAGCTCGGCGACTTCCGGCACGTCCGACTGCCGGTAGATCGTGCACTTGTCCGGATCGAGCCCCGCGGCCAGCCAGTCGAGCACCTGCTCCTCGGTGTACTGCCGGATCTCGTGGGTGTCGGCCCACATCGTGGTCATCGCGTGCCAGTCGGCGACGAAGTAGAACGCGTCGTACTCCTCCTGGAGCGCGAGCATGTTCTGCAGGTTGCCGAACCAGTGCCCGAGATGAAGCTTGCCGGTCGGGCGGTAGCCGGTCAGGATGCGCTTGCGCGTCATACGGGTGGCGGCCTTCTCTCGAGCTGCGGACGTGTCACGCGATTCTACCGTACCGAATGCGGGAAACCTCCTAAGTGTCTGGTTTGCACACCTCAGTGGAGGACCCCGCCATGGACACGATCGACCGCGACACCATCCTTCGACTCGCCGGACGCTCGGAATGGCCGTCCGTTTCCATCTTCCTGCCGACCGATCATCTCGGCATCCACACGGACGCCGACCGCATCCGCCTCCGCAACCTCGTGCGTGACGCGCACGACCTGCTGGTCGCCGACGGAATCCGGTCCGCGGACGCCGAGACGCTGCTGGCGGGTGGGTTGGCGATGGCCGACGACGAGCCGCTCTGGGCCGGCGGCCCGAGCGGACTTGCCGTGTTCGCGTCTTCGGAGGGCGTGGAGACCTTCTGGATCGACACCGTGCTCCCCGAGCAGGTGGTCGTCGGCGACCGATTCTACCTGCGCCCCCTCTACGGCGCGCTGGCCGACGGCACGAAGGCGTGGGCGCTCGCCATCGACTCCAACCATACCCGGCTCTTCCACCTCGACCGCTCGGCCATCGACGAGGTCGCACTCCCTGCGGGCACGCCGCTCTCGATGGCCGACGACATGCAATACGACATCCACGAGGAGTCGTTGCAGTACCACACCGTCCCCGGTGCCACGCCGCAGGGCGTCTCACCCGGGTCGAACGCGGCGATGTACCACGGTCACGGCGGCAGCAAGGACGTCGACAAGATGCAGCGCGAGCGCTTCATGCATGAGCTGTCGCGGGGCGTGGTCGAGACGATCGGTGCGCAGAGCGCCGAGCCGCTGGTATTGCTGGGTGTCAACTACCTGGTCGAGGACTTCCGGGCGACCAGCGCGTATGCGCACATCTCGCCGGAACAGGTCATCGGCGCGACCGACTACCTGTCCCCCGCCGACGTGCAGCGCGCGGCGGTCGCGGCGCTCGAGCCGCGGATGCAGGCAGCCACACGAGCGGACGTCGACGAGTACGAGTCGGTCGCCGGCACGGGACACGCGTCCGCCGATGTCTCCGAGATCGTCGCTGCGGCTGCCGCGGGTCGCGTCAAGACACTGCTGATGGACGACTCCTCCGGCCCCTGGGGCTGGTTCGACCGCACGACCTTCACCGTGACCCACCTCTGCCCGCTTCAGCCGCGATACCACCGCGACCACATGCAGGCGCCGGACGGGGCCGATGTCTTCGAATGCGGGTGGGACCTCATCGACCTGGCCGCGGCCGATACACTCCGACACGGCGGGCGTGTGCGCGCGTTCATCGGGCTTCGCTCCCCGATCGAGGGCGCCGCGGCGGTCTTCCGGTACTGAAGGACTCGGGCTACTCCTGCGGCGGCGCGAGCGGGAACACCGGAGGCGGCGGGAACTCCGCCACGGGTGCCGGCTCGGGGGCGGCTTCTGGCGCGGGCTGGGCCGGCGCGAACACCGGAGAAGACGGGAACTCCCCGGCTGGTGCCGCTGGCGCGGGCGTCGCGTACGTCGGAGGTGCGGCAGGCGTGTCGTCCGGCGCGCGGTCGCGTCGGTGAACGGCGGCCGTCTAGAAGAGCGAGGCGCCCAGCAGAAGTCTGGCGATCGGGCGCACGGTGTAGTCGAAGTACGCCCCGATAGGATCGAACTGCGGCAGGACCTGGGGCAGCAAGAACACGAGCGCCAGCACTATCAGGATCCCCCACCGCTCCAGTGACGCGTATGCGCGCAGCGCCTCGCCCTTCAGGAAGTACTGGACGACGCGACTTCCGTCCAGCGGAGGGATCGGGACAAGGTTGAAGAACGCCAGCACCAAGTTGATGAACGTGAAGAAGGCGAACATGTACTGCACGATGACGGGCGCGCCGAGCGCGCCGACTACCCGGAAGAGGATTCCGGACACGATAGCCAGCACCACGTTCGTGACCGGACCGGCCGCGCCGGTGAGCAGCAGGGCCGTCTGATACCGCACACGAGTCATCCGTCTCGGGTCGATCGGGACCGGCTTGGCGTAGCCGACCGCGAAGCCGGCGACCAGGAACATCATCAGAGGCAGGATGATCGTGCCCCACAGGTCCACGTGTGCGATCGGGTTGAGGGTCAGGCGGCCAGCGTCCCGGGCCGTCGTGTCCCCCAGCATCAGCGCCATGTACCCATGCGACACCTCGTGCAGGATGATCGCGGGAACGATCAGCAGGACGTTCAGAATGATCACGCCGATACTCAGCGACATCATGTGGCTCTCTCTGTGACGAAGGGGCGCGAGCGCCGCCCAGTATATCCGAGGCGCCTACTGCTCGATCACGAGATCGGGAGCCCCGAGTGCTTCGGAGCTGACGTCCACGGCCTTGCGGAAGCGCTCTTCGCCGGCGTCCAGCAGCGCCTCGCTTGGAGCGTGCAGCGTGCCAAGCGATGCTCCCGCCTCCACGCGGTCTCCGACCTTCGCGTGCAGCACGAGACCTGCCGCCGGGTCGACCACGTCCTCCATGCGAGCGCGACCGGCACCCAGGGCCATCGCGGCGCGGCCGACTCCCTCCGCGTCCCAGCGCGCGAGCCAGCCTGTCTCACCGGCAGCAACCTCCCTCGTGAAAGCCGCGCGGGGAAGCAACGACGGGTCGTCGGCCACGCGCGGATCTCCGCCCTGGGCCGCGATCCAGTCGCGCATCTTCTGCAGCGCCGCGCCGGATTCCACCGAGTGCACCAGGCGGGCCCTCGCGTCGTCGAGATCGCGGGCCACCTCAGCCATCACCAGCATCCGCGACCCGAGCGCCAGGCACTCCTGGAACAGGTCCTCGGGGCCTTCGTCGTGCAGGGTCGCGATCGCCTCCGCGACCTCCAGGGCATTCCCGACGGCGCACCCGAGCGGCTGGTCCATGTCGGTCAGCAGCGCCTCGACGCGCAGCCCGAGCGCCTCGCCCGTGCGCGCGAGCTCGCGCGCGAGGGCTCGCGCGTCCTCCACCGTCTTCATGAAAGCCCCGGAGCCGACCTTCACGTCGAGCACGACCGCATGGGCTCCCCCGGCGACCTTCTTCGAGATGATCGAGCTCACGATGAGGGGCACCGACGGTACGGTGGCCGTGACGTCACGGAGCGCGTACATCTTCTTGTCTGCCGGGTCGATGTCGGGCGACTGAGCGATCACCGCGACGCCTATCGAGCGGACCTGCGCCACGAACTCCTCCGCGGACAGCCCGGTCCGGAACCCCGGGATCGATTCGAGTTTGTCGAGCGTGCCCCCCGTGTGACCGAGTCCGCGGCCGGACATCTTGGCGACCGGCGCGCCGCAGGCGGCCACCATCGGCGCGAGCACGAGCGTGGTCTTGTCCCCGACGCCTCCCGTGGAGTGCTTGTCCACCTTCACCCCTGGGATGGATGAGAGGTCCATCACGGCACCGGAGTGCGCCATCGCGTCCGTGAGCCACACCGTCTCGTCGTGGTCCAGCCCGCGTAGGAGAGCGGCCATCATCCAGGCGGCCATCTGGTAGTCGGGCATGGACCCGGCCACGTAGGAGTCCACCAGCTGACGGATCTGTCCGGCGGTGTGCCGGCCCCCGTCCCGCTTGATCTCGATGAGTTCCTCGATGGTCGTCTCAGGCATTCCGGACCTCCGCAAGGAACGACCTGCCGCGTCCGCATCTGCCGGCCCAGCCATAGAAGTCGAGCACCGTCTCGCCCACGTCGGCGAACGTCGTCCTGTCTCCGAGATGTACCCCCCGATCGACGCCCTTCACCTTGGCGATCAGCGGCGCGTATTCGCGGGAGTGGTCCGTCGAGGGCGTGGTGGGATCGCATCCGTGGTCGGCCGTGATCACGAGCAGATCGCCCTCCGTCATCGCGTCCAGCAGTTCGGGCACCCTCGCGTCGACCGCCTCGAGGCCCTGAGCGTAGCCCGCGACGTCGTTACGGTGTCCCCACACCATGTCGAAGTCCACGAGGTTGGCGAACACGAACCCGTTCTCGCAGTCGTCCACCCGCTCGAGCAGATGGTCGAAGCCGTCCATGTTGTCGATGGAGTGCGGGGACTCGCAGATGCCCCGCCAGGCGAAGATCTCGCCGATCTTGCCGATACCGAAGCACTGGACGCCGTTCTCCTGGAGGATGTCCAGCACCGTGGGCTCCGGCGGTTCGAGGGCGAAGTCGCGCCTGCGGTGCGTGCGGCGATACACGCCGCCCGCGTCCGGGCCGATGAAGGGGCGCGCGATGATCCGTCCGACCGAGTGCTCGCCGACGCAGACCTCCGTTCGCGTGACAGAGCAGATCCGGTAGAGCTCCTCGACCGGGATGACGTCCTCGTGAGCCGCGATCTGGAACACCGAGTCAGCGCTCGTGTACACGATCGGCTTTCCCGTGGCTACGTGCTCGTCGCCGAGCTGCTGGATGATGACCGTGCCGGACGCCGCGTAGTTGCCCAGCCACCCGTACCCGGTCTCGCGCGTGAACGCGTCCATGACCCCGGGAGGGAAGCCGTCGGGGTAGACCGGGAAGGGGCGCGTCAGGCGCATCCCCATCATCTCCCAGTGGCCCGTGGTGGTGTCCTTGCCCGGGGACGCCTCCGAGTTGCGGCCCCAGGACGCAGTCGGGCGATCGGTGGGATCGACTCCGAGGATGCTGGTGACGTTGCCCAGGCCGAGCGCGCCGAGATTGGGCATGTGCAGACCGCCATATGCATTGGCGGTGTTGCCGAGCGTGTTGGAGCCCTCGTCGCCGTAGGCCGCTGCGTCCGGCAGAGCTCCGGCGCCCACCGAGTCGAGCACCAGCACGATCGCCCGCGGCCCGCGTGTCATCCCTGGCCCTGCCCTCTCACGTCACCTCACGAACCGGCGTGAGAAGGTCATCACCCACTCACACACGACCACGGCGGCCAGCATGGCACCCGCGTTGAGGTCGAGCATCCCCCGGTAAGGGGTGACGATGGCTCCAAGACCGAGCTTCGGCACAAGGATAGCCGTTGACTGCATGACCTGCGTCGTCAACCCCGCGAATTGGACGTTCCCGAATGCGTCGACCGCCCCACGTGCGGCAAGGACTCCCGCCAGCACCAAGAGGGCGTTCGCCGCCACTCCGAGCAGGCGTCGGGTGAAGAGGCGCATGACTAGCCCCGGAGATCGGCCGCCGCACGGCGGATGATCGCGTCGGCGATCGCTTCCGCGGACGGCATGACGAACGTCGTGCGGCGGAGCCCGGGGCTCATTGAGGGCGACGCAGAGTCGCAGGCATTCGGGTCTCGGAACTCCGCGCCGATGGGATCCGGCGGTGTCTGTGAGGGGCTTCCGGAGGGCTTGTGCGTTTCGATGTCCATGCATTTGGTATCGGTCGAAACGCATGTCCACTTGACTCGCGATACGCGACCGGGACAGCGCAATGGCGCCTCCCCCCGACGGGCCCGGGGAAAGGTCGAGCCCCAAGGCCGGCACCTTGAGGCTCAGGGGTAAGGGTGTTGCCGAGGCAACGCTCCTGTGGAAATCCTAGCAGCGGGGATGTCTACGTGCAAGGACATTTGTGAACCTATCTACAAGCGGTATGCGCGCGGCAGCGTCGATGATGCAGCCGCTATGAGAGGCCTCCGGGGCCTAACGCGCCTACCGCAGGAGAGTCGTGATCACCGGACCGAGCCCCGAAACGAGAGGCGCGACGCCGAGCAGCACGATCAGCGCCGCGAGGGCTCCGACGGTGCCGGTGACGAGCCGCGACCCTCCCACCGGGACGCTCTCGGCCGCCTCCTCACCCTCACGCGACGACGGCTCGTCGATGTAGGCGGACCGGATCGCCGCGCCGTAGTACCCGAACGACACCACGGACCCGAGGACGGCGACGATCGCCAGCCACAGGTAGCCGCCCACCGAGGCGGCCGCGAAGACCAGGAACTTGCCCCAGAAGCCGGCCGTCAGAGGGATGCCCGTGAGCGAGAGCATGATCACGGTGAGGGAAGCCGCCAGCGCCGGGCTGCGCTTGGAGAGGCCGGCAAGGCCGCCGATCGACCCGTCCCAACCCGGGTCGGCGCGATGCAGCGCCTCGACGAGAACGAACGAGGCGGCCGCCGTCAGGCCGTAGAGGACCGCGAAGACCAGCACGCTCGCCGATTGCGCTCCGAGCGGTACGCCGACGAGTGCGTAGCCGACCTGTGCGATGCCGGAGTACGCGAGGAGACGCGCGAGGGAGCGCTGACGCAGCGCGGCGAGGTTGCCGAAGACGATCGAACACACGGCCAGGACCGCGACGACGCGCACGAGACGCTCCCCCGCCAGTCCCGTGACCGAGTACGCCAGCCACACCGTCGCCGCCAGGGGTCCGACCTTGCCGGCCGACGCCATGACCGCAGCGGCTGCCGGCGGGGCGGTCTCATAGGCGTCGGGCATCCAGCTGTGGAGTGGGAACGAGCCGATCTTGAACGCGAGCGCTGCGAGCACCAGCACGAACCCGACAGCCATCGGAGCATCCAGCGAGCTGGCCGCCGCCGCCGCTATCGCGCGGTAGCCGAGTGCGCCGCCCGAGCGGCCGACCAGCACCGCCGTGCCGATGACGAACACGACCGTCGCCACCGACCCCTGGATGAACCACTTCATCGCGGCCTCGCGGGCACGATCGGTATCCCCCAAGGCTACGAGCCCGTAGCCGCAGAGGGCTAGCATCTCGACGCTCAGGAAGAGGACGCCGACGTCTGCGGCGGCCGCCACGAGCGCGGAAGAGGCTGCAGCTAGCGCCCCAAGAGCGACCAGCCGCGAACCGGTCCGGTTCGAGATCAGGGAACCGGCGCATCCCAGCAGCGCGACCGCCCCAAGGAACATGCACACGGCTGGCGCTACCGAGACGGTCCCGCCGCTGAGGACGACGCTCCCGGAGATAGACGTCTCCGCTGCCGACCACGTGGCCGCGCCGGCACCGGCCAGCAGAAGGGTGACCGCCGCGACGACAGCGGCGACGCGACTCCCCCATGCGTCGAAGACCATGGCGAGGATAGCGGCCGTCACTCCGAAAGCGAAGGGTGCGAAGGGAAGCAGCCCGGCCACCGCTATCCCCTCCCGACGATCGCGGACACTGCACGCGCCACGGGCGCCATGACGCCGCTGACCAGCGATGGCCACACACCCATCACCACTATCGCCAGGGCCAGCGGTGCAGCCGCGAGGATGTCGACCAGGTCAAGGTCGCGGATCTTGGACCACTCGGACATCGCCGGCCCATGGGCCACCGCTCGCACCGCTCGAAGGCTGTAGGCGCCGGCGAGAACGACGCCGAGCGCTACGGGGACCATCCACCAACCCCAGGAGATGAAGCCTTCCAGGAAGACGAGCAACTCGCCCGGGAAGCCTGCCAACCCCGGCAGACCGAGACTGGCGAGGGAACCGAACACGAACAGCGTCCCCCACACCGGGATGGTGCCGAGAAGGCCGCCGAGACGTGCGAGCGAGCGCGTGTGTGTGCGGTCGTAGAGCTGCCCGACCAGCAGGAAGAGCAGCGCCGCGGTCAGCCCATGGGCGACCATGACGAGCATGGCGGCGTCGAGGGCCAGAGGCGAACCGGTCGCGATGGCGAGCACGACGAAACCCATATGTGCGACCGAGGAGTATGCCACCAGCCGCTTGAGGTCGGTCTGCGCCAGCGCGACGGCCGCCCCGTAGACGATCCCGATGATGCCCAGCGTCGCCAGGAGCGGTGCCGCCGCATGCGCGGCCTCCGGGGCGAGCGGCAACGCCAAGCGCAGCAGGCCGTACCCGCCCATCTTCAGCAGCACTCCGGCGAGCATGATGGAGCCCGCCGTGGGTGCTTCGACGTGCGCTTCAGGGAGCCATGTGTGCAACGGGAAGATCGGCACCTTCACCGCGAACCCGGCCAGCATCAGCCAGAACACCACCGTCCGCAGAGACGGGTCGATGAGGCCCGCATCCAGCGCCGAGATCCTCATCTCGCCAGTCGTGAATCCGACGAGCAGCAGCGCGATGAGCATCAGCGCGCTCCCGGCGAACGTGTAGACGAAGAACTTCATGGCGGCGTGCCGCCGCCCCTCGTGGCCCCATCCGCCGATCAGGAAGAACATCGGGATCAGCACGGCCTCCCATGCTGCGTAGAAGAGCACCAAATGGTCGGCGAGGAAGACCGTGGTCACTGCCGCCTGCAGCGCAAGCAACAGTCCGAAATGCGCGCCGGGGCGCAGTCCCACCCTCCACGAGGCGAGGACCGCGACGACTCCCAGCAGCGACGTGAGCGCCACCAGCGGGAGAGCGAGCCCGTCGATGCGAAGCAGCCAGAAGCTCGACGCCATCGAGGTCAGCCCGCCGGTCATCGAAGCGGGGGTGTGGAGCGCCACAGTGGTCGCCACGATCCCGGTGAACACAAGCTGGATCAGCGTGACGACGAGGGCGACGACCTTGGCGGCGGACGGACGATAGCGCCCGACCAGCCACGACGCGATGGCGCCGAGCAGCGGGATCAGTGCGAGCATCGTGAGGGTCATGGCGTCACCTCACCAGCCAGACGGCTGCTGCCACGAGCACCACGACGCCGGTGGCCATCAGGGCTCCGTACCACTGGGCGTCGCCCGACTGGATCTCGGTGAAGAGCCCTCCGATGCGCGAGGCGACGGAGGCGACTCCCTCGGCGATGCCGTCGATTGCCACACGGTCCGCCATCGCGTCCGTCACGCGAGCGATGGCCGTGGTGGGGACCACGACGAAGCGGGCCGCGAAAGCGTCGACGCCCCAGCCGGCGAAGGCCGCCCGGGTCACGGACCGCCACGCGGGCGCCCGCTCCGCCTCAGCCGCGCCCGGTCGCGCACTCCGCCAGCCGAGCGTGCCGCCGACCAGAGCCAGCAACACAGCCGTTGCGGCGATCGGCAGCGACAGCGGCTCCGCTTCGTGACCGAGGACGGACGCCAGAGGACCGCCGGCGAACCCGAGCGCCAAGGCGCCCAGGGCCAGAACGGCCAGAGGAACGATCATGGTCCAGGGAGACTCGTGAGCAGGCTTCTCACCCCTCGGCTCGCCGAAGAAGGCCAGACGGGTCGCCCGAGCCGCATAGGCCGCCGTGAGCGCGCTGGCCGCCAACAGGGCCACGCCCGCCCAGGGCGCGGCCGCGAGAACGGCGGCGACCACTTCGTCCTTGCTGAAGAAGCCGGCCGCGGGCGGGATACCCGCCAGCGACACCACGCCCGCAATCCAGCAGGCGGCCGTCAGGGGCATGCGGCGAGCCAGCCCGCCCATCTCGGCGAGTTCCTGCGTGCCGCTCCCGTGGATCACGGACCCCGCAGAAAGGAAGAGCAGCGCCTTGAATGCCGCATGCGTCACCAGGTGGAAGATCGCGACCGGCCAGGCGCCCACGCCCAACGCGGCGAACATGAAGCCGAGCTGACTGATCGTCGACCAGGCGAGCACCTTCTTGATGTCGCGCTGAGCCAGCGCGACCGTGGCGGCGCCGAGGGCGGTGATCGTGCCGAGCGCCAGAGCGAGCGTCCGCGCGGCCGGAGCGAACTCGAACAGCGGCCAGACCCGCGCGACGAGGAACACGCCCGCGGCGACCATCGTCGCGGCGTGGATCAGGGCCGACACCGGCGTCGGACCCTCCATGGCGTCCGGGAGCCAGATGTGCAGCGGGAACTGGGCGGACTTCCCCACCGCGCCCAGCAGGATGCAGACGGCCGCAGCGGTGACGGCGGCGGGAGCGATCGTCCCGGCCTTGCCCAGGATCGCGCTGAGCTCCAGCGTCTGGCCGGATCCCCACAGGACCGCCATCCCCAGCAGCATCGCGGCGTCGCCGATGCGGGTGACCATGAACGCCTTGCGTGCGGCCTCGGCAGCCGATGGCTTGTCGTACCAGAACCCGATGAGCAGGTACGAGCAGGTGCCGACCAGCTCCCAGCCGATGAACAGCGACACGAGATCGCCGGCGAGCACCAGCCCCGCCATGGCGGCCGTGAACAGCGACAGGAGCGCGTAGTAGCGCACGTAGCCCTTCTCGCCGTGCATGTAGCCGATCGAGAAGAGCATCACGCAGGAGGCGACAGCGCCCACCACGAGCAGCATGACGGCCGCGAGCGGGTTCGCGTCGTAGCCGAGTCGCATGGCGCTCTCGCCGACGCGCATCCAAGTGACGAACGCCGAGGTGCCGCCGGACAGCGACACAGCTCCGACCCCGAGAGCGGTCAGCGGACCGAGAAGGGCTATCCACGCGGCCGCGCGGCCCCACACGCGCACGCCCGCGCCGAGGACCGCGGCGAGCGCGAGAGGAACCAGGACCGCCAAGTACGGTGCCTCACGCAGGACGCTCATCCGCGCACCTCCGTGATCTCATCGACACGTGTGCGTCCGCGGCGCACGAGCGACACGAGGAGGGCGATCCCGATCGCCGCCTCGGCGGCGCCGACGGCCAGGACCAGGAGCACGTACCCCTGACCGGCGGCCGCGGCCGTTCCCGCCGCAGCATAGGCGACCAGCAGGAGCGACGCGCCACCGAGCATGACCTCGATGGAGGCCAGGACGGCGACGAGGTCGCGCCGGGTCAGCACGCCGTAGAGCCCGGCACCGACGAGCATGCACGAGAGCACGAGCGTGTTCACTTCTCATCGCCTCCTCCCACGATGGCGAGTGCGGCGGCTAGCCCAGCGAGCAAGACCACGCCGGCGATCTCGAATTGCGGCAGCAGGGACCCGAGAAGCGCGTCGGCCGTCTGCTCGACCGTCACCCCGACCAGAGGCGCGGCCGCCGGAGGAAGCTCCCGAAGAGCCAGGACGAGCACAGCCGCCAGACCGACACTGACCGTGGCCGAGCCGAAGTCGAACTTGCGGGCTATCGCACGGGACTCAGAGTCGCGACCCATCGCGGTGATGGCCAGCAGGAACAGGACGAGCACGCCGCCCACGTAAACGAAGATCTCGGCGACGGAGAGAAGTCCGAAGCCGTACCAGGCGTAGAGGCCCGCGATCCCGAGCAGGAAGGCGCCGAGCCCGAGCATCAGGCGCGTCATCTCGCGCACCAGCACCACGACGGCAGCTCCGGCGAGAGTGAGACCGGCGAGCGCCCACCATAGGATCGTCACGCTCACGGGCGCTCACCTCCCTTCGGGGCGATGGGGCACGCAGGCGCCTCGATCCCGTCGCGGCCGGTCGACCGCGTCGGCACGGAGTCGCGGAGCATCTCGCCCTTGTCGAAGAGCATGAGGTCGCGATGGTAGAAGGACATCTCGTACTGACCCGAGTGGACCAGCGCCATGGTCGGGCACTGCTCGGCGCACAGACCGCAGAAGCAGCACTTCGAAAGGTCGAGGTCGTAGGTGGTCACGCAGCGCGCTCCGGGAGTATCCACGCGCTCGACCTTGAGGCAGTAGTCGGGACAGGTGCGCGCGCAGAACGTGCAGCCGATGCATACCTCGGAGCAGCAGCGCAGGCAGCGCGCGGCGTCGTGCATCGCGCCTTGGTGCTCCAGACCGGACTCTATCGGCCGGAAGTCCTTGACGCGCTCGTGCGGGTCCTCCATGGCCATGGGCGCGCGCAGCCTGTCGGCCTCGACACCGTCCAGAACGGCTGCCTCGTACTTGCGGAACACGGGTACGGGTCGCGGTGTGCGCCCCTCGGCGACGTCTTGACCGTGCAGGAAGCGGTGTATCGACTCGGCCGCCTCATGCCCGGTCGCCATCGACCCGATCGCCGACCCGGGACCCGTCACGACCTCCCCGCACGCGAACACTCCGCCTCCGCTGGTCGTGAACAGCGTTCCGTCGACCTTGAGGTTCCCGCGCTCGTTGAGCTCGACGTCGCTGCCCTCGAGCAAGGACTCCAGGACGCTCGCCTGGCCGATGGCGAAGACCACGATATCGGTCTCGAGCACCTGGGTGTTCTCCCCCATCTTGGGTGCGAACCGACCGGTCTCGTCGAAGACGGAAAGGCATTCGCGCACGCGCAGCCCCGTGACGTGGCCGTCGGCGACCATGACTTCTTCCGGGCCGACCGAGCAGGTGGCGATGACGCCCTCGTCCAGCGCCTCCTCGATCTCCCAGGGATGCGCGGGCACCTCCTCCATCGACTCCAGCGAGGCCATTCGGACCGCAGCCGCCCCGGTGCGCAGCGCGCAGCGGGCGACGTCGACGGCGACGTTCCCGCCGCCGATCACGAGCACGCGCTTGCCGCGCACGTCCGTCTCACCCTCCCAGTTGGCCTGGTGGAGGAACTCCAGGGCACCGCGCACGCCCTGTGCGTCGGCTCCCGGGATCGGCAGGATGCGGCTCGCCTGCAGCCCCGCAGCTATGAGAACCGCGCCGTTGTCCTTGCGCAGCTGGTCGAGCGTGATGTCCTTGCCGACCTCCACGGAGCAGTGCAGCTCCAGGCCCATCGTCACAAGGTCGTCGATCTCGGAGTGGAGTACCTCACGGGGAAGACGGTACGCAGGCACGCCGGCGTAGAGTTGTCCGCCGGGCTTGTCGTACTTGTCGTACATCGTGACCTTGTAGCCGAGCCGCATGAGGTCGAGCGCCGCGGCCAGGCCGGAGGGGCCCGCGCCGATGATGGCCACCGTTTTGTCCTGCGTCACTGGCAGCGGCTTCACCCGCTCCTTGCGCACCTTCGCGTATTGCTCCTGCGCGAAGCGGTGGAGCGGACGGATGGCGATCGGCTCGTCGTAGCGCCCGCGCGTGCACGCGCCCTCGCACGGGTGATGGCAGATGCGGCCCAGGACGCCGGGCATGATGTTGCGCTCGCGCACCAGCTCGTACGCCTCCGCGACCTTCCCGTCGGCGATCAGGTAGTTCTGCCCGCGAGCGTCGACGTTCGAAGGGCAGGTCCCCATGCATGGGGCGAGGCGGTCGATCGCCAGCAGGGAGGCGATCGCCTCGTTGTGGTGGGTCGGCTCGGCGGAGATGAGCGCCACGTCGTCGAAGCCGAGCACGCCTCTCAGACGCAGCGCACCGCGCCAGCGCGGGTTCATCGTCATCTTCACGAACGGGTAGCGCAGTGTCTGCGGCTTCT